>ERZ1066120.753-NODE-753-length-26060-cov-38.938858_pt1 | contig 26060 bp, 37 predicted proteins | sample MGYA00382767_ERZ1066120 | MGnify/ENA primary metagenome ERZ1066120 (study PRJEB33369, sample SAMEA5778350) | biofilm metagenome | biome: Industrial cooling water; feature: Water cooling tower basin; material: Biofilm | place: United Arab Emirates | collected...
TTGTTTCTGACCTCGCTTCTTCAATTACTGGCGCCGAAATTCTTGTTGACGGTGGACAAACACCTGGCATTTAGTTTAAAACCCTGTAGAGACTAAACATGTTTAGTCTCTACATGTATTTCATGAACATGCAATCTGCTGTATCTTGTGGAACGGGCATCCTTGCCCGTATCACAAGATTTTCTATTGTAAATGTGAATACATATTAATAATAGTATTTCAGTCTTCAAACTAAATTAACTCTGTATTTGACCAATATTAAGTTCTTTTTTAGCCTGTTTCAACTGTTCCCAAAGTGTTTCAACTTGCTCATAAGCTTCCTCTGGTGCTATTTTTCCACTAGTTTGCAAACTAGAAATATAGCCAACTCTTTGAGAAAATTCTTGTAAATTCGCATTAAATAGCAAATACTCTGGGGTGAAGTGACCTCGGTAAGGATATCTTGGATAAAGGAAGTTAGACAGACTAATAGGAGGTTGAGAATTTTCGTTCATGGCTGTTTAATCCTATAAGCTTAATTTAAATAATTACGTTCAGATTAATTTAGGGAACCACAAATTTACGAGAAGTAGCAAGTTAGTTAAATACACATACATAACATATTTGTATATACTGCTACATTTAATTTACTGTATATCAGTCGGAGTACTGTATTATTTAGTTAAGATTTGATTATTACACATTAACCTCTGAAGAGCAAGTGTTTTAATAAAAACTACTAAATTTTATCGGATTATAGTATACTTGCTAATTATCGGAAGATACCTGTATATAGCCTAAGTAATGTCACAAAAAAAATGTATCAAAAACATCAACAATGTTATTAATATTCTGTAAATTATTGAGATTTTTGCTCTTTTAGCCAGTATTTATCTTAATTATAAATTAAAGATAGGTTAATTTCAGGTAAAACTACGAAAGATTAATCAAGATTTTATGTTTGATTATTAGCCGTGATATTAGGTAAAAACACCACGCGCGTTAAGGCTAGCTCTATTCTTTACAAAGGGGAATCAAGGTAATGAGTACTATGTTTGTAAATTCTGATGATTGGCTGCATATAGGAATACGGCTAGTTATGGCGCTTTTTGTTGGTTGCATGATTGGATTAAATCGTCAGAAAGGGGGAAGACCTGCGGGGATGAGGACTTTTATGCTCGTGAGTATGGGTTCGGCGTTATTTGTCATGATTCCTTTACAAGCAGAGGGAGATAGTCCTTTTGCTGCAACAAATGCTCTGAGTCGAACAATTCAAGGAGTTACAACTGGTGTTGGATTTATAGGCGCCGGATTAATTTTGCAAGAAGCTCCTAGAGAATCTGGTTCACCCAAAGTGAAAGGATTAACTACTGCTGCATCGGTATGGATTTCTGCGGGTCTTGGAGCAGCAATTGGTTGTGGGTTGTGGCAAATGGCTTTGATGGCAGGGGTATTAACTTTAATAACGTTAAGTGGAGTTAAGCGATTGAATCGAATTATTGAGTCGAGGTCTAATCAAAAAAGACAAGCAAATAATCAAGATTCTGTAAATATTACGTCTGACATAGATGAAGATTTTTAGTTTTTAGTTGCAGTCTGCTTTATATTGATTAATGATGATAAAACTTTGACTTTACTTAACTCACGTACTAAATATTGAGCTTGATGTTGATAAAGCAGTGTTGGTAATGTTGCAGGTAAATGATTCATTATATCTTTAGCGGTACTAATGTATATTAGCAGCTTCCAAAATACTAGGTTGACGACAATCTCCAATAATTAGCTTTTCTAGAATATTAGGTATTTCTGGAACTTCCCAATGTTCTGGTTGCTCTGAGTCAATGGCAATAACATTAACATCATATTCTTTAAGAACTGCTACACAATGCTGTCCCAAACTTTTGAGTCCACATACAAGAAACTTGTCTAAAGTATTGCGAGTGTTGGTATGGGATGCACCATTTGTTGACGTAAACATCTGTACTCTTTGAGCAATGAGTATTTACATCAGATTATATGTTTTTGGAGAAAATTAAACAATACTGTTCCTCCACCCTGCGCGCGGAAGAAATTACTTTTTTCTGAGCTTATATGCTAGTAAATCACCTAAAAACTGTATAACTTGGACTAAAATAATAAGTATTAAAATAGTGGTAAACATTACTCCAACATCAAACCGTTGGTAGCCGTATTGAATAGCTAAATTACCTAAACCTCCTCCTCCAACTGCTCCTGCCATTGCTGATGAATTAAGTAAACTTACGATTAAAATTGTTATTCCTAATACTAGTGCTGGTAAAGCTTCTGGTATTAATACTTTGTAAATTATTTGCCAAAAATTACAACCCATTGCTTGCGCTGCTTCTATTAGTCCTTTATCTACTTCTAAAACACTAGTTTCGGCAATACGCGCGAAAAATGGAATTGCTGCCAAGCTGAGAGGAACTAGTGCTGCAGTACTGCCAATTGATGTACCAACTATAAACCTTGTGACAGGTGTTAATACAACGAGCAAAATAATAAAAGGAAATGAGCGTCCTGTATTAACAAATGTACTAAAAACTTTATACAACGAAGGATGATCTAATATATTACCAGGCGCCGTCACTACCAATAATAATCCTAATGGTAAACCTAAAAGCACAGCGATAAATGTAGATATTGCTACCATATAGAAAGTTTCAATACTAGCTTGCCAAAGACTAAAAAACAATGCTTGTCCTTGCATTAATGTACCTCTACTGCAAATCCTAAGTCGTATAAATACTGAAGTGCTTCTGTGACTTTGGCACCTTGTAATTCCAGTTGAAATTGTCCAACACGTTGATTGCTAATAATTTCCACACTACCACTGAGGATATTAAAGTTAATATCAAAACGACGTGTTAACGTGGATAATATTGGCTCGTTTGCTGATTCTTTGGTAAATGCAATTGTTGCGAGTATGGCGCCGGAAGTTGTGTTATATATAGTTTGACGTGGAAAAATTTCAGACGCTAATAAAGAATTTGGTTTGGCAACTAAATCATTAACTTGTCCTTGTTCAATAACTTGTCCAGCTTTGAGTATGGCAACGCTATTACAAATTTGCTTAACAACACTCATTTCATGGGTAATTAACAAAATAGTCAATCCCATGCGTTTATTTAAATCGCGTAATAATTCTAATATAGAACGGGTTGTTTGAGGGTCTAAAGCCGAAGTCGCTTCATCAGATAGTAACACTTTTGGTTCCCCAGCAAGCGTGCGCGCAATACCAACCCGTTGTTTTTGTCCACCTGAAAGTTGTGCTGGATAAAAATTTGCTTTCTGCTCTAAACCAACAAGTGCGAGTAACTCTTCAACTTTTGCTCGACGTTTAATTTTGCTGCAACCCATTACTTCTAATGGAAAAGCGATATTTTGAGCAACTGTTCTAGAACTAAGTAAGTTGAAGTGTTGAAAAATCATGCCAATGTGTTGACGTGCTTGACGTAATGCAGCACCCCTCAGATTTGTAATTTCTTGACCATTAACTTTTATTGAACCATAAAAGGAATGTGCTGGAAGTAGTTGGCATCAATTACTTTATCTTTCAAAGCTGTATTATTTTGAACAAAATCATTAAACGTAACAATTTCAACGTCTAATCCTGCTTGTGTTGCTAAGTTATCTTTGACAAATTGTAAAATTTCTCCTGCTGGTACTGGTGTAACTCCTACTTTAATTTTTTCTTTCTGTCCAGAAGCTGAGTTTTGAGAGGCACCGCAACTTGTTATTATGGTTGATGCGGCTAAAGAGATGACCGTTAATAAGAAAAAGCGGCTATTGATAGATAATTTTTTTGCTTTTTTTGTCATATGTATAAGTCTTAAAATTCCACTTCAAGCAAATCTCTCTTTCTCTCTTCTCTGCGCTCTCTGCGTCTCTGTGGTAAAGAGATATACCAGTTTTTTACCACAGAGGCACGGAGTTCACAGAGTTCTGATCAATTCTATTTAATTAACCTCGCTTACACTTACTAACTTAGGAAGTTGAGAAACTGAAATATCTAATAGATAAGCAAGAACTTCTCGGCGCCAAGCGTCATAAATTACCTCTATTCCCTCAGCTTCATGTTCATAACCTAGCGCACGATGAGTTATTTCCCAATGACTTTTGAGATAAGAGTTTCGGCACCGTTGACCTTCTTCATCTGCTTCAATTAATTTTACAGCAAATTCGGCTTTTTGCTGTGGTGAAGCTTTATCATATTTACACTGCCACTCTCGCACTACCCCTAATCGGTGAAATGCTTCGTCTGGTATAATTTTTTCTACAGCAAAGCTCGCTGAGTTAGGGTCATTAATTTTTGTTAAACGTTTATTTAAGATGAGTGAGGCTACTATATGTAGCTCGTAGTGTAATTCAAATGCTAGAAAACCAAACCAGTCGCGAATTGGCAAGTCTCCCATAAATTCCCAGTGTTTTTTTACTTGCTGTTGAATTTCATCAATTGGGTCATGTCCAGATAATGCTTCCACTCGCAAGCGCGTATGTTGAGCGTGCGCTCCATCATCACCTAATTGACGACTTAAAAATAATTGTAATTCTGGGTCATTAGTTGCAATTTGATTTATGGCTTTTGCACAAACCTGTACAATAAATAAATCATGAGCGGCGCCACGAATGCGAAAACGGCAAAAATTATCTAATTCTTCTTGTGTTTCAATTGGTCGTGTTTCTTGCTTTACAGGAACATGAGGTGCATATTGGCTAATTAATTTGTCAACTATTTCTAATTCATATTCAGTTGTCCAAATTGGACGAGTTAGAGTTGCAGTCATAATTTTTACTCCAATAAATCTGGTTCTTCTTTGACAATTCGGTCATAAAGTGGTTGGAAGCTAAACCATCCACCATAATGTGTCCCTACTTGGGTTTGCGTTAAAGTTGCAATTTCATCGTCTATTGCAATTGGCTTACCTGCTGCCTCAGCTAATAGTTGCGCTTGACATGAACGTTCAAGACTAATGTACCACCAAGCTGCTTCATCGACTGTACGTCCTACTGTTAAAATGCCGTGGTTACGTAAAATTATCGCTTTCTTGGCGCCTAAAGCTTGTGCGAGTCGTTGACCTTCTGATGTATCTAAAACTACACCTGTATAATCATCAAATAAAGCGTGGTCTTGATAGAAAGCGCAAGAGTCTTGTGTGAGTGGGTCGAGTAGGCGCCCTAAAGTAGACCAACTTTTTCCGTATAAGGAATGAGCATGTGCAGCAGCTATTACATCGGGTCTAGCTTCATGGATTTGCGAATGAATAGCAAATGCGGCTCGATTTAAACGAGCATTTCCTTTGACTACTTCTCCCTCGCTATCTACCAAAATTAAATTAGAGACGCGAATGTGACCAAAGTAAGTACCAAAGGGATTTACCCAAAAATGGTCTGTAAATTCTGGGTCGCGCGCTGTTATGTGACCTGCTGTTCCTTCACTAAATCCAAAACGTGCAAATAAGCGAAATGCAGCAGCTAAACGTTGTTTTCTGTACAAACGTTCTTCTTCTACTGTTTGAAATATAGGGGGTTGGGGTCTATCAAATTGAGACATGGTTTCTTTCCTCTTTACAAGGAGCGTTGGAATATCCTGAGCGAAACGATTTGACGCTGTGAGTTTCTGGTTGAAATTGATGGCGCCAAATATAACCTGTATCATTACCAAGTAAATGAATTGATACAGATGCAGTTTTAGATATTGTTTTAACTGCGTGAATATCGCCCTCGGGTGGTAATAAATGATAAAAATCGGCTGGTTGAAGTTGACGTTCTTCAACTATTTCTAAATCAGCGATTGCTTCTCTTGAACCGTTATCTACACGGCGGTAAACGGTTTCTGACTGTTCGCCTTGATACAGTCCAATTAATCCCCATGCGAGATGGTCGTGTACAGGAGTAGTAGAACCAGGTGGAATAACTAAGCTAAAAACAGTAAGCGTGCGGTCTTGGGAACGGTATAGTAACCATTGACCAATACCACCTCCCATTTGACTATTTGGGTTAGGTTCGGCAAATTTTTCTGGTAGCCATTTTTGTTGACTGAGTAATTGAGAAAAATAAGGTTCTATCTCATTTAAAGTCTCACTACGATGATTTGGTTTATTACTAATTTCTTGAACTGTCGCAACGAAGGAACGAAAATCGGGATTCTCGATAAACCATTCGTCGGCTGGAAGCGGTTCTAAATTTGTCATGAGTTTATTATTCTTTAATCCAAAATCGATTTATGCTACGATTTGTTGCTCGCGTTGTTGTACTGCTGCTCTCACAAGAGGAATTACATCACGACCGTAAGCAATTGCATCCTCCAATGGGCTGAATCCTCGAATTAATAAAGTAGTTACTCCTGCTTCGTAGTAATCAAACAGTGACTCAGCTACTTGTTCAGGTGTGCCGACTAAAGCTGTTGTATTACCGTAGGCGCCAGTAGCAGCAGCAATTGGTGTCCATAAACGTTTATCAAATATCTCGCTTTCAGTAGCAAATTGTAATAGTCTATTAGAACCAACAGCTTGAGGACGTGCCGAAACAAGATACGGACTGCCAGGTTGGTTTTCGATATTGTTTGCTGTACGTATTTCTTTAATACGCAATAAAATTGACCTTGCTTTTTCTTCTGTATCACCAAGAATTGGACGCAAAGAAACACTAAACCGCAACGAATGTCCTTTTGGTGCTGCTGCTTTCACTTCGCGTATTCGTTCTTTCACTGCAGCAATTGGTTCACCCCACATTGCATAAACATTACTATGTTTGGCGCCTACAGGAACTGCTGCACTACTAGCGCCTCCAAAGTATAAAGGGATATGAGGTTTTTGTAGGGGTTTGACATCAGAGAAAGCGTTTTTAAAACGATAAAATTCGCCCTCATAGTCAAAAGGTGTGTCACTTGTCCATATGCGACGCACAATATCAAGGTATTCATCTGTACGACGGTAACGAGTATCATGGTCAAGCCAATCACCATCACGCTGTTGTTCTGCGTCACTACCTCCTGTAATAATGTGTACTGCTATACGTCCGTTAGTAAAATGGTCAAGGGTTGCAGCTTTACGCGCGAATAATGTAGGAGCAACAAAACCAGGACGATGAGCGATTAAAAAACCTATACGTTCTGTACCATTCGCGGCAAAAGATGCCACTGTTAAACCATCTGGTCCAGTAGAACCATAACCAACTAACACTCTGTCAAAATCACCATCTTCGTGTGCCTTGGTAAATTTGCGAACATAATCTGGGTCTATTGAACCACCATGTATAGAAACTGTTGGAATATCTAATTCAGACGCGCGTCTGGTTCCAATCATTCCGATAAATTCAATTGGCATTCTATGCACTCCTGGTATAATAACAAAAATCAAAATGTAAAGACGCGATATAAAGACGCGATTAATCGCGTCTCTACGATGTGGGACAAACGGCATTAGCAATATTAACTTTTGCTGGAATAATCTTTTGTTTGAGCATCCAATCAGCAGTTTTTTGAAGATTGCTAATATCTAAAACTGTAGGTAAGGTAACGCTTTCTCGTCCTCTATTTTTAGTAGCTTGTTTAGCGACCGCAGGAGATAACTTTAATTCTTTAACCATAAAATCTGATGATTGTTGTACATTTTGATTTAGCCATTCGGCATCTTTACTCAGAGCATTTAAAGCAGCTCTCACGGCAGGATAATTTTGAGATGCTGACATATTTTGTAATATTTAGTGTTTATTTTGTATGGTGGGCACTGCCCACCCTACCGTCGTCCCATTCACCATTTAATACCCATTTACCTATTTCTCGCGTTTTATAAGTAACAGGGTCATGTAGTGTTAAAGTTCTTAAATTGCGCCAATATCTATCAAAACCATATTGCTTTGCCGTAGCTTCTACTCCTACCAATTCAAAAATTTGGCTAGTAACTTCTAGTCCTACCTTTGTAGTTAAAACAGAAGCAGCAGAAATTGCAAGCGCTATTTCTCCAAACTCAACTTCTTGTAACTCTATTCCCTTTGACCAAGCAATTTCAAATTTATCAGCAGCTTGATTAGTTAAATAAGTAACAGCGCTTAATTCAGTCCACAATTTACCATAACTATGTAAAATGTAAGCGTCAGTAGTTTGATTAGTGCTAGTATATTGTTTCGCTTGTTCAAAGGCGCCTAACGCGATCCCCAATAAAATATTAACTCTAACCAAGTGAGAAATATAAATTCGCAAAGAAGCAAAAGGACTACTACGAAATTCAGATGCGAGAATTTCAGATTTTTTCACTCTTACATTAGAAAAACTAACACTACCGCTATCTGTCTGCCTTTGTCCAATATTATCCCAATCGTGATTAACAGTAACACCATGACTTCGAGTTGGAACTGCAATTACCACTGGTTGAGATTTCCCTTCAGGAAATGCAGAAACAGTAAGCATATCTGAATCGCTAGAACCTGAACAGAAGCTTTTAGTACCATTCAACCAATAGTTTTCACCATCATAAGTTAGAACTAACCGATTATCGCGCGGGTTAAGAGCATTTCCCCAAAACCAGTTATTCTCTACAGTCCATAAATAATAATTTTGTTTTTGTTCTGAAGTTCCGTAAAGATGAGGTGTAATTACTTGTAGATAGTGATAACCAAGAAGATGGGCAATAGAGCTATCAACGTAAGCAAATTCTCGAATAATTGTTAACGCTGTACTCCAACTTTCTCCTAACCCACCATATTCCTTGGGAATAATCAACTTGAGTAAACCACTTTGTCGCAAACGTGTACGTTCGTACTTCGGAGTACCCCCTTTTTTATCCCGCTCAATTGCAGTTCGTGCAAACTCTTGAGCTAAATCCGCCGAAACCGCAATGTAATTCTGAGATTCTCTTGAGGTTAATTGCATTTCTACTTTTAAAGTAATTTAACCAGTTACAATCACGATATATGGTGTGTAACGCACGCAACTTTGAAGACCTAAATTACATCATACTATAAATCGACCAGTTTATAGTAGTATTTCAGCTAACCAACAACAAACTTAACATAAGCACTTCACTAAAGACATAGAATTAGTATAGATGCAGACATTGTATCAATACGTATTAAGTATATTGCTTTTTTACAAGCCATGTGAAATACTTGAAAGCAAGTACGGTAAATTTACAGACATTAAGTAGTTATCAGTATAGAGAGTGTTTAACAGTAGAGCATTAATACTCTCACTTCTTTTACTAGTGCTGATAAAAATTATACACAGATATATCTTCTGTTGTAGTTTGGAGCAACAAAAGTAAACATAGTTGTTCGAGCTTTTTCCTCTTGTCCTAATACTCTTCAAGAAGGAGCGAACTATTAATTATGAAATTGCAGAAACTTAGTCTGACTAAAATATTTATACTAAGTGGAGTTTTTATAGCAACAACAACTGCTGTCACTAATACTCATAGTGTTGCAGTTGCACAACGCGCGCAAAATTCTAACTTATCAAATACAACACTACGTATTGCCAAATACAAAGGTGGTTGGGATTTATTACTTAAGTTAGCTGGGCAAGACAAATTTCCATATAAAGTTGAATTTAAAGAATTTACTGCTGGAAACTTAATAGTGCAGGCAATCAACGCAAATGCTATTGACCTTGGTTCTGGTAGCGAAATACCGCCAATTTTTGGAATTCAATCAAATGCCGCAGTCAGACAAATAGCTTTAAACAGAGGACCAACTATTGGTCAAACCTTGCTTGTACCAAAAAAACTCTAGAGCCAGAACAGTTGCAGACCTTAAAGGCAAAAAAGTAGGTTATGTTAGAGCTACCACATCCCATTACTTTCTAATTAAAATGTTAGAGGAAGTTGGACTAACATTCAAAGATATTAATGCAGTTGCACTCAGTATTCCTGACGGACTTTCTGCTTTTAGAAGAGGTGACTTAGACGCATGGGCTACTTATGGTTATTCTATTCCGCAAGCAAAAAGAGATGGTGCTAGAGAACTGAAGTCAGCAAGAAATATTCTTAGTGGTAACTTTTTGGTTTATGCGGCGCCTCAAGCCGCCGACCAAAATAAAAAAGCAGCAATAGGTGATTTTGTTTGCCGACTTAAAAAAGCACAAAATTGGCGTGAGTCAAGTCCTAGAAATTTAGAAGCTTGGGCTAAAGCATATGCAGAAGCAATTGGAGTAGAGCCAAATGTAGTTCTTGAAACAGCTAGACAAGAAGCAAGACAACGCCGTTCGCAAATATTTCCTATATCCCGTTCTGGTATTGCATCTCAACAAGACGTAGCTGACACATTTGCTAAATATGGTGTTATTCCAAGCAGAGTTTCAGTGGCGCCGCTATGGGATAACACTTTCAGCAACACAATTACCAGATGCAACTGAACATAAAAAAATTCCCTAATTTGTTTGACAAAATAGGGGATGATTTAATATGAGCCAATTAACGAAAATGAAAATTACTGCATTATCATTGTTTTTGAAAGAATAGCTTCTTGGATGTCAGTTCCTTGCAAATTAGCACCTGTAAGGTTAGCATCGAGAAGATTTGTTTCTTGTAAGTCAGCTTTTTGTAGATTTGCTCCTTGTAAATTTGCTCCTTGTAAGTTAGCTTTTTCCAAATCAGCATCATATAAATTTGCTGATTGTAGATTAGCAGAAGCTATATTTGTATCACTAAAATCAACTTCTCGCAAATTAGCTCCTTGTAAATTAACCCCTTGCAAATTGCTATGCTCAAAGTCAGCTTCTTGTAAATTTGCTCTTTCTAAATTTGCAGCTTGTAGATTTAAACCTTTTAACTGGGCGCCGCTTAAGTTACATCCAACACATTCATTAGTCTGTAATAAACGTTGAATATTTGCACTAACAGATTGCACCGCTGATGTAGCTGGAGATATTACTGGAGTTGTGATTGGTTCCGTAACTTCGGATGGTGTTGTTGTTTGTGCGAAAGCGTTAGGCTGATTTATCAAAGAAATTCCTGCTACAAATACAAAAAATATAGCTGTTACTATCCAGTTTCTGATTGTTTTTAAACTAGATTTTAAACTTGGTTTAGTCATTAGTTTCTCCGCGACGATAATTTTCAATTAAACCAACTTCATGCTTTTTCAAATTCATGCTTGTATTTGTCATTCTGCTGGTTTTCAGCGATTAGTTTTACTGTATAGCCTCTTATAAAAGTAAACAAACACTTTTTGTTTTAATTTTGATAAATAATCTTTATGTAAATTTATTGTTATATAGTATAGAATAATAAAACCGAGAATGAATCTCGGCTTTACTAACAGTTTTATTCAGGATATGACTTACAAACATTCGACACCAAAAATTAAGAAGTAATACAAAATTACAGCAATTCGCCTAAAACTAATTTTTTTCTTGGAAATCCATCACCGATACAATACGAGAGAACCAATAAACAATTTCTGGGTCAGAAAAAGTTGTAAGTCGCGCGATTTCACAAGCAAGTTGATAAATTTCTCTACCTTTGGGATGATTTTTTAACCCTGTATGATTGAGTAATGCTGTTTTTAAGTTACCAGGATAGCTAGGGAGCCTTTGCCCCTCTATCCAACGGATACGATTAAGAATAGGATTCCAGTCAATTCCACCAACAACATAATCATGGGTGTTCATAAAATTACACTGTTTTTGAATTTATATTTCTAATCTATATTAATTAATCAATAAAATCAAATATTCTTACTTTTCGTTTTAATAAATAGAAGTTATTAATTGTCGTTGGCGCCAATCTTACTGATGTTGATGTTATTTGGTAAGTTTGGTGCGTCTTCCAAATAAAAAATATCCACTCATTTTTTTTTTTCGGATGTAAGGGACTTACACCCTCACATTTGAAACGGGCAAGGATGCCCATTCCACAATATGGAGAATTAAATTTTTGTCCTTAAGCAGCCAATTCAGAAGGATGCAAAACTTGACTAAACCTATTTACTGGACGGGGTAAACCAAGATTTTCTCGTAGTGTTCGCCCTTCGTATTCAGTGCGGAACAACCCCCGACGCTGTAATTCAGGAATAACCAACTCTACGAACTCATCCAACCCACCTGGTAAATAAGGAGGCATAATATTAAAACCATCGGCGCCACCATTAACAAACCAATCTTCTAACTGGTCAGCAATTTGTTGGGGTGTTCCTAGTATAGTTCGATGCCCGCGCGCACCTGCAATTGCTAAATATAATTGTCGAACCGTTAAATTATCTCTGCGCGCGAGGTCTGTTAATAACTTTAATCGGCTTTTTTGCAAATCGGTATCTGGTAAATCAGGAAAAGGTTCATCAATAGGATATATTGACAAATCAATTCCACCTACCAGCGCTGAAAGCAAACCTAATCCAACTTGCGGATGAATTAAGTCTTGAAGTTGCTCGTATTTTTCCTTTGCTTCTTCCTCAGTCCGACCAATTACAGGAAACACCCCAGGCATTATTTTTACATCGTCAGGATTACGTCCATACTTAGCGACCTTTTCCTTAATACCCGAATAAAATGTTTGTGCTTCCAAAAGAGTTTGTTGTGCAGTAAAAATTACCTCTGCTGTTTGCGCGGCAAGTTCTTGACCATCATCGGAAGAACCAGCTTGAATAATCACCGGATACCCTTGTATTGGACGAGCTACATTTAATGGCCCGCGTACAGAAAAATGCTCACCTTTGTGATTAGGAACATGCAATTTATCAGGATGAAAGTAAATACCTGACTCTTTATCCCTTATAAATGCATCATCTTCCCAACTATCCCAAAGCGCTTTTACTACATCAACAAATTCTCGCGCTCGCTGATAACGGAGTGTATGCTCCATATGCTTATCTTTGTTAAAATTTTGTGCTTCAGAGTTAGTTGCAGAAGTCACAAGATTCCAGCCAGCACGACCATTACTAAGATAGTCGAGTGAAGCAAACTTACGCGCGAGATGGTAAGGTTCGTTATAAGTCGTCGATACCGTTGCTGCTAATCCAATATTTTCTGTAACTACAGATAAAGCAGATAGTAAAGTCAGCGGCTCAAAATGAACTGGCGCCGTTCGACTCAATCCTTCCCCACGTCCACGTACAGCCACACCATCAGCAAAGAAAATCATATCAAATTTTCCTCGCTCTGCGGTTTGTGTAATCTGTCGATAATGCTCAAAGCTCAAACCACCATCTGCACGCGCGTCACTATGACGCCATGCTGCAACGTGATGACCAGAACTCATCAAAAAGGCGCCAAGTCTCAATTGTTTATTGGCAGAACTCATATTTTATTAATTACGCTGTAACTAAACTACGGTTGTAATTAGAAGAATCTCCTTTGATGGCTTCGCTGTGTTTACCATCAATGCCGACGGGAACATCACCAACAATTGTTACTCGCTGAACGCGACGAGGTTGGTTGCCATAATCATCAATTGCATAATGCTGAGTCGCGCGGTTATCCCAAAATGCCACATCACCAACCTGCCAACGCCAACGAACAGTATTTTCAAGACGTGTTACATAAGACTGTAATAACCGTAAAATATCCGATGATTCAGTAGAAGACAACCCCTTGAACCGACGCACAAAACCACCAATAAACAGCCCACGCTCACCAGACTCAGGATGTACACGTACAACTGGATGAAGAGTTTCATACACAGTCGAAGTAAAAACATCTCGGTAAGCTCTAGTCTCTTCAGGAACATCAACAGCGGCAGCAGCATAATCATAAGCATTACTATGCACAGCCCATAATTGGTCTGCAAGATTACGCAAATGTGCTGGTAAATCTTCGTAGGCAGTAACAGAGTTTGCCCAAACAGTATCGCCTCCTATAGGAGGAATAACAATCGCACGCAATATCGAGCCAAGAGGTGGACGGTCTACAAATGTAACATCAGTATGCCAATTATTCGCGCGCGCAACAGTTCTACCATAATCTAAATCAAGAACTTCAGGATGTTCTGCAAGTGATGGCACAGTCGGGTGAGCTGTCGTAACTTCACCAAACCTACGAGCAAAAGCTATTTGTCCATCAGCATCGAGTTGATGCTGCCCACGAAAGAAAATTACTTTATATTGAACAAGAGTTTTGCGGATATCACTAATAATGTCATCACTGAGGTTAGTCGAAAGGTCAACACCTACAATCTCGGCGCCTATACGTCCTGCAACTGGTTTAATATCAAAGTGTTTGGCAAAGTGTTTGGAAGCCATATGTATGCACTCTAACCGTTTATTAAACAAAATACTAATCACCGACTGGTTTACCGATGATTTATATAGTAGTATCGCACGGCGCCGATACACAACACAACCCCTGCGTAAACAAAATATACGTTTCTCTAATTATTAGACTATCTAAATATACTGTAGGTTGGGTGGAGCTAAGAGCGCAACCCAACATCTTTAACCAAAAGATTACAATTGCTTCCATTACCTCAGCCTACCTTATATATTGCACCTATTGGATATTTTGATTTAATAATACTAAGTGTTTGTAAATTTTTTGTCTACGTTCCTACCCGCATGGGAATGTAAGTTCCCATGCTAATATCGAAAGTCCTCTATAAGAGGACTAAATATAAAAGCGACTTTTATTACTTTATAAACGTTATTATGTAGTTTATACGTAGAGAGGCAGGATATAAGCTACCGTGTACATGCAGCAAGGAAAATGAGAGAAAGACGCGCGCATAAAGATAACGTTACTATATCCCCTTGTCACCCCACCGAAAATTCTTCACCTTATGCGACCGCAAACTCGGTCAGAGCGCGCTCTCTAGGATGCTGAAAACCTAAGACAATATCATGCTTTGGAATGCCAGCTTCTAGTAAATCATTAGTGATCCCATCCTCCGTTAAATCTTCCTCCACCCAAACCTTTCCATCTTTGATCCGAATATAAACCGTACTCCCACAAGTTCTCTCTTGTTGATTCCAGCCCAATACTGCTCGGTTAAGAGAATTTGTAGGTTGGGTGGAGGCTTTGCGGAACCCAACAAAGTCTTGCTAACGTTGGGTTTCGTTCCTCAACCCAACCTACGTATTTCTGAACTGTTAGGCTTAACCGAGCAGTATTGGATTCCAGCCTACCTGCGCCCAAAAATAGTGATCTCTAATTTCATCAAGAGCCAAAACAGGTTCGATGTTAGCGCTCGGTTGTTCCAAATCAAGCTCATAATAACGAGTCAGCACTTCCTTAATAATTGTTCGATAAGTATTCAATCTATCCATTGGACAATCTCCTCTTTGCCTATATTAAAAACAATTATCTTTATATCTAGCTCCATTACTGCGTTCTTGTATCGCACTTTTGAGAAAAAAACTTTGGTATATTGCATCACTTACAGCCATATATAAAATTGCTTCAGGAAATATTTGTGCCAAGTATAACCTATAGAGAATATATTGACCCAGCGCAGCTTCAAAATCTCGAACTCGCGAAGCTCCTAAAAAGCTTTTGACCTCAACAATGATTTGCTGTTGCTCGCGTTCTGCCGCAAACATTGCCATTGCTGCAATATCAGCATAAAGCTTGATTTCTCTATACTTGATTTGATAGGTTTTGCGAGTAATCCTCCAACCAGCTTTAATTAGTGCGTTTTTTGCTTGATAATGATAAACGTCCTTAGCTGGCATAAACTACTAATTCATCTCCACTATTGTAGTGCGAATAGTCCTGCACATAAGAAGGGTTACTCGCAGTATATGATACTCAAATACTAAATTGTGCGCGCGTTACACGGATAACATAACAATGCACGACTTCTATATCCAGGTAAAGACAGATATTTTGCCATTGATGCTGGCGCCAGTATGAGGTTAACTTTTGATTGCTACAGTTTCAGAAATTTTCTTGGTCATATCTTCCTCTAAACTCTTGTCTCGTTGTTTAAACTCATCGAGCAAACTAAAAAATTTATCAAACCCTGCTTTTTCGTCATGGCAGTAAAGCATAATCATCTTTGCCCAAGAACTGACGGTAGTTATACCTAACTTTTTTTGTAACCAAGGTTGAAATTCACCATAAAAATCATCATCTTCTTCAGTCGTTTCAATTTCAAGTTCACTACGAGAACATTCATACCCTACTAAAAACATAAATAAATCGCTTACAGAAGGACGACCAAGATACATTCCTGGCTTCGCTTTAATTTTTTCTAAGATTTCATACACTCCGCTCATAGTAGTTTTTCCTATACTAGGTTTAACCTTACTGTTTTATAATGTATCTAACTCTTCCACATAAAATCCACCACTGCGACAAGAAAAATCATTTATCCATTCATTACGAGGTAATCCTTGACGAGAAAGGTTATCAAAAACTAGTCCAAATACTTCTACACCGTAATGTATACCATTATCTGTTATCGACTCACTTGAAAGGTAACGATTACTAACAATAAAAAAATCATTTCGCTTCTTAGTTCTTAATTTTAAAATTTTTCTCTCAATTCCGTTGTCATAAAGCCATAAGCTCACTGCTTTGGCACATTTGTCACATTCAAGATTTTGAAATTGAGAGGAAATGTTGCCAATTATATCATAAATTTCCTCAATTGATAGCTGACTCACTCACACACCCTGATAGTTGCTTAATTTTTTATTATAGCTAAAGTTAGCTATACTTAAGATTAAGCGTACAAAATAAGCAATGAATATTTAATAAAAATTAAGATAACTTGACATCACTGACAATTGCCGTTTGTTGTATAAACATTTTGATAAGAACAGGCAGGGATGCCTGTTCTACAAGAGGTTTATTTTTAGGCTGAGATGGAGTTTTAAGGTGAATTAAATTAAGGCGCCAACTAATTCTACCTTTTTGACTTTAGTAAATTTATTTGTTGGACGTGGTAGACCGAGATTTTCTCGTAAGGTTTTTCCTTCGTACTCGGTGCGGAATAGTCCTCGACGTTGTAGTTCTGGAATTACTAAGTCTACAAATTCGTTTAACCCATCTGGTAAATAAGGTGGCATGATATTGTACCCATCGGCGCCACTATTAATAAACCACTCTTCTAATTTATCGGCAATCTGTTCGGGTGTTCCGATAATGGTACGATGTCCACGGGCGCCTGCTATGCGTAAATAGAGTTGCCGAATAGTTAATTTTTCTCTGTGGGCAAGGTCGGTTAGTAACTGTAAGCGACTTTTATGAAGGTTAGTTTCTGGTAAGTCTGGTAATGGTTCGTCTAATGGATACTTAGATAAATCAATACCACCTACTAAACCAGAAAGTAAAGCTAAACCAACGCTTGGATGAATTAATTCCTGTAGTTGCTCGTATTTTTCTAATGCTTCTTGCTCGGTGCTACCAATTACTGGAAACACCCCTGGCATTATTTTGACATCATTAGGGTTGCGTCCATATTTTGCGACTCTTTGCTTTACATCGATATAAAATGCTTGAGCTTCTGCCAAAGTTTGCTGTGCGGTGAATATTACCTCTGCTGTTTGCGCGGCTAAATTTTTACCATCAAGAGATGAACCTGCTTGGATAATAACGGGATAACCTTGGGGTGGACGCGCGACGTTGAGGGGACCTTTGACTGAAAAATGCTCACCTTTATGGTTGGGAACGTGCAATTTGTCTGAGTCGAAGTAAACTCCAGACTCTTTATCTCGCACAAAAGCATCATCTTCCCAACTATCCCATAGCGATGTCACGACATCTACAAATTCTTTGGCACGCTCATAACGCAGCATATGCTCCATGTGCTTATCACGAGAAAAGTTTTTTGCTTCAGCTTCGGTTGCTGAGGTTACAAGATTCCAACCCGCGCGACCACTACTCAAATGGTCTAATGAAGCGAACTTACGCGCGAGGTGATAAGGTTCGTTATAAGTGGTTGATGCTGTAGCCGCTAAACCAATATGCTCTGTAACCACAGATAAAGCAGACAATAAAGTCAAAGGTTCAAAGTGGATAATCTGACCCGAACGTGTTAAATCTTCAGTACCTTTACCCCAACCCCATACAGCTACATTATCTGCTAGGAAAACCATGTCAAATTTTCCCCGCTCTGCTGTCTGTGCAATATTTTGGTAATGCAGGAAATTTATACCTCCATTCGCTTGGGCATTTGGATGGCGCCATGCTGCTACGTGATGTCCGTTACCTGGTAAAAATGCACCTAGTTTTAGTTGCTTCTGACTCATTGTGTTTCTGGGGTTAAAGAGTGATATAAGTGCAGTTGACGTGCGGGCGCCAATACTGTTTCAATATCATACTACTGTAAGTCGATAGCTTTATAGTATTTTATTTCAACATTTATATACATTCGCCTTAATTTCAAAGCGCACTTAGAATATCGTGGAGCGTTTATTACTCAAGTATTTGCAATGATTTTGAATAACTTAGTTTGGGTAGCTTTTTGGGCATTGTTTTTCACGCGCTTTCCCATACTACGCGGTTGGAATATAAAAGATGTTATTACGCTTTGGGCAATGACATCAGCAGGATTTGGAATTGCTCATGCTATGTGTGGTAATGCTTTGCAATTAACTAGTTTAATTGTACGAGGACAATTAGATGTATGGATGCTTTATCCACGCGCGCTTCTACCACATTTATTATTAGGACAAATGAACGCAACATCTTGGGGAGATATGTTATTTGGCTATGGAGTTTATATATTTTTCGTCAAACCAGATGTATTACATTTTGCCCTATTTGCTGGATTAACTTTTTCAGCAGCTCTTGTATTCGTTGGTTTTAGCGTCATTACTGGCAGTCTAAGTTTTTTCCTTGGAAATTCTGAAGGATTAGCATCACAGTGGCGAAATGCCATGATTACTTTTAGTACCTACCCGGCAACTTTATTTGATGGATGGGTAAAGTTACTTTTGTATACTTTGATTCCTGCTGGATTTGTAAGTTATTTGCCAATAGAAGCTTTGCGAAGCTTATCATGGCTGCATACTTTGGGCGCCGTTACTGGAGCAGGCGCCGTCATGTGTATAAGTACTAGTGTATTTTATTACGGGTTGCGTCGCTATACTTCGGGCAACTTAATGGAAATGCGTGGATGATTAATTTTGGACTGTTGTAGCATAGGCGTCTCGCCTGTGCAGTAAAAATACACCGTGTCAATATCATACTACTGTAAGCCAATTGCTTTTTAGACTTTTTATACTATGAACGGGTTAAAACTAAACTTTTAAATAAAATCAAAATCTATCAGATGCTTCGTTCCTCAGCATGACATAAGTTCAGATTTTACCCGTTTGCAGTATATATCTGTAAAGCCCACACTATGACATGTTTGTCAATATACTAGAGTTTAGTATACTACGGTAGATTGACTGATTTTTAGCATTTTTATCTATAGCTGCAATTACTGCCAATAACAGATATTGAGATATACTAAGTATACTAAATTTATGATTATCTAACTTTAAGCTTTTCTAATAAAGCCTCTGAAAGTGAGATACAAGCGTACTTAAGCTATCTAAAGGAAGATAGGGATGCATCGTACTAATCAAGAAAATACAAAAGCAGGCAAACAACTGTTCGGTTTTTTGCAGATACCACCTGCTGTTAAATCTTTAAATGTTTGTTGCTTCGTGATGGGTGAGAGCTTTTCGTTTTTTGGGTCTTGGATGACTCAAATTGCTCTGATATGGTTGGTGTATCAGTTGACTAATTCTGCTGTATTAGTTGGTGTAGCTGGATTCACTAGTCAAGCAATGGGTTTGGTTATTACACCTTTGGTGGGAGTCTTACTCGACCGTTGGAATTTACGGTATGTTCTCCTAAGTACTCAGTTAGTATCTATGGTACTATCTGCTACTTTGACTTTTCTGACTCTTAATGGTTACATTACTTTCACATGGATTATTGTGATTGGAATGCTTCAGGGAATAGTAAAAGCTTTTGATTTACCCGCGCGTTTGGTTACAATTCCCAGACTTGTGGATAACAAGACAGATACCTACAGTGCAATTTCCATTCATTCGTTCATGGTTAATTCAGCTAAGTTTATTAGTCCGATGATTGGAGGTATATTGCTTGCTAAAAGTGGAGCAGGTTCGTGTTTTCTGGTAGATAGCATTAGTTATTTACCTTTTATTTCTGCTATTTTAACTGTCAAAATTCAGTCTATTCCTAATAATTCTGTTGCTAAAAAAGCTCAAGTTTGGGATAATTTAAAGGAAGGTTTTGTTTATGCATATAATTTTGTACCAATCAAATGTGTTTTGATTTTACAAATTATCATTTGTTTTATGGCAATGACTTATGTAAATTTGATGCCTATTTTTGCCAAGAATGTATTAAATGGTAATGCTGAAACTATGGGTTTTCTGATGACTGCTTCAGCATTTGGTTCGATAATTTCAGGTCTTTACTTAGTTTTTCGTAATAAAGCTAAGGGGTTAGAAAAAATTATTGCAAGCTCTACTATTATTCTGGGTTTAGCTTTAATACTTTTTTCTCGCTCAACTGATTTACAAACTGCTATTGTGTTAATTTTCATTGTTGGGATGACTAATACTCTCACCCTTGCTGCAATTGGTAACTTTGTACAGTTAATTATTACTGATGAAAATAAGCGAGGTCGAGTCACAAGTATATTTACAACTTGCTTTTTAGGAATATTACCTTTTGGCAATTTGTTTTTTGGTGGACTTGCAGATAAAGTTGGAGTTAACAATGCTTTACTTTTTGGTGGTGCTTGTTGTCTTATAGGTGCTACTTATTTTTATAAGAAGTTACCAGAGATAAAAAAATTGTACATTCTGTATACCTAGAGACGGGTTTATAGTGAGCTATGTCATTCATATTTCATGCCGAAAGTTTTTTTACCACAGAGGCGCAGAGGGCACAGAGAAGAGAGGAAGAGAGATTTAATATTGGCGCCTAACTTTAACTCTCTTAACTGTGTGTCATCAGTCATCCATGCTGGTCGAAATTACTCACAAGTGACTGATACTGATGGTTCTTCGATTTCTGAAATACCTACTAAGGTAACGGGTGGACGGTTTGGAAATTCAACAACAAGTTTTAACTCACCTCCCATTGCAGTAATGTATCTCCGCAGAGTCGAAAGCATCAAATCAGTACGTTGTTCAAGTCGAGAAACATTTCCTTGGTCAACCTGAAGAAATTCTGCCATCTGTTCCTGAGTCAACTTAAGTGCCTGTCTCAATTGTTGTCGTGTCATTTCCTCTGCGATCAGAAGATTAGCTTCTTCTTCAACCTCTTTGCGATCTTCAGGCGATAATTCTTCTAGTTTTTCCTTTAAAGTTTTACCCATAAGTTACTCTCACTTTTCTTCCTCTTCTTCTGTTTTTAATTGGGCTAAGTGCGCGTCAAACCTATCATCAGCCATTTTAATAAGTTGCTTATAAAAACGACTTTCACTACTCCCTGACTTATCTCCTGCTACCAGTAGTATTGCACACCGTCTTGGGTCGAACGCAAACGCTACACGCCATACACCATCCCCCGCATTAAACCTTAATTCTTTCATGTTGCTATGCCGTGAACCGTTAAGTGTGTCAACATGAGGGCGTCCTAGCTCGGAACCAAAAGCTTCCAGCAGACTGATACGAGCCAACATTCGGTTTCGCACCTGGTTCGGTAGAGCATTAAATTCCGGCTCAAAGTCCTCATGAAATTCAACAACCCAATTCATTAATTATGCACTCAAATACATATGCTTTCAAGAGTATATTAAAACTTGCCAAGGCGTAAATAGCAGTTCGCAACAGCTAGTTCGATGTAGCTTTGGGAGGAAACTCCAAGAACTGAGGGGCGTGTCCACCGATGTGATCCCACGTTGCCTTGGAGCCAACGAAAATGTGCATCTCGATCTGAACACCTGGATCTCCATCGACGCTTCCGAGGGTCACTCCATGCACCTTGCCGTCGGCTGTACCACACAGCGTGGTTCCACAGATTCGACAGAAGCACAAACCCCATCCAGGCATTGTCTCATAGAAGCTGAGATTCTCATCACCAGTGAGCCAGGAGAATGAACCTGGCGCAACTTCAGCGTAAGCAGAACCAGCACCGCTAAATGCCTTTCTACAACGAGAGCAGTGGCAACTGCGCCCTGGCCTAAGCGGTGAATCAATCTGATACCGAACTCTTCCGCAAAAGCAACCGCCAGTCAAAGCCATGATCTCCCCCATTGTTGTTTTACTTGATATAATATTTATTTTTTTAATAATTATATAAAGTAAAAGTTAAAATGAATACAAGATGTTTTCGATTTTCCTATAAGTATTATGGGTAGTTATACTAATTTTGTACCAGTTGCGTAGATAAAATAATTATCTGTCACTTTGACATCAGGCTGAAAACCAGCTTGTGTAAGCTTATTGTAAAGTTGTTCGGACTGATAAAAAACTTTGACAATTTGGTATTCTTGACCATCATTCAATTTTCTACTTATATATACATTACCATCATCTTTAAGAGTATGATTATTAGCAGTAGATGTTGGCTCAAAACGAGAGTCAATAATAAATACTTTTCCACCAACACGCACTGATTTGTATACTTTTTGTAAAAAGACATCGATTAATTCTGGTGGTACGTGGGATAACCAAAATGAAAAAAATACTAAATCATATTCAGCATTGGGTTCCCATGCAAATAAATCAACTTGGCGATACTCGACTTTCGGTGAATTCAATTTGTAACGATTAATTTCAATTACTTCTTGGGAAGCATCAATTGCAGTAATTTTATCGCCAATAGTTAAGAGTTCCTGTGTCCAGATTCCTGTTCCTGATGCTAATTCTAAAATACTATTGAATTTTCCAAGTTGATGTAATGCACTTTTTAAAACATCAGCTTCATTAAACCAACGCGCGTTAAACTCCTCTCCACGGTCATAACGTCCTTGTCTATAAAACCATTCATCGTACTCACCAGCGCGCGCACGGTAATATTCGATTTGTTGTTTAATAATATTATCTACCATTGTCTACTTTCTCCTTAAAATAAACATTATTATAATTGCTTAACTGCTGCAATTAATGCTCTATCTAAATGCAAAAATAAACAGCTTGCATGAAAACCAGCATCTCTTAACCAGTGTAAATGTTCTTCAATGGTTGCGGGATAATCTGATTTTTGCGGTAATCTTTGCAAATAATATTCTCCACTCCATCCACTTCTGACATTTGCTTGTTCCTCCAAGCGTTCCCAAAGAGTTATGTATAAGCTGGATAAGTATGCTGTATCTATAGCAACGCGGTCAGAGATAAGAAATATTCCATTATTTTCTAAGATATCATAAATATATATAGCAGTCCTAAATCATTTGTAAAATCCACACGTTGTAGAGACGCGATTAATCGCGTCTCTACGTGGGTATAATTTTTCACAACTCATATAGGATTGCTATATTAAATGCTTATGGTTCATTAATATTACTTTCTGCTAGTTCGACTCTATTTCCTCCTGGGTCGCGAATAAAAAATCTGTTCCATCCTGGTATAGGGTTTTGGTCTGGAATTATTTCTACTCCGTGTGCTTCAAGGCGCCTCTTCAAAGTATTCAAATCACGAACTCGAAAACAAATATGCCGTCTTGATGTCTCATTATTTGTGACTTTCTCTATACTGATGTGTAACTGAATGTTTCCTAACAAATACCAGGCGCTACCGTTAGCTTTGAGATTTTCTGGTTTGCTGATTTCTGTTAACCCTAAAATATTACTATAGAAAAATAATATTGCATCTTCTACATCAGGAGACGATGTAATTTGAATGTGGTCTATTGCTTCAATCAACATTTTTATCTATACTCCTGTAACTACTTTTCCCATACTGATATTTCCATCAGTTAGATAACCAAGTTTTTGATAAAATTCCACTACTTCGGCATTGTTAGCGCGTACTTGGAGATTGATTTTTAGACATCCCATTGCTGTAAGTGCCTTTTCGGCATGTTGTACTAGCTTTGTTCCAATACCACGGCGCCGATACTGAGGGTTAACGGCAACTGTATATAACCAACCACGATGACCGTCATATCCTGCCATAATGGTGCCAGCAATTACAGAATCAATCTCCGCAACAAAAAATAATTCAGGTTGTCTGGCAAGTTTTTGATTTATGACTAATACTGGATTATTATGCGGTTGTTTATCAGAAAACACTTGTTTCCAAAGTGCAATAACTGATTCTGTATCGGATTCTTGGAAAAGTCTAATATTCATTACTAATTGAGGTGATAATCCAAAAACTGATATGCTCTCAAACGCATCTCCTCAGAAAATACATGCTTACCAGGATATATTTGTCGTTCAAGTGTACCATAATAAACGCTCCCGCAGCGTATTCAAAAATGGTTTCAATATTTTGACTATATTTATCATCATCGGCGCCAAGGATAAGCAAGTTACATGGCTCTACTAATCGTACAACATCTTCAACGTCACCGAAAGCTAGAAAATTGGGAACTACATAATCAAACTGTATTTTAATATTCTGGGCTAACATTTGTTTAAAAGTGGTAGAGCCGCAGTTACTAACCGAGGCTTTAATTCTTTTATCGAATGCTGGCGCGAATAGTGCGGTTCTACCACCGTATGAATGTCCAATAAAACCAATTCTTGTAGAGTCCACTTCTGGAAGGCTTTCAAGCAAATCAATACCAACACTGATATCAAATAACACCTTTGCAAGTAGAGTTTGCCCTCTCAATAACCTTGTGTGAAGTTGATAAGCATGATGTAGCACAGGGTCATTTAGACATGCTCTCTTCAAAACATATGGCATCAGGCGCCAAAGTTACATATCCCCGTTCCGCTAACTATGAGTGCATATGCTTGGTCTGGTGAACCCGCAAGTCCGACAACTTCGCTTTTGCCGAGGCGCCAGTTAGCTGCGTGTTGATGGAAGCAATAAACAGCAGGAAGCAGTGCATGTTTTACTTTTGGAATGCAAAGAAATGCACTAATAGTTTCTCCCTCTTCGGCAGAATAGCTAATTTTATTACGAACAAATGTTCCGCAATCTACCTCCTCAATTACATTGAACATCAGAGAAGCTTTTGTAGGCATGGCGCCGAGTAAGGAAAGAAAATCATCTTTATTCATTCAATAACCCTTTTAATATTTTATATTATTGTATTTAGAATGATTTCATTGTTCCTCTAATGTATTGATAATTTCACTTAGTTCAGTTAGACTATTAATTCGTTGTAAATCTAGAGAATAGTTTTTCAAATCGTCATGAAGACGGTTAAGCCAAACTCCTACTAAGCCAACGTTTCTTGCGGCAATTGCATCTAGTTCTAAATTGTCTCCATGTAAATGCCAAATTCCCAAATAAAGAGAATTTGGCAGTCATAAATTGTTATTTATGCACTATCAGTTATTTCTCTGAGTCATGATTTATTTTGTGACCTTGAATTTCTGCAATTTTTTTTCTCAGCATTTGCTCTGTTTCTGATAAATCAGCTAACTTTTTGAGAGTTTCTTCCTTTTGTTGCAATATTTTATTTAGATATTTTTGGAAACAACTACCATCTATTACCGATTGAATCCTAGCATTGTATTCCTCATCTGTCATGATTCTACCAGCCATTGCAGAGCTTTCTAGTTCATGCAATTGTTCAACCCACGCATCAACCTCTTGTTTTGTGTAATTATGATTAGCTGAATAAGTCATTGTTAATTTTCCTTATATATTTGATATCTTGACAAAAATAATCTCGCTTCAGAACTCAAAGCAATATTTACAATTATTTTAGAAAATATCAATAAAGTCAAAATTATTAATGACGGATTGGAAAATCAGAAAATACTCCAACAAGACTTGCAAAATATTTTGATAATTTAGAAGTTTTAGGCAACAGGCGCCCAAAAAAGTTACCTCCACCTTCTTCATCAACCAAGTCAGTGCGCCACCAATTTAAACGCTTAGGTTCACAGGCGCCTTCACCTCAAAATCTTTAAGATGCTACCCTACCCTTCGGGATATCCCCGGATAACGGGAAACTCCGTTTACGTTCACGACTCATAACATGATAGTAAGGTGGGCAATGCCCACCATACAAGGGTCAGGCGGGACGCCTAACCTACGGTTGATTAAAAGAATTTAATGGCTGAATTCGACTCTGCGATATTCTGAAGGTGGGT
>ERZ1066120.763-NODE-763-length-25725-cov-16.137982_pt1 | contig 25725 bp, 20 predicted proteins | sample MGYA00382767_ERZ1066120 | MGnify/ENA primary metagenome ERZ1066120 (study PRJEB33369, sample SAMEA5778350) | biofilm metagenome | biome: Industrial cooling water; feature: Water cooling tower basin; material: Biofilm | place: United Arab Emirates | collected...
ATGTTTTTCAACGGCAGAAACTAAAGTCTCCGTCCAATGGTGGGTGAGTTCGCTACAGGCGGCTTCTACCATGACGCGGATCACGGGTTCTGTACCGGAGGCACGGACTAGGATGCGACCGCGATCGCCCATTGCGGCTTCGGCTTGCGCGATCGCATTTTGCAAGGGTTCGCACTGTTGCCAATTCATCCGGCGATCGCGGTTTTCTACTCGCACGTTGTGTAATAGTTGCGGATAGGTTTGAAAGCTTTGGTCTACTAATTGGGTTAAAGACACCCCTGCTTGTCTAACCAACGCAGCTAAGTGAAGGGCAGTTAATAAACCATCCCCAGCAATACCATAGTGACGGCAGAGGATGTGTCCCGACTGTTCTCCACCTAACATACCTCCAGTTCGTACCATTTCTGCTTGTACGTATTGGTCGCCGACAGCCGTCCGAATCAGTTTACCACCCTGGTTTTGCCATGCCCGCTCGAAACCCAAGTTTGCCATCACAGTAGAAATAATCAGGTTATCTGGCAACTTTTGCGCTTGTCGCAAGGTTTGTCCCCACAGGTAGAGGATGTAGTCGCCATCTACAGGTCTACCTTGACAATCTACTGCTAGCACTCGGTCGGCATCGCCATCAAAGGCAAATCCCAGATGGGCTGAATGCTGATTCACAGCTGTTTTCAGCAGTCCGAGATGAGTAGAACCGCAGTTGACGTTGATCCGATCGCCATCGGGTCGATCGTGCAGGCAGATCGTCTCTGCACCTAGCTCGCGGAATAAACTCGGTGCTAATCCAACTGCTGCTCCCCAAGCTAGGTCTAGCACGACACGCATACCGATAAAATCGCGATCGGATAATAGCGGTACTTTCAAAGATTCAATGTATTTCTGGACTAACTCCGGTCGCCGAACGTAATATCCCTGTACTTGAATAGACGTAGGTACTGCGTTTCCTCGGATTCCTGCTTCAATTGCTTCTTGTAAGGGTTGAGCGAGTTTAGCACCATCGCTGCCAAAGATTTTAATCCCGTTGTCTTCTGGGGGGTTGTGGCTGGCAGAGATCATGACTCCACCTGCGGCATTGCTGACACTGGTGAGATATGCAACGCCAGGAGTCGGACACAAACCGACATGCCAAACCTCTAGCCCCGCAGCTACAAGACCTTGAGATAAAGCAGTTGCTAGCATTTCACTGGAGTTTCTAGAGTCCTGCCCCACAATAACTGGACTGAGATCGTCGTCAGTTTGCTGCTGCAAGACTTGACCAGTCCAGAACCCCACTTGCCAAGCCAAAGCCTCATCAAGTAAATCTCCTACTCGTCCCCGAATGCCATCCGTACCAAATAAAGCTGTCGCGGGAAGATCGAGTTGCGAGTTGTTGGCTGCTGGTATATTTGTTTTAGTTTGGCGATCGCGGCGATAATTCTGCTTTAGCATAAAAACATTGACTCCTGACTCCTCACACAACACCCACGCTTGGAGAATAACACTTCCTTAAAAATTTCGGTAGATTTTTGTTTTGTAAAAATGTTTTCGGTGTTTTTCTGTTACCCAGGTAACAGACTTTATCGGCGATTTTACTATCTCTCCATGCGCAAAGGATAATAAAAACAGTAAATTTACTGAAAATTCAAATATGCTTGCTCGAAGAAAGTCGAGCGCTATACCCCTAAAGCCGTAAGTAGCGGTTGAAATTCCTCCCAAGTCAGTCCTTGCTGGATGTACTGGGGAGACTGAGGATTGTAGGGACTGGCAACGCGATCGATCGCTACAATTCTGGCTGTATCTGGAATCACTGGAACGTCTGGATCGAAGGCTGTAGGGCTGGTTAACGAGCTGGAGAAACCTTTGAAGATGGCAATACGATCGGTGACGCCTTCAGTCTCCACAGTGACGATCAAAACCTCTTGCTTGGCGATCGCCGAATATCTCTCCAGCCGTTTTCCTACAGAATGCATCATTGCTTGACTGCAAATCGTCCTTGTTTACCTAGTTTAAGGAAAACAAAATAGATTAAGTACAAGACGTAAACGACCAAACCCATGCCACCAATAAAGCCGAGGAAACCTGGTTGCGTGTTTGGATGAAACATATCTTTATAGACCAAGGGGACTTCTAGCCAAGCTTGACAAAGGGGATCTTGCAGGAACGTGTCCGAAAAGGCACACTGCAAACTCGGCAATTGAGCGATCGCGCCGATGATACAGTAAAGCGTCACTGCCCAGCGCCAAGCATTAAAGCTGAGTTTCAAAGCACTACTTGGCAAGTCTTGAATTTCTTCATTGAGATCGATCCAAAACCAGAGGGACAGTGGAATGAGAATGCGTGACATCAATCCGGCAATGAATCCGACTTGGAACGGTGCGATAGACACGTACAATGCGATCGCTAGCAAACTCGCCACCCGCCAGTAAATTGCTAACAGGTGCTGCATGGGTTCTACTTTTCGCACAAATGCCCAGATAACTAGAATTAATGGCGCTAGAACGGTAAATAACAGCGCCAAGCGAAAATCCATCCAAATCAACGGTCGAAACCAAATATCGCTTTGCATATATCGGAGGCTAGAGATCGAGGACTGAGGTTTATGTATTTAACCACCGATAACAATAATAATTGCTAATCGCTAAGTGCCAATTACTTAATGAAAAACAGCAACAAGGGATACAGAAAAATTATCCTTGTTGCCATCTAAGTTAATATTTGGTAATACCAACTGAATCTTTACTCGTCGTAAACGCGGCATTCAGCAGCTTCAGGGTTTTCATCGCAGTACATTTCTAGAGAAGATTTGGGCTTGACCTGCCGTTTGTGGGAAGCCTCAGCTTGTAGTTCTTCTACTGCGTCCCAAGCTGCCGCGCACTCGGCAGAATTGTCTCCGCTGGTTTCGCAAGCACGTCTTGCTAGCTCTCTTTCCTGTTCGATTTGATCTTGGATGTTGCTCATAGATATAAAGTAGTCCAGTATTCCTCTTCTCAGTATAGGAAACCTTCGCAATTGTCAAAAGCGATTGTCAAAGGTTTATTCTGCGATCGCTATGTAAAGAGATCGGCTTTGACTCACTCTACTTGCCTGCGGCAAACGAACATGGTGGTCGCTTTTCAATGAATACAAGCAACTACAACCATATCCTTTAACTGATTCTACGATCTAATATCTGGGTGTAGATCGGACAAAAGGAAGAAATACTTACGTTATTCTAGATGCAACAATGGACTATGCAGCTCATCGAACCTGCTGGTAATGAATAGACCCAATCCTTTTCTATCTCTGGACTACGAACCTGCTTTAGAATCTCTCGGCGACGATTATTTTGATGAAGTTAGGGCTGCCGAATTTCCCCAGCACGTTTTGCGCTATCGTAGCGATCGCTTGTTACCTCAAATTGGATTAGATCTCACAGCAGTAACAGATGCAGACTTTATCGAGGCTTTTGGTAAATTTCAAGGGCGAGAACCTTTACTAGCACTCCGCTACCACGGCTATCAGTTTGGCGAGTATAACCCGTTTTTGGGTGATGGTAGAGGTTTCCTCTACGGTCAAGTGCGCGGAGTAGACGGCGAACTCTATGATTTTGGCACGAAAGGGAGTGGAACAACTCCTTATTCTCGTGGTGGTGATGGTAGGTTAACCCTTAAAGGCGGAGTGCGGGAAGTTTTAGCAGCAGAAGCCTTGCATTATATGGGCGTGCGGACTTCTCGCTGTTTCAGTTTAGTTGAGACGGGTGAACAACTATGGCGCGGTGACGAACCTTCTCCTACGCGATCTTCGGTGATGGTAAGATTTAGCCGATCGCACATTCGTTTTGGTACGTTTGAACGCTTGCATTATCTCAAACGTGCAGATTTAATCAGAAGACTTTTAGACCATGCGATCGAGTCTTACTATCCGCATATTTGGGGTAAATCTGATGCCTATGCCCTATTTTATGCCGAGTTAGTCCAGCGAGTGGCAGAATTATCTGCTCAGTGGATGGCAGCTGGATTTTGTCATGGAGTATTAAATACAGATAATATGTCGATTGCAGGTGAAAGTTTTGATTACGGTCCCTATGCTTTCATTCCTACCTACGATCCGCTATTCACTGCGGCTTATTTTGACTATTCTAGACGTTACTGTTACGGACAACAGCCAAATATTTGTCAGTGGAATTTGGCAATGCTTCAGAAGCCGTTGAAAGCGGTAATCGATGCGAACGATATGGAAGCTGGATTAGCAAAATTTGATGAATGTTATGCGATCGCTTACAGAAATTTGATGCTGCAAAAGTTGGGATTAGCGGCGACAAATTCATCGGAATTGGATCGGCTGTTGCAATTGACGCTGAGATTGCTCAAAGATACTCAAATTCCTTACCATCAATTCTTTATTCAATTAACGGAAAGCTTTTCACCTAGTTGGCGCGAGGATGTAAATTCTATTTTGTTTTTGGTGGATATCTTACCCTTGGATTACTGGAACGAATGGCGGAAACTTTATCATCAGATTCTAGTTCAGCTTTCTCAGGAAGAGATGGATAATGTTTCTCAGAGATTGCAACAGGTTAATCCTAAAGTTGCTTTGCTAAGACCAATTATAGAATCGGTTTGGGAGGCGATTACTAATGAAGATGATTGGCAGCCTTTTTACGATCTAGTGCGGCAGATTCAAGGTGATAAGTAAAAAGATTTGTGTCACGCAAAGACGCAAAGGCGCAAAGTAAGGACACAAAGAGATTTTTATTCGATACGTTGATTTTCTTTTCTATATCTGCTTTCTCAGATACTGCTGAAATGCATTTGATAAATAATTGTATTGTGATGCATTTGTATCCGCAAAAGCTTCTTCTCTAGTTGCAGCTAAATCTAAATAATCTATTGGCGAATCAAATTGCTCTGCTGTGAGATCGTAACGTATCCTGTTTATGTAGTTATAGAAATGCCAGCTTTCACCAACTCTAGTTTTAAGCAATTGACCACCGTAGCAATCTTGGATAACAAGAGCAGTTACGCTACATTGTCCTTTTGCAGGATGTTCTTCAGTATAAAGAGAACTCGATTCTGGCGACCAACATTTTTTAAGCAGATGTATAATCAATTGCTCGTTCATATTAACTAGGATTGTTGAATTAACTCGGATTGCCTGGACGATAAACTTTGCCAATAGACCGATCGCAATTAATTTCTATAACTAAATCTACTCGCTGGGAGTCTTGAAGTAGAGGTTTAATAAATAAATCTGGGTGAAGCGATTTCCAAAAATATTCTACAAATTGCTCGATTTGTAAATCGGTCATTCCTGTTTTACCTGTTGCTATCATTTGATGCTCGGCATCTTTACGCCACTGTTGGCTGAGGCGATAATCAACTGGGTAAAGTATTATCAATCGGTCTAGTTTGTCCCATAAAGGTAAATACTCTTGCAATCGAGTATTCATATCGATAGCAAATTTTCGATCCTCGAAAGTGTTAATTGGCGGAGGTGGATGGTCAAAACTAGCTGGATCGATCGGTCGGACTCCCACAAACCAACCTTCAAATAGAACGATATCAGCACCATTCACTATTTCAGGCGTACCGCGATCGCCCGCACCATGCCAAGCTGATTTATCGAAACGAGGAATTTCGATGGGTGAATTGGAATCGGGTTGACGCAAGCGATCCAAAACCTGCAAACCCAATTGAACATCGTGAGTTCCTGGTGGACCCCGCCAAATGAAACGCGGGTCTTGCTGTTGTAAAGCTAGGCGATCGCTATAAGTTTTGTATAAGTCATCAAGGGATAAACTCAGAGTGCGGTAACCTAAATGTCCTAAAATTAGAGTGAGGATTTTAGCTAAAGTCGTCTTCCCTGTCCCTTGGCAGCCCAAAATACCTTGAATTAAAGTATGCGACTGCGCCTGACGATAGGATGCTATTTGCATAGCTAAAGGTAGCCACAAACGCTTTAGCGTCTCTTCTAATTGCTGTGGTGGCTTGTTGAGAGTGTTTTGACAGAAATGCTCGAAAGTGGGGTAAAAAGAGCGTAAAAGCTGCGATATGTCATTCGTCATTTGTCATTATTGGTCATTGGTCATCGGTCATCGGTTGTTGGTTATTTCACACACCACGCACCACTGACAACCGATAACTGATAACTGGTCGCTGATTCAAGACCCTAGCTTAAACGCCTCTAAAAACAAACTATAAGTTAAACCAATTTTGAGTGCATTTAGTGCTTCAAGCCACAACCCGCGCCTTGCTTGCCAGATACGGTTGTAATAGATGCGATCGATAATTTCGCTGATGGCAACTAAAACTCCAGCGCCAATAATATCCCAATCAGCCGCTTGTCCGGCTATGGTGGAAAAAGCCGAACCGAGGAAAAAGCCGAATAGCACGCTGACTGCTAAAAAAGATAAGCGCCGCCAAGGATTGAAAAACCAGCGCTGTGTTGTTGCCGCAATTGTTCCTAAAAGCCCGTTAATTCGAGTATTTTGCATGTTTTGCAATCGTTGTTAACTATGACACAACAAATTTGAGCTAATATTTCCTTCGCCGTATTTCATACCAGCTTTAAGCCTGTTTCAATAGTAATAGGGAGGCGATCGCAACAGTTACCAGTTTTACAGTAACCAGTTACCAAAAATAGCATCCCGCTCAGTCACCAAACCGCACGTTAACTTCAAAAATTATCTTTATTTGTAGAGAATATGAACGCCAAATCTCCCGTATCTTATCCTGCGGTAATTATTGCATCTGTATTGGGTGTATTGGGATTGGTAGGGATATTACTGCTGTGGTTTCAAGTCTCGATTACCATCGAACCAATGGGATCGGATACAGCAGTCTTACCTGGGAAATCAGCGAGAGATTCCTTAGCTGAAACTGACGTAACTAACAGTACTACGACTGTTCCACCCGCCTCCACGCTATCAGAGCGATCGATGGAACGGACTATAGCCCAGTCAACCCCACAAGCACCAACTGCAGCACCCGTTCCTGGGGCTTTGCGCGTTAGCAACCAAAGCGAGCAACCTTTGCGCGTAGCACTACTAACAAAACAGCCGGGACCGAATTCTACAGCTAATACAGCTAGTAAAGATAAATACAGCGAACCCATCCATTGGGACTTTGCACCTGGGGAAGGTAGCAGCCAAGGATTAATCTTATCCCTACCTCAAGGCAGCCTGAAACTGAAAAAAGGAGATGTCATTGTCGCCTTCGCCGAAGATGGATCGCGTCGTTATTGGGGTCCATACGTAGTAGGCGAGACACCAGCACCAGTTTTAGATCGAAAAACTTCTGAGTGGCAGTTAGTTTTACAGCCTTAAGTCGGGAGGCGGGAGTCGGGGATAAGAGAGCTGAGGGAGCTGAGGGAGCAAAACAATTCAAAATTCTCTCTATACCCCACACTCCCCACACTTCCCACACCCCACGCACCCCACACTTCCCACACCCTACACCCTTTCTTCACTGGTCACTGTCACCCCTACCCCTACTACAATTAAACACGACCACTCATACGAGTCGTTTACTGACCGCGCGATCGCATGAAACTGAGTTTGACTCGCAGCCTCGACCATTGGCTGCAAAACAGATCGGATCGTACAGCTTTAGCTTGGCTGTTAGCTATTATCTGGCTGTTGCTGCTAGGAGGGATGGCTTTTTTCTGGCGCTTAGGTAGCAACGGGCTGCTGGATGAGACAGAACCTTTGTTTGTAGAAGCTGCCCGCCAAATGAAGGTGACGGGAGATTGGATCACGCCATATTTCAATGGCGAGACGCGATTTGATAAACCACCGCTGATATATTGGCTGATGGCAATCGCCTTTCACGCTTTGGGAGTCAACGAATGGGCGGCGCGACTTCCTTCTGCGATCGCGGGATTGTGTCTGGTTAGCTTTTGCTTTTACGTTCTGAAGCGTTATGGCATTGCAGCCAAAGCAAAAAAAGAATTTCTGCCAGTGAAAAATCGGCTTTCTAGTCCGAGTCAGTTATGGCTGACAGCGGGTCTAGGGGCAACTATGCTCGCCCTTCATCCCTTGACTTTTTTCTTTGGACGCTTGGGCTACTCAGATATGTTACTGAGTGCTTGTTTTGGCGGAGGACTGTTCGCGTTTTTTCTGGGTTACGCTCAAACAGAAATGCCCAAGGTGCGATCGCGTTGGTATCTGGTCTTTTACATTCTGATTGCCCTAGCCATTTTAACTAAGGGACCAGTGGGAATTGTGTTGCCAGGACTGATTATCTTCAGCTTTTTGTTTTATCTCGGAAAAGTTAGAGAAGTTGTGCGAGAAATGTCCTGGCGATGGGGAATGGCACTCGTGTTAGCCATTACCGTACCGTGGTATATCCTCGTCACATGGGCAAATGGCGAAGCTTATATTGATTCTTTCTTTGGCGTTCACAATTTTGAGCGGTTTACTAGTGTCGTCAACGAACACCAAGGTCCTTGGTATTTCCACTTTATTGTCGTTTTATTGGGTTTTGCTCCGTGGTCGGTTTATTTACCAGTAGCGATCGCCCGGATTCAGCCCTTGCAGCGCCAGCACTGGCAGGCTCGACCGCGATCGCATCATCTCGGTTTATTTGCCGTATTCTGGTTTGTGGGAGTCTTGGGCTTTTTTACCGTTGCTGCCACGAAATATTTCAGCTATACCTTGCCGTTGATGCCTGCAGCTAGCATTATTGTGGCTTTATGGTGGAGCGATCGCATTGCTCAAACGCAAAGTTTCCGCCGTCCTGGCTGGGGTTTTAAACTCAGTTGCTTGGCTAACCTAATTCTCTTACTTGCTCTAGCCTTTGCCTGTTATTACAGTCCCAACTGGCTAGAAGATGATGCATCTATGCCTAATATTGGTGCAAGAATACAACAGGCGACATTACCAATTATGGGGGCAGCAATTTGGTTGGGTAGTGCGATCGCGTGTTTAATTTTGATACTCAAGCGCCAGCATCATCGCCTTTGGGGAGTCAACTTAATTGGATTTATAGCCTTTTTAATTTTTGTCGCATTCCCCTTCTCTCATTTGGTCGATCTCGAACGACAACTTCCCCTACGTCAATTAGCCCAAGCTGTAACTCAAGTCCGCCAGCCTGGGGAAGAATTAGTTATGCTGTCTAAGGGATTTCCCAAACCCAGTTTGGTATTTTATACCCAAAATCCCGTGACATATGTTTTGCGATCGTCCCGTACTTCGCGCAAAATCCAACAGATACTAAGCGAACGACAGTCCGATACCAAGTCAGTACTATTAATTGCCCCCAGTAAAGCTTTATCTAAAACAGGTTTGACACCCCAGCAAGTCGAACAAATTAGTCAGGCTGGAATCTATCAACTACTTCGAGTTAGGTAAGAGAGTGGTGCGTGGTGCGTGAATCAACTTTAGATTTTGGATTGGTAATTGGTCGCTGACAAATGACAAATGACGTAGGGCGAAGCCCTTCCCGTAGGGTATGACAAATGACAAATGACCAAAAAGTAGCTGCTTTATTAATTGGAGGACTGATATTCAGGGTAATTATTGCAATTTTGCTTTATCCTGGTTTTGACGAAGCTTATTATTTTCTGTATACGCAATATTTAGATTTCAGTTATTTCGATCATCCACCTTTAGTAGCTTTTACTACTGGTTTTGGTTGTTGGCTAACCGGAGAAGTTTCTCAGTTCACTATTCGTTTAGGAACGTTAATTTTACATACAGGCTCTCTATTTCTACTGTATTTAACTGGTGCGAGATTATTTTCACCTTCAGCCGGAATTTTTGCCCTTGCGATCGCTTCTCTCGTCCCCATTTTTCAAATTGGTTTCGGTGTTTTAACTTTACCCGATAGTCCTTTAATTTTTTTTTGGACGGCTAGTTTATATTGCGCTAGCTGGGAATTTTTTCCCAACAAACAGGAAAAATATCGACCTAAAAGATACCAATCCAGTTATCGCTTGGCAATCCTGGGCTTGCTAGTTGGTTTAGCTTGCTTGGGTAAATATCACGGTTTTATCTTAGGACTGGGACTAATTGGCTTTTGTTTGACTCGTTCCCGCTATCGTTCCGCCTTATATTCTCCTTGGACTCTGCTCGGGCTAGGATTATTTTTCTTAGCAATTTCTCCTATTTTAATTTGGAACAGCCAGCATGAATGGGTATCTTTCCGCTTTCAATCTCGGCGAGGAATTCCTTCTGGAGGCTACAATTTCTTGGATTTATTCGTGACTTTCTTATCTGGAATTGGCTATTTATTTCCCACACTAGGACTTCCTTTGTGGTGGGTCAGCTTAAAAACATTTTTGAGAAATTTGTCTGTAAAGTTATCTGCATCGAAGCTGAAAAAAAGCTTTGGCGATCGCGAAAACAAGCAGGCAGATGCCATTCAGCAACGAGAACGAGAAATATTGATTCTTTGGGTTTCTTTACCTCTGATCTTGGGTTTTACTTGGTTGGGAGGATATAAACAAATCTTACCTACTTGGGCTACACCTGGATTTTGGGGAGCAACTTTGTTATTAGGACAAGCCGCAACAGCATGGAAGATCGAGCATCCTCGCTGGGTACGTCGCTGGCTGTGGGGCACGGGAATTACACTCAGTAGCCTTCTGCTGTTTGCATTGCTGCACGTAACAACTGGAACCTTACAAAAACCAAGTCAATATGCTTTATTTGGCGGATTTGTTCCTCCAGAGGACGATCCTTCGATCCAAATATTCGATATTCAGCAGTTAAGACAGGGATTTGCTAAATCGTCAGTTTTACTCTCTGCTTTACAAAATTCTAGCTTTGTCTTCACCAATCGTTATTATCTCGCCGGACAGATAGGGATGGCTTTGGCTCCTCTAGCGCCAACACCGATGACAACTTTCGATCGCGATTTGCGGGGTTTTGCATTTTGGTCACAACCAGACCACTGGATTGGCAAAGATGCTTTGTACGTCACAAACAATCTTTTCGCCCAAGAACAAAAATTTATCGATCGCTACAACCTCTACTTCCAATCGATTGAAAAGATTGGCACTGTACCCATCAAGCGCGGCGGAGCAGTTATAGATACTTTTCACATATACCAAGCAAAAAACCTCCTCAAACCCTATCCACGTCCCTATGGAAACAAGTAGGCACAGACCCAGAGGAAGCAATTTTAACCACTGATAACTGAAGTAAGATGCTTGTAAAGAAGATCGATTGCAATAATAGATAATGCCAGATAATGCACAAGTATAGATCGGGAAGGGATGGTAGAACTCATGGCAGATAAAATGCAGTGGGCAAACGCCCTATCAACTCGCCCTTCTTTAGAGGCTGCGGTGGCGGAAGTTGTGGAAGTGGCAACTTCGGCTCTACAAGCACCGATAGATCTAGGCATAGTCTTTATTTCGTCGGCTTTTACCAGCGAATATCCTCGTCTGCTGCCTTTGCTGAAAGAACGCATATCCATCCCAGTGCTGATTGGCTGTAGCGGTGGCGGAATTATTGGTATGGATCGGCAAAAACAGACCCAAGAAACAGAAGATTTACCAGCTCTGAGCTTGACGTTAGCACATCTTCCTGGCGTACAAGTCGCGCCGTTTCATATCGTCTCCGAGGAACTGCCTGACTTAGATAGCTCTCCTAATGCCTGGGAGGAGCTTTTGGGCATTCCTGCATCTCATACACCGCAATTTATTTTGCTAGCCGAGCCGTTTTCATCTCAAATCAACGATTTACTGGCTGGACTAGACTTTGCCTATCCTGGTTCGGTAACTGTTGGCGGACTTGCCAGCAGCAGTCAGATGGGTGGTCGAATTAATTTGTTTTTCAACGATAAAGTCTATCGCGAAGGGGCAGTCGGTGTAGCTTTAAGCGGTAATGTCGTGTTGGAAACTATTGTGGCTCAAGGTTGTCGTCCGATTGGCAAACCCTATCAGATCGGTGCTTGCGATCGCAATATCGTCTTAGAACTAGAAGCCCAACCTCCCTTGACAGTGTTGCGAGACATCCTGGAAGGTTTGAGCGAAGACGATCGCGAGTTGGCACAAAATTCCTTATTTATTGGTGTAGCACGAGACGAATTCAAGCAAGATTTAGAACAGGGAGACTTTCTCATCCGCAACTTGCTGGGAGTAGACCCAAAGTTTGGCGCAATTGCCATAGGCGATCGCATTCGTCCAGGACAGCGCATTCAGTTTCATCTGCGCGATGCCCATACCTCAGCTGAAGACTTAGAATATTTGTTGCAACGATATCAAATCCAAACTCAATCTTCTCCTGCTGCGGCTGGAGCGCTGATGTTTTCCTGTTTGGGCAGAGGTGAAGGATTATATGGTAAAGCTAATTTCGATTCCCAATTATTCCGTCAATACTTACCAGGTCTGCCCTTGGGTGGCTTTTTTTGCAACGGTGAAATCGGTCCTGTTGGCAATAGTACCTTTCTGCACGGGTACACCTCTGTTTTTGCTATATGTAGGGAGCAGGAAGCAGTTGATAGTTAACAGTTAACGGTTAACAGTAATTTTTCCCAACTCCCGACTCCCGACTCCTTAAATTTGTGGTTATTCGCGTTCGTCAACACGTTAATCCTTTAGCTAATAAGTATCAAACTCCGGTCAGTCCGCCAGAGTGGGATAAGATATTTGCTCTGCCTACCCAACCGCTACATCTAGATATAGGTTGCGGCAAGGGAAGATTTGTGTTGCAGATGGCGCAGCTAGAATCTAGTTGGAATTTTCTCGGACTAGAAATTCGGGAACCTTTAGTAGAAGAGGCGAATAAGTGGCGTGACGAATTGGGATTGACCAATCTGCATTACTTATTTTGCAATGTCAATAATTCGCTATTACCTATTCTTAATTCCTTGCCAGAAGGAGTATTGCAGCGCGTCACGATTCAGTTTCCCGATCCTTGGTTCAAAAATCGTCATGCTAAACGGCGAGTCGTACAACCGGAGTTGGTAGAAGAAATAGCAAAATATCTCATTTCTGGGGGAACAGTATTTTTACAATCAGATGTAGAAGCGATCGCAGTAGAAATGCGCGATCGCTTTCTTGCCCATTCTGCGTTTCAAATCCAAAGTGAAGAATGGTTGTCAGAAAATCCCCTACGCGTGGCGACAGAAAGAGAAAAGTCTACTCTGTCGCGGGGAGAACCGGTTTATCGGACTGTGTTCTCCAAGCGATATTGATAGTTAGAGATCGATCGTTAATGGTCGATTGCTGGCAGAATTGCGATCGGATATCGATATCCGATCGCTTCGTGACTTACGAAAAGTTAAACCCAAGAAGGCAGCCACATCCGCCAGCGATAACCTTCAGGGGACAGCGGTAGACCTAAATAAAGAGGCATCCAGAAGACAAAAGCAATGAGAATTAGAAATATTGCCGTTACGCCCAACAGCCGTAGGTTTCTGTGGTAACTGCGCAACCATCGATCCACGATCCAAGCCAAAGCTAATCCTGCAAATACCGAAGCACCCATGTAGTGGTACAAAAACGTGCAGCGCGTCACCCGCATCCAGGGTAAGAGATTAGCCAACCAATTGACAGAAAAATACAGATAAATCCAAATGTAGCGATCGATGTCGCGATCGCAGCTTGTCAAAGCGTTAGCGAAGCCGCACGAAGCAATTGCACTTTTAACTACTACCCAAACAGCATAAAAAATTGCAGCGGCAGAAAACCACCATAAAATCGGATTCCCCATCGCGTGTACGTCGTATATCACTTGTGTACTTGCTTCTGGTAGAGGTGGTCCGACGACTGCTACTGGTTCGTCAACAGAAGTAGCTGTTTTGTAAAAATAGGCAACTGGACGTAACATCAGCAGCCAAGTGTACCAGCGAGAACAATATGGATGCACGTCTGCACCGCTACCGATGCGCTGGTGGTAAAGCAAGATCTCGCGCTGCATTTCCCAAAAGTTAGGTGTGGGATTGAGCATCAGGTGAGGAATCCAACTGATACTGTAAATGGTAATGGGGATGATGCCTAGGTAGAAAGCTATTTCTAGGGGAGTCGGGAGTCGCTGGTGGCTAGAATTGCTCCCTCGTCCCCCTTGTCTCCTTGTCCGATTTACAATCCAAGCAACAACCCACAGCAAATAGGCTCCTAATAAGAAGCCTAAGCCGTTCCATTTAATTGCTGCTGATGCACCGAACCCAATTCCAGCTAGGGTAAGCCACAAGTGACGCTTTTTTCCAGGTGCTTTTAGTGCTAGCAACAAAAACCAATGCCCGAGTAGTCCTAGGATAACTAAATAAACATTGTTCAGAGCGTAGCGAGATTCAACCAGAAATAACCCATCCGCAGCAGCAAAAATAGCTGCAATTAAAGCATAGCTGCGGCGATCGCTCAATTGATAGGCGATTCCCCCTACTACCAGTGGCACGAACGAGCCAGTTAAAGCATTCAGCCAGCGATAACTCCAAGGAGAATGCAAAGAACCCGTTAGTCCGTTAACTATATCTCGGTCGATTGGCATGTGACTGCCCAACCACATCGCGATCGCGATAATGTATTGACTCAGTGGCGGATGGGCGTTAAAAAATTGCGTTTGGGTCAGATAGTTGTTGGCAAATTTTGCATAATACACTTCATCAAAGACTAATGTATTGAATCGACTCAATTGCCAAAACCGCAAGCTAGCGCTGAATGCAAACACTGCGATCGTAGCGATCGCCACCCAGGACAACGGACGCGGAAACTTTTTAGTAGAGGGCATATGATGTCACTCAACTCAAAAGAGTTAGCACCTGCTAAAGTCAGTTTTCTATCTTAACCACCTAACTGTGCAATGAAGTCACTCCGAAGGCGGTCGCACCTTACTTTTACCAGTTTTTCACTCGAGCGAATGCTTCGGTTCAGCTCCGCTATTTCTAGCCAAACATAAGATCGACAAGTACTTTTGCAAGTATCAGCGGTTGTACGTTTAAAAATACTGATGAATCATGGATTGCTTCTGGCGGGGTAAATCTAGTATAAATTTACCTGAGCTAAAAACTTGGTGATTTCAATCTTCAACTCGGTCGCACTCAGGTACTAAGGCATCTAGCTCCAGAACTTTTAAATCTTCCATTTTCAGAAAAAATCTCTAGCTGAAGACCAAATTATCCATTCATGTTGGTTATTGTTAAAAAGCGTTTAGATTGAGAGACCTTCACAATTCTGTCAAGTCTGGTCATAACAGCAAAATTAGATGCAAGTCAGGAAGCATGACAGAGAAATCGCAGCGACTCTGCAAAATGAGTGCCGACCGAATACGTAGCGAATATAACTTGACCTAGAGTATTAAATTAGTATAAATTTTATAACGCAAAGCTAAATAGACGAAAAGTTCAGCTTCTGAAGCAAACTATAATGCGAAAACCAGTTTTAACCATTTTTTATCAGTTTAATCCCTGGTTTCCCAGCATAGGAGGCATTCAAACAGTCATTCGATACTTTATCAAGTATGCTGCTGGCGAGTTTGATGTCAGAGTTGTAGGAACTTCAGATCGAGCTAATTTTTCTTCTCGAAAGTGGCAGGAAGCAGAGTTAGAAGGAAGGGCAATTCAGTTTTTCCCTTTGCTGACTGTAGAAAATGATGATGTCAGAGGTTTGCTACCGACAACGGTAAAATACGCCGCAGCGTTGGCGCGGTATAACTTTGCCTCAGATTTCATGCACTTTCACAGGATCGAACCGACGCTAGCTTCTCTAAATTGGCAGGGAGATAAGACTCTTTTTATTCACAACGATATTCGCCAGCAAATGACTGCCAAGGATAACAAGAAGGCAATCTTATGGCGATATTTTCCAGCGGGTTATTTTGCCCTAGAAGGACTATTGATAAAGCAATTTACTGAAGTTTTATCGTGTAATACGGAATCGGTCAAGCTTTATCAACAACGTTATGCCAAATTAAGCCGACGAATCAAATACATCAAAAACCCGGTAGACAATGGTGTATTTTACCCGCTGACTACCGAGCAACGAGAGGAAGGGAGGCGCACTTTAGCAGCCCAGATGGGAGTATCAGAAGATACTCATTTTTTACTGTTTGCCGGACGCTTGCATCCACAAAAAGATCCCGTACTGCTAGTGCGATCGCTGTTTGCCATGCAGCAGCCAAACCTACACCTCTTAATTGCTGGTGCGGGAGAATTAGCCGAGACGGTAAGAGCGGAGATTGCCCGATTAAATCTATCTCAACAAGTTACTCTGTTAGGTGCGGTTCCACCAACCCAACTCGCAAAGCTGCAACAAGTTTGTAGCGCCTTTGTTTTAACCAGTGCTTACGAAGGCTTACCACTAGTAGCATTAGAAGCTTTAGCTTGTGGTACGCCAGTAGTCACTACAAATTGTGGCGAAACACCGAAATTACTGACCTTAGATAGTGGTATTGTCTGTCAAGAACGCACGCCTGAGGCAGTCGCCTCTGCCATAAGTCAGATTCTTTCGAGAGATAAAAATTATACAATCGGAGCTTGCGTGCAGGCTGCTGCGCCATACGGGGTGCGTCAAATCGTCAGTGATGTGTATCAAAATATGTGGGTGCGTTGGGAACAGCGTCAATTAGCGTCTGGTGTGTCTACAAGTTATGTCTAGGTGGTAAACCTATAGATGAGGAAGTATGACAGGTATAAGATACGACCCGAATCAACTTGCCTATCCTGTAGCAAAAAGCGGTCTCCGATGCCAATCTAGAGACCGCTTGGCTCCCAAACACACGTAGAATCAGGAGTCTACTTTTATAGTAGCCAACAAAGTTTGCCTCGATCGTAGTTTCTACGGCAAAACTCCAGGTTCAACAATTGACTAATTGGACTAACAAGGACAAAAAAATCGACAAATTGAATGCAGCAAGCCAGCAGGTTTCAAAGCCAATCTAGAGACTGCTGACTTCAGACCCAAACACACGTAGATTTAGCAGACATATTTTGCATGAGAATAGCCGTTATTGGTGCTAAAGGATTGCCCGCTAACCAGGGTGGTATCGAACATTACTGCCAGGAAATCTATCCTCGTATGGTCGAGCGCAATCATTCCGTAGACCTCTTTGCCCGCTCCTCTTATCTGGGTTCTTCCTGGCTGGAGCAGTATAAATATAAAGGAGTGAGAGTCATTTCCTTGCCCTGCTTGCAGTTGAGAGGGGCAGATGCCTTTTTCACTTCCTTGCTAGGGGCGATCGCTGCTAGCAGCAGTCAATACGATATCATTCACTTCCACGCCCTCGGACCTTCCGTATTTAGTTGGTTACCGAAATTTGTTTCTACTGCCAAGGTCGTTGTCACCTGCCAGGGCTTAGATTGGCAGCGGGCAAAGTGGGGTAAAATCTCCAGTCGCATTTTATATGCAGGCGAACGAGCAGCGGCGCGATTTGCTGATGGAATTGTCGTCGTCTCTGAGGAACTGCGAGCTTATTTCAAACAGACATACAACCGCGAAACGGTCTACATCCCTAACGGACCCGCTCGATATGCTCCCACAGATGGTAGTTTTGCCTACGGTACATCTCTAGGACTGACTCCAGGCAAGTATATTACCTATGTCGGCAGACTCGTACCGGAAAAGCGCCCGGACTTACTAATTCAAGCTTTTCAAAAGCTGAAGCCACGCGATTGGAAACTCGTTCTCGTCGGCGGGACGAGCGATACCAATGCCTTTGCCACCGAGTTATTCAATCTTGCCTCTAACAACCCCAATATCGTTTTTACAGGAGAACTACGGGGGCAAAAACTAGCAGAAATCGTGCGCGGGGCGGGATGTTTCACTCTTCCCTCCGATTTGGAAGGATTACCCCTAGCCATGCTAGAAGCCATGCAAGAAGGCGTACCAGTGGTAGCGAGCGATATTCCCGCCCACCAGCAATTAATTGCTCGAGATCGGGGATTACTATTTGGGGCGGGTGACGTGGCGGATTGCAGCCAGACTTTAGAGCGAGCGATCGCCAATCCTGAAGCGCTTGCCGCCATGGCAAATCGGGCGCAAGAATACGTCCAGCAGCACCATAACTGGGATGATATTACTACTGAAACTCTGAACGTGTACAAAACACTGTGTCAGACAACAAAAAGTCAGACAACAAAAATTCTTCCCAGTGTCGCCAAGCAGACAACTACCCCCGTTCAAGCTTCAGAAAAAAATAAGTCGCTGAACGCTAAACACGTTAACTAACAGACTGATAGATGAAGGTGTTGTGATGGAACAGAAATACGCGCTTTTACCGACAATTTTTTATCGGCGGCGCTTGCCCGCTTTAGCCACCTTCATCTCAGTGATGTTTGGTGCGCTTGCCTATCTTGTATTTGCCCCGCGTACTTACGAAGCAGAGGCACGGCTAATGCTTGATGGCAAACAGTTGAGCCTGGCTGGGGAAACAGGACGCGATTTGACTCAAGAATCAGCCCGACTCGACTCTAACCCAGTTGCTACCCAAGCAGAACTCGCCCTTTCTCAAAAGGTTTTGCGTCAGGCAATTTACGAAGCTTACACTGCAAGCAATCGTGATAGTAACGTAGAACCTCCAACTGTAGAGGAACTGAGAAAGCAGTTAAAAGTTAAAACCGTTCCCGCTACGAGCATTCTGGAAATCAAATACAGCAACAAAGACCCCTTAATCGCGGCTAAACTGCTCAATGCTTTAACAGAAGCCATGATTAACGAGGATACGGCAGTGATTCGCCGCGAGGCTGGCTCGGCGCGGCAATTCTTGGCTGTAGAAGTTCCCAAGAAACGCGCCCAGCTCGCCCAAATAGAAGCAACGCTATCGCAGTACAAGCGATCGCAAGGGATTGTTTCTATTGCCGACGACCAAGGACGGGACAACGCCCAGACGACGAGTATAGTCGAAAGCCTAGCCCAAATAGAAGAACAGGAACGCACTACGCTTGCTCAATTGCAAGAAGTCAAGGCACGTAATAGTTCGCTAGAACAGGTGACAGATAGCAGCACCCTAAAGAATACCTACGCCACCGTCCGCAGCGGGCAAAACGAGCAACTGCAAGCACTACGCACGCAATTAGTAGAATTGGAAGCAAAAGTCGCCAGCGCTCAATCGAAATATAAACCCAACAGCCCGCCCCTGTTGAATTTAATTGAAGAACGAGATGCAGCCCGCGCCCTCTATCAAGAAAAAATCGGCAGCGAGACTGGCAATCCAGCAGCTAGCGCCCCCAGTGCTGCTACTGATAAGCTCAGCCAAGATCTTGCCACGCAATTGATTACTGGAGAAGTTGAGGCTTCCGCTTTAGAAGGAAGACTAGCAGCAATTCGGCGCGAGCGCGCGACTCTCCAAGAACGTTTGAACCAACTGCCGATCCGCGAACAAGGATTAGCCGCCCTGGTACGCCAACGCCAAGAAGCAGCAACCTCTCTAGATTTCTTGCAGCGCAAGCTAGAAGAAGCACGGATTGCCGAAGCTCAAAAAGTGAGCAACCTGCGACCCGTGGATCTTGCCGAGCCGCCCAGATCGCCTACTTGGCCTAATCCCGCGATCGTTTTGGTACTTGCCGCCGTCGCTGGAGGTACGCTAGCACTCGGCACTGTGCTGTTACAAGAAGGACTCGATGGCACGCTACGCAATGCTACAGAAGCTAGTAGCCTGGTAGAAATTCCGATCGTGGGGGTGCTGCCCGTTATCTCGCCAGAAATAAGAAGCAAAGAATATGCTGATGCTTTGATACAAGAGCCAGTAATTCTGGAATCCTATCGCAGCCTGCTGAGATCCTCAGAATTTGCTGCCAATGAAGATATTAAAGTCATTGTCGTTAGCAGCGCTCTGTCTGGTGAAGGCAAATCTTTAGTTTCTTCCTACCTTGCCGCAGTCGCCGCCACCCTATCGCGCCGAACTTTACTGATCGATGCCGACTTACGTTGTCCGACACAACACCAACTGTTTAAGCTAGCCGCCAAACCAGGACTCGCAGAAGTAGCGCAGGGCAAGCTTGCTTTGGCAGAAGCCGTTCAAGCTACAGGTATTGACAAATTAAAAGTTTTATGCAGTGGAAGACCGCGCAGCCATCCTTCTGAATTATTTGAATCCAAGCAAATTCAACAAGTTATCGCTACTGCTGCGAGTCAATACGACCTGATCGTTATCGACACTCCACCCGTGACGAGTTGCGTCGATGCCGTGAGTTTGTGCGACAAAGGCGAAAAACTTCTCCTAGTTGCCCGTCCGGGCTTTACTCAGAGGGATATCTTCACGCAAGCAGTGGCAGAACTAAGGGCGAAACGAGTTGAGGTCTTGGGAGTAGCAGTCAACGGCATCGATCCTCAAATCGATAAGTACTACCGCTATGCCTTCCAAAGTTACAAAACTCTGACTAATGTTTCCTAGTACTAGGCGCTAAAACCAGATGTTATGAACGTGAGAAATGAAATGAGAAGGTTAGCCGCCAGTTACCTACCTACCTCACAGATATCTTTTTGGATCGGAGTGGCAGGTGTTGCGATCGGACTAGCTGCGGGAATCCTGGTTGCCGCTCAGCCTGTCTATCTATTTGCTGGGGTGGTTGCTTTTGCGATTGTTATCAGCTTCTTTGCTGATTTTGAACGCACGGCGATCGCTCTGTTAATTATCCGTAGTTCGCTAGATATTTTCTCAGCGCAGCAAATTCCTGCTTTATTTGCGCTAGGACTAGCAGCTTTAACATTACTCTACGTCGCAGCTGCGTTCCTAGAACGACGCACTATATATACAGACTGGTTTTGGTGGTTTTTGCTGGCATGGGTGATACTGCAAGGTTTATGGCCCGTACTATGCGTTTTGGGAGGATTGGGACTGGATGCCTCGCCCTACCTAGTAGACAACGTGAGAGAGTGGACGCGCTTATTCTCTTGGGCAATGGTCTATTTATTAGTCATGCAGATGAAAGATAGAGTAGCGCCGCAAAAGATTATTGCACTGCTATTTTTCTCGTTAATTCCCCCGATAATTGTCGGCATGTTGCAGAAATATGCTAATTTCCTACTGCCATCCATTCTGGCGCTGAAAAAGCCAGCAGTTGTCAGTCATTTCGTGCCAGCGGAGGTAGTCTCGGGCACGCGAATTAACAGCACGTTTGCCCATCCCAATAATTTTGTACTTTATTTACTACTTTTTATTTCTTTGGCTTTTTGGCAACTGTTGCGGGGGAACAAACCGCGCTGGATCTGGTTAATTCTCTTATTTTTAATGGCGAATCTTTATGTCGGTACTGGAGCAGTTTTTGGTTTAGTCATGCTGATGACTGCTTTGGGAATTGCGATCGCCCCTAGGTTGAAATTTCAGAACGCGCTCGGTGGGTTGCTGTTACTGCTGTTAGTGGTGATTCTATTTGCCAGTACGGATTACGGACGCAGCCGCCTTGATGGGATTGCAAATACACCGCTGCTGAACCCAGATATCGATGTTTCTCGTGCTATTGTCATGTCGTTTTCCGACTACAACAGTTTTAACTGGCGGATTGCTCAGTGGTACTATCTGCTAAGAGCGTGGCTGTACGAACCTTGGTTTGGCTACGGACTGGGTACGGGTGTTTACTTGAGTCCGTATGCCTTAGTACCGCACAACGACTACATCCGCGCTTTAGTAGAAGGGGGTATCGTCGGTCTAGTAACATTTTTGGCACTTTTGGCAGCACAGGCAGTCCGCTTGATCCAACTGCTGCGACAGGCTCCCAAGGGCAGCGATCGCTGGAATTTTTGCTGGAGCTTGCTAGCTTTACTGATTGCGACTTCCCTGGGCATGGCAACAGATAACGTTTGGAGCGGTACGGCTTTTTACTTTTACTGGTGGACTGTGATGGGCATAGCAGGGTGGAACTGGCAAGAGCGGCACGATCGCCGCGCGGCGGTCGCGTGATGTTTTTGACAATGGAGACTGCTGTCAAAGTCGAAAATTAACCCTAAATCAAAATCAAAATTAACTGTGAAAACACAATCTCACTCCTTATCAACTGCTGACGGTACTCCTTCGTGCCTGCATCTATCTGAGGAAACACAAGAGTTATTGCGTTGTCCGGTTTGCTCTTCCCAATTAGAGTTGGGTGAGGCTCAGCTCAGATGTACGAGCGATCGATGTCAGGCTTGTTTTCCCATCGTGAATGGCACTCCCGTGTTGATTAACGATGAGGCAAGCGTATTTGCGATCGGCGATTATCTTGAGGTAAATAATACAACGCTCAAACCCAAACCGCTATTGGAGAGAAAGCTGATTAATTTAATTCCCAGTATCCATTTAAATCTCAAAGGCGAGCAAAACTATCAAAAATTCGTTGCCCTACTCCAGCAACGCCATCCCCGTCCCAAAGTTTTGATTATTGGCAGTAGCATCAGGGGTGAAGGAATGGAACCGCTATTTTCTGAGCCTGCTTTAGAACTTGTAGAAACCGATGTTGCTTTTGGCACGGATATCTCCATTATCTGCGACGCTCACAGTCTACCTTTTGCCGACAATTCCTTCGATGGAGTTGTCATTCAAGCCGTCCTCGAACACGTCGTCGATCCTTATCAGTGCGTAGCAGAAGTGCATCGCGTCCTGCAACCAGAAGGTATAGTTTACTCAGAGACTCCTTTCATGCAGCAGGTTCACTTAGGGAGATACGATTTTACCCGCTTTACCCACTTGGGACATCGGCGTTTATTTAGAAATTTTGCTGAAATCGCCAGCGGTCCGGTCTGCGGCACGGGAATGGCACTGGCTTGGAGCTATCAATATTTTCTGCTGAGCTTTGTCAAGGCATCCGTCGCTAGAGCTGTGGTGAAGGTAATAGCAAGGCTAACGAGTTTTTGGTTGAAGTATTTCGACTACCTATTAATTGACCGAGCCGGAACATACGACGCAGCATCCGGTTTCTATTTTCTCGGTACGAAAAGCGATCGCACTCTTTCAGATCGAGAATTGCTGACTCAATATAAAGGCGCTCAAGCTAGCTCTTTTTAAAGGTTGGTTTGAGATGGCTCCGACTTTCAATCTCTCGTGTAGATTGACTGCGCTCTATTTGTTCTCAACAATCGCTTAGCGAGGTTTTCAAATCAAAAAAACGCCTAAAACTATCTGTCAATTAATTAACTACCAACTGTGTGGCGATATTTCGATTTAACTATCGCAGCGATTAGATTGAGTGAAAAAACTCTTCAATTGGCTATCTTGTATTTTCTGTATATAGCCGAAGTAAAGAAGAATATTCTAGTTTAAAAACCATCATCTACCAAATTGAAATTTCACAATATGCCTAAAGTTTCAGTAATTATTCCAGCCTATAACTCCATGACATATCTACCGGTAACTATAGAGAATGTGCTGGAACAGACGTTTACTGATTTTGAAGTATTAGTCGTTGATGATGGTAGTTCTGATAATACTGCTGCCTGGGTGACTCAGATCCAAGATCGGCGCGTGCGATTGATTTCTCAGCCAAATCAAGGTGCGTCTGGAGCGCGTAATACAGGCATTACTCAGGCAAAAGGTGAGTATTTAGCATTCCTCGATGCAGACGACTTGTGGCATCCAACTAAGTTAGAAAAACAAGTACGTTGTTTAGATAATCATCCAGAAGTGGGTTTGGTATATACCTGGACATTACTCATCGATCGCCAAGGTAAGCCGACTGGAAGAATCTTCGCTAGCCACGCCGAGGGCGATGTGTGGCAGCAACTCGTTCAGCACAACATCACGGAGTCAGGTAGTTCGCCAATGGTGCGCCGCTGCTGTTTTGAAACTGTAGGTTTATTCGATCTAGACTTAGCCCATGCTGAAGATTGGGATATGTGTTTGCGGATTGCAACTCGTTATCGATTTAAAGTAATTACAGAACCTTTAGTTTATTATCGACAACACCTTAACAATAAGTCTAAAAACTGGCTGAGGATGGAAAAATCTTTTTATAGAATCATAGACAAAGCATTCCAGTCCAAACTGCCAGAACTGCTGAATTTAAAAAACCACTGCTATGGTTTGGCAAACCTTTGGCTTGCTTGGAAATGCCTGCAAGCTCAAACCAAGGACTACAAAAAAGCAATGCAATTTCGTACCACCGCGATCGCCTATTCTCCTAAACTGCGATACTCTAAAGAGTACGTTCGTCTGAGTGTAGCAATTGCGATCGTGCGCTGGTGCGGTGCTGACGGCTACAATCGCATCCTAGAAGTATTTCATGCTCTGCGGCGGCGGATCTCAAACCTTAGATATCGACTGTCAGCCCTTCTCGGTGCGGGTCAAGTATTACCTTAACCTGTGGTTTGAGTAGTTCGAGTCCTCAGTTGTCTGACCTAGCATGACTGGATGGCGACGAACTACCGTCTAAAACAAAGAATTAATGTCTACCAACCAATCTCTCAAAACTCTCAAGAACAAAGTCCTCCAAGGTGGTATTTATCTAACTATCAGACAGCTAGCAGCATCAGCACTTTCCTTAGTTAGCGTGCTGGTAATTGCTCGCGTCTTGGGACCGGAAAATTATGGCGTAGTTGTCTCGGCTGCATTTATTCTTTACTTTACTTTCTGGACGGCAAAATGCGGCTTAGATGTTTACTCGATTCGTCAACCCAATTTACCTAAAGATGCCGCAGAGCAGATTTTAGCGTTTTACAATACGGCTGGAATCGGGCTTTGCGTGCTGCTGTGGTTTGCTACACCCATAGTTGGTGCTTGGACGGGGCAAAGCGTACTCGTCGAAGTCCTGCGCTGGCTAATTCCAGTGATTTGGTTGGAGATGGTTGCTAGTGCATCGATCGCAATGATGGAGCGAGAACTGCGCTTTCCCCAAGTCGGTTTAATTGAAACTCTAGCACAGGTATCTAACTATGCAGTCTCCGTACCGCTCGTACTACTAAATTGGGGCTATTGGGGACCGATTGCTGGTTTTTTCGTTCAGTTTGCCCTACTAGCAGTGATGGCTTCCGTTCGCTATCCGATCGCGTGGCGTTGGCGCTGGCAACCGCAATTCATTGGTTCTGCTCTACGTTGCGGTCTGGCTTACTCCGGATCTAATTTAATTTGGAATTTTAGAACTCTCACTGTTCCCTTAATTGTTAGCCGTTTAGCTGGGTTAGAAGCTGCTGGAATCGTCGGTATTGCCATCCGGCTTTCCGATCAGTTGGGAATGCTGCGGATCGTGATCGCTCGCCTTTCCATCAGTACCCTTGCCAAATTGCGCGGCGATGCTGATGCGTTACGCCGTGCCATCAGCCGGGGAATTGTCTATCAAGGTCTGCTAGTCGGTCCGGTATTTGCGATCTTTTCTTGCTGTGCTAACTGGATCGTCCCTTTAATGTTTGGCAAGAGTTGGCTACCAAGCACCCAAGTTTTTACGTTCGTTGCCCTATCAACATTACTCTACACGGTATTTAACATGCATATCTCGGCGTTATATGCCGCAGGTCACAATCGCGACGTGGCTCGGTTTAACGCGCTCTATATCAGTATGTTTTGGCTAGCCGCTTGGCTGCTACTACCAGCGTTAGGAGCATGGGGTTATGGTATAGCAGAATTGTTGGCTTTACCTAGTTATTTGGCACTGCATTTTTCCGTCACGAGGTTGTGTGGTATGCCGAATTACGGGGATGCAATATGTTTAATTATCGCCACGGCAATTCCTCTACTCGCTGGTCCCTGGTTGCCGTTTTATATCAGTTTGAGTTTGTTGATTGCGAGTTATAGCATCTTATTTCTAGCGCGACCTACCCTCAGAAGCATTCCTTTGGAATTGTACGCAGCTTGGAAAGCGCCCAAGCCTGCTAAGTAGAATTGGTCATTTGTCATCCCCTACGGGAAAGGCTTCGCCCTACGTCATCGGTCATTTGTTCTTGGTATGAGGTGAGAGATTTTTTACGAAGAAGGAGCCAGGA
>ERZ1066120.766-NODE-766-length-25597-cov-15.616631_pt1 | contig 25597 bp, 19 predicted proteins | sample MGYA00382767_ERZ1066120 | MGnify/ENA primary metagenome ERZ1066120 (study PRJEB33369, sample SAMEA5778350) | biofilm metagenome | biome: Industrial cooling water; feature: Water cooling tower basin; material: Biofilm | place: United Arab Emirates | collected...
ACTCCTAACTCCTGACTCCTGACTCCTGACTCCTGACTTCTAACTTCACCATGACTCCGGTAAAAGTTCTGTTGATTGAAGACAACTTGGCAGAAGCCAGACTCATGCGAGAGCTGCTGAAGGAGTCTCCAATCAAGCAGTTTGAGCTACTACACGTCCAGCGCTTGCGGGAAGCGCTCGACCGATTGCAAGAGGATTGCTTTGATGTTGTTTTATTAGACTTAACTCTACCGGACAGCGCTGGGTTAGGGTCGCTGATCCCATTGCTGAAAGCTGTTCCCAGCCTTCCTATCGTCGTGCTGACAAATACGAATGATGACGAACTGGCTCTAGAAGCAGTCTGCCAGGGAGCGCAGGATTATCTCGTCAAGCGACAGGTGAATTCAGGCGTGCTGATGCGATCGCTGTGTTACGCGATCGAACGCAAACAGGTAGCTGAAGCTTTAAAAACAGTCAATCAAGCCTTAGAAGTAAGCGTGCAGGAACGCACTGCCGAACTCGTGAAAGCAAAAGAAATGAATCAGTTTAAATCTGATTTTGCTTCCATCCTCTCGCACGACTTTCGTAGTCCTCTGACAACAATTCTGCTGGCAACTGGCTTGCTACAGAATAACGACCAAAAATTAAGTCAAGAAAAAAAGTTCGCTCACTTTCAATTGATTCGGTCTGCCATCAACGACATGGCTAGACAGTTAGATGAATTTCTGTTGTTGAGCCAAGCTGAAGCAGGCAAACTCACCTGTAAACTCATTCCTATGGAATTAGAGCAGTTTTGCCGCAAACTAGTAGAGGAAGCAAAACTAAGTACTAATGCGAAGGACTTAATACTAACTTTCAATTGCCAGGATGGCGATCGCTTGCGTGGTTCGGTCTGGGATGAAAGTTTGTTAAAACACATTTTAAGTAATTTACTTAACAATGCAATTAAATATTCTCCTGCTCGCAGTCAGGTACAATTTGAACTCATTGTTGAAGCACAAACTGTTACCTTTCGGTTTCAGGATCGAGGGATTGGTATTCCTCCAGCAGACCAAGCAAAACTATTTCAGCCTTTTTTTCGCGCTCATAATGCCGATAAGATTCCTGGAACTGGTCTAGGATTGGCAATTGTAAAAAAATGTGTTGAGGCACATAGCGGTGAGATTGCCTTAGAAAGCACGGTAGGAGTCGGTACAATTTTTACCGTCACCCTACCGCTAGTCAAAGGCATCGGCGATCTTTGCCCCGTGTTTATGCAATCGATCGAGCAATTGTAACAGCGAGTGTAACAGCGAGGCGATCGCGTACTGACAGTCTTCACCAACAGTCTTACCAATCTCTCCCTGACTCGCGCTAATCTGATAGAGTTATTTGTTAGCCTTTAATCGCTCGCTACTAACAGCTCATCGCTTCAAAGTTATGGCTCTGATTGTCCAGAAATACGGTGGTACTTCGGTTGGTTCTGTAGAACGCATTCAAGCTGTCGCAGATCGCGTTCTCCAAACAGTAAAGGCAGGAAACTCTTTGGTGGTTGTAGTTTCTGCCATGGGTAAGTCTACCGATGCACTGGTCAAACTAGCCCATGAAGTTTCCGCTAATCCCAGTCGGCGGGAAATGGATATGCTGCTGTCTACTGGAGAACAAGTAACGATCGCCCTGTTGAGCATGGCGTTACAAGAATTAGGACAACCAGCAATTTCGCTCACGGGCGCTCAGGTGGGAATTGTCACCGAACCAGAATACTCGCGGGCGCGAATTTTACGCATTCAAACCGAACGCATCGAAAAACATCTGCAAGTTGGGAAAGTTATTGTAGTAGCCGGTTTTCAAGGGATTACCAGCACGGAAGAATTAGAAATTACTACCCTAGGACGCGGCGGTTCCGATACTTCAGCTGTGGCACTCGCAGCAGCACTGCGCGCCGATTGTTGCGAGATCTATACAGATGTTCCAGGTATTCTCACCACAGATCCCCGCCTCGTACCAGAAGCACAGTTAATGACAGAAATTACTTGCAATGAGATGCTAGAACTTGCTAGTTTGGGAGCAAAAGTTCTGCATCCCAGGGCAGTGGAGATTGCTCGCAATTACGGCGTACCGCTGGTCGTGCGCTCTAGTTGGACGAGCGATCCTGGCACTTGGGTAGTTTCGCCCAAACCGCAACCGCGTCCGCTGATAAATTTAGAAATTGCCCGTCCGGTTGATGGGGTAGAACTGGACGCGGATCAAGCGAGAATAGCGCTTCTGCGCGTCCCCGATCGCCCAGGTATAGCGGCACGGTTATTTAGCGAGATTGCCCGTCAAGGTTTAGATGTAGATTTGATCGTGCAGTCGATTCACGAAGGCAATAGCAATGACATTGCTTTTACCGTCACAACCTCGCGACTCAAGCAAACTGAAGCAGTCGCCGCCGCGATCGCGCCCGTGTTACGCTCCCATCCCGACCCGAAATCGGAAGAAGCAGAAGTGATGGTGCAACCGCAAATTGCCAAAGTCAGCATCGATGGGGCAGGTATGATCGGTCGTCCTGGGGTAGCAGCGCACATGTTTTCTACTCTGGCAGAGGCAGGAATTAACATTCAAATGATTTCTACCTCAGAAGTCAAAGTCAGTTGTGTTATCGATGCATCCGACGGCGATCGCGCTGTAGCATCTCTGCGAGAGGCTTTTGAAGTAAGCGATGAGAGAGTGGTATTAGATAAGGGAGAAATCAAAAGTCAAAAGTCAGAAGTCAAAAGTCAAAAGTCAGAAGCAATTCACGCACCACGACGCGGCACGCGGCTTAATGCACGCAGCTTGAATGCGGGGGAAACCCCCGCATCCGCTGGCTTGGGAATGCGATTCCCGCACCGCCCGCTTTCCAATGCGGAGGACACCTCCGCTGCCGCCCGCTCCACCACGCACCACGCACCACTCTCTTTCCCGACTCCCCCCGTCAGAGGTGTAGCCTTAGATATCAACCAAGCCCGTTTGGCAGTCCTGCAAGTACCGGATCGCCCTGGGTTAGCGGCGAGATTGTTCGGATTGTTGGCGCGGGAAAATATTAGCGTGGATACGATTATTCAATCTCAACGCTGTCGGATTGTGGATGGCGTGCCAAAGCGAGATATTGTTTGTACGGTAGCGCAGATGGACGCGGCAGCTGCGAAGCAAGCCTTAGAACAGGCAGCACCAGAGTATGGTTGGGGACAAGTCGTAGTGGATACGGCGATCGCTAAAGTGAGCGTAGTCGGTGCGGGGATGGTCGGTCAACCTGGAGTCGCGGCAAAGATGTTTGCTGCCCTGGCACAACAACAAATTAATATTCAAATGATTGCGACTTCCGAAATTAAAATTAGTTGTGTCGTCGCTCAAGAACAGGGAGTTGCCGCACTCCAAGCAATTCACGCTGCTTTTGGATTGAGTGGTAGCGGTACAATTCAAGTATCGGCATGATGGGGTTTAATTTACCAGAACTGTTACGGCAAACTTTGCAGGGAATCGAAAACCTCGGGGCAATAGGCGCGATCGCATTTATCTTGCTGTATATTTTTGCCACGGTTGCTTTTGTACCTGGAACCATTCTGACTTTGGGTGCGGGGGTTGTTTACGGGGCAATTTTCGGCTCGATTTACGTATTCATCGGTGCGACTTTGGGAGCCACCGCTGCTTTTTTAGTTGGGCGTTATTTGGCGCGGGATTGGGTGGCGAAAAAAATTGCCAGGAATCAAAAATTTCAAGCCATTGATGAGGCAGTTGGCAAAGAGGGATTCAAAATTGTTTTGTTAACCAGACTTTCACCAATATTTCCCTTTAGCCTGTTAAACTACGCTTTTAGCATCACTCAAGTTTCGCTCAAAGATTACTTCTTTGGCTCGGTGGGGATGCTGCCGGGGACTGTGATGTATGTTTATCTTGGTTCTCTAGCTGGTAGCCTTGCCACAATCGGCAGTAGCGATCGCCCTACTAATTCAACCGTAGTATGGATAATTCGGATAATTGGTTTTATTGCAACGGTAACGGTAACTCTGTACGTGACTCGGATTGCTCGTAAAGCATTGGCAAAGCTATAGGAGCAGAGTAGCACCAGCGTCTACTACCAATTACTAATTACCATTCGCGTTCAGTCTAATCTACCAGAAGAAAGATACAAAAATCAGCAATGTGGTGGATGCTAAATAATCGGTAAGTTGTAGAAGCAAAAGCCGTGTCTCAGGAAACCGAAGGAATTCAACCAGCGGAACAGCAACTCCCCTATACTGCCCTTAATTCCCAGCAACAACAGCAACGGCTGCGAGAATTAGCACTAGTATTTCTGAAATTAGGCACGATCGCATTTGGCGGACCAGCTGCCCACATCGCCATGATGGATGATGAGGTGGCAAGGCGCAGGCAGTGGATGAGTCACGAGAAACTGCTCGATTTGTTGGGCGTGACTAACTTGATTCCTGGACCAAATTCTACAGAACTAGCCATTCACATCGGCTACGAACGAGCGGGATGGCGCGGCTTGATTATCGCTGGAACGTGCTTTATTTTACCTGCCATGTCGATCGTATGGGTATTGGCGATCGCTTACAAGCAATACCAAACTTTACCCCAAGCTGAAGGATTGTTATACGGGATCAAACCCGTTATCATCGCGATCGTCTTACAGGCATTATGGAAGTTAGGTCAAAAAGCCATTAAGGACACGCCAACGGGAATAGCAGCAGTAGCGGTCATAGCCGCCTTTTTTTTTGGCTGGGATGAAATAGTGTTGCTATTGTTGGCGGGACTAGGTGTGATGTTGGTAAAAGGTCTGTGGCGCAGTCGGGGTAAGGCTGCGGCTTGGCTGTTGCCTCTATCTTTTCCTCTGGCACAAGCCGGGAATACAACTCCTACCCCACCTGTAGGCTGGATAAATGTATTCCTATTTTTCCTCAAAATTGGTTCTGTGTTGTACGGCAGTGGTTATGTTTTACTGGCTTTTTTACAACGAGATTTGGTAGAACGCAATCAGTGGCTGACATCTCAACAGCTTTTAGATGCAGTTGCGATCGGTCAATTTACCCCAGGTCCTGTGTTTACAACTGCTACTTTCATCGGCTATCTTTTAGCGGGTCATGCAGGGGCGATCGCCGCTACAATCGGAATTTTTCTGCCTGCGTTTGCACTAGTTGCTATTATCAATCCCTGGATACCAAAGTTGCGTCAATCTACCTTAGTTAGCGGTTTTCTAGATGGGGTGAATGCTGCATCTTTGGGATTGATGGCTGTTGTCACGTATACCCTGGGACGCACGGCATTGGTAGATATCGTGACTGTAATATTAGCAATTGCCAGCGCGATCGCTGTTTTCCGGTTCAAGATTAATTCTGCTTGGTTAGTTTTAGCTGGAGGAATTATTGGGTTAGTCGTACAGATGGTTAGCTAAAAATTCAGTTGTTGTCGGATTTGTTGGAAAAAGTGTCTCAAACTAGTAGCGGCAATACCGATCGCGCTAACCATGACTGCCAGAATAACACTAGCTGCCACGACTCCCACAATGACGAGCAAGCCATCACCTTCACTCATACCTAGACTAATGACGACGATCGCGATCGCGGGTAACATATTTCCTAGTGGAATGGGCAAGGCAATAATTACTGCCATCAATAGAATAAATAATCCTAGCAACCTTTGTCCCAAGCTTGAAGTAATAAAACCCCAACGAGGGCGAACCATTTTTTCAGCTTTTTCTAGATAGTTCAGCCCTTTCTCTACCACCTTGGCTAAATTTTGTCGCTTCCAACGCCGTTTAGCCAGCCATTTTGGTAGATAGGGACGAGAAAAACCCAAACTCAATTGCGCTGAAACCAACATTAATGGAATAGCGATAATCGCCGACACACCCGCTACAGGTAACGGTAACGCTTCTGGTAAAGCACAAATGACCAGCAAAGGACCGTAAGCGCGATCGCCCAATTCTGCCACCAATTCTCCCAAGCTGACATACTTTTGTTCTGAGTGCCGTTCTAGAAACTGCCGCAGTAGTCTAGAAGTGTGCAAACCAGGGGAGGAGTTGGTCGTAGAAGCCATAACGAGATAAATCAGAATTAGTAATTAAGGGCACACAGCCGTGCGCCCTCACTAATAGCCAAGTCTATAAGTAACCCCTAGCTATACGCCTCCATCGGCTGGCAGGAACAGACAAAATTGCGATCGCCAAAGGCACTATCAATTCGTCCGACGGCAACCCAGAACTTGTGTTCTCGCGTCCACGGGGCGGGATAGGCGGCTTGTTCGCGGGTATAGGAATGCTGCCAATCGCTTACCAGCAGGCTTTCAGCAGTATGGGGAGCGTTTTTTAATAAATTATCTTCCCGACTGACCTTACCCGCTTCAATCTCAGCAATTTCTTGTCGAATGGCAATCATGGCGTCGCAGAATCGATCCAATTCCTCCTTAGATTCGCTTTCTGTAGGTTCTACCATCATCGTCCCTGCGACGGGCCAAGAAATCGTCGGGGCGTGGAAGCCATAGTCCATCAAACGCTTGGCAATGTCTTCGACTTCAATTCCGGCAGTTTTCTTGAGCGATCGCAGATCTAAGATACACTCGTGGGCGACAAAACCAGCCTTACCCTTATACAGTACGGGATAGTATGGCTCTAATCTACGGGCGATATAGTTGGCGTTTAGAATTGCCACTTTAGTTGCCTCTGTCAATCCCTCGCCTCCCATCATGGCAATATACATCCACGAAATTGTCAGGATGCTAGCACTACCCCAAGGTGCGGCGGAGATAGCACCAATCGATTTTGGATTTTGGATTTTAGATTTTGGATTGCTAGCGTCAGTTTGGGCAATAGAGGTATCGGGGAGGAAGGGGGCAAGGTGGGCAGCTACACCAATCGGTCCCATCCCAGGACCGCCGCCACCGTGAGGGATACAGAAGGTTTTGTGCAGGTTGAGGTGACAGACATCTGCCCCAATATCTCCAGGACGACATAACCCGACTTGGGCGTTGAGATTTGCCCCATCCATGTAGACTTGTCCACCATAGGCATGGACGACCGCGCATATGTCTTTAATTTGTTCCTCAAAGACGCCGTGGGTGGAGGGATATGTCACCATTAACGCGGCGAGTTCGTCTTTGTGCTTTTCTGCTTTTGCCTTTAAATCCCCAAGATCCACATTACCGCGATCGTCACAGGCGATCGCCACCACTTTCATGCCTGCCATCACCGCACTAGCTGGGTTCGTACCGTGGGCAGATTGGGGAATCAAACAAATATTGCGATGCCCTTCCCCCCGACTTTCGTGATATTGCCGAATCGTTAGCAAACCAGCATATTCCCCCTGCGAACCAGCATTGGGTTGGAGAGAAACCGCAGCAAAACCTGTAATTTCCGCCAGCCATTCCTCTAACTGTTGGAACAAAATCTGATATCCCCGCGTTTGTGACAGTGGGGCAAACGGATGGAGATTGCCAAATTCCTGCCAAGTAACGGGCATCATTTCTGCTGTTGCATTCAGTTTCATCGTGCAGGAACCCAAGGGAATCATCGATGTTGTCAAAGACAGATCCTTTGCCTGCAACCGATGAATGTATCGCAACAATTCCGTTTCCGAATGATAGCGGTTGAAAACGGGATGGGTGAGATATTCGCTGGTGCGGATGAGTCGGGAGTCGGGAGTCGGGAGTCCGGAGTCGGGAGTGGCTAATTCTTCAATGGTGAAAGGTATGCTATTTCTACCGGAGAAAATCTCGAATAAGTCGGTTAAGTCTTCTGTCGTAGTTGTTTCATCCAAGGAAATACCTACGGTCTTGTCATCAAGTATCCGTATATTGATTTTCTTAGCTTGGCAAGCCTGCAAAATATCATTTAAGTTATGTCTGCCCAAATTAATGCGTAATGTATCGAAGAAAGATTCCGAGCTGATGGTGTAGCCTAGCTGCTTTAATCCTGCTGCCAATATTGCCGTCAATTTGTGAATTTTAGTAGCAATTTGTTTCAGTCCTTGAGAACCGTGATACACCGCATACATTGAAGCCATGACCGCTAGTAGTACCTGCGCCGTGCAGATGTTGCTAGTTGCTTTATCGCGGCGGATATGTTGTTCGCGAGTTTGTAGCGCCAGACGTAAGGCTGTTTTGCCGCGGACATCCTTGGAAACTCCGACAATTCGCCCCGGTACGTGCCGCTTAAATTCTTCTTTAGTGGCGAAATATGCTGCATGGGGTCCGCCATAACCCATTGGTACGCCAAAGCGCTGCGTACTTCCTACCGCAATATCAGCACCCCACTCGCCAGGGGGAGTGAGTAAAGTTAAACTCAGAGGGTCGGCGGCGACCGTCACCAATGCTCCCGCAGTATGGGCTTGTTCTACAAACGCCCGATAGTCGTAGATCGTGCCGTCACTAGCTGGATATTGTAACAATACGCCGAATACTGGCACGTCAAACTTAAAAGTTTGGTGGTCGCCAACAATTACGTTAATCCCCAAGGGTCTGGCACGGGTCTGCACGACTTGAATTGTCTGAGGATGACAGTTTTGGGAGACAAAGAAAGCTTTTGCCTTCGTTTTACACAAACCATAACTCATGGTCATGGCTTCGGCGGCGGCTGTCCCTTCGTCTAGTAAGGAAGCATTGGCAATTTCCAAACCCGTCAAGTCAATTATTGTCGTTTGGAAATTCAGCAGCGCCTCTAGTCGTCCTTGAGCGATTTCTGGTTGGTAGGGAGTATAAGCAGTGTACCAGCCTGGATTTTCCAGAATATTCCGCTGAATTACTGGTGGAGTAATGCAGTCGTAATATCCCATGCCGATAAACGACCGAAATACCTGGTTTTTCGAGGCGATCGCTTTTAACTGCGCCAAAGCTGCATATTCACTGCGATCGCCTTCTAACCGTAACAACTGCTGTTGGCGAATGGCTTGTGGCACTGTCCGGTCGATCAGAGCATCAAGAGTCGGTAACCCCAACGCTTCTAGCATTTGCCCAATCTCAATAGGCTGAGGACCAATATGCCTTTGTCGAAATGAAATCGACTCGCTGCTTATTTGTTTTTGCTGCCGATCTTGTTGAATTCGAGGACTGTCTAGTACCACAAATAGCTCTCCAGTAGTCACTTATTAATATTCTGCAATATTTCGCTCGGTTGTCAGTTATCAGTGAAGAAAGGAGTCAGGAGTCAGGAGCCAGGAGTCAGGAGCTGTTTTATCCTCTCTGCATCTCTGTTCCTCTGCCCCTCTGCTTCCGACTTCTTCCTTGTCCTCCCAGCCTTTCGCTACGCTCCCTCTACCTGGGCGCGGTATTCCTCCGCAGTTAGCGCCTCGTCTAATTCGCTTGGATCTTCCACGCGCACTTTGAGCAACCAGCCTTCGCCATAGGGGTCATCTGCTAGGTGTTCTGGTGTTTCTAGCACTGTTTCATTGCGTTCGATCACCGTACCAGTCACGGCGGAGTACATATCTTCTACTGCTTTGACTGATTCGACGGAACCGAAGGTTTCTCCCTTAGTGAGGCGATCGCCAATTTCAGGTAGTTCCAAAAATACGATGTCGCCTAACTGATCGACAGCAAAGGCAGAAATGCCAATAGTCGCAATATCGCCATCCATGCGGACGTATTCGTGCGAGTCAAGATATTTTAAGTCGCTTGGATATTCCAACTCCATGTCAATTCCTCAACCAAATCGGGGATATACCGTTAATGAATATGATTTACTATAGACGCGATTGCCTAGTAGTCAATCCTTTTTCAGTGGAAAGTGAGTAGTGAGTAGTGGTAACTGGATTAATTACTAAACCCCACTACTCACTTCACTAGCTATTACTTACTCTTTCACCACTCACTACTCACTTCACTGGACGATTTTTAGCACGGTAGAAGGGTTTTTTCACTACTACCGCCGGATAGGTCTTGCCTCTGATTTCTACGTCTAGGGTTTGTCCTGGCTGGCTGAGGGGTGTAGGAACGTAAGCAAGGGCGATCGGATAGCCTAGTGTAGGGGATAAAGTGCCGCTGGTAATTTCTCCTACAACTTTACCTTCAGATAATATCTGGTAGCCGTGGCGGGCAATGTGTCGCCCCGGCATTTGTAACCCTACCAATCGGCGTGAAACTCCGTTTGTTTTCTGTTGTACTAAGACATCGCGCCCGATAAAGTCGCCCTTAGTGTCGAGGTGAACGAGCCAGCCTAAGCCTGCTTCTAAGGGAGTGGTGCGATCGTCAATGTCTTGTCCGTAGAGTGCCATAGCTGCCTCTAATCGTAGAGTGTCTCTCGCCCCCAGTCCGCAGGGAATGACTCCGGCTTGAGCAAGCGATCGCCACACTTTTACACCTACTTCTGGTTCTACCATTACCTCAAATCCATCTTCACCCGTGTAACCAGTCCGAGCCAAGAAACTCGGTTCTCCGAGGATCTCCGCTTCTAAATGACCGAATGCTTTGACTTGAGATAAGTCTGCTTCTACCAAGTTTTGCAAATGCGCTACGGCTTGCGGTCCCTGCACTGCAATCAAAATTTTCTGGCGTGAAATATCTTGTAGTTCCACCTGCTGCACGTCGAGGTGTTGCAACAACCATTGTTTGTCTTTGCTGGTAGTTGCGGCATTGACAATCAATACTCCTTGCTGCGTATCGTTATCTTCCCCTTGGTAATAGAAGATGATGTCATCGATAATTCCGGCTTGTGGATTTAACAGCACCGTGTACTGTGCTTCCCCCGATCGCAGGCGACTCAAATCGGAGGGAACTAAGTTTTGCAGTTGAGGGACTAGCTGTTTTCCCCGCAGGACGAATTTACCCATATGGGAAATATCAAACATTCCCGCCGTTGTCCTGACAGCTGCGTGTTCTTGTCCGATACCAACAAACTGTACGGGCATTTCCCAGCCACCAAAACTAGTCAACCTTGCCTTCAGTTCTAAAGCAAGGTGATAGAGGGGTGTTTGCGCCAGAGGTAGGGCGTTTTCTTCTTGATTAGCCACAGATAGTCTTTTCGTTGTAGGTGAATCTTTATCTATCCTACGGAAACATTAGGTGTACGGTGAAGTACCATGGCAGAGGCATTAGAAAAGCTCAACCTTCCTCTCGAAGGCATGTACGTGGCGAAGACAATGCTTGGAATATCAAGCAGAGCAACTCTGTCGATCTAGTAAGACTATAAAATGACGACGGGGACGACCGATAATACCTTCCTGTTCGAGCTGAGATAAGAGGCGAGTCACCGATACGCGAGTCATGCCAATAAATTCCGCGATTTCTTGATGAGTCAAGCGCAAGTCAATTAACTGTCCCCGTTCCACCGGACGGGCAAACTTACGTGCCAACCACAGCAGCATTTGTAGCAGGCGATCGCGAGCGTTGGTTTGGCGGATAATACTGAGTAGTTCCTCTGCTTGTTGTACGTGCTGGCAGATTGCCTTCAGCACTCGTTCCTTCTGGTACGAAGGGACGTAGCTGACTTCTACACTCGTAATGCATTCAACTTGATAGGGTTGGATATTCGACAAAGGCTGACCGACTACATCACCTGTACCCCAATACCCTAATGTCATGACTGTTCCCTCCTCACTCCAAGTAACAGTACGAACCACTCCCCGCTCGATATGCAACAGCATCTCCGAACTGAGGGGAATTGAATCGTGACGCTTGAAAGTACGCTGAGAAAAGTTCTCAGCTATTGCGATCGCTGGCGAGAGAGATGACATAAGCATTTCCGGGTGTAGATTTCAAAACTTAGGTATGGTAGATGGCATTGGTAAAGAGCGTAATATCTATTTTCAGAAGATCGGCGGATGACTTTGCGCTTGAATGGAGGTCTTGAGAGAAAGAGTTATCTCACAAGAGAGTATAAGGTCATTCAAAATTTGTTGCAAGCTAATTGAGAAATATTTTCATTTAACTCGGTGAGAAGGATGAAAATTTCTTCTCCTCTGGTTTATCCTCCTTGGCGATTTATTTCTAGGGTAGAAATACCCAAAACATATTGAACAAAAAATGTACTCCTTGTCAAACGACGAGTTGTCAAAGAGAGCTGAGGGAGCAATTCAAAATTCAAAATTCAAAATTCAAAATTAAGACACGCACCACGCACCCCTCTCATTGCGGTACGCGCCAAACCTTCACTGTTGAGTCTTCACTCGTACTCACCAACTTGCGCCCGTCAGGGCTGAAGGCAATAGCCCAAACTGCTGCTGTATGCCCTTTAAACGTGGCGAGTTCTGCACCTGAAATGATGTTCCAAAGCTTAATCGTCTTATCGTCACTACACGTCGCAATTTTTTGCCCATCTGGACTTGCGGCAACGAGATTGATATCGGCTGTATGACCTGCGATCGTGCGAATTACTCTACCAGTATTAAGATTCCAAACTTCGATTGTCGTGCCATCACTAACACTGTAAAGTTGCTGGCTATCTGGGCTAATGGCAACAGACCAAACTGCATCCTTATGACCTCTAAGAGTATGCAATTCTCTAACTGGATTAGTTAATGCCCAAATTTTTATTGTCTTATCCCCACTCCCAGTGACTAGCTTCTGCCCGTCGGGACTGATGGCAATGGTGAGAACTTCAGCTGTATGCCCTGTAAGAGTTATATTTCTTCCCGTATTTAGGTCCCAAATTTTGGCTGTCTTATCGTAACTAGCGCTGGCAATCTTTTGCCCGTCAGGACTGATGGCAACGTAATTAACATAGCTTTTATGCCCGCGTAGAGTCCGAATTTCTCGCCCAGCGTTCAGATCCCAAACTTTTACCGTATTGTCTTTACTGCCACTGACAAGGGTTTGACCGTCATTACCGATCGCCACAGAATAAACCCAGTCTAGATGTCCCTCAAGCGTGCGAATTTCTTGCAAGCTATTTGCATTCCAGATTTTGACGGTGCGATCGTCGCTACCAGTAGCAAACTCTCGACCATCAGGAGTAAAGGCAACAGTATTCACTTCATCTGTATGCCCCCTTATGGTAGCGACCTGCTGTTGCTGCCAGTAATACAAATATGCTGCTAGTGCCAATAACACCAGAAAGCAGCCACCTAAAAGACGACTCCGTTTAGATGGTTTTGCCCGTGGAGTGACTGCTGTGGGTTGAGAGCTAGACGAGACTGCTGGAGTATTTACCTGATGAGATACCAAATCCGTTGTTTCTACTGCGGCTAATGCGGGTGTTAATGTAGGTGTTATCGGCTGGGGCGATCGCGCTGCTGTAGTAGAGTTTTGCAAGGGTTTTTTTTGCAGTAACTTATCGATCGCCTGTGCGAGTTCTTGGCTAATTACTTGCGGTAACGGGTGTTGCTGCCAATTGGCAATCCAGGCGCGATCGCCTTGGCTCCACCACGAATAAGGGTTGGCTCCAGATAATAGATGCAGACAAGCTACGCTTAAATCGTAGAAATCGAGATTAGTTAGTGGTTCGGAATCGTCGCTAGATGAATTGTCTGGATAAAATAACTGTTTGGTCAAGTCAAAGTTAATTAACATCAACCGATCGTCACTGGTGCGACGGATAATACTTTCTAACTGAATATTGCCGTGAACGATCTGTTGCTTATGGATGAGATAGAGTAACGGCAATATTTGAGCTAAGACATCCCAAATTTGCTGTTCGCTAAATATCCCTTGCTGAATTAATTCTTGTCTTAAGGTTTGTCCCGAAATTGCTGGTTGAACTAAGTAAAAGTAGTTTCCTTGGGTAAAATAAGCCGACAAAGTAGGAATCCGCTCGTTGTCACCGATTTGGGCTATTTTCTTCGCTTGAGAATGAAAAATATCCGAGATGTGATGGTAGTTATTAGATCCGGGCAATGCCAATTGTTGTACCACATAAGATTCTCGTGCATCTTTATCCTGAGCGAGAAATGCTTGACTCAAGCCACCACTAGCTAGGGGATAAACTGGACGGAAGCGATCGCCCAAGCTCGGAACGAGTTGTGTACCACAACTAAAGCAATATTCCCTACTATCGGGATTGACTGGATTTTGGCAGTTGGGATTGAGGCAGCAGAGCATAACTTTAGCACCTACTAGCCGTTTCGGAACATGATAAACAAGTTAAAAGTCAAAAGTCAAAGGAGATAGGAGACAGGAAACAGGAAACAGCAGACAGGAGTTAACCGATATATTTGTTCGAGAAATATAAACGATGCGATCGCCTGCTAATTACCAACTATTCATCCGGTATATTTTTATTAACGACCAACTACCAACGACCTATGAGAAGTCAGAAGTAAGAAGTATTTCGCACACCATGCACCACGCACCACTCACTAATGACTAATGACCAAATCCGCGTCGGAATAGTCGGTACTGGCTATGCAGCAAAGTTAAGAGCAGAAACTTTCGGACAAGACAAGCGATCGCGTGTCATTGCGATTGCTGGGCATACTCCCGAAAAGACAGCAGCTTTTAGTCAGACGTATCAAGCCCAAGCGGTTGATTCTTGGCAACAGTTGGTAGCAAGGGAAGACATCGATTTAATTGTTATCTGTACGATTAATTCAATTCATGGGGCGATCGCCAAGACTGCTTTGCAAAACCACAAGCACGTCGTCGTAGAATATCCTTTGGCTCTGGATGTGGCTGAAGCAGAGGAAATTATCGCTTTAGCTAAAACCCAAAACAGACTTTTGCACGTCGAGCATATCGAATTACTCGGCGGCTTACACCAAGCCTTAAAACAATACTTGCCGCAAGTTGGTAGCCCGTTCTACGCCCGCTACAGTACGATTAACCCCCAACGCCCCGCCCCGCGACGTTGGACTTACAATCAAGAGATGTTTGGCTTTCCCTTATGTGGGGCACTGTCGAGAATCCATCGCCTGACAGATTTATTTGGTACGGCTGAGACTGTCAGTTGTCAAAACCGTTATTGGGGTACAGATCCCGAATCGTTTTATCAAGTTTGTTTGTGTACGGCACAAATTCGATTTATTAGTGGGGCGATCGCGGAAGTAACTTATGGTAAAGGGGAAACTCTGTGGCAAAACGAGCGCAAATTTGAAGTTCATGCCGATAAGGGTGGTTTGATTTTCGATCGAGATGATGGCGTATTAATTCGAGCAGAGGAAACAACAAAAATTGATGTTGGTTCCCGACGGGGATTATTTGCTAAAGATACGGGTATGGTATTAGATTATTTGCATACAGGTGCGCCTTTATATGTATCCCCATTTGATAGTTTATCTGCCCTGAAAGTGGCAGATGCGGCGAGGCGATCGGCGCAGACAAAAGAGACGATTGTAATATAGAGGCGGGTTCGCCGAAAATCTTTGTTTCCGCATCTAAAAAGATCGACGAAACCGCCCTCTTCCAAGCGCGATCGGGTTTTCCCAAAATCTTTGTTTTTATATTAAGCAGGAGCTACGCACTTGGATGAGTTGAAGTAGAGTAGAAGTAAAAACGAACGGTCAAGGATGGAACTGTACGTTAGCAAACTGTAGGATACCGTTCTACGAACTATAGTCAGTGTCTCAAGCTCCAACTTGCTTCACTGCTGGTTATATCTGCGATAAACATACTAAAAGCATTTACTGACGACTAGATTGGGGAAATATACGAAATATCTCCATCTGCGAGCCGAGACGAGAAAGGATAATATCCAGAAAATTTCTAGATATCCACTCCAAATCAGGTAGTTAGCATTCCACGGGCTGAAGCATCTTCAGGATGGAAGTAATTACAACCAAGAATAAACGAGTATTTATGCTTTTTCAGTTTGTAATTACTTAGTAAACGGGCATCAGCTCTTACCTGCCTAGTGCGTCATGCATGGGGCATAACTGAATAGGAGGTTGCAATGAAATACATTATCGGCAATCGAGCCTACCCTACAAAAACGGCAGAAGTCTCAGCCGCATTGGAAGAAGCCCATACCATCGCCTGGCCTGGACAAATAGACGAAGGAAAAACAATCTTCATCTTTCGTAACGCAAGCGACTTACATGCTTGGGCTCGCTCAACACCATCCCCTATTGCCGAACAAATTGAAAGAACGAGCGAACTGGCTCGGAAAGCCCAAGAGCTAGAAAACGCTGACAATGCCCAGGCGATATTCTGGCAAGACCTCATCATCAAACGGATCGCGTCTGACATACAAAGCCTAGCCGACCGATTTCGCCTAGATCCCGTGTCAGAAAAACTACTCAAAATTGCCTATGAAGGTGCTTCAGTGCTTGAGCCACCGGTGCTACACTCTGCAATTCTTTTCGACCGTTCCCAGTGTGGAGGTGCTTGGCGTCCCCTTCCCTCGGGAGTACCCTTTCCTAATTTGTCATGGATCGGCTTCAACGACCGTGCAGGCGCAGTACGTGTCCACGGCTTTCTCCAGTTGTGGAAAAATCGCTGGTTCAGACAACGTAGCGCCTTCTTTACCGGCTGGCCGCTCCCATGCCTTGACTTAGCCGAAGTGAACTTCGACAATAGCGCATCATCTGCGATTAGCTGGTGATAGCTGCCCAAAAGTAAAAGGCTTGAATTATGAATGTACAGAAATGCGTAACTACCAGCTCAAGTCGATACCTGGGATCGCTGTCTGCCTTTCTAGGTGAATTGAGCAATTACAAGACATAACATCAAGGGCGTAGAAGTCTTAATAGTGAGTGCCAGCCAACGCTGCTTTGGAGCAGACAGAACAATCGTAGTTGCACTTCAAAATAATTGGTTACCACAGAAAATTAGCCCTTGGATAGCACCATGGCAATCGGAGGTGTCACATGAGTAAAAGCAAAACAGGGCAAGTGACCCGAAGCGCCGCCGAGGTATACGAAGAGTTCTTTGTTCCCGCGCTGTTTCAGGAGTGGGCAAGTCGGGTAGCAGACGCGGCACAGATTTCACCTGGTCAGCACATTCTGGATGTAGCGTGTGGTACGGGTGTTCTGGCTCGCGAAGTCGCCGAACGAGTTGGAGAGAGTGGCTCGGTTGCAGGACTCGATCTGAATGAAGGGATGCTTGCTGTTGCCAAACACAAAGCACCTAAGATTGAGTGGCGACAGGGACGCGCTGAGACGCTTCCTTTCGACAGCAATAGCTTCGATGCTGTCGTTTGCCAGTTTGGATTAATGTTTTTTGAGAATCGGTGTGCTGCAATTGAAGAGATGGTGAGAGTGTTGCGACATGGCGGACACTTGGCTGTAGCAGTATGGGACTCACTGGAAAATACCCCAGGCTACGCAGCAATCACTGGACTCCTAGAACGGTTGTTTGGTGATGAAGTCGCAGACGCGATGCAAGCGCCTTTTGTCCTAGGTGACATACAGATTCTACAATCCCTGTTCGCTGATGCTGGCGTTGCCGATGTCCAGATCGCGACACGTGAGGGAACAGCTCGTTTCCCTTCGATTAGTTCGTGGATCTACACCGACGTGAGGGGGTGGACGCTTGCTGACACGATCGACGACGCTCAATACCAGCTACTGCTTCAGGAAGCAGAGAAAGAACTCCAACAATTTGTTACTCCAGAGGGTACAGTTGCTTTCCGTTTACCCGCACACATCGTTACCGCAACTAAAGCATGATGCAGTCGAGTTCTCAAATCTTCGGAGGTGTCACTTCTGATTTTATGCAAGTGAATTTTAGTCTATGACGAATCGCGATCGCGACTAATTGCTTGTTCTATAGCTAATTTCTCTTTTACTCTTTGAACGTAAGGTTTCAACTGCCTTAAAGTTTGACCTGTCAGTATACTTAAATCTTCTATAGTCATACCTTTCATTAACATTTCTATACGCCAGGTTTGTTGGGCTTGTTCGATTTTTGGTGCTTCTCCTTCTGGCGCAAGCAATCCTTCAGTTATTATCTGCCAACGTTGCTGAATTTCTACTTCAGATATTGGCTGTTCTGCATCATTTAAAAATAACGCTGAGCGATCGTCTTTACGGCTTTTGAGCCATTGTGTTAGCGGGTTGCGAGTGTAGGAACCGTAGCGTTTACCCAGAATCCATTGATTAACGGGAACCTGTCGCGCTGAACCATGAGTAACTTGTAATAAATAGCGATCGCGATCGACAATTTGATGCACTCTTTCTAAATTGGCAATTTCTACAGCTGATAAACCCGTGCCAAATAAGACATACATTAATGCACGATCTCGCAAGCCGCTTTTTTTAGCTTTTTGTAAAATTGTATGCACTAGATTCGCTGGTAAATCTATGATTTTCTCAACATCAGTAATAAGCTCAATTTGGTTTAAAAATAATTCAACTAAACTTTCTAAAAACTCATTTCTACTTTGCCAAAGTGACTGAAATCCCGTTGTGAATTGAACCGCAGCATATCCCAATAGCAAACTGTTGAGCAAGCTAGCTAACTGGGAAGGTGGCAAATTAGTTTGTAATTGTTCCCGCTCGATTACAGTTGCAATATACTCAGCAACGTATTGATTCGCTTGAGTCAAATATTCGCCAATCACTTGCTGATGCTCATTGGAATAGTGTCTGGCTTCACCGACTACAGATAATACTAACTCTGGCACTTGCTCTAAAGCCTGCAAGCGATCGCTAGCATAGTCTTTGAGTGCCTGATGCAAGCTACTTGTTCGACTTGCCTTCTCGCGCAGGGATTCGCCAAAATCTTTAAATACTGCTGATTCTGAGATTGCTGCTAGCAGTAGTCCTTGCTTGTTGCCAAAATGCCGAAATAGAGTTACTTCGTTCACATGCGCTAACTCGGCAATCTGCCGCGTTGTCGTCTCGGTGATTCCCTGAGTAGAGAACAACTGCAAAGCCGCGTCAATCAATCGCTGTCGAGTGGAAGTTAGTTGAGTAGCCATAAGGTAGAGATTTATCAAATCGTGCAAGCGGCACTTGCAATTATAATTTTGCCTTGTTAAGCTGGGGTTGTAAGTAGCACTTGCATCTCTGGGCGCAAGAACGTGTCAAGTGCTGAGTACTGAAAGTAGGAATTTATGACTATAGGCTCAGTTGCGGAGGGGAAACAGCCGCTTGCTCTTAACTGGATCAACGTGGCGTTTTTCGGAACGTTTCACGTTGTCGCAATGCTCGCTCCCTGGTTTTTTTCTTGGTCGGCTTTGGGAGTTACAATATTTCTTCACTGGCTCTTTGGCAGCATTGGGATTTGTTTAGGGTATCACAGGCTCCTAAGTCACCGCAGTTTGCAGCTATCACCGAAGTGGCTGGAATACGCGATCGCCTTCATCGGGGCGCTTGCCATGCAAGGAGGACCCATCTTTTGGGTAGCGGGACATCGACAACATCACGCTCATACAGAGGACGTAGACAAAGATCCCTACTCTTCTCAACGGGGTTTTTGGTGGAGCCATATGCTGTGGATCATGTACCCGCGATCGGAGTTCTATATCTACGATAACTACAAAAAATTTGCCCCCGATCTCGATCGCAACCCGTATTATCGTTGGTTAGATCGCTACTTCTTGCTGCTGCAAATTCCGCTAGCAGGGTTGTTATACCTTCTCGGCGGCTGGTCTTTTGTCATCTATGGTGTCTTTCTCAGAGCCGTATTACTCTGGCATAGCACCTGGCTGATTAACTCGGCGACTCATTTATATGGTTATCGCCATTTTGAGGTTGAGGACAACTCTCGCAATCTTTGGTGGGCAGCACTTCTGACTTATGGAGAAGGTTGGCATAACAACCATCACGCTCACCCCAACGTAGCACCAGCCGGACGGCGGTGGTGGGAGATCGATATGACATGGTGGGCAATTCAGGTTTTGCAGGCTTTAGGGTTAGCTAAAAAAGTCGTGCTACCACCAACACAGAAGGTGAAGGCTTAGCGATCGCCATCTGGTAGGAACGCATAATCTATGTAGGGGCACGCATCTGTGTGCCCCTGCGAATATGAAAAATTATTATTTTTACCGATCGCTGCTTGCTGGTCGCCGATCGCTGATTTAACGTTACACTGCATGAGTGCGAGCTAAATTACAGTACGCGATCGCCATTCATATGCATGTCAGCGCCGAACTTTTTACCGTCCACAAGCGTTTTCCCCTGACGATCAGTCGGGGAACGACAGCCCAAACGACAAATGTGTGGGTAAAGGTAGAACAGGATGGAATTGAAGGCTGGGGGGAAGCATCGCCGTTTTCTTTAGGAGATCGTCCGCAATCTACCGAAATGCTGTTGGCGGCAATTCAGACAGTATCACCCCAACTACAAAGTATGAATCCTTGGGAACGGCAGCGAATTGGTTCAATCTTACAAACAATGCCTTCCTCTGCTCAAGCCGCGATCGATATGGCGCTGCACGATTGGATTGGTAAAAAGGCGGGATTACCCCTGTGGCAGTTGTGGGGCTTAGACTGCGATCGCATCGTGCCAACATCAGTCACAATTGGGATTAATACCCCAGAAGCAGCTGTAGCAAGGGTGCGAGACTGGTTAGAATTTACTGAAGTCAAGGTTTTAAAAGTAAAGTTGGGCAACCCAGCGGGAATTGAGGCGGATCGGGAAATGCTAGAAGCAATCCGCGACGAGGTTCCTACTTTAGAGTTATTTGTCGATGCCAATGGCGGTTGGAATTTAGATGACGCGATCGCCATGTGCCGCTGGTTAGCCGATTATGATGTTAAGTATGTAGAACAGCCGCTAGCTAGGGGAGACGAGAAACACTTACCCCAACTAAAACAGCGATCGCCCCTACCGATTTTTGTCGATGAAAGCTGTATGACAAGTCGCGATATTCCCCAGCTATCACACTGCGTCTGCGGCATTAATATCAAACTGATGAAAGCTGGTGGGTTGTCAGAAGCAATGCGGATGGTAGAAGTGGCAAAGGCATTGGGATTACAAGTGATGTTTGGTTGCTATTCTGACAGTTCTCTCTCAAATACCGCTGCCGCGCACCTCGCACCCTTAGCCAACTATCTCGATTTAGATAGCCATCTGAATTTAACCGATGACCCCTTTGTCGGTGCAATAATTCGATCGGGGCGGTTGTTACCAAATTTAAAACCAGGATTGGGAGTAGAACGCAGTGCGGTTGCAGGCTGAAACTAGGGTAGCCATTCTCTTACACGACGGCATTAAGGGCAGTCAAGGTAAAACCGGACTTGCTTTGTTACGCTACAGTCATGCCCAAATTGTTGCCGTTATCGATCGCCAATGTGCTGGAGAGTCTTTACCTGTAGTAGCTGGCATTAACCGCGACATCCCAATCGTGGCTTCCGTTGAGGAGGCACTAGCTTACAATCCAGAAATATTAGCAATTGGTATTGCTCCTTCTGGGGGTATTCTACCTCCAGAGTGGCAACAGGAAGTTAAGCAAGCTGTATTTGCAGGCTTATCAATTGCCAACGGATTGCATACGCCCCTAGCCACAATCCCGGAGTTACGAGATAGTCTGCGCCCAGGACAGTGGATTTGGGATGTCAGACAAGAACCACCAAACTTACCCATAGCGAGCGGTCAAGCGCAAACACTTGCTTGTCGGCGCGTGCTGGCTGTGGGTACGGATATGGGTGTGGGTAAAATGTCTGCTTGTTTGGAACTGGATCGAGCCTGTCAAAAACGGGGTTTGCGTTCCCAATTTATCGCTACCGGACAAGCAGGGCTGATGATTGCTGGCGACGGTATTCCCCTAGATGCAATTCGAGTGGACTTTGCAGCAGGGGCGGTAGAACAAATGGTCGTGCAACACGGTAGCGATCGCGATATTGTCTTTGTAGAAGGGCAAGGATCGTTACTGCATCCAGGTTCGACCGCAACTTTACCCCTGATTCGGGGGACGCAACCGACGCATCTCATCCTAGTCCATCGCGCCGGACAGACTCACATCCGCAACCACCCTCACGTCCCGATTCCAGCTTTAACAGACGTCATCGAACTGTATGAAATGGTAGCTAGAGCAGCGGGAGCATTTGCCGATGCCCCAGTAGCCGCGATCGCGCTCAATACATTTCATCTCGATCTTGCCACGGCACGACAAGAAATTGAACAAACTCAAGCCGAGACTGGCTTACCCTGTACCGATGTGGTACGCTTTGGAACAGAGAATATTCTAGACGCAATCGTAAACTAATATAAATTAGCTCGCGCGAGGACGCAAAACTGCTATGCATTTTTTGTTTCTTTGTTCGACATCGTTTCCAGTAAAAATACGTAAGCAGATCGGTCAATTAGTTATGAAATTCGCAATTTTACGCTTGATAGCTAAATCCAAATAAGCTTACGATCGGAATATTTGTAGCAATAGTCAACTCGATTTTTACTTAACCACAACGAGATATTTCTTCTAAGTAAAGCGATCGCATGAAATCCAAAAAGACATTCTTCGCTATCGGTGTAGCATTCACCAGTCTAATTGGAGTATTGTATGCGACAGCATCAGTTATTTTGTTAAATAATCTGCAACAGGCAGAAAAACGACATACTCGCCAAGCAGTACAAGGAGTTTTAAGTGCTTTTACTCAATCCCAAGAAGATTTGAGCATTCTTATTGATGATTGGGCAAGCTGGGATGACACTTATAATTTTGTCCTAGATCGGAACCAAGATTATATTGATTCTAATCTCTTTCCAGCAGGATTGTTGGCGCTCAAACTCAATTTAGTGCTCTACGTTCAACCGTCAGGGAAAATAACGTACGGTACTGGTTTTGACTTAAACGCTCAGAAATACAAGTCAATCCCTTCAGCAATTAAACCTCATCTAGCTCCCGACAGTCCATTAGTACACCATAGTACTAAAAAGAGTAAAGTGGTAGGCATTGTCAATCTACCAGAAGGTTTAATATTAGTTGGAGCGCAACCAATTTTGTCGAGCGAAGACAAAGAACCGATTCGCGGTTCGCTTATTTTCGGGCGCTATTTAAATGCTGGAACGCTCGCGACTTTATCGAAGTCTACCCGCCTGCCGCTTTCTGCGCGTGCAATCAATCGTGCCGATCTACCTGCCGATTTTCAGGAGGCTCGGAATCTCTTATTAAAAACTAACAAAATTATCGTGCGTCCGCTTGGCGAAAATACAATTGCTGGTTATGCTTTGCTACCAGATATTTACGGTAACCCTGCGGCAATTTTGCGCGTCGATGTAGATAGAGAAATATATCACCAAGGTCAACAAAGCTGGTATTATTTAACAATTTTACTGGGAATTGTCGGCATAGTTTTCGCTACAATCATATTTCAACTCATACAAAGACTAGTGGCTTCCGAGCGCAAATGGCAAGAAAGTGAAGAGTATCGTCATTTAGTCGCCCAAGCTTCTCAAAGTATCTTTTTAGTTAATGCTAATACCAAACAAATTATTGAAGCCAATGCTACGTTTGAAAATTTACTTGGCTATCAGTCCGGTCAACTACTTCAGCTGACACTATTCGATTTAGTTGCCGAAACTGAAGCAGTTATAGAACGCTTTATTTTGGCATTGCAGGTAGAGTGCTATTTTACAGGCGAACAACAATATCGCCGTCGAGATGGGATACTAGTTGATGTTGAAATTAACGCTAACTTAATTACGCGCAATGGAAAAGATGTTTTCTGTATCATCGTCCACGACATTACCAAGCGCAAACAAATAGAGCAACAATTACAACACGAAGCCTTTCACGATTCCCTCACGGGTCTGGCAAATCGCGCCCTATTTATGACGCGATTAGAGCAAGCACTGAGGTTACAACAACAGCAACCAGACTATACTTTTGCAGTTTTGTTTTTAGACCTCGATCGCTTCAAGGCAATTAATGATAGTTTGGGACATATGCTCGGCGATCGGCTGTTGATTGGCATCGCCCAAAGACTGAGAGCGCAGATCCGCACTGGAGATACTCTGGCGCGTTTAGGTGGCGATGAGTTTGCAATGGTGTTAGAGAACTGTAGCGATCCCACCGAGACGATCGAACGGATACAACTAGCACTAAAATTACCTTTCCGGCTAGATGGTAACGAAATTTTTGCCACTACAAGTATTGGCGCGATCGCGAATACAAGAGAATATCGCCAACCAGAAGATTTATTGCGCGATGCCGATACTGCCATGTACCGCGCCAAAGCTGGCGGTAAAGCAAGGCATGAAGTTTTCGATGCTTCTATGCGCGATCGCGTCGTGGCATTATTTCAACTGGAGACTGACTTGCGACGGGCAATTGACAACCGAGAATTGGATTTGCACTATCAACCCATAGTTTCGCTAGTCAACCAAAAAATTGTTGGTTTTGAGGCACTCTTACGCTGGCAGCATCCGCAAAGAGGTGCGATCTCCCCAGCAGAATTTATTCCGATTGCTGAAGAAACGGGATTGATTGTCCCGATGGGCTGGTGGGTATTGCAGCAAGCTTGCCAGCAAATGCAGCTTTGGCGATCGCAATTTGCCCTGAACGCGCCATTTAAAATCAGCGTCAACTTTTCTGCACCGCAGTTTACTCAACCGCAAGTAGGAAAACAGATCGTTCAAATTTTACACGTCACCGGACTCGACGCTAGGAGTTTGCAACTAGAAATCACGGAAAGCATACTCATGGAACACCCTGAAGCGATCGCCCAGTTGATGGCAGAACTGAACGCTTTGGGAGTCTCGCTAGCTCTAGACGACTTCGGTACGGGGTATTCTTCTTTAAGCTATTTACAGCGGTTTCCTATCAATATCCTCAAGCTAGACCGCTCTTTTGTTTGTCGAATCGATAAATGTTACCAAAGTTGGGAGATCGTCCGCGCTACAATCATGCTTGCCCGTGCCCTAGATATGGAAGTCGTGGCTGAAGGAATAGAAACTTTAGAACAGCTTGCCCGTCTGCGGGGACTCAAATGTAAATTCGGGCAGGGATATTTTTTCTCTCAACCTGTAGATAGTACCGCAGCAGGAGAATTACTTGCCCAGCAGTTTGATAGGTTAGTGGAAGTCGTAATTCCTAATTCGTAATTCGGAAGTCAGAATCAACTAGCCACTAGCCACTCATGATGAATTCCGATCGCTTTGCTCAATTCGCAGCACAACAAAACTGCCCGAATCTACCTTTACCTTTGCAGGCACTTTGGTACGCTAAGCAAGGAAATTGGGAACAAGCGCACGTACTCATCCAAAATGAAGCTGATGCTGATAGTGCTTGGGTTCATGCTTATTTGCACCGTCAAGAAGGTGACTTGAGCAACGCTCGTTATTGGTACAGGCGCAGCGGGCGATCGCCTGCTCATATCGCTCTCGATCGAGAATGGGAAGAAATTGCCACAAATTTATTGACAAAAGTATCAAATGATGAATTGCTGAACCAACCGTAGACCATCCCAAGGTATCACTAAATTCCTTCAAGCAAATTCATCTGAAGCAGCTTTTCAAAATCAAAAAAATTAACAATCCAATCCAAACTTTACTCATTTCATACACTTTTTGAATTTTATAAGCTAACGTACGTATGCTCGACAATCGTTAGAGCTTATAGCTCAGTTTATCCTCCTACTAAGTAGGAGCTTGTCTAGTAAAAGATGTATTTTTAACATATCAATTGAATTCGATTGATTGATGATTTTGCTTGCTTATTTTTTACAATAAAAATTTTTAATTGTAGAGACAAGCGGCGCAAAACTTCAGATTTCAATAGCTGAGTATAGAAACTCTAAAAAAGTTTCTGCAAGCTCGTCAAATTACAAACAAATATTAGCTTTGAATACATTCAATAGATAGATCGACTTGAAAATCATTTCCATTTAGAAGTCGATTTAAAACGAACATCTTTCTAGCAGAGCTTTAATTAT
>ERZ1066120.767-NODE-767-length-25597-cov-8.137538_pt1 | contig 25597 bp, 23 predicted proteins | sample MGYA00382767_ERZ1066120 | MGnify/ENA primary metagenome ERZ1066120 (study PRJEB33369, sample SAMEA5778350) | biofilm metagenome | biome: Industrial cooling water; feature: Water cooling tower basin; material: Biofilm | place: United Arab Emirates | collected...
GCCCTGGCGACAGCGAGGGGAACGGCGGGGTCGCGGATCTCGCTTGCTGCGCGGAGCAGGTCGTCGAGCGTCAGTCGGGAGGGGTCTGCGTCGCGGCTCCGGTAGGCTCGCGCCACTCGGCCAAGCTCACGCAACTGGCCGATCGACAGGTCGCGCTGGAGATGCTCTCCGACGCAATCGGCGCGGGCCTTGTCGAGGCCGTAGCCGACGAGGCTGTCGCTGATCCGCTCCCGCGGGGTGGCACAGGCGGCCAATGTGAGTGCCGCCGCGATAACGCCAAGATAACGCATGAATTCCCAGCGCTTTTGCGCTCAGGCGGTTCCCTGCGGCCCTTCATATTGTTCGATCACCCAGGGCTCGTCCTGCGCTGCCTCGATCCACTCCGCGACGTGCGGGTGCTTGAGGACGTCGGACATATATTGCCGCGCGAACGGCGGAACGGGCACGTTGTAGGTAAGGAAGCGGGTGACGACCGGCGCATACATCATGTCCGCCGCACTCCACTGTCCGAAGAGGAACGGTCCGCCGCCTCCATGACGCGCCCGGGCCTGAGCCCAGAGCACGAGGATGCGGTTGATGTCGGCGACCGTCTCGTCCGAAAGGTCGGGCATGGGCACGCTGCGGCGGACGTTCATCGGACATTCGCGGCGAAGCGCGGCAAAGCTCGAATGCATCTCGGCAGCCATGGAGCGCGCCATGGCCCGGGCGCCGAGATCCTCTGGCCAGTAGAGGGCGAGGTCCGTCAGGTCGGCGCAATATTCGATGATGGCCAGGCTGTCCCAGACCACCACCTCATCGTGCCAGAGCAGGGGCACCTTGCCCGAGGATGGCGCGAATTCGTCGCCCTCGCGGCGCTCGTCCCAGCCGCCGTCATAGAGCGGCACCACCAGTTCCTCGAAGTCGAGACCGGAGGCCTTGAGCGCGAGCCAGCCGCGCATGGACCAGGAGGAATAGGCCTTGTTGCCGAGGATGAGCTTGAGCATCTGGTCTCCGCACTGGCAATAAGTCTTAGGACAACGCATCTCCAAGCACCGCCGTTCGAACTTCGGCGATGCCCATGCCCTTCTCGGATGAGGTGCGGATCAGCTGGGGAAAGGCAGCGGGCCGCTTTCTTGCTTCCGCTTCGGTAGCCGCGGCGACAGCCTCCAGCTCGCTCGCCTTCACCTTGTCGGCCTTGGTCAGGACGAGGCGGTAGCCGACCGCGGCGGCGTCCAGCATGTCCATGATTTCGCGATCGACCGGCTTCACCCCGTGGCGGCTGTCGATGAGAACGATGGCGCGCTTCAGGACCGAGCGGCCGCGAAGATAGTCGTTCACCAGAAAGCGCCAGCGCTTGACCATGTCCTTGGGGGCTTCGGCGAAGCCATAGCCCGGCATGTCGACGAGGCGCAGCACGAGCGGCTGGCCGACATCGAAGAAATTGAGCTCCTGTGTGCGGCCCGGTGTGTTCGACGTCCGGGCAAGCTTGTTCCTGCCGGTGATGGCATTCAGCAGCGAGGACTTGCCGACGTTGGAACGCCCGGCAAAGGCGATCTCCGGCGCGTCGGCCTCGGGCAGGAACTGGAGACCGGGCGCCGACTTCAGGAAGTCGACCGGCCCGGCGAACAGCTTGCGCGCCCGTTCCTCGATCGTTTCCTCAATCATCAGGTCTTGGCCGTGGCCGCCTTGCGAGCCGCGATCTTCTCCGCGTCATACTTGGAGTAGAGGTACTTCTGCTGGGCGATGCCGAGGATATTGGACGCCACCCAGTAGAGCTGCAGGCCGGCCGCGAAGGGCGCCATGGCGAACATCAGCACCCATGGCATGATGGCGAAGATCTGCTTCTGGATGTCGTCCATCGGCGCCGGATTGAGCCGGAACTGCAGCCACATGGTGACGCCGAGCAGGATCGGCAGAATGCCGAGGTGCAGGAGGCCGGGCGGATCGAACGGCAAAAGGCCGAACAGGTTGACCGGGGTCAGCGGATCGGGGGCGGACAGGTCCTTGATCCACCCGATCCAGGGCTCGTGCCGCATTTCCACGCTGACCGTCAGCACCTTGTAGAGAGCGTAGAAGACCGGGATCTGGAGGAAGATCGGCAGGCAGCCGGCGGCCGGGTTGATCTTCTCGCGCTTGTAAAGATCGAGCAGCTCCTGCTGCATCTTTGTCCGGTCATCCTTGTGACGATCCTGGATCTCCTTCATCCTCGGCTGCACCGCGCGCATCGCCGCCATGGAGCGGAACTGGCGGTCGAAGATCGGATACATGATCAGCCGGACGATGACGGTGAGCGCGATGATCGCCCAGCCAAAGTTGCCGATGGTGTGGAACAGCCAGACCAGCAGCGAGAAGATCGGCCGCATGAACCATTCAAACCAGCCCCAGTCGATCGACTGGCTGATCTCCGGAACGAGACCCTCATCCTCGTAGCGGTCGAGCCACTCCTTTTCCTTGGCGCCGGCAAAAAGACGGGTGGTAGTCGCGGCCTGCTGACCGGGCGCCAGCACCTGCGGCTCCTTGGCATACTCGGCAAGATAGGTGTTGCCCGTGCCGCGGCGGAAGGTGGCAGTCAGCGGCGTGTCACCGGCAGGAGCGAGCGCCGTCAGCCAGTATTTGTCGGTGAAGCCGAGCCAGCCGCCATTACCAGTGGCCTGCTCCCCGTCAGGTCCCGCTTCGTCGAGCGTTCCCCAGTTGGTGTCGTAGTTAGCAATTCCGCCAAGAACGCTCATCGGACCGACATGGTGGGTCCAGCCATCAGGATCGGGCGAGCGGCCGGCGCGGCTGAGCAGGGCATAGGGGCGGACGGCGATGGCACCGGTGCCGGTATTCACTACCCGCTGGTTGATGGTGAAAAGATAGCCCTCGTCGACCGCGATGGTCTGCTCGAAGCGCTGGCCGGTGGGGTTGGTCCAGCTGAGCGTGACCGGCTTTCCGGGACGGAGCTCGCGGCTGCTCGCACTCCAGACTGTGTTGGCGTTCGGCGTGGCGACACCCTGGCCGACCCAGCCGAAGCTGGCAAAGTAGGAGCCCGACGCTCCGACCGGGCTCAGCAGGCGGGTCGGCACCGCATCGCGGCCGACGCTGTTGGTATGGCGAACAAGGCGGAGGTCGTCGAAGCGGGCGCCCTGTAGGCTGAGCGTGCCCTCGAGGCTGGGAGTGAGAATGCGCACTCGCGGAACTGCGCCGATCGCCTGCGGCCGGGTCATGGTTGCGGCCTGCGGCGCCGTGGTCTCGGCGGGCGAAGCTTGCGCCGGGGTTCCGGCCGGTGCGCCAGCCGCCGACGTCTGCGCGGTGGTGGCAGCAGGCTCGGGCTGCGGAAAGAAGCGCTCGGACAGCATGCCCCAGCCGAGCAGCACCAAGGCTGACAGCACCACGGCCAGGATCATGTTGCGGGTGTCGTTCACTTCTTTTCTCTTTATCGTGTCAGGGTACCGGGTCGTAGCCCTGGCCGCCCCAGGGGTGACAGCGGCCGATGCGCCGGAGCGCAAGCCAGCTGCCGCGAAGGGCCCCATAGCGGGACCAGGCGGTGATTGCATAGGCCGAGCAGCTGGGCTGGAACCGGCACGAGGGCGGAAGGATCGCGGAGGGGCCGAGCTGCCAGCCGCGAGCGATCAGGATGAGGAAGCGAGTGGCGAGGCCGGCCCTCCCTTCGTCACTCCCGTCGCTGCGAGACCCCATGTCCGAAGCCGGAGATGGTTTCCCCCGTTCGCCGGGGTGAGGGCGGTGGGGGGCCTTGCCCGAACACATCACCGCACCGCCTTCTTCAGCGCCCTGGCAAGTTCGTCGCGCAGGAGGGAGAAGTCGCGCTCGATCCCGCTCGGACGGCCGATCAGCACATGGTCCGCTCCGGTCACGCCGGCTGCGGGCAGCAGCTCCGCGGCGAGCGCGCGGAAGCGGCGCTTCATGCGGTTGCGGACAACGGCCCCGCCCACCTTTTTGCTGACGGTGTAGCCGACGCGCTTCAGCTCGCTCCCGTCGCCGCGCGGGCGGACGAGAAGGACAAAGCCGGGCATGGGCACGCGTTGGCCGCTGTTCGCGGCCAGGAAGTCGGCGCGTTTGACTAAGGTGACTAGGCGCTCAGCTTCTTGCGGCCGCGCGCACGGCGGGCGTTCAGCACCTTGCGACCGCCCACCGTCGCCATGCGCGAACGGAAGCCGTGACGCCGCTTGCGGACGAGGTTGCTGGGCTGAAAAGTGCGCTTCATCGCTCATTGCCTTGGAACGGGTGTGAACAAAAAGGGCCGCCCGATCAGGGCAGCCGCCTTGCATGTGGGGCCGGTACTGGAGGGCGGCGCCGAAGTCAATGCCGCGACGCCCCGGCCATGGAAGTCGCCTCGGCCGGCGTGGGATCAACCGGCGCAATCTCCAGCCCGCCCTTGGGCAGCGGATCGTCGGTCCGCTCGATGCAGTGAGCGGGCGGCGCTTCGGCACGCTCCTGCTCCTCCGCAAGCGCCCGGCGGCGGCGCGCGCTGCCGCGGCGAAGACCCCAGTCGAACCAGTGTCCGGCCCGCGGCTGCCACCGCTTGAAGCGGACGTAGCGCCGCTTCGCCCAGAGGCTGGTGCGGAGCACGAGTGTCAGTCCGGCCGCGGCGAACAGCAGCCCGCCGGGACCGGGGATGGGGCTGACCAGGGGCGCGGCGATCAGCAGGAGAACGCCAAGGCCGAACAGGATCGACTGGACGAACCTGGTGTTGCGAAGCCGCCGGAGACGCGCGCGGGTGATCATCGCGGCCTGATGTGGGGAGGCATGGCAAGGTTGGAAAGGAGGCGCTTGCCGGATCGGAGCCCAGCTCCTAGCATGGCGTCGCCGAGCCAGGGGGAAGCTTGCCTCATTCATTGCTGGTGCACGGGAGCCGCGGCTGATGGTCGCGACCGTGGGAACTGTTGCCTATCTCGGGCTCGAGGCGCGAGCTGTCGAGGTGCAGGTACAATTGTCGACCGGCCTGCCGCGCTTCGTCATTGTCGGGCTCCCTGACAAGGCGGTGGCGGAAAGCCGCGAGCGGGTCCGGGCCGCGCTGACCGCCATCGGCCTTGCGCTTCCGCCCAAGGTTATCACCGTAAACCTTTCCCCGGCCGACCTGCCCAAGGAGGGGAGCCACTTCGACCTGCCGATCGCACTTGGCCTGCTGGCAGCGGTCGGCGCCACCGATGCCGAGATGCTGAGCCATTATGTCGCGGTTGGCGAACTCTGCCTCGATGGGCGGATCACCGCGTCGCCGGGCGTGCTGCTGGCAGCGCTTCATGCGGGGCAGGAGGGCAAGGGACTGATCTGCCCGGCCGCGCAGGGCTCCGAGGCGGCCTGGGCCGGGGAGGTTGAGGTGCTGGCCGCGCCCGACCTCCTGTCCCTGCTGGCGCACCTCAGGGGCACGACCCTCCTCGCGCCGCCTCCGCCCGGCGAAGCGGAAGCGGCGGTGGGCGGACCCGACCTCCGCCAGGTCAAGGGCCAGGAAGTCGCCAAGCGCGCGCTCGAGATCGCGGCTGCCGGCGGGCACAACCTCCTGATGAGTGGGCCGCCGGGCGCCGGCAAGTCGCTGCTCGCCTCCTGCCTTCCCGGCATCCTTCCGCCGCTCACTCCTTCCGAGGCGCTCGAAGTGTCGATGGTCGCTTCGGTCGCGGGCGAGATGGAGAGCGGGCAGATGAAGCGGCGGCGGCCTTTCCGCGCGCCGCACCACAGCGCGTCCATGCCGGCGCTGGTCGGCGGCGGGCTGAAGGTCCGCCCGGGCGAGATCAGTCTCGCCCACCTCGGCGTGCTGTTCCTCGACGAGCTTCCCGAGTTCCAGCGCGGCGTGCTCGACAGCCTCCGCCAGCCGCTCGAGACAGGGACGGTGAGCGTCGCCCGGGCCAACAGCCACCTGACCTTTCCGGCGCGGGTGCAGCTCATCGCGGCGATGAACCCTTGCCGCTGCGGCCATCTTGGCGATGCGGCGCTGGCCTGCGCCCGCGCCCCGCGCTGCGCAGCCGATTACCAGGCGCGAGTGTCCGGACCCTTGCTCGACCGCATCGACCTCCATGTCGAGGTCGCGGGCGTGAGTGCCGCCGACCTGTCGCTGCCGCCTCCGGCCGAGGGCAGCGCCGCCGTGGCCGAGCGGGTGGCGCAGGCCCGCGCGGTGCAGAGCCGGCGCTATAATGGCCACGGACCGCGCACCAACGCGGAGGCGGACGGCGAGCTGCTGGACGAGGTCGCCACACCCGACGAGCCCGGACGCAAGTTGCTGGCCGATGCGGCGGCCGCCATGCGCCTGTCCGCCCGAGGCTATCACCGCGTCCTGCGGGTCGGCCGGACCATCGCCGACCTCGCGGGCGCGCAGCAGGTCGGGCGGATCCACATCGCCGAGGCGCTCAGCTACCGGCGGATCGGTCCATTGAACTGACCGGGGCAGGTCATGGTCCGGCGATGCCCGTGAAGCGCCTGTGGCTGATCTGCATCGCAATCCTGCTCGGGCTCGGCGGCTGCGGCGGGCGGCAGATGGTCGAGAAAATGGCGCCTGAACGGGAGAAGGCGTTCGCCGAACTGGTGCTGGCCGACCTCCAGAACCGCGACACGCGCGCCCTTCAGCGCCGGTCGCCGGACTGGCTTGCGAAGCTGGAGCCGGAAGCAAGCGCGACCCTAGCCGAGCAGGTGCCCGCAACGGGACGCCCGGCCCTGCTCAACTTCAATTGGCGGCAGCGTTCGGATGGCGAGCGGGAAACGCGGCTGGTCTATGGCCTTGACGGTGCGAACCGGCACGCTCTGGTGATCGTCAACGTCGCGCAGAGCGGCAACTCGCCGCAGCTTCGCCTTACCGGCGTTGCCGTGCGACCGCTGGAACGCTCGTTCGAATCGATCTACGATTTCCGGCTCGCCGACGGCGGGGTGGCCGGCTGGCTGGTGCTGGTCCTTCAGGTGGCCGCCATCACGGCCACCGTTGCCGCTTTGTGGCGGGTGTGGCGTACCGACCTGTTCCGCCCGCGCTGGCTATGGACGCTCGGCTGCATCGTCGGCATCGGTGTCGTTCAGGCGCCCTGGCCGACGTCCCACCTGACCCTGGCGCCGTTGAGCTTCCAGCTTTTCTCCGCAGGGATGCTGTTCGCCAATCCGTTCGGTCCCTGGCTGCTCAGGATGTCAATTCCGGTGGTGGCGATCGCCGTGCTGCTTCGGCGTCGAACGCCAGAGCGTTCAGAAGCGGAGGCCGTAACCGCAAGTTAACGCCGCACGATCACACTCCCGCTTTCTGCAGCGAGGGGGAGAGTGATGAGCGCGTTCGGGTCCGTGAGGCACAGCCTCAGGAATTATGCGAACTTCAAGGGGCGGGCGGGGCGCTCCGAGTTCTGGATCTTCTTCCTGTTCGTGCTGGCGGTGCAGATGCTGGCGCCGATGCTGCTTGATTGGCGCATCGGCGGGCTGATCTCGCTGCTCCTACTGGTCCCGCAACTGTCGGTCGCGGTGCGCCGGCTCCACGACGTCGATTGCTCGGGCAAGGAGCTGGTGGTGCCGTTCGTGCTGCTGTTTGCTGCTGGCTTTATTGCTCGTTTCCCGGGCTTCCTCCCGCAGGTCGTGATGCTTGGTATCTACGGTACGGCGCTGATCTTCTTCGCAGCGCTCCTTCGCCACCTGGTCAAGGAAGGGCGCAAGGTCCCCAACCGCTACGGTGCCAGCCCGGCCGCCTTCTCCTTCGCCCGCTGAGCCTGTCTTGCCGCCTGCCGAGCCATGCTCTAGGCAAGCGGCCGCGTGCCCCCGTGGCGGAATGGTAGACGCGACCGACTCAAAATCGGTTGCCGCGAGGCGTGTCCGTTCGAGTCGGACCGGGGGCACCAACAGCGCGCCGCAGCGTAATCAGCGTGGCGCGTTTGAGGCAGGATCAAACGGGCGGCAGGGCTCCCAGGCCGCGCCCGGGATCACGATAGATCCCAGATGTCGGTAGTAGGGCGAGAGGGCTCTCGTCAGCGGCTGCCGACGTTGCCCTCGTAGCCGGCGGCATAATAGCTATCGATGCCGTAGCCATCACTGACCATGCCGCCGCGGAACTTGTTCAGCACGATGCCGGCCAGGCGCTCGCGGCCGAGCACGTCGACGGCATCGCGGATCTCGCGCTCGGTGGTTCGCCCTTCCTCGGCGACGAGGACGTAAGCATCGAGGTGCGCCATCGCGGTCACGGCATCGTCGTTGGCGAAGACCGGCGGCAGATCGCAGATGAAGAGGTTGCGCGGATCGCTGCTCCGCATCGCCTCGAACAGCAAGGCTGCGCGCTGCGAGGCGAGGAGCTCGGCCGAATGGAGCATTTTGCCCACGGTCGGGACAAGCGACAGCTTCTCGCCAGCCAGCCGAAGCGTCGTCAGGGGCGCTCCGCGACCGAGATGTTCGCTCAGCCCCTCCTCGGGCGCGAGTCCGAATTGCTCGGTCAGCGATCCACGGCGCAGATCGAGATCGATGGCGAAGGTGCCGATCATCGGATCACGGCTGACGCTGGCGCTGAGATTGGCGGTCACAAAGGACTTGCCGACGTTGGGGGTCGCCGAAACGACGCCCAGCAGCCGCCAGTCACGCGAGCGATGGTATTCGACCAGCTTGCCGCGGATCAGGTTGAAGCTGCGGGAGCGGGGATCCATGCTGTTGAAGCCATAGATGCCCCGCGCAGAGGCACGCTCCGGCTCCCACGCGATCTCGACCGGGCGCTCCAGCCTGTCGATGAGTTCGCGCACACCGCTGGTCTGCTGAGCCTGGGAAGTACTAAGCAACTCTCGCTTTCCTTCTGATCAGGTCGAGGCCGAGGCCTTTCTTCTTCTGCAACCGGCCTTCGAGGAGCGGCACAACGCCAAGCACCGGCAAGCCGAGATTTTCGAGCTGGGTAGGGCTGCGCAGCGGCCGGCGGATGAACTCCACAGCGAACGCAAGCAACAGACCAAGCAGGAGACCCGCAATGGCACCGCCGGCGATCAGCAGCGGCCGATTGGGCGAATACGGCTGGTCGGGCAGGCTGGGCGGCTCGACCAGGGACAGGCGCTCGGCACGCTGCTCGTTGGCGAGGCGCGCGCTGTTCTGCGCCTTGAGAAGGTCCTCGGACACGGAGCGATATTGCTCGCGCAGCCCCGAAGCCTGGTTCTCTAGCTGCATCGCTTCTTCAAGGATCGCCGGAGCGCGGGCCGAGCCGGCCATGCTGGCGGAAGCCCGCGCCATCGCCTGCGACCGCGCCGCCTGCAGCGAGGCGATGGCGCTGTTGTTCGCGGCGATCTGGCTGCGGACGAGTGCGGCATCGTCCGACTGCGGGCTGACCCGCACCATCTGCTGCACGGCCCGGAGCCGTTCGCGGGCAGCCCGAACATCCGGGTGGCTCTCGTTGTACAAGGCTTCCGCGGCCGCGAGATTGGCTTCGGCGGCGGCAAGCTGGGGATCCTTCTGCGCCGGCCTCGACGCCTGGGCGAGGAGCTGACGATTCTGCGATTCCAGGCTGGCGATCTGGGTCGAGTAGCTGCCAAGATCCACCATCGGCGGGGCGTTGGACGTGGCAAGGGCCGCGCCGTTGCGGGCCTTGAGGCTCGTCAGCTGGTTTTCAAGCGCGGTGATCTGCGAGCGCAGCTTGTTCGCCTGATCCTCAAGGAAGCGGACGCTGAGCCGCGCCTGATCGGAGATGTCCTCATTGTCCTGCGACAGGAAGCTGTTGACGAAGCTCTGCAGGACGAGCTGCGCCTGCGCCGGGCTCGGATAATCGAAGCTCATCTCGATGGCGATCGTGTCGGCCGGGCCGCCAGCGGTGCCAAGGTCGTTGGCGACGGCGCCGACGATGGTCGAGTCGCGCATCTTCTCGACGACTTCCGACAGCGGCTGGGAACGCCGCTCCTCCGCGTAGAGATTGTTCTGCTCGATGAGCTGGATGAGGTCGCCGCGGCTGAGCACCCGCTCGCGGATGCGGGCGATGCGCTGTTCGATGGCGCCCGGAGTCGGTGCCCGGACGAGGTCGGTGGACAGCTCCTGCGACTGGACCAGCAGGCTGGCCTGCGAGCGGTAGAGTGTCGGCAGGGCCCAGGCGAAGAGTATCGCCAGCGCCGTGAGCAGCAGAAACGGCACCAGCACGAACAGCCGCCGCTGCCAGAGGATCTTCGGCAGATGGTTGAAAACCCAGCCGACGCCTTCGCTGGGGGCTTGTTCGTTCGCCGTCATCGCAGGTCACCAATACGGTAGCGAAGGTAAAGACTTCCACCCACGTCGGCACGCGGATTGGGTCCGGATACCACCAGACGCCGCGCACTGAGATTGACCCCGCCCGAAAGGCGGTCGCCGAACACACGGTCGTAGCCCGCCGTGAGGGAGTAGAAGCCGGACTTCTGTTCGACACCGCCGATGCGCAACCCGTCCGAGCGCGCCAGGGAGGCACTGGCCTGAACCGTGTCCCGGGCACTCAGCCGGCGATAGGCGTCGAGCCCGGCCGAAGTGGTCGTCGGCGCACCGCCGAGAATGGAGCTTTGCGTCCGCCGTGCAACCCGGGCGCAGAGACGCTCCTGCTCGACGTTGCGGCACAAGGAAGCGTCCGCCGCCAGATCGATCGAGTTGAGTTCGCCGAGGAGTTCACCGCCGTCCTGCTCCACACGGACAAAACCGAGAGCTCCGGTCAGCTCCCAATTTTCGCTGAGCTGGAGCTGGGCCGTGGCCTGCGGCCCGTAGGAGGTGATCGAGCGGCCGCGGCTGAAGTCCGACCTTTGCAAGATCACCCTCAGGCCGGCAGTGAGCCGTTCGTTGATCGTCCGGCTCCACTCGGCCGACGCGTCCGCCTGGGTGAAGTCGAGGTCGCCACCATCATCGCTGAGGAACAGCCGCTGGAGGCCGACGGCGGTGGTCAGCGCATCCCGTTCAGACAAGCGGGTGCTGAGGCCAAGCTGGCCCGCAACGCTGTACTGACGCCGGTTCAGCGCGAACAGGTCAGGGTCGACCACAATGACCGGGTCGGGTGCGATCACGTCCACCGGCACGGGCTCACGAGGAGGTCCGAAGAAGCGGGTGCCAAGCTGTGCCGAGTAATCGCCCCGGAAGTTGGCACTTCCAAAGACAACCAGGTTCTCCGACACGTTCCGTCGGCTTCGTGCCGCTACCTCGAAGGCCTCCTGGTTGCCGTATTCCCGCAGGTAGGACGTGTTCTCGACATAGGCCGAGACGCTGCTTTCGCTTCTCGGCGTCGACCAGCCGTGAAAGGCGTAAGCCGAGATCCGGCCAAAGCCGCTGTCCTCGTCCATGTCGGTGAGAAGCAGAGGGTTGGTCGAGTAACCCGCGCCACCCTGAAGGTCGATATAGGAGCGGGTGTCGGCCTGGGCGACGCTCGAAAGGAGCGCGGCAGCCCCGCAGATCAGGCGCTTCTTCATGGAACCACCAAAGTGTCGCCGCTCTGGATCAGCGGGTTGTCGTTGGGGGACAGGCGCACGTTGTCGCCCCGGAGAATGCCCGACAGGCGAAGGCGAAGGAGCTGCGTGTCGTTGCCGGTCCGGCGAATGATGCGAATGTTGTTGATGTCCGCAAATTCGGTCGGACCGCCGGCAATGCTTAGCGCCTCGAGCGCGGTCACATAGCGGCCCGGCGTGAAGGTCCCAGGTCCCTTGACCTTGCCGATCACGCTGAACTGAAAGCCGGTCGGATTGCGCACCGACACCGTTACCTGCGGAACCTGCCCCCGGTACTGCGGCTGCAGCCCGGCGGTGATCACGCGCTCGATCTCTGCCGGCAGGCGCCCCGCGGCGACCACCTGGCCGACCAGCGGAAAGGCAAAGGTGCCGTCGGGAAGGACCCGCACCTGCCGCTGCAGTCGCTCGTCGCCCCAGACCAGGACGTCCAGTTCGTCGCCCGGATTGATCCGGTAGGCAGCGCCCTGACCGGCCGCGGCTTGTGGTTGTGCCGCAGCGGGAGAAGTCGCAATGAGCGACAGAAACAGGATCAACAAGATGCGCCTCACGCCAACACTCCTGCGCCATTAAGAAGAAGTTCAGAGCTATAAAGCCATTCGGCCCTAACGCTTCTGGTCACCTTTGTGCCGAACGTCTACCCCGGTTTATCATGTCGCGATCCTTAACCTCTATCAGTCTGGCCGCCTTTTGTGGACTCGCGCTGCTTTCTACCATGGGTTGCAGCGACCGCGAGGACCGTGCCCGTGTGGCCTTTGATCGTTACCAGAGCGCAAACGTTCGGGGCGATCTTCCGGAAGCCAAGCGCGCGTTGCAATCGCTTGTCGTTATTGACGACACCAACCCGGAATATTGGGCCGAATTGGGCCGAGTGTCGCTGCAAACGGGCGATGTCGGCGAGGCCTACGAGGGCTATCTGCGGGCCCACGAACTCGACCGCGACAATGTTTCCTACCTGACGCTGCTCACCCAACTCACTCTGAGATCGGGCAATTTCACCCGGGCGGAGCAGCTGGCCCGGGACCTCGAACTGCTCGATCCGGCGAACGCCACCATTCCCCTGACCCGCGGCTATTCCGCCCTCCGCCGAGGCGATCTTGTTGAGGCGCAGAACCAGGCCGACCTGCTGCGGGAAAAGGCCCCGCTGGATCCAACCGGAACGGTGCTCCAGGCGAGGATCCATCTTGCCCGTGGGCAGGGAGAAGATGCGATAAGGGTGTTGAATGGGTCGCTGTCCCAACAAGAGACAGATCAGCTCATTTTGCAAGCTCTTTCGGCGATTCACGTTTACCGCGAGGAGTGGTCGCAGGCGGCCGACTCGGCAGCGCGGCTGCTGGTCTGGCGGCCTCAGGACCTGAGCGTTCGGGCGAGCCTCGTGGAAGCTTTGCTCCGGGCGCGGCGCCTCCCCGCGGCGCGGGAGGCCACGGCAGCGGGCCTGCGGACTGCGTCGCCCGAGCAGATCGGCGAACTCCTCGAGCCCTGGATGGCAACAGGGCGCACCCGCGACGTCACCGATCTCGTGCTTGCCACGGCCAAGGCGAGGCCTGGCGACGCACGCACCGAACTTGCGCGATTTCTCGCATTGGCCGGGCAGGCGCGGGCCGTGGCGGAGCTGACCCAGCCGGATGCGGCCTTGCCCCCGACGGCTGCCAACCTTGCGGCCAATGCCCTCTTCGGGGGCGCCATCGCCAGCCTTGGCGATCGCTGGGCAGGGCTCGACCGGCTGAACAGCGTCCTTGCGGTCGACCCGCAGCAGGTGGACGCGCTTCGGGGACGCGCGCAGCTGCGCCTTGCGCAGGCGCAGCATGATCTTGCCATCGAGGACGGGCGCAAGCTCGTCGCCGCCGACCGCACCGATGCATCGGCAAGGCTGCTTCTGTCGCGCCTTTTTCTGGCCAACAATGACCTCGACAATGCCCGGCGGACGCTTTGGGATGCTTTTCATGACATTCCCGGCGACCGAATGATCTTCGAAGCGTTATGGCAACTTCTCGCCCGTACCGATGGACCTCAGGCGGCGCAGCGGCTCACCAAAGAGTTCAGGGACCAAAAGGACGACGAGATGAGCCGGAGCTTTGTGTGAGCCCATTGTCGGATCCACCCACGGCGGACCCTGTCGCTCACCTTGCGCCGGCCGATCCCGAGCGGAGGGCGGCGCCTGAGCGCGTTCCGTTCACGAGCAACATCGTCGGGCCCTTGCTTCTCCTGCGCGACCTGCTCGCCTTCTCGCTTGCCGTACCGGTCGCGCTTCTCCTCTACGCCTTTATTTTCGGCGACCGGCTGGTGGCGTCGGTGCATGTGTTCGCCTTTGTTGCGATGCTTGCCACCTTTCTCCTCATGCGCACGTCCAAGGACAGCTATCTGCTGAACCTGTTCAGCATGAGCGAGCGAAACGATACCGCATCGTTCGACGCCCTGATGAGCGGCCTGGTCGCCGCAGCCCTGATCTTCCTGTCGGGCATGGTGGAGTACTTTTCGCGGGGGCTGACCCTCTTCTATGTCGGCACGACGGCGCTCTTGCTGAGCGCGTCTCGCTGGCCGTTCAATCAGCTGCTCAAGAAGCTGGCGGAGAAGGGGCGGATCGGCCAGCGCATCGCCTTTTACGGTGCGGACGAGGAATCGATCGAGTCCATTCGCCAGGTGCTGGCGCATGGCGAGCTGCAGCACCTGCGGTTCGTCGGGATCGCCGATGACCGCGCACGGGTCGACATCGACAGCGGCCTGGACTTTCTTGGCGGGAGCAGTGACCTTGCCCAGCTCGCGCGGGCGGGCAAGGTGGATCAGGTCCTGATCAGCGTCCGTAACCTGCCGCGTGAACGGCTCCAGGAGATCATGGAGCAGCTCAGCGAGGTGTGCGTCGACATCTCGCTTATCCCCACTCAGGCGATCGAGTTATTCCCTCATTATCAGGTGCGGCTGCTCGGCTCGCTGCCGGTGCTGACCATGTGGCAGCGTCCGTGGAGGGACGTCAGCGGCATTCTCAAGCGGTCGGAGGATCTGGTGCTCGCCTCGCTGGCGTTGATCCTGGTCGCGCCCGTGATGCTGCTCGCAGCGGCGCTGATCAAGCTCACCAGCAAGGGCCCCGTCTTCTTCGTTCAGCCACGTATCGGCTTCAACAACGAAGTCATCCACGTCCTGAAGTTCCGCTCCATGTACACGGAGAAGACCGATCTGGTCGGACATGAGACCACCACACGCAACGACCCGCGAGTGACGCCGGTGGGACGGATCCTCCGCCGCCTGAGCATCGATGAGCTTCCGCAGCTTTTGAACGTGCTTCGCGGCGACATGGCGATCGTCGGACCACGGCCGCATGCCACCCACATGCGGGTCGGCGATCGCTACTATCAGGAAGCGGTCAAGGGCTATGCCGGGCGGCACCGGGTTCGGCCGGGGATCACCGGCCTTGCTCAGGTGAAGGGCCTCCGCGGCGAGATTCGGACCATGGATCGGGCTGTCCGGCGGGTGCAGCTGGATCAGCAATATATCGACAACTGGTCCGTCTGGCTCGACCTCTGGATCATTGTTCTCACGGCGCGGGCCATTTTCGTGGACAGCGATGCCTACTGACCGCATCGCCTTTCTCGAGCTCGGCTTTGACCGCCTGACGATGGATGAGGTGCTCGGCCGCCTGGCAGGCGTCCGGGCGGACGATCCGTTCACCTATCTGGTCACGCCCAACGTCGATCATGTCGTGCGGATCGAGCGCGAGGGCATAGCCGAGCTCTATACCCAGGCGGATCTCTGCCTGTGCGACAGCCGTGTGCTGCACAAGCTGGCGAGATTGCAGGGCATCGATCTTCCCGTTGTTCCCGGCAGCGATCTGACGAGAAGGCTGCTGGACGAAGTCGTCGTTCCTTCCGACCGGCTCTGCGTGGTCGGCGGTGACAGCGACATGATCGCGGCTCTTCGCCGGCTCTACCCCCGGTGCGAGTTCATCCACCATGAGCCGCCACATGGACTGCGATCGAACGAGGCCGCGAGGAATGCCGCTGCCGAGGCGATCGTCGCCGCACGTGCCCGCTTCACCTTTCTTGCGGTCGGCTCCCCGCAGCAGGAGATGATCGCTGCAGCGGTCAGGAAGCTCCCGGGTGCGGGGGGGACTGCGCTGTGCATCGGTGCCTCGCTCGACTTCATCGTCGGCAAGCAGCGGCGAGCACCCCGCCTGCTTCAGAAGCTGACTCTGGAATGGGCTTACCGTCTGGCCGCCGAGCCGAAGCGGATGTGGCGGCGCTACCTCGTCGACGGACCGCGCATCTTCCTGCTCACTGCTCGTCACTACGGCCGAAGGCGCGATGCAGACCAGTCTTGAGCGGCCCGCGGAGACCGGCGCCCGGCACCTCGAGCTCGACGATCCCGGATCGAAGCTGCCGCTTGTCCGCGCTCGGCAGCGGCGGCGGCGACTCGCGTACTCGTCTCTGGCTGCGACCCTTGCGGTGGCCACCGCCGGAGCCGGCATCTGGGCTTGGCAGGATCGGGAGCGAATCGTCGCCATGGCGTCCGCGGACGAGCCGGCGCCGCAACGGCTGCCCATTCCGGTCCTCCCGCCGATGGATCTCCTCCGGCCGCTTTCGACCGAGGAGGCGCAGGAAGCCAATGCCGAGCGGCCGATCGACAGCCCGGCCACCGTTCCGGCGTCGGCCTTTCGCTTCGCGGGTGACGCGATCACCCGGCTTCGTGCCGTCGATTGCCTGACCCAGGCAATCTACTACGAGGCTGCCAGCGAAGGGATCGATGGCGGGAGAGCCGTGGCGCAGGTCGTTCTCAACCGCGTTCGCCACCCGGCCTATCCTTCGTCGGTCTGCGGCGTGGTCTATCAGGGAAGCGAGCGGGCGACTGGCTGCCAATTCACCTTCACCTGCGACGGCTCGCTGGCGCGACGGCCACTTGGCTATCTGTGGTCCCGATCCCGCATGCTCGCGCAGGAAGCCTTGGCCGGTCGGGTTTTCGGGCCGGTCGGCTTCGCTACGCATTATCACGCCGACTATGTTCTGCCTTACTGGGCGGACTCACTGAACAAGATCGCCGTGATCGGCCGTCATATCTTCTATGGTTTTCGCGGCGGTGGTGGCGCCAGAAGTGCGTTCCGGCAGCCTTATGCTGCGGTGGAACCGGAGGCGGAGGTGAGCGCACTTCCGGAACTTGCGACCACCGACGCGACCCCTTCGGTGCTTGAGGATCCGGTCGGGGGGCAGGAGGCGAAGGCGGAGATCAAGGTCGAAGCCGATCGTGTGGAAGCCCTTGCTCCCGACGCACCGTCGGCAGATGCCGCCCGCGAGCAGCTGGTGGCCGACGTGGCCCGAGGTCAGCTGATCCATGGCGACTCGCCCCCGCCTGCCAGGAAGCGAAGCGCTGCCGAAGCGGCCAACACGTGCGAGCGCGGCCAAGTGGGTCGCGTCGATGCCCTCCAGGCTCAACAGCTCCGCGTCGGGAGCCGAGCGGACTGCTGAGCTTGGCCGATCCTCGGGAGGTTTGCGATCAGCTCCAATGCGGCAAAGAAAAAGGGAGGCGCGGGCGGCGCCTCCCTTTTTCGCATAAGGTCGAGCCAGCCGATCAGGCCAGCTGAAGCATGGCCGGCGTCTTGCGCCGGCGCCGCATCGCCGCTCCGATCGCTCCGAAACCAAGCAGCATCAGCGCCCAGGTGCCCGGCTCGGGAACCGCGGCCACGCCGCCGGTCGCAAAGACCTGCGCGCCGGAAGAGCCCTGACCGCTCGAGATGTTGATCGTGCTGGTCCGGGTGTTGCCGAGATCGAGGAGCCAGAAAGCGGTGGTGTTGCGCTCTCCGCCAGCGTCGGGCGTGTTGCCGAAGTGGATGCCGACGATGGTCAGGCCCGACAGGGTCAGCCCGGTGAACGTGGCCGTTGCGCTGCCGTTCAGCGACGGAATGGCGCCAAGGATCGTGCCGTAGTTCAGCGTGTACGGCGGATTGTAGGCGCCGGTGCTGTTGGTCGCCGGGCCGCTCAGCAGCTGGGCGAGCAGGGCCTGCACGTCAGCAGGGGTCGACTGCCCCGCCTCGCGCCTGATCAGATTGCCGCCATAATAGCCGACGCAGGCGATGCCGCCCTGCACCCAGGTGGCGGAGCAGGGATCAACAACAGTGGACGCCGCAGCCGGCGTCGCGGCGAGCCCGGCCGTAGCGAGCGCGGTGGCAAGGAAAAGCTTACGTGCAGTGCCAAACATGACCTGTCCCCTATTCGCGGGCACCCTGATCCCCACCAGGTGGCCCTGAACACCATTAACCGTTGAGTAACGCAGCCTCGATACCACAGCTTAAGCCTGACCGGTAAACTGCGGCACTTGCAGCTTAGTTAAACGATAATTTACTCGCGGACAAGCAGGTGCGCCGGCATGTGTGCCGTATCAGGACGCTTCCGCTGCTGCTGCGCGCCGTGACCTCAACAGCCTCAGGGCCTCGTCGCCCAGCGGATGGCCTCTCGAGAAAAGCAGCGCTGCCCACAGCAAAGCGCCCAGGAGAACGGCACCGCAGATGGCCAGTAAAGGAGTCTGCGGAGAGAAATCGTAAGCCACCATCAAGGCGAGCGAAGGTCCGCAAGCCACCGCGGTCAGGATGATCGCTTCGACATAGAGGCGGCGGAGCGCACCCTTGGGCGCCTGCAGCAACCGTTTCATTGGCGAAAAGTAGAATAACAGGGCTCCAACGGCCTCAAGCAAGCGGGCCGCCGCGGCAACCGTGAGACTGATCGATGAGCCTGCCGCAAAGAGGGCAAGGCCGAGCACTGCACGAACGCCTTCGATCTTCACTTGCTTGCGGTTCTCTTCGCGCAGCACGAAGACCTCCGTGGTCATGCCGATGCCGATCACGGCCGCGGCTGCGATCGCCAGCAGGGCGAGAGGATTGGCAGCAGGCTGCCACTTGGCTCCGTAGAGTGTCAGGATGAGGGGCTGGGCAAGGATGGCGATCCCGACCAGAGATGGCCACATCAGTCCGATGATCATCCGCATGAAGCGCAGATAGGTTTCGTGAATGGTGCCACGGGTACGAAGATCGTCGGACAGGCGGCTGAAAACGACGTTGCTGCCGGCGGTGAACAGGGTGCTGGTAAGGCTCGTCGGGAGGCTCGAAGCCCGCGTGTAGAGACCGAGCGGCGCCAGGCCCTGGAGTGATCCCAAGATCATTTCTCCGCCGCGATTGTTGAGCTGGGCGGCGCCCGCAATGCCAACCATGTCAAAGCCGAAGCGGAGGATGTCGCGGGCGCCCGTCAACCGCGGCTTCCAGACGTCGGGTCGCCAGACGACGAGGTTGAACAGGAGACATGTCGCCAGCCAGGCGGCGACCTGAGCCCAGGCGAAGCTCATGTATTCGGCACGCTGGAGAGCAAGCAGGATGGTGACCGCCGCAAGAACAACCGCTCGCAACACCGCCATGGCGGAGATCAGTCCGAAGCGCATGGCGCGGGCGGCTAAGGTCGACGGAATGAATTCGAACATCGCGATCAGCGGACTGAGCGCGAAGACCAGGAGAAACTTTCCAACTTCCGGCGAGCCGAACAAGGGTCCGGCCGTAAGTGCGCCAGCAAGAATCAGGGCCACGTAGACGAAAGTCAGCAGGCAGTTGATTGTGAATACCGAGCGCAGAAGATCGCGGCTCACCTCGGCTTCGCGCATGATATACTTGCCGAGGCCGAACTGCAGAAAGACGTTGATGATGGTCGTCAGCGCATTCGCCATGGCGAAGATGCCGAAATCGCGTGGGCTGACGAGCCTTGCCACGACGATCGTGGAGGCAAAGGTCAGGACGACGCTGAAGATCTGCGCGGCGTAGGTCCACGTCAGTGAGCGCCTGAGCGACATGCTAGAACGCCCGCCCGCATGAACCGGCCACAGGATCAGCCTGCACGAGCGACTGCTGCTGCTCCGATCGGACCAATGGCAGGCTGCCGGCGAACTGGACCCAAGGAATGGCTACGCGACAGCGACACAATGAGGCCGCTGATAAGCCCTAGCGTAATACCAAGCAGATATTGCACCGTGTGGAGCACGAGCATCCACTCCAGGAAGGAGTGCAGGCAAATGGCAATCAAAGCGCAACCCGAGCCGATCAGGACTTCGCTTCCTTGCTGACGCCGGTAGCGCCAAGCCGAAGAAAAGGCGCGATAGATGCCGGCAAGCAGCAGCGCCAGGAGTGCGCCCAGGCCGTAGATGCCGTTCTCGGCAAGCACCAGCAGGTAGGCGTTGTGGACACTGGTCGAGCGACTGCCGCTGCCCCAAGCGACGCCAGCTCCGTCGTTATAACCTTCCGTGTTGGCGACGAAGACATAATGATTGGGCCCAACGCCAAGGGGATGGTCCGAGATCATCGACCAGGCTGCGCGAGCGAAGGCTTGCCGCTCAAGGTCCTCGGCGAAGAAAGTGGTGCCTTGTTGCTGGAACCTGCGTTCGAAACTCGCCTGCGCAAACGGCAGGCTGGCGAGGATCAATACGAGGCCCGCCGCTCCCACCAAGATCTTTCGACCCGTGAAACGAATAAGCAGCGAAAGGATCAGGGTAAGGAACAAGCCGAACCCTCCGGCAGCAATCGTCGCGCGAGAAGCAGTAAGAACGATGACGATCAGGCCTGCCATCACGCCAAGAAGGGCGGTCTTCCAGTATCTTCCTGCCAGGAACAGGGCCAATGCGGGCATCACGGCCATGTGCGAGACGAAGCCGAGCAGATTCTGGTGACCGAGAGAGCCACCGGTCTGAAGCGCCCCGCCAGCACGTTCTGCAATGGCGTACCCCGCCTGAATCGCGAGACCGAAGATGAGCCCGGTAAGCACGGCCCGTTGACCTTGTTCCGTCGCCGTCACGCGAGCAACCGCGATCATCACGATCGACACCCGAACCATCTGGATCAAGTAAGAGGAAGATAGCTGCCAAAAGTCGGCCTGGAACACACCGATCAAGATAGCGAACAGGTACAAGCCAAGCGGAACAAGGAAGTAGATCTTCGGCCAGCGACCCCGAGAGCCCAGAATGATTGCAAGCGCAACCGCATCGAGCAGCGTGAATTCACCGCCTTTGACATAGCCGGACCAAAGCGGAGCCGGATAAGGCGCGACCGAAAGCCGCCAGGGGTTGATCACGAACGGCAGCATGCCAAGCAGACCCCAGAGAAAGGGTGCCTGCCGCGGGTTGCTTCGCAGCCAGATGGTGAGAAGTGGCACTGCGATGATCAGCAGGGCCAAGGCGATCCACTTCACGGGCGGCGGACTTCCGAATTATGGTGATGCCCAACCCTTAGGAGAAAGACGGCAGTAGGGAAAGGTGGCTGCTTTCCGACCGTTGCAGCAGTGGCTGTGCGAGCCCTTGGAAGTGTATCGAGGCGGGACGTTCAGGAGGTTGTTCTTTTGTCGATAGCGATCGTCATTCTGGCCAGGAACGAACAGGAAGGGATCGGCAACGTCCTTGCGCAGCTGTCGAAGCAGACGCTTCTTGCTTCAGGTGTTGAGGCCATCACCGTTCATGTGGTGGTGAACGGAAGCACGGACAGCACGGCCGAGCGGGCGCGAGCCGAAGAAAATAGCTTCGGTCCGCCGCATCAACTGGTGGTCCACGATCTTCCCCAAGGCGGGAAGAGCCGCTCCTGGAACAAGGCCGTTCACGAACTGGTCGGCGAAGATGCGGAGTTCATCTTCTTCATCGATGCCGACATCGCTTTCGTGGATGACGAGGTGCTCGCGGAGCTTCTCGCCACCTTGATCGATCATCCTGACGCGGCCGTTGCGACCGGCTATCCGGTGAAGGCAATTGCAACCAAGGTGCGCAAGTCGCTTCTGGACCGCTTCTCGCTGGCCATCTCGCGGCAGAGTCGTCACGCGGGGGCAATCAACGGCTCCCTTTACGTGGGCCGGGCGGATGAACTGCGGGCGATCAGCCTTCCCAATGAGACGCCCGGAGAAGACGGCTTCCTCAACGCCATGGTGACCACTCACGGCTTTTCGCGCCCGTTCAATCCGGCGCGGGTGATCGGGAGTGACCGACCCACCCACTATTTCGAAGCGCACCACCCGGCGGCCTTCTTCAGGCACGAGCGGCGCATGATCGTTGGAACGATGGTCAACATCTGGCTCTTCGAGCATCTCTGGTCGTTGCGCTTGCAGCAGCCCGCAGGATCCTTGATCCGCCAGTGGAACAAGGAACGGCCGGATTGGGTCGAACAGGTGCTCCGCAGATCCGCCGGAAAGCGGCACTGGACCGTTCGAAGCGAGATCCTTCTCGGGCGACTTGCCGCCGGCCGCGACCGACCCGCGGCGAAGCGCCTGCTGTTTCTCCCTTTGGCGCTCGCCGCGACAATATTGACTATACCGCCGGCTCTTGCAGCCAATCGTGCCCTGAAGAGGCTCGGCGCGGCAAAGACCTGGTGAACATGCTAGCTGGAGGGCATTTGCGATGCAGGACTTAAGCCGGCGGGGCAGCATCGCATTGCTCGGCGCAGGGGCGGCCGGAGCCGCTTATCTCGGCCTGCGGAGCCAGGCCGTTGCGAACGGGTCGACGAATGACGCGGGAGTGGCAAAGGCAGCGTTGCCGCAGGTTCTTCGGGACGGGCCCGACTTCCCGGTCGTAACCTTGACGCAACTGCCGATCGGCGGCGGCGGCTTCGTTACCGGGCTCGACATCAGCTCCGATGGACGACGTTTCGTGTGCCGGACCGACGTTGCGAACGCTTATGTCAGGGACGAGGGAGAGGCAGCCTGGCGCCCGCTCTTCTCACCCGACACCATGGTTCGGCGTGACTACGATCCCTTGCCGGCGCTCAACAACAAGGCGGATGGGCAGGGGGTCGCGGCCGTGCGCATCGCCCCTTCCAACAAAGATGTCATCGCAGCCAGTTATTACGGGTACATCTGGATCTCGGAGGATGGCGGGCGCTCCGTCCGTCGCAGCGGCCTGCCGCAGCAGGCGATGCCGTCGAATGCCGGGCTGCAGCGGCTTTACAATCGAACGCTCGACATCCATCCGTCCGACCCACGCCAGATGCTGGTCGGGACCGCCGGCGAAGGTGCTTGGTACACAGTTGATGGCGGCAACAGATGGTCGCGTATCGACCTGCCGCAGTCCGGCAAGTCGCTCGACAACCTGCCGGGCTTGTACCTTGTTGCCTTTGATCCCCAACAGCCCAGCCGGGTTTACGTCTTTGTCAGTGGGGTAGGGCTCTTCAGCTCCGACACCGGCCTTGCCGGCAAGTTCGTGCCGATTGCCGGTGGGCCCCGACACTGTTCCAGCCTGGTGGCGGCCCCGGATGGGCGGATGTTCCTTTGCGAAGTAATGGCCGATTACCAGGGGCGTGTCTGGCGCTACACGCCCGCAGCAGGCTGGAAGGCCTCACGTCCCGAGCACGAGGCAGCTGTCCTTGCCATTGATCCGACCGACCCCATGAGGGTCGTCGTCTCCAATCCCAACGGCTACTTTATAGTCTCGCAAGACGGCGGCGAGAGTTGGTCCTCGAAGGGAGGGCCGATCTGGAGTGCCGCAAAGGGCGAGGTGGGCTGGACCCGCAACCTCAAGACCGTTTTTCCGGCGGAGATCCATTTCGACCGTCGGGCGAAGGACCGCCTACTGGTCGCGCAAGGCGTCGGGGTTGCCGCGGCCGACCTCCGCACATCGCCCTTCGAGCTCGCCGACTGGTCAGCAGGGATCGAGGAACTTTGCGCCGTAAGCGCCTTGGTGGTGCCTGGCGGCGAGACATTCCTGTCGGCTTGGGACAAGTCCTTCTGGCGTGTCGACAGCCGCACGGCCTACGTCAACGACCATCGCTATCCGCTGACCGCGGGTGCGGAGTACGATCCAAGTCTCGTCGCCTATGGCTCGTACATGGACTATGCTGTCGATGACCCCCGGTTTGTGGCCGCAGTGATCGCGCCGACGGCTACGTCGGCCCCGGGGTTCACGGCCGACGGCGGGGCCAAGTGGGAGGCCTTCGCCAGTCCCGCGTCCGGCTGGGGGATGGGCGGCTGTCTTGCCGTGAACCGTAAGCATGAAATCGTCCTTCTTCCTTCCAACAACGGAGTCGGTGTCTTCAGCCAGGACGGGGGAAAAAACTGGGCGCCGATCAGGCTGGATGGCCGAACGCCCACTTCACATTTTGCGAATTCCTTTTTCGTGACCCGTAAGAACATCACTGCGGACAAGACGAGGCCAGGAACGTTTGCGCTCGTCTATACGGTCATACGCGGAGACGCTTTCGACAATCCCCTTGGCGGTGTCTGGGTCACCCGCGACGGCGGCCAAAGCTGGCAGCAGACCCGCAAGGGCGTGATCGGTCCGGGAAGCGGCGATCCTCGAGAGGTCCGCGCACAAGGTCTCGAAGAACGTCAATTCTGGCAGTGCCAGCTCGACTATGTGCCGGGGCGAAGCAGCGAACTCGTCTACACGCCCCATGCGGACTATGCCGCGGATCGCTTCTACTGGTCGGCCGACGATGGCGCGACCTGGCGCGAACTGCACCCGTCCATCCGGAACGTGCGTGCCTTCGGCTTCGGCAGGAACCTTCCGGGCCGGGACCGCCCGAGCCTGTTCTTCTGGGGCGAGGTCGGTAGCAAGGCGGGTCTTTACGCCAGCTTCGACTGGTTGGCCACGCCGCCGCGGCTTGTGACACGTCATCCCAGCCGCATGCTTGCCAGGGTGAGCTCCGTCAGCGGCGACCCCAATCAAGTCGGTCGGTGTATCGTCGGGACGAGCTGCGCCGGCTGGGTCCAGGCCGACGTCGCAGGCAATTAATTCTAACCAGATAAGTTTGCGTTAAACCAGTCGTGAACGGCCTGGAGCGGGTCTTGTCACAGTCTTAGCCTCACATCCTTAACTTACACTTAGCCATCCGAACGCTTCATCCCTCAAAGCAACTCACCTCGCCTCTAACGCTGGTTTCCTCTCTTGCGATCGGAGCGATCGGCGGCGAGGCGCTGCCCCGGGGAATTGCTTTCGAGTTGAATTCAGAGCGGGGGAACGCGCTGCCATTCCGGCCGCGCAGCTTCAAGATTTCTGGTCGCTGAAGTTCGTCGCATTTCGCGGCGGCGAACACCAGTTCTTAACCTCTCTGGACCATCCCGACGAGCACGAAGACACGCGTCGTCCGGCAGGAAAGCCGGCGCATGCGACGGGGAGGGTTCGAATGGCCGAAGGTTTTGCGTTGGACAGCCAGTGGAAGCCGGTAAAGATCGGCGCTGGCGGGTGGATTACCGGGATCGACATCGCGCTCGACGGCACGATGGTCGCGCGCACCGACACTTACGGTGCCTACATCTGGAATGGCACGCAGTGGCAGCAGCTCGCCACGGTGCAGTCCATGCCCTCCACGGTCTTCTACACGGGCAGCGTGTACGAGGTGCGGATTTCGCCCAGCAACAGCAACATCATCTACATGCAGATGAGCGACGGGCTGTACAAGACGACCGACAAGGGCGCGTCCTGGGTCAAGACGAGCTTCCCCGTGGTCGGGGAAACGAGCGGTGATTACCGGATGGATGGTCAGAAGATGGCCGTCGATCCGAACAACCCGAACATCGTCTTTGCAGGCACGCAGAAAGCCGGCCTCTGGGTCACTCGCGACGGCGGCACGACGTGGAACAAGATCGACGCCGTTCCGCAGGGCACCCGTACGACCGATGCCGGCATGACCGGGATCGTCGTTCAGGGCTCGGACGTGTTCGTCGGCACGGCCGGGAGCGGCGTCTACCACAGCAAGGACGGCGGCAAGACCTGGAGCGCGATCGGCGGACCGGCGGACATCTCGCACGCCGCCATCGCCAAGGACGGCTCCTACTACGCCACCGGCAACACCGACTTCGCCCTGTGGAAATTCGCGAACGGCAGCTGGACCAAGCTGGTCGATAACCTCGCTCACGGCGTGGCGATCAATCCCTTCGACCAGAAGCACATCGTAGTCACCAACGAAGGCGGAGGCGTCCAGCAAAGCTTCGATGGCGGCGCAACGTGGAGCGGCTGGAACCACAATAGCCAGCTGGAATCGAGCAACGACATTCCCTGGCTCGAGAACAGCGGCCTCTACATGTCAGCGGGACGAATAGTTTTTGACCCGCTGGTTGAAGGCAAAGTCTGGCAGAGTGCTGGCGTGGGTGTGTGGCAGACCAAGATTCCGGAGGTGCTCAACTGGAATACCCCGGTCGTATGGCAGTCGCAGAGCGTCGGCATCGAGCAACTTGTGTCCAGCGAAATCCTCGCTCCGGCCGGCGGCAACCCGATCTTCGCCTCGTGGGATCGTCCGTCCTTCGAGATGACGGCACTCAAACGCTACGACTCAA
>ERZ1066120.769-NODE-769-length-25542-cov-13.894024_pt1 | contig 25542 bp, 21 predicted proteins | sample MGYA00382767_ERZ1066120 | MGnify/ENA primary metagenome ERZ1066120 (study PRJEB33369, sample SAMEA5778350) | biofilm metagenome | biome: Industrial cooling water; feature: Water cooling tower basin; material: Biofilm | place: United Arab Emirates | collected...
CCGCGGGCGCGTCGGCCGCGGCGCGGCGCGGCTTCGGGCGTGCCTCGGGCGTGTCGACGAGGCCCGCGTCGTCCTCGGCCGCGGCGAACCGGGGATCGGAGATGAAGGGCGGCAGGTCGGGCCGGTCCTCGGCGGGGCGCGGCGCGCTCCGCGGATCGTCGCGCCGGTCGCGGCGCGGAGCGTCGCCCCGCTCCTCTCGGCCGCGCTCCTCGCGGCCCCGGTCGTCGCGGCCCCGCTCTTCGCGCCGCGGCCCGTCGTTCCGGTCGTCGCGGCGCGGGCCGTCCGCGCGGGGCTGGTCGCCCCGTCCGCCCTCGGCGCGGTCGTCGTCGCGGCGGCCGTCGCGGTCATCCCGGCGGTCGCCGTAAGGGCGGCCCTGCCCGTTGCCGTTCGGCCCGGTCCCGGGCTGCTGGGCCTGGCGCGCCTCCTGCTCGGCGGCGAGCTCGCGGTTCGCCTCGCCCAGCATCCGCGTGTAGTGCTCGGCATGCTGCAGGAAGTTCTCGGCCGACACGCGGTCGTTCGACAGCTGCGCGTCGCGGGCGAGGAACAGGTACTTCTCGATGATCTGCTGGGGCGTGCCGCGCACCTTCCCCTCGGGGCCGGAACTGTCGAAGACGCGGTTGACGATGTTGCCCATGGGGCGCGGGCGGTTCGACTTCGAACGCGAGCGGGACTTGGAGGATCGCATGGTGTCCTTTTGGATCCAGACGGGTCTGGCAGTGGCCTGCACCGTGGTCCGGCATCGGGCCGGCGGCGCCCCGGACGATCCGGGGGGCGGTGCGGGCAAGGTCGGCTGCAAGCGCGCGGTCCGGGCCGGAGGGGCGCAGAACCGCAGCGATCGCCGTTGACTAATCATGCGGCACGGCGTCTGACAAGACGATTCTGCCGAACGGGCGGGCAATTCGCAGGGGTCCGGGCCATCCGGCCACGCGATCCCGCCGATGCGGATCAGGGCGATCGGCCCTCGACCACCCTGTCCCGCCCGTCGAGATCGGGATGCACCGCCACCGCGTCAAGACCCCCGGCGCGGAACAGGCCGGCGACGGCGGATCCCTGCGCCGGGCCGATCTCGACCAGCAGCCGCCCGCCCCGGCGCAGATGCGCGGCAGCCCCGGCGGCGATCGCGCGGCAGGCCCCGAGGCCGTCGCCGCCCGGGGTCAGCGCGAGACGCGGCTCCCACAGGCGGACCTCGGGGGCGAGCGCGGCCATCTCCGCCTCGGCGATGTAGGGGGGATTCGACACGATCAGGTCGAAGCGGCCGTCGATCCCCGCGAACCAGTCCGCCACCGCGAATCGGACCCGGTCGGCCACCCCGAGCGCCCGCGCGTTGCGCCGCGCCACCGCCAGCGCCGGCTCCGAGCGGTCGGTGGCCAGCGCCGTGGCGCCCGGCCGTTCGGCGAGCAGCGTCAGCGCGATCGCTCCGCTGCCCGTCCCGAGGTCGAGCGCCCGCTCGAAGGGTGCGGCCAGCGCCCGCGCCACCAGCGTCTCGGTCTCGGGCCGCGGGTCGAGCACATCGGCGTTCACGTGGAAGGGCCGCCCCCAGAACAGACGCTCGCCCACGATCTGCGACACGGGCCGGCGGCGCAGGCGGTCCCCGATCGCCTGCGCGAGGCGCGGGGCCGCGCCGTCCGGCAGGGGCTCGTCCAGCACCAGCGCCAGCCGGTCCGGCGCGATCGCCAGCGCATGCGCCAGAAGCCGCCGCGCGTCCCCCGCCGCCCCGGGCACGCCCGCGCGCGCGAGCGCCGCCGTCGCCGCGCGAAGCGCCTGCGCGGCGGTGTCCGTCACGCGCCCTCGCCCGCCAGCGCCTCGGCCTGCGCGTGCGCGGCCAGCGCGTCGATCACCGGATCGAGGTCGCCCCCCATGATCTGCGGCAGCGCGTAGAGCGTGAGGTTGATCCGGTGGTCGGTCAGGCGGCCCTGCGGGAAGTTGTAGGTGCGGATGCGCTCGGACCGGTCGCCGGTGCCCACCTGCGCCCTGCGGTCGGCCGAGCGCGCGCTTGCGATCCGCTCGCGCTCCATCTCGTAGAGCCGCGCGCGCAGGACCTGCATCGCGATCTCGCGGTTGCGGTGCTGCGACTTCTCGGACGAGGTGACGATGATCCCGGTGGGCAGGTGCGTGATCCGCACCGCGCTGTCCGTGGTGTTGACGTGCTGCCCGCCCGCGCCGGACGCGCGCATCGTGTCGATCCGGATGTCCGAGGCGGGGATCTCCACCTCCGCCGCCTCGGCCTCGGGCAGGACGGCGACCGTCGCGGCGCTGGTATGGACGCGCCCCTGCGCTTCGGTCTCGGGAACGCGCTGCACGCGGTGGACGCCCGATTCGTACTTCAGCCGGGCGAAGACGCCGGCGCCCTGCACATGCGCCGTGACCTCGCGGATGCCGCCAAGGTCGCTCGCGTGGTGGCTCAGGATGTCGAAGCGCCAGCCCTGCCCGTCCGCGTAGCGCTGGTACATCCGAAGCAGGTCGCCCGCGAACAGCGCCGCCTCCTCGCCGCCGGTGCCGGGGCGGATCTCGAGGATGGCGGGGCGCGCGTCGGCCTCGTCCCGGGGCAGCAGCGCGAGGCGCAGGCGACCCTCCATGTCCGGGATGCGCGCCTTCAGCGCGGGCAGCTCCTCCTCGGCCAAGGCGCGCATCTCGGGATCGGACAGCATGGCCTCGGCCTCGGCGAGGTCGTCGAGCGACCGCCGGTAGGCCGCGATCTCGGCCACGAGCGGCTTCAGGTCTCCGTATTCGCGGCTGAGGCCCGCCAACTCCTCGTGCCCCGCGCCCTGCGCGAGCCGCGCCTCGAGATACTCGAAGCGCTGCGTGATCTGGGCGAGCTTCTCCAGCGGGATCATGCCCGGGGTTTGGCGGGTCGGGCCGGCGGGGTCAAGGGCCGGCCAGGGCCGCCATCCAGCGCTCCAGCCGCGCCCGGTTCACGCCCATGTCCGAGTACCCGAACCGTGCGCGGGCGAACGCCGTGACCACGCTGCCCGCGCCGTCGGGGGCGACGCGGACCGAGGTGTAGTCGGGGAAGCCGAAGACGAGGCTGCGCGTCTCGTAGGTCGCGAAAACGCCCCTGCCCGCGACCAGCCGCGTCCGCGGGGTGGCCTCCGCGACCGCGCCGAGGCGCGCCGCCACCGTCGCGGGGTCCGAGTCCAGCCGCAACGGCGGCGCGTCGCCCCCCTCGGCCACCAGCCAGTTGTTGGGTGCCGCGGGCTTCGTCACCCCGGCGGGATCGACGTGCCAGGCTGCCGGATCGACTGGCGCGAGCCGCGCATAGGCCGCCACGCCCGCGGCGCCCGAGGCCGCGAGCCCGAGGATGGCCAGCGCGATCGCCGACAGCCGCATCGCTACCCCCGCCCGCTCCTCGCCCAGTGATAGAGGCAGATCAGCTCGCAGGCCACATGCGCCCCCGCGATCGCCGTGGCCCCGGTCGTGTCGTAGGGAGGCGACACCTCGACCACGTCGCCGCCGACGAGGTTGATCCCCGCGAGGTCGCGCATCATCGCCGCCGCCTGCCAGGAGTGCAGCCCGCCCCAGACGGGCGTGCCGGTTCCGGGCGCGGCCGAAGGGTCCAGCGCGTCGATGTCGAAGGTGAGGTAGACGGGGCCGTCGCCCACGATGCCCCTGGCCCGGGCCACCGCCGCGGCGCAGCCCCCCTCGTGCACCTCGCGCGCGTCGATGTGGTGGACGCCCAGATAGTCGTCGGTCGTCGTGCGGATGCCGATCTGGACCGACCGCGCGGGGTCGATCAGGCCCAGCCTGACCGCCTTGTAGAGGAAGGTGCCGTGGTCGATCCGGTCCATGTCGTCGTCGGGCCACAGGTCGGAATGCGCGTCGAAGTGGATCAGCCCCATCGGCCCGAACTTCGCCGCATAGGCGCGCAGGATCGGCAGCGTGATGAAATGATCGCCCCCCAGCACGACGCTGCCCGCCCCGGCCGCGAGGATGCCCGCGACATGCGCCGTCAGCGCGGCGGGGAAGTCGGCGGTCTTCGCGTAGTCGAAGGCAAGATCGCCGTAGTCGATCACCGCCATCGCCTCCAGCGGGTTCGTGGGCCAGCCGTAGGGCGGATCGTAGGGCTGGAGCGCCGACGCCTCGCGGATCGCGCGGGGGCCGAAGCGCGCGCCGGTCCGGTGAGTCACCGCCTGGTCGAAGGGCACGCCGGTGACGGCAAGGTCGACCCCGGACAGGTCCTTGGTGTAGGTGCGCCGCAGGAAGCTCGCGGCCCCCCCGAAGGCGTTCTCGAAGGCGAGGCCCCGCAGCCCCTTGCGCGTGAAGGCCAGGTCGACCTGCGCTTTCGCGTCTTCGAGGGACATCAGGCGGCCTCCGTCGCGGGTTGGGCGCGCTCGACCAGGCGCGCGAAGAAGCTGGCACCGATCGGGGCCGCCTCGTCGTTGAAGTCGTAGGCGGGGTGGTGCAGCCCCGCCCCGGGGCCCGTCCCGAGGAACAGGTAGGCCCCCGGCCGCGCCTCGAGCATGTAGCTGAAATCCTCGGACCCCATCTCGCGCGGGGCGTGCCCGTTCACCGCCGCCTCGCCCGCCACCTCGGCCGCGACCTCGGCGGCGAAGGCGGCGCGGTCGGGGTCGTTCACCGTCGCGGGGTAGCCCCAGTCGTAGTCGACGGCCGCCTGCACCCCGAAGGCCTCGGCGGTGCCGGCGACGATCTCGTGGAAGCGCCGCCGCAGCAGGCCGCGCACCTCGGCGTCGAAGCAGCGGATCGTCGCGCAGAACCAGGCCGTCTCGGGAATGATGTTGCTCGCGGTGCCGGCATGGATCTGCGTGACCGAGATCACCACCTGGTCGAGCGCGTGGACGTTGCGCGTGATGATCGTCTGCACCGCCTGCACCATGGCGACCACGGCCACCACCGGGTCGACGCAGTCCTGCGGCGTGGCGCCGTGCCCGCCCTTGCCCGTCACCGTCACCACCGCCGTGTCGACCGACGCCATCAGCGGGCCCGGCGTCGTCTGGAAGTGGCCGAAGGGCACGTTGGGCGCGTTGTGGATGCCGTAGACCTCGGCGATGCCGAAGCGGTCCATCACGCCCTCGCGCACCATGACCTGCCCGCCGCCGCCGTCCTCCTCCGCCGGCTGGAACAGCAGCGCCACGCGGCCCGCGAAGCGCCGCGTCTCGGCCAGGTACCGGGCCGCGCCCAGCAGCATCGCCACATGCCCGTCGTGGCCGCAGGCGTGCATCCGGCCGGGCACGGTCGAGGCGTGCCCGGCCCCCGTCGCCTCGTGGATCGGCAGCGCGTCCATGTCGGCGCGCAGCCCGATGGTCGGCCCCTCGCCCCGGCCGCGGATGATGCCGACGAGGCCGGAGGTCGCGATCCCCTCGTGGATCTCGTCGACCCCCGCCTCGCGCAGGCGCTCCGCGATGAAGGCGGCGGTGCGGTGGCAGTCGAAGCCGAGCTCGGGGTTGCGGTGCAGGTGGCGGCGCCATTCCTTCATCTCCGCCGCGTAGTCGGCGATGCGGTTCAGGACGGGCATGATGGACTCCTCGCGGCGCGGCGGATAGCTGGGCTGGCGCGCACCAAACCCGAAATGAGCCGTTACCGCAATGCCCCAGCGCCCCCTGCCCCGCCCCGAGTCCGACCGGCTGGTGGCCGACCCGTCGGGCGGCCTGCCGCGCCTGCTGGAGATCATGGCGCGGCTGCGCGCGCCGGACGGGTGCCCCTGGGACCGGGCGCAGGATTTCGCCTCCATCGCCCCCTACGCGATCGAGGAAGCCTGCGAGGTGGAGGACGCGATCGCCCGCCGCGACTGGGCGGCGCTGGAGGGAGAGCTGGGGGACCTGCTGTTCCAGTCGGTCTACCAGGCCCGCATGGCCGAGGAGGCGGGTCTCTTCGACTTCGACGGCGTGGTGCGCACGGTCGCCGACAAGATGGTGGCGCGCCACCCGCATGTCTTCGGCGGTGCCGCCCCCCGCGACGCAGCGACCCAGGCCGACGCCTGGGAGGCGCGCAAGGCCGAGGAACGCGGCGCATCCCGCACGCTCGACGGGGTGGCGCTGGGGCTGCCCGCGCTGGCCCGCGCCGTGAAGCTCCAGAACCGCGCGGCGCGCGTGGGCTTCGACTGGCCCGACATCGGCCCCGTGCTGGAGAAGCTGGCCGAGGAGGCGCGCGAGGTGGCCGAGGCGCGCGGCGCGGGCGATCCGCAGGCGCTGGAGGACGAGGTGGGCGACCTTCTCTTCGTCGCGGCGAACCTCGCGCGGCACCTGCGCGTGGACCCCGAGGCCGCGCTGCGCCGCGCCAACGCCAAGTTCGCCCGCCGCTTCGCCCGGATCGAGGACTGGCTGGCCGAGGGCGGCCGAAGCCCCGCCGACAGCGACCTTGCCGAGATGGACGCGCTGTGGGACCGCGCCAAGGCCGAGGAGCGCGAGGGGCCGCCGGCCTGATACCCTACGACTTCACTCAACTATTGACGTGGGGAGCCGGTGGGATAGAAGGGGTCACCTATTCCCGATCAAAGAGGTCAACTATGAACGCCCGCGTGACGCTCCTCGCCCTTGCCCTCGGCACGACCGCCCTCCCCGCCCTCGCGCAGGAGGTGAACATCTACTCGCACCGCCAGCCGGAACTCATCCAGCCCCTGCTCGACGCCTTCACCGCCGAGACGGGGATCGCCACCAACGTGGCCTTCGTCGACAAGGGCATGGCCGAGCGGCTTCAGGCCGAAGGCGACCGCAGCCCGGCCGACCTGGTTCTGACGGTGGACATCGCGCGGCTCGACCAGATCGTCCAGGCGGGCGTGACCCAGCCCGTCCAGTCCGACGTGCTCGAGGCCAACATCCCGGCCACGCTCCGCGACGAGGGGGACCAGTGGTTCGGCCTGACCGTCCGCGCCCGGGTCATCTTTGCCAGCAACGAGCGCGTGGCCGACGGCGAGGTCACCACCTACGAGGATCTCGCCTCGGATAAGTGGCGCGGGCGCATCTGCTCGCGCTCGGGGCTCAACGACTACAACATCGCGCTTCTGTCCGCGGTGATCGCCCACAAGGGCGAGGCGGCGGCGAAGACCTGGGCCGAGGGACTGAAGGCGAACCTCGCGCGGAAGCCCGACGGCGGCGACCGCGACCAGGTGAAGGCCATCGCGGCGGGCGAATGCGACATCGCGATCGGCAACACCTACTACATCGGCCAGATGCTCGAGGATCCCGAGCAGCGCGCCGCGGCCGAGGCGGTGCGGATCGTCTTCCCGACCTTTGAGGGAGGCGGCACCCACGTCAACGTCTCGGGCGTCGCGATGACCAGGTCGGCCCCGAACCGCGAGGCCGCGCTCCAGCTGATGGAATGGCTGTCGGGCGACGAGGCGCAGCGCCTCTACGCCGAGATCAACGACGAGTATCCCGTGAAGCCGGGCGTTCCCCAGTCGGAGCTGGTGGCAAGCTGGGGCCCCTTCACGCCGGACAGCCTGACCCTGACCGAGATCGCCGCGAACCGCGCCGCGGCGCTGCGGATCATGGAGGAGATCGACTTCGACGCGGGCGCCTGACCCGCCCCGCGCGGCCCGGGTGGACAAGCCCGGGCCGCTGCGCTTCAGTGCGGCAATCCCCGGGGAGCCGCCATGCCGCAGCCGATCATCATCGACACCGATCCCGGGCAGGACGACGCCGTGGCGATCCTGCTCGCGCTGGCCAGCCCCGAGGACGTGACGGTTCTGGGGATCACCGCCGTCGCGGGGAACGTCCCCCTTCCGCTGACCGAGCGCAACGCGCGGATCGTCTGCGAGCTGGCGGGCCGCCCCGACATCCGCGTCTTCGCGGGCTGCGACGCGCCCCTTGCCCGCAGGCTGGTGACGGCCGAGCACGTCCACGGCAGGACCGGGCTCGACGGGCCGCAGCTGGCCGACCCGGCGATGCCGCTGCAGCCCGGCCACGGCGTCGACTTCATCATCGACACGCTGCGGCGCGAGCCTGCGGGAACCGTGACGCTCTGCCCCCTCGGACCGCTCACCAACATCGCGACGGCCTTCCGGCGCGCGCCCGACGTAATCCCGCGCGTGAAGCAGGTGGTGCTGATGGGCGGGGCCTACTTCGAGGTGGGGAACATCACCCCCGCCGCCGAGTTCAACATCTACGTCGACCCCGAGGCGGCCGACGTCGTCTTCCGGTCGGGTGTGCCGCTGGTCGTCATGCCGCTCGACGTCACGCACAAGGCGCTGACGACGAAGCCCCGCATCGCCGCGTTCCGCGCGATGGGCACGAAGGCGGGCACCATGGTCGCCGAATGGACCGACTTCTTCGAGCGCTTCGACATGGAGAAATACGGCTCCGAAGGCGCGCCGCTCCACGACCCCTGCGTGATCGCCTGGCTGATCGACCCCACGCTCTTCACCGGACGGCACGTCAACGTGACGGTGGAGACGCAAAGCGACCTCACGCTCGGGATGACCGTCGCCGACTGGTGGCGCGTGACGGACCGCGCGCCCAACGCGATGTTCATGGGCGGCATCGACGCGGGGCGGTTCTACGCGCTGCTGGCCGAGCGGATCGGGCGGCTGGGGTAAGCGCCGGCTTCGGGCAGGCGCCCCGGCCCGATCCCTGCGGATCGGGCGTTCGACGCTGAAAACGCCCCGCCGGTGCGTTTTCGCCCCGGCCCGACGGGCCGGGACCGCGTCTCACCCCAGCGCATACCCCGCGCCCCGCACCGTGCGCAGCGGGTCCTCGCCGCCGTTCTGGCTCAGCGCCTTGCGGAGGCGGCCGATGTGCACGTCGACGGTGCGGGTCTCGACGTAGATGTCGCGGCCCCAGACGCGGTCCAGAAGCTGCTCGCGGCTCCAGACGCGGCCGGGCTTCTCCATGAAGGTGGCGAGCAGGCGGAACTCGGTCGGGCCCAGCCGCAGCTCGTGGCCGGCGCGGTGGACGCGGTGCGTCTCGGCGTCGAGCGTGATGTCGCCGTGCTCCAGCACCACGCCCATGGTCGAGGGCCGCGCGCGGCGGAGGTTGGCGCGCACGCGGGCCATCAGCTCGATCACCGAATAGGGCTTGATCACGTAGTCGTCGGCCCCGGTCTCCAGCCCCCGCACGCGGTCCACCTCCTCGGACCGGGCGGACAGCATGATGATCGGCACGCGGCGCGTCTCCGCCCGCGTCTTCAGGCGGCGGCAGACCTCCAGGCCGGACAGGTTCGGCATCATCCAGTCGAGCACGATGAGATCGGGCACCGCCTCGCCGACGAGGGTCATCGCCTCCTCGCCGTCGCGCGCCTGCACGACGTGGAAGCCCTCGGCTGCCAGGTTGTAGGACAGCACCTCGCGCTGCGAGGGCTCGTCCTCGACCAGAAGGACGGTCGGCTGATCGGGGCCGGCCATCGTCACTGCACCGCGGCCGGCGCGAACGAGGTCGTGTCGCCCTTGGGACGCGCCTCGTCGGGCATGGAACCCGTCACGAGGTAGATGACCTGCTCGGCGATGCCGGTCGCATGGTCGCCCACCCTCTCGATGTTCTTGGCGATGAAGTGCAGGTGCATGCAGGCGGTGATGTTGCGCGGATCCTCCATCATGTGCGTGAGGAACTCGCGGAAGAGCGCGTTGTACATCTGGTCGATCTCGGCGTCGCGCGCGCGCACCTCGGCCGCAAGGTCCGCGTCGCGCCGGATGTAGGCGTCGAGCGCGTCCTTCAGCAGAAGCTGGACCGACCGCGCCATCCGCTTCACCGAACCGGCCGACCCGCCGATCGGCGACATCTGCGACAGCACCATCGACCGCTTGGCGAGGTTCTTGGCATAGTCGCCGCAGCGCTCGAGGTTGGCCGCGATCTTCATCACCGTCAGGACCGTGCGCAGGTCGCCGGCGTTGGGCGAGCGCAGCGCGATCAGCCGCGCGGCCTCGGCGTTGACCTGCTGCTCCAGCGCGTCGATGGCGCGGTCGCCGTTGCGCACGCGGTCCGAAAGCTCGTCGTCGCGGGTGTCGAGCGCGGTCGCGGCGTCGAGCAGCGCCGCCTCGACCATTCCCCCCATCTTCATGATCATGGCCTGGACCGACTCGAGGTCGCGGTCGAAGGCCGACAGGATGTGACGTTCGGAGTTCATCGTCGGGCCCCCCTCAGCCGATGCGGCCGGAAATGTAGCTTTCGGTTCGCGGATCGCTCGGGTTGGTGAAGATCGTCCCGGTCTCGCCATACTCGACCAGATGCCCGAGGTGGAAGAACGCGGTCCGCTGGCTGACGCGCGCGGCCTGCTGCATCGAATGGGTCACGATCACCACCGAGAACTGCGACCGCAGCTCGTCGATCAGCTCCTCCACCTGCGCGGTCGCGATCGGGTCGAGCGCCGAGCACGGCTCGTCCATCAGCAGCACCTCCGGCCCCGTGGCGATGGCGCGGGCGATGCACAGCCGCTGCTGCTGGCCGCCGGACAGGCCGGTGCCGGGGGCGCCGAGCCTGTCCTTCACCTCGGTCCAGAGCGCGGCGCGGCGCAGGCTCTGCTCCACGATCCCGTCGAGCTCGGCCTTGCTGCGGGTGTGGCCGTGGATCTTCGGCCCGTAGGCCACGTTGTCGTAGATGGATTTCGGGAACGGGTTGGGCTTCTGGAACACCATCCCGACCTTGGCGCGAAGCTGCACCGGATCGACGCGGGGGTCGTAGATGTCCTCCCCCTCCAGCTCGATGCGGCCGTCGACGCGGCACGAGGCGATCGTGTCGTTCATGCGGTTGAGGCAGCGCAGGAAGGTCGACTTCCCGCAGCCCGAGGGGCCGATGAAGGCCGTCACCGTCTTGTCGAGGATGTCGACGCTGACGTCCTTCAGCGCGTGGTTCGCGCCGTAGTGGACCTGCACGTCGCGGGCCGCGATCTTCACCTCGTCGGCCGTCACGTCGCGTTCCACCCTGCGGCTGTCGTCCATGTCGTCCATCCCCCCTTACCAGCGCCGTTCGAACCGCGAGCGCAACCAGATCGCCAGCGCGTTCATCGCGAGCAGCACCCCCAGCAGGACCAGGATGGCCGCCGAGGTGCGGCTCACGAAGCCCCGCTCGGGGCTGTCGGCCCAGATGAAGATCTGCGTGGGCAGCGTCGTCGCGCTGTCGAAGGGCGTCGCCGGCGCGGCGGTGATGAAGGCATTCATCCCGATCAGCAGCAGCGGCGCGGTCTCGCCCAGCGCATGCGCCATGCCGATGATGGTCCCGGTCATGATGCCGGGCATCGCCAGCGGCAGGACGTGCTGGAACACCACCTGCTGCGGCGAGGCGCCCACGCCCAGCGCGGCCTCGCGGATCGAGGGGGGGACGGCCTTCAGGCTGGCGCGCGTCGCGATGATGATCGTGGGCATCACCATCAGCGCCAGCGTCAGGCCTCCGACGAAGGGCGCGGATCGCGGCAGGCCGAACCAGTTGATGAAGACCGACAGCGCCAGAAGGCCGAAGACCACCGAGGGCACGGCGGCGAGGTTGTTGATGTTCACCTCGATGAAGTCGCTGACCCGGTTCTTCGGCGCGAACTCCTCGAGATAGATCGCCGCGCCGATGCCGATCGGGAAGGCCAGCGCAAAGCAGATCGCGAGCGTGTAGAACGACCCGACGAGCGCGCCGCGCAGCCCGGCAAGCTCGGGGAAGCGGGAGTCGGCGGCGCTGAACAGCGCCCAGTTGAACCGCGCCCCGACGCGCCCGTCGGCCGCGAGACGGTCGTAGACCGCGATCTCGGCGTCGCTCACCCGACGGTTCGCCTCGGGCGTCGCCCGGTCGACGAGGCCCTTGTGAAGCTGGTCGTAGGGGTCCGAGAGCGGGACGGCGATCCGCAGGGTGGTGCCGATCAGCGAGGGATCCGCCACGACCCGGTCGCGCACCGCGTACTGCGCCCCATCCGACAGGATGTCCCTGAACGTGCGGAGCGTCTCGGCGTCGGCCCCCGGCAGGGTCGCCTCGCCGGCGCGCCGCATCACCGTGCGCCAGTTCGCGGCCGCCGGGTTCCCGGCGTCGATCAGGTCCGGCTCGAGCGGGACGTCGATGGTCGCATGGGTCTGGGTGAAGGCCTGGTAGCCCGAGAGGGCCAGCGCTCCCAGCATCAGCAGCAGCATCCCGACCGCGAGCAGGATCGCCGTCAGCCCGGCCGCCCTGAGGATGCCCTCGCGGCGATGGCGGCGGCCCAGCGTCGTGCCGCCGGAGTCGCGGATGGGGCGGGCCGGGGGGGATGCCGTCACGTCTGCCATGGTGCCCTCAGTCATACTGTTCGCGGTACCGCCGCACGACGCGCAGCGCGAGGATGTTGATGCCCAGCGTCACGATGAAGAGCATGAGCCCCAGCGCGAAGGCCGCCAGCGTCTTCGGGTTGTCGAACTCGGTGTCGCCGATCAGCAGGGTGACGATCTGGACGGTCACCGTGGTCACCGAGTCGAGCGGGTTGATCGTGAGCCGCGCGATCAGGCCGGCGGCCATGACCACGATCATCGTCTCGCCGATCGCCCGGCTGACCGCAAGCAGGATGCCGCCCACGATGCCCGGCACGGCGGCCGGGAACAGGACGGTCAGCATCGTCTCGGCCCGGGTCGCGCCCAGCGCCAGCGACCCGTCGCGCAGCGCGCGGGGCACGGCCGAGAGCGCATCGTCGGCAAAGGACGAGATGAAGGGGATGAGCATGATCGCCATCACCGTGCCCGCGGCCAGCGCGGTGGTCGGCGCGATCTCCAGCCCCAGCGACGCCCCCGCCGACCGCAGCGCCGGCGCGACCACGAGGATCGCGAAGAAGCCGTAGACGACCGTGGGCACCCCGGCGAGGATTTCCAGCGCCGGCTTCACGACCGCCCGGACCCGGCTGCTTGCGAACTCGTTGAGGTAGATCGCGGAGAGCAACCCGATCGGAACCGCCACCGTCAGCGCGATCACCATGATGACGATCGTGCCGAGGATGACGGGCAGCCAGCCGAAGGCGCCCTGCCCCGCGATCTGGTCGGCCCGTATCGCGATCTGCGGCTCCCACCGCGTGCCGAACAGGAACTCCTGCAGGGGGACGAGACGGAAGAAGTTGATGCTCTCGAAGATCAGCGCGAAGACGATGCCCACCGTCGTGAAGACCGCGACGGTCGAGCAGAAGATCATGACGCCGAGGACGATCCGCTCGGTCCCCTGGCGCGCGCGGAACCCGGCCGAGACGCGGCTGCGCGCCAGAACCGCGAGAGCGACCGACAGCACCGCGACCGTGGCGACCAGCGCGGTTGCGAAGTTGCCGCGCAGGTCGGTCAGCCGCGCGGCGGCCTCGATCTTCCAGTCCTCCGGCGTGCCGAAGGTCTGGCCCGCCGCCAGCGACTTGATCTCGGCCATGACGAGCTGCACCGCGCCGTCGCCCGAAGCCCGCACCTCGGCCGGCAGGCCGGACAGCAGGATCCGGTCGATGACGACGCCCTGCAGCAGCAGCCACAGGATGATGAGGACCAGCACCGGCAGCCCGACGAGCAGCGCCGCGAAGCGGGCGTGGAACCCCACCAGGGAGTGAAGCGGCGTCCCGCCGGCGACGATGGCGCGCGCCGCCGCGCGGTTGCGCATGTAGGCCACGACCACGGCCGCGAACAGGATGAGGAAGGCCAGGAGGGTCATCGGTCGCAACCTTGCAGGGACGGTGCGCCGCCCGGCCGGGACCGGGCGGCGCGAGGGCGCCTCAGTCGGCCGGGGCGGTCATCGGGGTCGCTTCGGCCACGGCGCGCTGGACGGCGGCAAGCTCCGCCTCGGGCAGCACGACGAGGCCGCGCTCGGACAGGTAGCCGTCCGCGCCCACCGCCTCCGGGGCCATGTAGGCCGCCAGGAACTCGTTCAGCCCGGGGATGACGCCGCGGTGCGCGTTCTTGATGTAGATGTAGAGCGGGCGCGAGATCGGGTACGAGCCGTCGCCGATCGTCTCCATCCCTGCCTCGACGCCGCCGATCCGCACGTCCTTCAGCCGGTCAAGGTTCTCGAACAGGAACGAGTAGCCGAAGATGCCCAGCGCGTTCGGGTCGGCCTCAAGGCGCTGGACGATCAGGTTGTCGTTCTCGCCCGCCTCGACGAAGGGGCCGTCCTGCCGCATGCGCGAGCAGTTCTCCTCGATCCAGTCGCCATCGAAGCCGCCGTCCTGCACGTAGGGAAGCTGCTCGCAGCCGACCAGCATCGCCAGTTCCACGAATGCGTCGCGGGTTCCCGAGGTCGGCGGCGGCCCGTAGACGACGATCGGGGCGTCGGGCAGCGCCGGGTTGATCTCAGACCAGCGCTGGTAGGGGTTGTCCACCCATTCGCCGTTCACCGGAACCTGGGCGCCGAGCGCAAGGTAGACCTCGCCCAGCGTCAGGTTCCAGTCGGCCTCGTTCGCGCGCGACACGGCGATCGACAGGCCGTCGTAGCCGATCAGCGCCTCGGTGACGTCGGTGACCCCGTTCTGCTGGCACAGTTCGTACTCGGACAGCTTCATGGCGCGCGAGGCGCCCGTGATGTCGGGATAGTCGGCGCCCACGCCGCCGCAGAACACCTGCATGCCGCCGCCCGTCCCGGTCGATTCCACGACCGGGGCGACGCCGCCCTGGTTCGCGAACTCCTCGGCGACGGCCTGCGTGTAGGGGAAGACCGTCGAGGAACCGACGATCCGGATCTGCTCTCGGGCGGCCGCGGCGACCGACGACGCGGCCAGAAGCGCGAGCGTCGATGCGGTGATCGTGAAGGGTGACATGGGACATCTCCATCTGTCGGGTCGGGCGCCTCGGCGGGCCGCCCACGCGGTTGCTCTAGGGCGGGCCGGATTCGGTTTTGCGACAGTCTCGTAACGGATTGATGACGCCTGGCGGCGGGTCACGTCGACGGCAGGATCACGGCGAAGCGGCTGCCCTGCCCCGGTGCGCTGTCGATGCGCAGCCGGCCCCGGTGGCGGTTGACGATGTGCTTCACGATGGCGAGCCCCAGCCCCGTCCCCCCCATCTCGCGGGCGCGGTGGGTGTCGGCGCGGTAGAACCGCTCGGTCAGCCGGGGCAGGTGGATGGGGTCGATTCCCTCGCCCTGGTCGGCCACCTCCACACGGACGCCGGGCCCGCGCAGGACGGGGTCGGGATCCTGCGCCGCGATCCGCACCGTCACGCGCCCGCCCGAGGCGCCGTACTTCACCGCGTTCTCGATCAGGTTCTGCCAGACCTGCGTCAGCTGGTCGGGATCGGCGGGCACGAACAGCGGCCCGCCGGCGCCGGACACCTCGACGGCGACCCCTGCCTCCTCGGCGAGGCTGCGCATCGCCGCGACCGCAAGGGCCACCGACGAGACGACGTCGACCCGCTCGGTCGGGCGCATCCGCTCCTGCGCCTCCACCCGGCTGAGCGACAGCAGATCGCGCACGAGGCGGTTCATCCGGCCCGCCTCGCGCTCCATGATCGACAGGAACCGCATCCGGGCGGCGGCATCGTCGCGGGCGGCGCCCTTCAGGGTCTCGATGAAGCCGATCAGCGCGGTCAGGGGGGTCCGCAGCTCATGGCTGACGTTGGCCACGAAGTCGCGGCGGAACTGGCCGATCTGCTCCTGCTCGGTCACGTCCTCGAAGGCACAGACCGCCGAGCGGCCCGCGCCGAGGTCGACGGCCGTGACCGTCACGCGGAACACCGACACGTGGGCGCCGCCGAACTCCACCTGCGGGAGGGTGGCGCCCTGCCCCCGCAGCAGCGCCGCCTCGATCGCGGCGAGCAGCGCGGGCTGGCGCATCGCCGTCGCGTGGTGGCGCCCCATGGTCGGGCTGTCGAGCAGGCGCAGCGCCGCCGGGTTCGCCTCGGCCAGCCGCTCGTCGGGGCCGACGACCAGCATCGGGATCGGCACGGCGTCGAGCAGCGGCCCGGCGCCGACCGTCATGCGCGACGGGCAGGGGCAGCGCCGGTGACGGCGGGCCGCCCCGTCATCGCCGGTGCGCGAGGGGTGGTGGGAGATAAGGGATTTGAACCCCTGACATCTTCGATGTGAACGAAGCGCTCTACCACTGAGCTAATCTCCCGTCGGGGGCGGTTTAGCCGTCCTCGCCCGGGCCCGCAAGCGCTTCTTTCGCGGCCTTGCGGGCGGCCGCCTTGCCGGCCTTCGCCTCGTCGGCCGTCATGCGCCTCAGGCGGATCGTCAGGATCTCGCCCCCCTCGCGGTCGCGCTGGCGGCTGACCCGCGCGCGCCCCAGGGGCGGCAGGTGGAGGTCGTCGCCCGCCATGAGCGAGCGGCCGAGCTCGGCCAGGACCACCTCGACCGTCTGGCGCACGGCCTTCTTCTTGCCGCCGGTCGCGGCCGCGACCCGTTCGGCCAGCGCCTTGACCTTGAGGGTGTGGCCCGACCGGGGGCCTTGCGGCGCCGGCGCCGGCGCGGACGGGGATTCCGCCGGCGGGGACGCCGCCGGCGGGCGCTTCGTCGCGGCGGCCTTGCGGGCGGCCGGCGCGGCCTCGGCCTTGGCAGGCGCCTTGGCCGACCCCGCGGCCCGGCGCCTCGACGGCGCGCCCTCGGCCGGAGCGTCCCCCGCCCGCGTCTCGGTCGCGCGGTTCAGCGCCACGACGATCGCCGAGGACGGATCGCGGGGCGGGCGGGCCGGGGTCTCGGGTCCGGCGGGCTTCCTGGGCGGCATGGCGCGATCCTCCGCTGACGGCCTGCCCGGACCCTGCCGCGCCTGCGGCCCGCTTGCAATGGGCCAGATCGCGCCGGCGCAGGAAAAAGGGGCGCGGGTCTCCCCGCGCCCCCTCGGGTCCGCCGCCGCGCCGTCAGTGCGCGATCTGCGCCGCCGCCGCCGCCGCGGCCTGCTGGCGGGCCGCCGCGGCGGCCTCCTCGGCGGTCTCGTCCCATTCGATCGGCTCGGGCATCCGCACCAGCGCGTGCCGCAGCACCTCGCGCACATGCGCGACCGGGACGATGGTCAGCCCCGTCTTCACGCTGTCCGGGATCTCGGCCAGATCCTTCTCGTTCTCGGTCGGGATCAGCACCGTCGTGATGCCCCCCCGAAGCGCCGCGAGCAGCTTCTCCTTCAGCCCGCCGATGGGCATCGCGTTGCCGCGGAGAGAGACCTCCCCCGTCATCGCGATGTCGCGGCGGACCGGGATCTGCGTCAGCACCGACACGATCGACGTGACCATCGCGAGACCGGCCGACGGGCCGTCCTTCGGCGTCGCGCCGTCCGGGACGTGGACGTGGATGTCCAGCGTCTCGAACCGCGTCGGCTTCACGCCGATCTCGGGCGCGACCGACCGCACGTAGCTCGACGCCGCCTCGATCGACTCCTTCATGACGTCGCCAAGCTTGCCCGTGGTCTTCATCCGGCCCTTGCCCGGCAGCCGCAGCGCCTCGATCTGCAACAGATCGCCGCCCACGCTGGTCCAGGCGAGGCCCGTCACCACGCCCACCTGATCCTCGAGTTCCGCAAGGCCGTAGCGGAACCGCTTGACCCCGAGGAAGCCCTCCAGCTTGTCCGGCGTGACGGTGACGGACTTCGCCGCCCCCTTCACGATCTCGGTCACGGCCTTGCGCGCCAGCTTGGCGATCTCGCGTTCCAGGTTCCGGACGCCCGCCTCCCGCGTGTAGGTGCGGATCATCTCGGTCAGCGCCTCGTCGGTGACCGCGAACTCGCCCTTCTTCAGCGCGTGGCCCTTCACCTGCTTCGGGATGAGGTGGCCCTTCGCGATCTCGCGCTTCTCGTCCTCGGTGTAGCCCGCGAGCGGGATGATCTCCATCCGGTCGAGGAGCGGCCCCGGCATGTTGTACGAGTTCGCCGTCGTGATGAACATCACGTTCGACAGGTCGTACTCCACCTCGAGGTAGTGGTCGACGAAGGTCGCGTTCTGCTCGGGGTCGAGCACCTCGAGCATCGCGCTCGCCGGATCGCCCCGGAAGTCCTGGCCCATCTTGTCGATCTCGTCGAGCAGGATCAGCGGGTTGGTGGTCTTGGCCTTCTTCAGCGCCTGGATGATCTTGCCAGGCATGGAGCCGATGTAGGTCCGCCGGTGGCCGCGGATCTCGGATTCGTCGCGCACGCCGCCGAGGCTGATGCGGATGAACTCGCGCCCCGTCGCCTTCGCGACCGACCGTCCCAGCGAGGTCTTGCCCACGCCCGGGGGCCCGACGAGGCAGAGGATCGGCCCCTTCAGCTTGTCCGACCGCGCCTGCACCGCGAGATACTCGACGATCCGCTCCTTGACCTTCTCGAGCCCGTAATGGTCGGCGTCGAGCACGGCCTGGGCCTTGCCGAGATCCTTCCTCGTGCGCGCGGGCTTGCCCCAGGGCACCCCGAGCAGCCAGTCGAGATAGTTGCGCGAGACCGTGGCCTCCGCCGACATCGGCGACATGGAGCGCAGCTTCTTCAGCTCGCCCTCGGCCTTGTCGCGGGCCTCCTTCGAGAGCCGGGTCTCCTTGATCCGCTTCTCGAGCTCGGCAAGCTCGTTCGAGCCGTCCTCGCCGTCGCCCAGCTCCTTCTGGATCGCCTTCATCTGCTCGTTGAGGTAATACTCGCGCTGGGTCTTCTCCATCTGCGACTTCACGCGGGTCTTGATCTTCTTCTCGACCTGAAGGACCGACATCTCGCCCTGCATGTGGCCGTAGACGCGCTCCAGCCGCTCGGCGACGTCGAGCGTCTCGAGCAGCGCCTGCTTGGCGCCCACGTCGATCCCGAGGTGCCCCGACACGAGGTCCGCGAGGCGCGCGGCCTCCTTGGTGTCCGACACGGCGGCGAGCGCCTCCTCGGGGATGTTCTTCTTGATCTTGGCGTAGCGCTCGAACTCCTCGGCCACGGCGCGGGTCAGCGCCGCCACCGTCTGCGCGTCGCCCGGCGTCTCGGCGAGCGCGGTCGCCCGCGCCTCGAAGAAGCGGTCGTTCGCCACGAACTCGGTGATGCGCACGCGCGCCTTGCCCTCCACGAGGACCTTCACCGTGCCGTCGGGCAGCTTCAGAAGCTGGAGCACGTTGGCGAGCACGCCCGCCCGGTAGATGCCCTCGGCCCTCGGGTCGTCCTCGGTCGGGTCCATCTGGCTGGACAGGAGGATCTGGCGGTCGTCCGCCATCACCTCCTCCAGCGCCCGCACCGACTTCTCGCGCCCGACGAACAGGGGCACGATCATGTGCGGGAACACCACGATGTCGCGCAGCGGCAGCACCGGGTAGCTGGGAGAGTCGGTCATCTCGGATCCTTTCTCGGCGGAAGACCAAGGCCCCGACCATCGGCGACCCAAGCCCTTCCCCATCGTCCGGCACACTATCTGGGGTCCGCCCCCACCGATTCAACCGCATGCCGTCGGAGGTCGGCGATCACCATGCCGCGCGCCGGCGAAGGGGGCAAGGGCGCCCCGCGGATTGTCGGCGAATGCCGGAGCGGGGCCCGACGGCGGTTCGCCGCCCCACCCCCTGTCCCCTCCTCACACCCGCTCCACATCCCCCTCTGCCCGCATCGCGTGGAACCCCGCGACGAAGGCCCCGAGCCTCCGCCCCGCGATGGCCTCCCTCAGCCCCTCCATCAGGCGCTGGTAGTAGTGCAGGTTGTGCCAGGTCAGAAGCATCGACGCGATGATCTCGCCCGACCGCACCACGTGATGCAGGTAGGCCCGCGAATGGCCCCGGCAGGCGGGGCAGGCGCATCCCTCCTCCAGCGGGCGGGGGTCGTCCTGGTGGCGCGCGTTCCGCAGGTTCACCGGCCCGCGCGCCGTCCACGCCTGCCCCGTCCGCCCGGATCGTGATGGCAGCACGCAGTCCATCATGTCGATCCCGCGTTCGACCGCGCCGACGATGTCGTCGGGCTTGCCGACCCCCATCAGGTAGCGCGGCCGGTCCCCGGGCAGCAGGCCCGCCGCGTAGTCGAGGACGCCCAGCATCGCCGCCTGCCCCTCGCCGACCGCCAGCCCCCCCACCGCATAGCCGTCAAAGCCGATCGCGGTCAGCGCCGCGGCCGATTCCTCGCGCAACGCCCGCGTGACCCCGCCCTGCATGATCCCGAAGAGCATGTGCCCCGGCCGGTCGCCGAAGGCGTCGCGGCTCCGCTGCGCCCAGCGCATCGACAAACGCATGGCGCGCGCCACCTCCTCCTCGTCGGCGGGCAGCGCGGGGCACTCGTCGAAGGCCATCGCGATGTCCGACCCCAGCAGGCGCTGGATCTCCATGCTCCGCTCGGGGGTCAGGACGTGCCTTGACCCGTCGACGTGGGACCGGAAGGTCACGCCGTCCTCGGTCAGCTTGCGCAGGTCGGACAGGCTCATCACCTGAAAGCCGCCCGAGTCGGTCAGGATCGGCCCGTCCCAGTCCATGAAGCGGTGAAGTCCGCCCAGCCGCGCCACCCGCTCCGCCCCCGGCCGCAGCATCAGGTGGTAGGTGTTGCCCAGCAGGATGTCGGCCCCCGTCGCCCGGACGCTGCCGGGCAGCATCGCCTTCACGGTGCCGGCGGTGCCCACGGGCATGAAGGCGGGCGTGCGGACGACGCCGCGCGCCGTGGTGAGCGTGCCGGTGCGCGCGGCCCCGTCGGTGGCGAGAAGCGTGAACATGGGCCGGGTCTAGCGCGCGCCCGCGCCGCCGGAAAGCCCCGGCTGGCCAGCGGCCGTCCCGCGGGTGTAGCCTGCGCCGACCGACACGGAGCCCGCGATGCCCAACCTCGCCGCCGTCCTCGCCGCGATCGACGCGGCCAACGCCGCCGACCCGACGACCGAGGACGGCCGCCCCGCCGCCCTCCTCTACGGCGAGCGGATGAGCGCGGAGCTGGCGCGGATGCACCCCGGCGCGTCGGAGGAACTGCGCATCGCGGCGCGCGGCCAGCACGTCGAGCGCTGGCGTCTGCCCCGCGCCGCCTACCCCGAGGGGCGCGCGGGCTACCTCGACTGGCGGCGCGAGCAGGCGCGCCGCCACGCCGCGCGCGTCGCCGGGATGATGGCGGAGGCGGGCTTCGGCCGGGCCGCGCAGGACCGCGTGGGCATTCTGCTGCGCAAGGAGGGGCTGAAGCGCGACGCCGAGGTGCAGGCGCTGGAGGACGTGATCTGCTTCGTCTTCCTGCGCCACTACTTCGCGGCCTTCGCGGCGAGGCACGCGGCCGAGGACGTGCAGCGCATCGTGGAGAAGACGGCGCGCAAGATGTCGGCCCGCGCGCGCGCCGAGGCGCTGGAGGCCTTCGCCCTTTCCGGCGGGCTGGCGGAGGCGTTCCGGGCGGGCTGAACGGCGAACGCCCCGGACGGGTCCGGGGCGCCGTGGCAGTCATCCCTCGGGACGGCCTACTTCTTCTTGCCCTTGGCGGCAGGCTTCGACGCGGCCTTCTCGGCCTTGCCCTCGGACTTCGTCTCCGCGCCCGACTTCTTGTCCATCGCGGCGTCGTCCTTCTTGGCCTTTGTCGGCATGGTCATCCTTTCGACGGTTCATCCGGCCGCGCGGCATGCGCGGTGCGGGGCGCTCGGAGAACCCCAAGCGCCCCGCCCGGTTCCGTCAGCTGCACCCGCTCGTGCCGCCGCAGGTGTTGCACTTCATGCAGGTGCCGTTGCGCACCAGCGTGTAGTTGCCGCACTCGCCGCAGGGGTCGCCCTCGTAGCCCTGCATCCGGGCCCGGGTGCGGGCGTCCATCGCGGTGGCGGTGCCGGCCGCGAAGGCGGATGCGGCCTCGGCGAAGCCCTGCGCGCGGGGCGCATCGGGCGCGAGCGCGGTCGCGCCGACCCCGCCCTGCAGCACGACCAGATCCTGCGGCAGGCGCTTCCGCAGGTAGCCGGTGGAGCTGATCTGGCGCAGCACCTCCAGCGACTTCGACGCGGCCCGCTCGCTCACCTCGGCCAGGTTGGCGTCCTCGGCCTCGCCGATGCTGTCGAACGACGCACCCTGCGGCTTGACGTGCGCGAGGTCGGTCCGGTCGAGGTAGCTGACCGCGAGCTCGCGGAAGATGTAGTCGAGGATCGAGGTCGCGTTCTTGATCGAGTCGTTGCCCTGCACCATCCCCGCCGGCTCGAACTTGGTGAAGGTGAAGGCATCGACGAACTCTTCCAGCGGCACGCCGTACTGGAGGCCGACCGACACCGCGATGGCGAAGTTGTTCATCATCGCGCGGAAGCCCGCGCCTTCCTTGTGCATGTCGATGAAGATCTCGCCCAGCTTGCCGTCCTGGTACTCGCCGGTGCGCAGGTAGACCTTGTGGCCGCCGACGGTCGCCTTCTGGGTGTAGCCCTTGCGGCGCTCGGGCAGCTTCTCGCGGTTCGAGCGCACGATCTCGCGGACGATGATCCTCTCGACGACCTTCTCGGCCAGCGTCGCCGCCTTCTCCTGCTGGCTGCCCGAGGCCAGGGCCTCCTCCGCCGCCTCGTCGTCCTCGACGAGCGCGGAGGCCAGCGGCTGCGACAGCTTCGAGCCGTCGCGGTAGAGCGCGTTGGCCTTGATCCCGAGGCTGTGCGACAGCGCGTAGGCGGCCAGCGTCTCGGCGATGGTGGCGGCGTTCGGCATGTTGATCGTCTTCGAGATCGCCCCCGAGATGAAGGGCTGCGCCGCGGCCATCATGTGGATGTGGGACTCGACCGACAGGTAGCGCCGGCCGGTCTTGCCGCAGGGGTTGGCGCAGTCGAAGACGCTGTAGTGCCGGGGGTCGAGATGGGGCGCCCCCTCCAGCGTCATCGTCCCGCAGACGTGGTCGTTGGCCGCGTCGATCTGCGCCTTGGTGAAGCCGAGGTGCCGCAGGAGGTCGAAGGACGGATCGGCGAGCCGCTCCTCGGGGATGCCGAGCGTGCCGCGGCAGAAGTCCGCGCCGAGCGTCCACTGGTTGAAGACGAAGCGGATGTCGAAGGCGGACGGAAGCGCCGCCTCGATCTTGGCGATCTCGGCCGGGCCGAAGCCGTGGCCGACGAGCGAGGTGTGGTTGATCGCCGGCGCCTGCCCGAGGCTGCCGTGCCCCACCGCATGCGCCACGATCTCGGCGGCCTCCGCGCCGGAATAGCCGAGCCGGGCCAGCGCCGCCGGGACGGACTGGTTGATGATCTTGAAGTAGCCGCCGCCCGCGAGCTTCTTGAACTTGACCAGCGCGAAGTCGGGCTCGATCCCGGTGGTGTCGCAATCCATCACGAGGCCGATCGTGCCCGTGGGCGCGATCACGGTCGTCTGCGCGTTGCGGAAGCCGTGCGCCTCGCCCAGGGCCAGCGCCTCGTCCCAGGCGGACCGGGCCAGCGTCACCAGCATCGGGTCGGGGCAGTTCGCGGCGTCGAGCGCCACCGGGGTCACGTTCACGCCCTCGTAGAGCCCGGTCCCCTGCGCCGCCGCGCGGTGGTTGCGGATCACGCGCAGCATGTGGTCGCGGTTGCGGGCGTAGCCGGGGAAGGCACCCCGTTCCGCCGCGATCTCGGCCGAGGTGGCGTAGGCGACCCCCGTCATCAGCGCGGTCAGCGCCCCGCAGAGCGCGCGGCCCTGATCGCTGTCGTAGCCCAGCCCCATGGTCATCAGGAGGCCGCCGATGTTGGCATAGCCGAGGCCCAGCGTGCGGAAGTCGTACGACCGCCGGGCGATCTCGCGGCTGGGGAACTGCGCCATCATCACGCTGATCTCGAGCGTCAGCGTCCAGAGCCGCGTCGCGTGGATGTAGGCGTCGGCGTCGAAGCCCGCCCCGCCGTGGAACCGCAGCAGGTTCATCGAGGCGAGGTTGCAGGCCGTGTCGTCGAGGAACATGTATTCCGAGCAGGGGTTCGAGCCGCGGATCGGCCCGTCCTCGGGGCAGGTGTGCCAGGCGTTCACGGTGTCGTGGAACTGGATGCCGGGGTCGGCGCAGGCCCAGGCCGCGTGGCCGACCTGGTCCCACAGGTCCCGCGCCTTCACGGTCCTCGCGACCTTGCCGTCCGTCCGCCGGACCAGCGCCCAGTCCGCGTCATCCTTCACGGCCTTGAGGAACGCGTCGGTCACGCGGACCGAGTTGTTGGAGTTCTGGCCCGAGACGCTGACGTAGGCCTCGCTGTCCCAGTCGACGTCGTAGGTCGGGAACTCGATCGACGTGTAGCCCTGGCGGGCGTACTGGAGCACCCGGTTGGTGTAGGTGTCCGGGATCATCGCCGCCTTCGCCGCGCGGATCGCGGCCTTGAGGGCCGCGTTCCTCGTCGCGTCGGTTGCGTCGGCGGGCGCGCCGTCCCACCGGCGGATCGCCGCGAAGATGTCGTTGAGCCGCGCCTCGTGCATCTTCGAGCCGGCGACGAGCGAGGCGACCTTCTGCTCCTCGATGACCTTCCAGTTGATGAACTGCTCCACGTCCGGGTGGTCCATGTCGCAGATCACCATCTTGGCCGCGCGCCGCGTGGTGCCCCCCGACTTGATCGCCCCCGCCGCGCGGTCGCCGATCTTGAGGAACCCCATAAGCCCCGACGACCGGCCGCCGCCCGAAAGCCGCTCCCCCTCGCCGCGCAGGCTGCTGAAGTTGGTGCCCGTGCCGGACCCGTACTTGAAGAGCCGCGCCTCGCGCACCCACAGGTCCATGATCCCGCCGTCGCCCACGAGGTCGTCCCTGACCGACTGGATGAAGCAGGCGTGGGGCTGGGGATGCTCGTAGGCGCTGGTGGACCGGGTCAGCTCGCCCGTGCGGTGGTCGACGTAGTAGTGGCCCTGCCCCGGACCGTCGATCCCGTAGGCCCAGTGCAGGCCCGTGTTGAACCACTGCGGCGAGTTGGGCGCGGCCATCTGGCGCGCCAGCATGAAGCGCATCTCGTCGCGGTAGGCCTGCGCGTCCGCCTCGGTCGTGAAGTAGCCGCCCTTCCAGCCCCAGTAGGCCCAGGCCCCGGCCATGCGGTCGAAGACCTGCCTGGCCGACGTCTCCCCCACGAGGCGCTCGTCCTCGGGAAGTTCGGCCAGCGCATCCTCGTCGGCGACCGAGCGCCAGAGGAACTCGGGCACCCCCTCTTCCTCCACGCGCTTCAGGCGCGCGGGCACGCCGGCCTTTCTGAAGTACTTCTGCGCCAGCACGTCCGAGGCGACCTGGCTCCAGCCCTCGGGCACCTCGACCGCGTCGTTGCGGAAGACCACCGTGCCGTCGGGGTTGCGGATCTCGGACACGGTGGTGGTGAAGGCCAGCGCGCCGTAGGCGCCGGTCTCGGGGGTGGTGAAGCTGCGCTCGATCCGCATCGTCCGTTCCTTCGCTGCACGGCGGGACTGCTCGCCCGGCCGGTCGGTTTCCTCGTTCCGCGGACCGCCCGGCCCGCGCAGTTCCCAGCCACGCCGCGCCGCCCCTGGCACGCCGTGTCCCTGTCTCCCATTCCGTCCGGGCTGCTGCTCGCTTAGACCCGATCGCCCTGCGCCTGTCCACTACATCTGGTGTGCGGCGTCTGCGTTCCATCAAGCTGTCGCAAATCCGTCATCCTGCCAACCGGAATATTTTTGCATTGCGCAGGGAACCGGGGCTTGACCGCGGACCGGAAGGCGGCATCGAAACAGCAGGTTACGGCGCGCTTCCGGGCCGGCAAGCCTGTGGACAAGACCAGCCGCCGCGGTGGATGGGCCGCCGTTTTGCGCGTGCCGCCGGGCGCTTGCGCGACGGCGCGCCGCAAGCGCCGCGCGGGCGCGCCCCGGCCCCGCCGCCCACCGCCGGACCGGGCCCGGCGGCCCCCTCCGGGCACCGGAAAAAAGTCGCCGGCGGGGCCGCCCGGCCGCCGTCCGGGCCCCGCGCGGACGGGCCGCGCGGATGGAATCACCCGCCCGACGGGAATCG
>ERZ1066120.771-NODE-771-length-25485-cov-13.663940_pt1 | contig 25485 bp, 26 predicted proteins | sample MGYA00382767_ERZ1066120 | MGnify/ENA primary metagenome ERZ1066120 (study PRJEB33369, sample SAMEA5778350) | biofilm metagenome | biome: Industrial cooling water; feature: Water cooling tower basin; material: Biofilm | place: United Arab Emirates | collected...
TCGCGCGAGGACCGCATTGTAAGTTCCACGCGGAATCCGTTGCGCTTCGCTGTCCCACCGGCCGGCACGCGCCCGGCACTCCAGGAGAGTCGCGATGTCCGCCCGCCGCCCGCAGAACCGGATGTTCAACCGCAACGCCTTCAAGCTCGGGCTCTTTTCGCCCAACTGCTCGGGCGGCATGGCGATCACGAAGATCCCCGAGCGCTGGAGCGCTTCGTGGGACGACAACCGGACGCTGGCGCGGATGGCCGACGACGCCGGCATCGAGTTCATCCTGCCGATCGCCCGGTGGATCGGCTACGGCGGCGACACCGACTTCCAGGGCAGCGTGCTGGAGACCCTCACCTGGGCGGCGGGCCTGCTCGCGTCCACCGAGAAGGTCACCGTCTTCTCGACTGTCCACACCGCGTTCACGCACCCCATCGTGGCCGCCAAGCAGTGCGCCACCATCGACCAGATCGGCCACGGCCGCTTCGGCCTGAACATCGTGTGCGGTTGGAACAAGCCGGAATACGACATGTTCGGGCTGCCGCTGCCCACCGAGCACGGCGTGCGCTACGCCTACGGGCAGGAGTGGTGGGACATCGTGCGCAACGTGTGGACGTCCGAGCGGGCCTTCGACTATCACGGCGAGTACTTCAACGTGCAGGGCGTGCACGGCCTGCCCAAGCCCGTGGGCGGTTCGCTGCCGCCCATCCTGAACGCCGCGTCGTCCGGCGAGGGGCGTGACTTCGCCGTGCGGAACGTGGACTTCCTCTTCACCGTGCTGGTGGACTTGGAGCGCGGCGCGCAGGACGTGCAGGGCATCAAGCAGGCGGCGCGCGCGGCCGGGCGCGACGTGGGCGTCTTCACCACCAGCTACGTGGTCTGTCGCCCCACCGAGAAGGAGGCGCGCGACTACCACCACTGGTATGCCGAGGAGAACGGCGACTGGGAGGCGGTCGACCGGCTGATGACGCTGCAGGGCCTGCACGCCAAGTCCTTCCCGCCCGACGCGCTGGCGCTCTTCCGCACGCGCTTCGCCGGCGGCCACGGCGTGTACCCCTTGATCGGCACGCCCGACCAGATCGCCGACGAGATCGAGCGCATCCATGGCGCCGGCTTCGCGGGTTCCACCGTCTCCTTCGTCGACTACGTCAAGGAGCTGCCGTACTTCGCCGAGGAAGTGCTGCCGCGCCTGGAGCGCAAGGGCCTGCGCTTGCCGGTCGGACAGGCGTGACGGCCACGGTTCATCCGAACAAGTCGTCGGCCGCGCGCTTGGCCGCGTCGCCGGCGCCTGCCGAGCCGCGCTCCCAGGGGTATTCGTCGCGGATGCGGTCGTCGAAGTAGCTGCCGGCGTTCGGCGCGGCGCACAGCCGCTCGAACACCTCCCGTTGCACGCCCTTGTAGACGCGCACGTCGCCGTTGGCGAAGTGCAGCTCCAGCCGGCCGTCCCGTGCGTCGAACCCGGCTTCCCGCAGCGTCGCGCCGCGAAGCTTCTTGCGCTCCATCGCGATTCCCTCGATGTGCTTGAACTCTGGTCGTCCCGCCGAGGACGCTCGGGGGATGATACGGTCGAAGGTCACCCGACGGCCCGCGAGGAGGCGGGCATCCCATGCCGATGCATCCCGATGCTCCGACCGCCACGATCGCCGAACTGCTGGCGGCCCTGCGCGAACGCCGCACGAGCGCGGTGGCGCTGCTCGACGCGGCACGTGCCGCCGCGGAGTCCGCGCGGCCCCTCAATGCGATCGCGCAGGCGGATTGGGAAGGGGCGCGCGCCGTCGCGGAGTCGCGTGACCGCGAGGCGCGGGAGGGCCGCCTGCGCGGCCCGCTGCACGGCCTCCCGGTGACGGTGAAGGACCTCTTCGCGGTTCGCGGCTGGACCATGGCGGCGGGCACGCGCGCCGTGCTGCCGCGACTGGAGGTGGACGAGGCCGCGGCGGTGGCGCGGCTGCGCGACGCGGGCGCGGTCATCTTCGCCACCACGAACATGCACGAGATCGCGCTGGGAGCCACCGGCGAGAATCCTTGGACGGGTGACGTCAAGAATCCGCACGATCCGTCGCGCCAGGCGGGCGGCTCTTCCAGCGGCGCCGCGGTGGCGGTGGCTTGCGGGGCCGGCGTGCTGGGCCTGGGCAGCGACACCGGCGGCTCGGTGCGCGTGCCGGCCAACTTCTGCGGCATCGTCGGCTTCAAGCCCAGCTTCGGTGCCGTGCCGCTGGCCGGCGCGCTGCACCTGTCCTGGACCTTCGACCACGCCGGGCCGCTGGCGCGTTGCGTCGACGATGCGCGCATCGGCTTCGAGGTGCTGTCGCGGCGCGGCACGCGGCATGCGGCCGCGGGTCGGGCGCCGCGCCTGGCGGTGCCGTCGGCGTGGCTGGCGCCGCGCATGGACCCTCGGGTGCGGGACGCGTTCGAGCGCGCGTTGGCCGCGTTGCGGGCGGCCGGTGCGCAGATCGAGTCCGTCGAGGCGCCTGCGCTCGACGCGGCCTGGACGTGCTACACGCCGATCGTGCGCGCCGAGGCCGCGTGGATCCACCGCCAGGCGCTCGCCGACGGCGGCACGGGTTTCTCGGAAGGCGTGCTGGCGCCCATGCGCGATGGCGCCGCGCTGCCGGCAGCGCGCTACCTCGACGCGCTGGCGCAGCGGGCAGCGGTGCGCGCGGAGCTGGCCGCGCTCGCCCTGGGCGTGGACGCCATCGCGATGCCGACGGCGCCCGTGCCGCCACCGCCCCGCGGCCAGACCGAGGTGGAGGTGGCCAATGGCCGCATGACCGTGCGCCAAGCGGTGCTCGGCCAGACGCTGCCATTCAATGTCTCCGGGCTGCCGGCGCTCACCCTCCCGATGGGGTGGGTGGAGGCGGACGGCGCCGGCCTTCCAGTGGGACTGACGCTGGCGGGCGCGCCCGACGCCGATGCGCGGGTGCTCGCGCTCGGCGCTTGGGCCGAGCGGGCGATGGCGCCCTTGCGTGCGAAGCACCCCGCAGGGCTTCCGGCCGTGGGGCCCTCGGCGACATAATGGCCTGGACGGCAGGCCACGCTGCCAACCAAGGGAGCCAGCGAATGCGTCGCAATGCAGCTTTGGGGGTGCTGTTGCTCGCGTGCGGCCTGGGTGTCGCGACGCTGATGCCTTGGGCCGCAGCGTCGGCCCAAGCGGGCGCCGCGGCTGCCGGCGCGCCCCCGGTCACGCTTCCGGGCCCGCCACCCGGCACGTTGCCGGCGCCGGGCGCCGCCCCGGTCGTGCCGGCCGAACCCGCCCGCGGGCGCCTGCTCTACGAGACGCACTGCATCGCGTGCCACAACACCCAGGTGCACTGGCGCGACCGGCGCGAGGTGCGGGACTGGCCGAGCCTGCAGATGCAGGTGGCGCGCTGGCAGGCCAACACGGGCCTGTCCTGGAGCGGAGACGACATCCTCGAAGTGTCGCGCTACCTCAACGACACCGTCTACAAGTTGCCCGCTCCGGGCGGGCGGGCAGCGCCGGGCAAGGCGTGATGCCCTCAGACCTGCGTCGCCACCTGCGTGATCACCGGATCGGCCCGGCGATAGTCGTCTCGCGGCGCGAAGCGCGTGTCGGTGACGCGCAGCGACACGATGTCTTCCACGCGAAGCAGCTTCCAGCCGACCATCTCCCCGCTGTCGCTGTCGCCCGCGATCTGGTAGCAGCGGATCCACTCGACGCCCTCGCGGCCGAGGCCGTACACGTACGGCTCCACGATGCGCGAGTAGCGGTGGTAGCGCAGCTCCACCACCCTGCGTCGCTCGATCGCGTCGGACAGCGCTGGTTGCATGGGCAGCCGCGATGCAGGTTCCGTTCCCGATCTCCGACGGCGCCACGCGTGGGCGCTCCCTCGTGCCCACCGCGATCCTGACCGACTTGCACGCCAACCGGGAGGCCATGGAGGCCTGCCTTGAGCATGCGCGCGCGGCCGGCGCGACACGCTTCGCGGTGCTGGGCGACCTGGTGGGCTACGGGGCGGATCCGGGCTGGGTCGTCGACGCGGTGCGCGCGCTGGCCGAAGCGGGCGCGCCGGTGGTGCGCGGCAACCATGACGACGCCGTCGTGGGGCCCGACCACGCGGCGATGCACGAGGCCGCCCGCGCCGCCGTCAGTTGGACGCGGAATCGGCTGGACGAGAGCCAGCGCGCCTGGTTGGCGACGCTTCCCCTGACCGCCGAGTTGCCGGGCGGCGTGCTGCTGGTCCACGCCAACGGGTGGAAGCCAGGCGGCTGGGAATACATGGACGGCGCTTTCGAGGCCCAACGCTGCCTGCAGGCGGTGCCGCACCGGCTGGTCTTGGCCGGTCACGTCCATGAGCCGGCGCTCTACCACCTGGGCCCGACCGGCCGCCCGGCAGGCTTCATGCCGGTGCCCGCGGTGCCGATCCCGCTGTCGTCGCAGCGCCGGTGGGTCGCGCTGCCCGGCTCGCTCGGGCAGCCGCGCGATGGCGTGCCGGCCGCCTGCTGGGCGATGCTGGACGACGCGGCCCGCACCATCGTCTTCCATCGCACGCCCTACGACAACGCGGCGGCGGCCGCGAAGGTGCGTGCGGCCGGCCTGCCCGAGAGCCTGGCGTTGCGGCTGGAGACCGGCCGGTGACCGCCCCGGGCGACCGCATCGGCGGTTGGCGGCTCCTCGAGAAGCTGCACGTCGGCGGGATGGCGACGCTGTGGCGGGTAGCGCCGGAGGCCGCGCCGCATGGAGACGGCGGTCCGCCGCCGCCCGCCTGCGTGATGAAGCTGCCGCGGCTGCGCGACCATGACGACCCGACGGCGATCGTCGGGTTCGAGGTCGAGCAGATGATCCTGCCGGCGCTGTCGGGCCCGCACGTGCCGCGCTTCGTGGCTGGCGGCGACGACGGCGAGCAGCCCTGGCTGGTGATGGAGCTGCTGCAGGGACCGTCGCTGCGCGCGCGACTGGACGACGCGCCGCTGCCGCCGGAAGAGGTCGCGTCGATCGGCGCGCGCATCGCCAGCGCGCTGCACGCGCTGCACCTGCAGCACGTGGTGCATTTGGACCTGAAGCCCTCGAACGTGATGTTCCGCCCCGACGGCACGGCCGTGCTGATCGACTTCGGGCTGGCGCGCCACGACGCGCTGCCCGACCTGCTCGCCGAGGAATTCCGCCTGCCGATGGGCACGGGGCCGTACATCTCGCCCGAGCAGGTGCTGCGGGTGAGGAACGACCCCCGCAGCGACCTCTTCGCATTGGGCGTGCTGCTGTACCACCTCGCCACCGGCCGGCGGCCGTTCGGCAACCCGACCAGCGTGCGCGGGCTGAAGCGGCGGTTGTGGCGCGACCCGCCGCCGCCCCGCCAGCTGGCGCCCGCCGTCCCGCCCTGGCTGCAGGAGCTGATCCTGCGCTGCCTCGAGGTGGACCCGGCGGCTCGACACGAGAGCGCTGCGCAACTGGCCTTGGACCTGTCCAACCCGTCGCAGGTGAAGCTGACGGGGCGAGCGCTCAAGCGCCGCGCCGACGGGCGCCGCGCGGTGCTGCGCCGTTGGTGGCGCGCGATCGGCACGGAGCCGTCCGAGTCGCAGTCGGTGGGCGCTCAGCTCGCGCGGGCCCCCATCGTGATGGCCGCGATCGACCTGTCGCCGGCGGAAGCGCCGCTGTCCGAGGCCTTGCGCCGCGCGGTCGGACGCATCCTGCGCATCGAGCCGGGTGCCCGCCTGGCATGCGTCAGCGTCTTGAAGACGCACCGCATCGCGATGGACACGGACACGTCGAGACGGCACGTGCGCAAGCTCGCCGAGTTGCGGCACTGGGCGCAACCCCTGGAGGGCGAATCGGCGCGCATCACGCACCACGTGCTGGAGGCGCCGGACGCGGCCGCGGCGATCGTGGACTTCGCCCACGAGAACCGCGTCGACCACGTGGTGATCGGGGCCCGCGGCAGCTCGGCGCTGCGTCGCTACCTGGGCAGCGTGAGCGCCCAAGTGGTCACGCAGGCGCCCTGCTCGGTGACGGTGGTGCGGGTGCCGGAAGCCGGGGCGCCGGACACGCGGGCGCAAGCCGCCGACGCGTCCACGAACGACGTCTCTGACCGGGCCGCGTGACCGGGCCGCGGCCGGCCGATGCGCGCCCGCGAAGCGGTCAGCCGTCCGCCAGCGCGCGCTCGATGTCGGCCGCGATGTCGGCGGGCTTGGTGGTCGGTGCGTAGCGGTCGATCACCTTGCCGTCGCGGCCCACCAGGAACTTCGTGAAGTTCCACTTGATCGCCTCGGAGCCGAGCAGGCCGGGCTTCTCCGAGACCAGGTGCTTCCACAGCGGGTCGGCGCCCTGGCCCTTGACATCGACCTTCGCGAACATCGGGAAGGTCACGCCGAAGCTGGTCTCGCAGAAGCTGGCGATCTGGTCTTCGCTCCCGGGCTCCTGGCCCCCGAACTGGTTGCAAGGAAACCCGAGCACGGCGAAGCCCTGCGGCGCGTAGCGCTGGTGCAGCTCCTGCAGGCCGGTGTATTGCGGAGTGAAGCCGCACTGGCTGGCGGTGTTGACCACCAGCAGCACCTTGCCGGCCCATTCCGACAGCGAGGCCTGGCTGCCGTCGATGCGGGCAGCGGCGAAATCGTGGACCGTCTTCATCGGGCGAATCCGTGCGGTGGAAGGGTCGAGGCGCGACGGTAGGCCGCGCCCCTCGGGGCGTGCGACTCGATCAGCGCGGCGCCATGCGGATCGCGCCGTCCAGGCGGATGGTTTCGCCGTTCAGCATCGGGTTGGTGATGATCGACTGCGCGAGCATCGCGTACTCGGCCGGGCGGCCCAGGCGCGAGGGGAAGGGCACCTGGCGGCCCAGGGAATCCCGCACTTCCTGGCTCATGTTCATGAGCATCGGCGTCTCGAAGATGCCGGGCGCGATGGTGCAGACGCGGATGCCGTCGCGCGACAGGTCGCGCGCGATCGGCAGCGTCATGCCGACCACGCCGCCCTTGGAGGCCGCGTACGCCGCCTGCCCGATCTGGCCGTCGTAGGCTGCCACCGACGCGGTGTTGATCATCACGCCGCGCTCGCCGTCGGCCAGCGGCTCGTTCTTCAGCATCGCAGCGGCGGCCAGGCGGATCATGTTGAAGCTGCCGATCAGGTTCACCGCGATCACGCGCGAGAAGCGGTCCAGCGGATGCGGGCCGTCCTTGGCGACCGTCTTGGCGGCAATCGCGATGCCGGCGCAATTGACCAACCCGCGCAGGGTGCCCAGCGCGCAGGCGGCGTCCACCACGGCCTGCCCATCGGCTTCGCTGGTGACGTCGCACTTCATGAACTTGGCGCTGGCGCCCAGCTCGGACGCGGTCTGCTGGCCGACTTCCTCGTTGACGTCGGCGATCAGCACCATGCCGCCGCCGTCGACGATCATGCGCGAGGTGGCGCCGCCCAGCCCGGAGGCGCCGCCGGTGACGATGAACACGTTGCCTTGGATCTGCATGGAGTTGTCCTCTTCAGTGATTGGCGCCGATTCTAGCTGGCGCGGCCCCGCGACGGACGAGAGGCGAAGGGCACCGCGGCGCTCACCGGCGCGGCACGAACACCACCCGCGTGCGCGCCCTGCCCGAGCCGTCGTCGTCCAGCCCGCCGTCCGGGCTGCCCTGCAACTCGACGCCCACGGGCGCGACGAAATCGTCCAGGTCGAGGTGTCCGGCCAGTCGCGTCCGGAAGGTGGCCCGATCCTCACCATCGCGGCCGGCCACGTACACCGAGTGCAGCCGAGCCTCGGCATCGACCGAAAAGCGCGTCAACGCGTCCGGAGCCGCTTGGTCGAATATCGTGCTCGCCTCGCCCCCCACAGGACGCGGAAGCGGTCCGACGCGCATCGCGCCAAGTGGAGCGTGGAGCGCGACACGGTCTCGTGCGAGAAGAGGTAGAGGGTGCCGTTGGGGTCGCCCCAACGCGTGTCGGGATCGTCCAGCGCGATCGGGCGGCCGTCGAAGTCGTCGAGCCGGCGAAAGGGCAGGGACAGCGATTGGTAGTAGACCGTCGGATCGAACTCGTAGGTGTCCGGGTCATCTAGGGAGATGGGCAGGCGCCGCGTCGTCCCCTGCACGCTCAGGCTCCAAGTCAGGCGCGTTGACCCGTCCGGCATCAGCCGCACGTAACCGATGAGTTCACCGGGCTCGGTCTCGAAATGCTGCAGCCCCAGGCCGCGGATCTCGAGGTTCAACGCCATCGCAGTCGGCTCTTCGGATCTCGCGGTGGCGGCCGTCAGCGCGGCGACCAGCGCGCGGTCGCCATCGTGACGCCGCTTTCGTAGCGGGGGCCGTCGCGCTCGGTCGGCTGGCGCGTCAACCCTGCCAGGTCGATCGCAGCGGCCAGGCGCGCGTCGAAGTCCGCGTCCGTGTCGCGCATGCTGCCGCGCACGGCGATCCCGCTGAACGTCGCCCACGCCTCGATCTCGAAGGGCAGGTCGCTGCCGTATCGCTGGTTCCAGCCGACGTCGCAGTGCCCTGCCCAACGCAACGCGAAGCGGGTGCCTTCGCGCGGGCCGATCGAAAGGCGGCTCTCGCGAAGCGGCTCGTGGCCGAACACGTAGACATTGCCGTGCGGCTCGGTCCAGGCTTGCTCCAGCCCGTCCAGATCGGGCCAGCACGACGGCGATGCCTCGATCTCGACATCGAAGCGCGGCGCCCAAGTTTCCTCGTCCAGATCACGCGCGATGGTGGCCACGTCGAGCGACCAGCGCAGCGCGACCCGGTCCGAGGGGTCGCCGTAGGTCGCGACCCAGTACGGGTCGGCCATCCAGCCGGACAACGTGGCCTTCTCGATGCCGAAGTCGAGGTCGGCCAGGCGCAGGCGTCCGGCGGGGGCAAGGGCAGCGTCCATGCGTCCCGCCCCTGCGTTCAGCGCAGCACGCTGACCTCGACGCGGCGCGCCTCGCGGGCGTCGCCGCCGCCGCCGGTGGTCTGCTCGGGCTTGCGCATCTCGATCCTGTCCGCCGGAACGCCCGCGGCCGTGAGCGCGGCCGCCACGGCTTGAGCGCGCTCGCGCGCCAGGCGCTCGTTGGTCGCCGCATCGCCGCTCGGGTCGTGGTAGCCCGACACCGCCAGCCGCACGTCGGCGTTGGCTCGGGCGTAAGCGGCTAAGGGGTCGATGGTCGCGCCGGCGGCGACCGGCACGACGTTCGAGCCGGTGTCGAAGTAGATGCGGGCCGGGGCGGGCACCCCTGCCGCGCTGGCGCCTGCGGCCGCGGGCGCCACCTGCGCGGCCGGGGAAGGGGTGCCGCCGTGCGTCGCGCTGCCGCCGGCCATGCCCGCGCCACCGATCACCGGCACCAGCAGCAAGGCCACGATGTTGATGATCTTGATCAGCGGATTGACCGCGGGGCCGGCCGTGTCCTTGTACGGGTCGCCCACCGTGTCGCCCGTGACGGCGGCCTTGTGCGCGTCGCTGCCCTTGCCGCCGTGGTTGCCTTCCTCGATGTACTTCTTCGCGTTGTCCCAGGCGCCGCCGCCGGTGCACATGGAGATGGCCACGAACAGGCCCGTGACGATCGTGCCCATCAGCAGGCCGCCCAGCGCGACCGGGCCCAGCAGCACGCCCACCAGGATCGGCACCACCACCGGCAGCAGCGACGGGACGATCATCTCCTTGATGGCCGCCGTGGTGAGCATGTCCACCGCGCGTCCGTACTCCGGCTTGGCCGTGCCTTCCATGATGCCGGGGATCTCGCGGAACTGGCGTCGCACCTCCACCACCACCGAGCCCGCGGCGCGGCCCACGGCTTCCATCGCCATCGCGGCGAACAGGAACGGGATCAGGCCGCCGATGAACAGGCCCACGATCACCATGTGGTCCGACAGGTCGAAGCGCAGTGCCGTGCCGGTGGCCTCCAGCGCGTGCGTGTAGTCCGCGAAGAGCACCAGCGCGGCCAGCCCCGCCGAGCCGATCGCGTAGCCCTTGGTGACGGCCTTGGTGGTGTTGCCCACCGCGTCCAGCGGGTCGGTGATGGCGCGCACCGACGCCGGCATGTCGGCCATCTCGGCGATGCCGCCGGCGTTGTCCGTGATCGGGCCGTAGGCGTCCAGCGCCACGATGATGCCGGCCATGGACAGCATGGAGGTGGCCGCGATGGCGATGCCGTAGAGCCCACCCAGGGCGTAGGAGGTCAGGATGGCCGCGCACACCGCCAGCACGGGCCACGCGGTGGACTTCATCGACACCGCGATGCCGGCGATGATGTTGGTGGCGTGTCCGGTTTCGGACGCCGCGGCCACGTACTGCACGGGCTTGTATTCGGTGCCGGTGTAGTACTCGGTGATCCACACCAGGAGGCCCGTCAGCACCAGCCCCACCACGGCGGCGCCGTAGAGGCGCATCACGGAATTGCCGCCTTCCAGGGCGTCGGCCGGCATGATCCACGCCGTGATGAAGTAGAAGGCGATCAGCGCCAGCGCGCCGGCCACGATCAGGCCGCGGTACAGCGCGCTCATGATCTTCTTGCCGGGGATGGCCTTGACCGCCATGGCGCCGACGATGGACGCCAGGATCGAGAAGCCGCCCAGCGCCAGCGGGTAGACCGTGGCTTCCAGCGGCGCGGTGGTGATCATCAGCGCGCCCAGCAGCATCGTGGCGATCAACGTGACCGCGTAGGTCTCGAACAGGTCGGCCGCCATGCCCGCGCAGTCGCCCACGTTGTCGCCCACGTTGTCGGCGATCACCGCCGGGTTGCGCGGGTCGTCCTCGGGGATGCCGGCCTCGACCTTGCCGACCAGGTCGGCGCCCACGTCGGCGCCCTTGGTGAAGATGCCGCCGCCCAGCCGCGCGAAGATGGAGATCAGCGACGACCCGAAGGCGAAGCCGATGAGCGGGCGGATGGCGTCGTGCAGCGTGATGCCGCCCGCGACGTTGGCCGTGCCGGTGCCGCCCGCGGCCGCCCCGGTGGTGCTGGCCACCGAAGGCGCGGCCTCCAGCAGCCACCAGAAGAAGCCCGCCACGCCCAACAGCCCCAGCCCGACCACCAGCATGCCGGTGATGGCGCCGCCCCGGAAGGCGACCGACAGCGCCTCGTTGAGGCCGCGCGTGGCGGCCTGCGCCGTGCGGACGTTGGCGCGCACCGACACGTTCATCCCGATGAAGCCGCACAGCCCGGACAGCACCGCGCCCAGGGCGAAGCCGAAGGCCGTGGTCCAGCCCAGCCCGGGAACGAAGGCCACGACCACGAAGAGGATCACGCCGACGATGGCGATGGTCCGGTACTGCCGCGTGAGGTATGCCTTTGCGCCAGCCTGAATCGCCGCGGCGATTTCCTGCATGCGCGCGTTGCCGGCGTCCAGCCCGAGGATCCAGTTCCTGGACCACCAGCCGTATGCGACCGCGATCACACCGCAGATCAGCGCGAACCAAAGGCCCGCCTGCGTGGCTCCTGACATGTCGTGTGCCTCCTCTGTGGACTGAATCTATTCGGAATGCGGTTTTCTACGAAACCTGCAGACGCGGCGGCGGGTCCGCCCGGGGCGGCAGGCACATACGCCGTAGCAAGGAAAAGGCCCGCATGCGCGGGCCTTTTCGGTGGGTCAGGTCAGCGCGTCGAAGACGCGTGCCGTGATCTCCTCGACCGTGCCCATGCCCGAGATGCGCCGCAACCGCGGCGCCCCGGGCTCGGCGCTGGCCTCCCAACGCGCGTAGTAGTCCACCAGCGGCTGGGTCTGGGCGTGGTACACCTCCAGGCGCTTGCGCACGGTGTCCTCGCGGTCGTCCACGCGTTGCACCAGGGGTTCGCCGGTCAGGTCGTCCAACCCCGCGACGCGCGGCGGATTGAACTTCACGTGGTAGCTGCGGCCCGACCCCGGGTGGGTCCATCGGCCGCTCATGCGCTCGATGATGGCCTCGTCGGGCACCTGGATCTCGAGCACGCGGTCCAGTGCCACGCCCGCCTGCTTCATCGCCTCGGCCTGGGGGATGGTGCGCGGGAAGCCGTCGAACAGGTAGCCGAGCGAGCAGTCGGGCTCGCGCAGGCGTTCCCGGACCATGCCGATGATGACGTCGTCGGGGACGAGGGCACCGGCGTCCATGAAGGACTTGGCCTGGCGGCCCAGGTCCGTGCCGGCCTTGACATGACCACGAAGCATGTCGCCCGTGGAGATCTGCGGAATGCCGAAGCGTTCCTTGATGTAGGCCGCCTGGGTGCCTTTGCCGGCACCGGGTGCTCCGAGAAGGATCAGTCGCATGGGACCTGTGGGACAGCGTTGCGTGGACGGCCGCGCAGGGCGGCCGCAGCGATGCCCGAAGGTACCTTCAAAGACGCGACGGGGTCAATTTCCAGGCGTTGCGACCATGGCGCGGACGCGCGCGAGGTCGGCCGGCGTGTCCACGCCAGCCGGGGGCGCGTCGTCGACCAGCGCCACGGCGATCGCGTAGCCGTGCCACAGCGCACGCAGTTGCTCGAGCGATTCGATGCGCTCGAGCGGGGAGGGCGGCAGCTCGGGGTACTCGGCCAGGAAGGCGGCGCGATAAGCGTAGATGCCGACGTGGCGCAGCACCAGGCCGGCAGCCGCACCGGGGAGCGTGGGCGGGCGCGGCGCGTCGGGAAAGCCGGCGAGCGCCTCCCGCGCGAACGGGATGGGGGCACGCGAGAAGTAGAGGGCCAGGCCCGTGGCGTCGCGCACGACCTTGACCGCGTTGGGGTCGAACCAGTCGCCGGTCTCGGCGATCGGGTGCGCCGCGGTGGCGATCGCGCAACCGTCCCGGGTCGACAGCTCGGCGGCGACCCGGTCGATCAAGCCGGGCGGAATGAGCGGCTCGTCACCTTGCACGTTGACGACCAAGTCGTCCGGCGGCAGCTCCAGCAGGCCGGCCGCCTCGGCCACGCGGTCGGTGCCCGACGCGTGGTCGGCACGGGTCATGACCGCCTCGAAGCCGGCGGCCCGCACGGCCTGCGCGATGCCCTCGTCGTCGGTGGCGACCGCGACGCGCTGCGCGCTGCTGGCGGCGGCCGCCTCGCACACCCGGACCACCATCGGCTTGCCGCCGATGTCGGCCAGCGCCTTGCCGGGCAGCCGCGTGGAGTCCATCCGTGCCGGGATCAGGACCGAGAACCGCAACCGCGTGATCGACATGGGCTCAGGCCTCCGGCTCGGGCGAAAGGGCGCGCGCCTCGGATTCGAGCATCACGGGAATGCCGTCGCGGATCGGGAAGGCGAGGTGGTCGCGCCGGCAGGCGAGCTCCCCACGGGCGCGGTCGTGGTGCAGCGAGCCCTTGCACAGCGGGCAGACCAGGACTTCGAGCAGGCGGGGATCCATGGCGGCGGGCCTTCGGTTCTAGCGGCTGCGGACGCGACGCTCGACGTAGTCGACCAGCGCCGGGTCCAGGAGCGCCTGCACCACCAGGGCATGGCAGCGGGCGTCGGCGAAGCGCTCGCATTTTACGGCGTCCTTCTCGGTCATCAGCACCAGGTCGGCGTGGATGGAGTCCAGCAGCGCGGGCGGGATGGGCGCATGGTCCGGCAACGCCATGCAGTCGGTGGGCGCCAGGCCCATGCTTCGCAGCATCCCGAAGAAGCGTTGGGGCGCGCCGATCGCGGCGAGCGCGACCAGGCGTTGGCCGTGGGCCCGCCTGACGAAGTCCTCGATCGGCTCGAGCATCGGCCGGACGTGCGCCGTGCCGCCCGCGGCGGCAGCCGCCTGCGCATGCAGCGCGCGCACGCCGGCGGCCGCCAGGCGGGTGCGGTGGACCCGCGGATGCGGGAACGGCGACGCCTCGGCGCCGTTCAGGAGGACGGCGTCCACGGACGCGAGCGCGGCGAGCGGCTCGCGCAGCGGCCCGGCCGGCAGCGTGCGGCCGTTGCCCGCGCCGCGCGCGTCGAACACGGCGATCTCGACGTCGCGCGCGAGGCGCGTGTGCTGCAGGCCGTCGTCGGAGACCACCACATCCAGGCCCGGGTGCGCGGCCGCCAGCCGCGCGAGCGCCGCGGCGCGGTCCACCCCGGCAGCCACCGGCAACCCGGTGGCGCGCGCCAGCAGCAGCGGCTCGTCGCCGGCATCGGAGGGGTCGTCGTCAGGGCCGACCAGCCGGGCGTCGCTTCGCTGCGCGCCATGGCCACGGGCCAGGAGACCGACGGACAGGCCGCGCCCGGCCAGCGCCAGCGCCAGCGCGATCGTGGCCGGCGTCTTTCCTGCGCCGCCCGCCACCAGGTTGCCGACGACCACGACCGCGGGCCCGTTGCCGGCGGTCGTGCGCGAGATGCGTCGACGGCGCCGAGCCGCCACCGCGGCGACCAGCGCCGCCGGCGGTGCGAGCAACAATCCGAGCGCCTTGCGCGCGACCGCGGGCAATGGCGCGCGGCCGGGCGCCGCGTGCGCGGGCCCGTACCAGAGTTCGGTGAGACGTGCTTCGAGCGCGCCGCGCCAGCGGCCGGCGGCCGCCAAGGGCCGCCTCAGCGCGCGCCCGTCTGCGTCGCGAAGCTGACGCGCGCCAGTCCGGCCAGGCGCGCGGCCTCGAGCACGCCGATCACGGATTGGTGCGTCGCGCCGGCGTCGGCCTGCACGATCACCCGCGGCTCGCTCATGCCCTGCGCGGCGGCGGCCAGGTCGGCGGACAGGCGGGCGGCGTCGCGGCTCGAGGCCGGGGCGTCGCCGATGGCGACGCGGCCGTCACGCGCCACCGCCACCATGATCTCCGCCGGGCGCTGTTGCTGCGGCGCGCCGGCCGCGGACGGCAGGTTCAGCTGCAGCTCGCCGTGGCGGGCGTAGGTCGTGGTCACCATGAGGAAGATCAGGATGACCAGCAACAGGTCGACCAGCGGGATGAAGTTGATCTCCGGCTCTTCGCGATGCGTGCCCCGGCGGAAGTTCATCTTCGGGCTCCTGGCGCGTCAGCGTGCGCCGGCGCGCAGCAGGTCGACCAGCCGCACCGCCTGCTGCTCCATGTCGACGAGATAGCCGTCCACGCGACTGCGGAAATGGCGGTACGCGATCAGGGCGGGAATGGCGACGACCAGCCCGAAGGCCGTGTTGTAGAGCGCCACCGAGATGCCGTGGGCCAGCTGCTGCGGATTGGCGATGCCGCCCGAACCGCCGCCCGTGGCGCCGAAGATCTCGATCATGCCGACCACCGTCCCGAACAGACCCATGAGCGGTGCCGTCGCGGCGATGGTGCCGATCGCGCTGAGATAGCGCTCCAGGTCGTGGCCGACGGCGCGGCCCGTCTCCTCGATGGCGTCGCGCATGGCTTCGCGCGGGGCGCCTTCCTGTCGCACGCCGGTGGCCAGCACCCGGCCCAGGGGAGAGTTGCGCTCCAGTTGGGCGACGGCCTCGGGGGTGAGACGCTGGGCGCGCAGCGCGCCGACGACCTCGTCCAGCAGCTTGGGCGGTGCGACCTTCACGCGGCGCAGCGCGACGGAGCGTTCGACGATGAGCGCCAGTGCCAGCACCGACGCGACCAGGAGGAACCAGATCGGCCAACCGGCCGCCTGTATGATGGACAGCAAGACATTCTCCGCAAGGCTGGGAACGAAGGAGCCGCGCGGCCCGACGGGAGCGCGCCCGCCGCGCGTTCCGGCTTGCGCGGCGGCGCCATTGTGGGTGGTTTCGCAAACCGGGTGCAAGCCGCCGCTTCGAGCGCGCCGGGGCGGCCGCCGGGCGGGCAGGCGGGCGGGTCGTGCGGCGGTGTCCGCCGAGGCGGCCGGGCGCCTGTTCGGGGGGCTCGCGTGACCCGCGGGTCATCCACATCGCCTGTGGACAACTCTGTTGAAAGGATGGCGACATCGACCGCAATCCCGCGCCCCGTCACGCCGTTGTCACTTTGCCGAAAAATACGACAGAAAATTGTCCATTAAGAATCAAATACTTGCACCGAGGCGCCTGACGGTGCGGGTAGGTGCGGGCCGCAGTGGCCTCCACCACGAATAATGTGGACAGATCCATGCCCGCTGCACCCTTCCCATCCCAATCGATGAGCGCTTCCCGGCCTGGAATGCGGGAAATCGTCACGGTTTCCGAATTGAACCGGGCCGTGGCCGCCATGCTCGAGCGTGGCTTTCCGCTGCTGTGGGTGGGCGGCGAGATTTCCAACTTCACGCGCGCGTCCAGCGGCCACTGGTACTTCACGCTCAAGGACGCCGGGGCGCAGGTGCGCTGCGTCATGTTCCGCGGCCGCAACCAGTACGCCGAGTTCGCGCCGCGCGAGGGCGACCGCGTCGAGGTGCGGGCGACGGTGTCCCTGTACGAGCCGCGCGGAGACTTCCAGCTCGGCGTCGAGTCCATCCGGCGGGCCGGCGCGGGGGACCTGTACCAGGCATTCCTGCGCCTCAAGGAGAAGCTGTCGGCCGAGGGGTTGTTCGCCCCGGACCGCAAGCGGCCCATCCCGGCCACGCCACGGGCGATCGGCGTGGTCACCTCGCCCCAGGCCGCGGCGCTGCGCGACGTGCTGACCACGCTGGCGCGCCGTGCCCCGCGGCTGCCGGTCGTCATCTACCCCACGCCCGTCCAGGGCGTCGAGGCGCCGCCGCGCATCGTCGCGGCGATCCAGGCGGCCAACGCCCGCGCGGAAGTCGACGTGCTGCTGGTCGTGCGGGGCGGCGGCTCGCTCGAGGACCTCTGGGCCTTCAACGACGAGCGCGTGGCACGCGCCATCGCCGCCAGCGCTTTGCCGGTGGTGGCGGGCGTGGGCCACGAGACCGACGTCACCATCGCCGACTTCGTCGCCGACGCGCGCGCGCCGACGCCGACCGGCGCCGCGGCGCTGGCCAGCCCGGACATGGCCGCCCAGCGCGGCCGGCTGCGGGCGGCCGCTGCCCGGGTGGAGCACGCGATGCGCCGCCGGCTGGAACGGGCCGAGCAGCAGCTCGATTCCGCCCAGCGCCTGCTGCGCTCGCCCGCGCAGCAATGGTCTTCGAAGCTGCAGCGCCTCGATGCGCTGGCGCACCGGCTCGCGACGGCGCTGGCCCGTCGCGAATCGCATGCGTCGGCGCGGGTGGGCGCCGCGGCCGCCCGGCTGCGCCCGCCGCGGCTGGACGTGGCGCGGCAGCGCCTGGAGTCCCTGTCGCGCGCCCTGGCGCGCGCCGTGGAGGGCCGGGCCGAAACGGCTTCGCAGCGCTTCGCCGCCGCCGCGGCCGGCCTGGAACTGGTCAGCCCACGCGCAGTCTTGTCCCGCGGCTATGCGATCGTCCGCGACGAGCGAGGCCGCATCGTCCGCGAGGCGCAGCAGGCCCCCGTGGGCACGGTCGTTCGCATCGAGCTGGGCGAGGGCGCCCTGCGCGCGCGCGTGACCGGCTCTTCCGGCGACCCCGCGCCCGAGTCGGCGCGCGACCCGACCCCCGGCGAATCGTCCTAGAATCCTCGGCTGCGCAAGGCAGTCGAACACGTCCACGCCACGAGATCACGAGGAGAGCCCCATGGAACACACCCTTCCGCCGCTGCCGTACCCGATGGACGCGCTGGCGCCCGCCATGTCGAAGGAGACGTTCGAGTACCACTACGGCAAGCACCACCAGGCCTACGTCACGAACCTCAACAACCTCATCAAGGGCAACGAGTACGAGTCCATGCCCTTGGAAGAAATCGTGCGCAAGTCGTCCGGCCCGGTCTTCAACAACGCCGCGCAGGTCTGGAACCACACGTTCTTCTGGAACTGCATGAAGCCGGGCGGCGGCGGTCGGCCGGACGGCGCGCTGGCCCAGGCGATCGATGCCAAGTTCGGCTCCTACGACGGCTTCAAGGAAGCCTTCACCAAGGCGGCCACCAGCAACTTCGGCTCGGGCTGGACCTGGTTGGTCAAGAAAGGCGATGGCAGCGTCGACATCGTCAACACCAGCAACGCCGGCACGCCGCTCGCCAGCGCGGACAAGGCGCTGCTGACGGTCGACGTCTGGGAGCACGCCTACTACGTCGACTACCGCAACGCCCGGCCGAAGTTCGTCGAGACCTTCCTGGCCAGCCTGGTGAACTGGGATTTCGCGGCGAAGAACTTCGCCTGACCGTTCGACCGCCTGGATGACGGGCCGCCCGGCGACACGTCGCGTGTCCACCGGGCGGCGGCGAAGCCCGTTGTAAGCGGGCACGGCACTGGCCTGTGCCGGGTTTTCGAGCTCACGGCGCCCTTGGTGGGCGGCCAGGGACCGCCAGACCGACTATCCAGGGAGGATTCGAACATGCACAACCCAACTCGTGCACCGCGGCCACTGGTCGCCTTGACCTGCGTGGCGCTCGCGCTTTCCGGCTGCGCGAGCATGGACGACACGCAGCGGCGCACGGCCATGGGCGCCGGGATCGGCACCGCCGCAGGCGCGGCCATCGGCGCCGCGACGGCGGGCGGCAACCGCGGCCGGAGCGCCGCCACCGGGGCGGCCATCGGCGCGATCGTCGGCGGCGCGGGCAGCTACATCTGGTCGCGGCGCATGGAAGAGCAGAAGCGCACGATGGAGCAGGCCACCCAGGGCACCGGCGTGGCCGTCACGCAGACCGCCGACAACCAGCTCAAGCTCGAAGTGCCCAGCGACGTGTCCTTCGACACCGGGCGCGCCGACATCCGGCCGAACTTCCGCCCGGTGCTGGACCGGTTCGCCCAGACGCTGGCGGCCAACCCGGCCACCACGGTCCGCATCATCGGCCATACCGACAGCACCGGCAGCGACGCGGTCAACAACCCGCTGTCGGTCAACCGGGCGGCCAGTGCGCGGGACTACCTCGTGGCGCGCGGCGTGGACACGCGCCGCATCCAGATCGACGGGCGCGGCGCGCGCGAGCCGGTCGCGGACAACGGCAGCGAGTCCGGCCGGGCGCGCAACCGTCGGGTCGAGGTGTTCGTGGGCGAGCAGGTGGCCCAGCTGCAGGCGCCCGCCCAGCGTTGACGAACGGGGGACGGCCGCCTCAGCGCGGCAGTCCCCCCAGCCGCGCGCCCGCGGCCACGCCGCGCTTGGCGAACCATCCCTGCTCCATCTCCAGCGCGTAGCGCACCGGGCGGGCAGGGCAGTGCGAGTCGTCGCTGCGCGGCTTCATGTCGGCGATGTTGACGATCGTGCCGTCGTCTTCCAGGAAGGCGATCGACAGCGGCAGCGGCGTGTTGCGCATCCAGAAGCAATGCGTTTCCTTGCGCTCGAACACGAAGAGCATGCCCTCGTTGCGGCCGAGCTTTTCGCGGAACATCAGCCCGCGCGCGCGGGTGGTCGGGTCCGCCGCCACTTCGGCGCGGATCACGTGGATGCCGGCCGAAAGATCCACGCGAGGCAGCGTCGGCTGCGGGGCGCGGTCCTCGGGCGATTGCGCGGTGGCGCTGCTCCAACCGGCCATCGGCGCCAGGGCGGCCAAGGCTGCGCCGACGAGTGCCGTGCGGGCGGCGCGGACGGCCCGGGTTCGGAGGCTCCTGGCGTGCGCCGTGGGTGAGGTGCCTGCTGCCGGCTCGGTCATGGCGTTCTCTTGAAGTGGGCGAGGGGCCTGCGCCCGCGAGGTACGGGTCCGCGGGCTACGCGTCCGTGTCGGAAAGCGTGCGCTGCGGAGTCTAGCAACCCCGGGCCGCCCTTTGGCGCGCCCGCCGCGGTCGGGCATAATCGCGGGCTTTGCCGCCAGCTGCGCTGCTCGTGGCGCCCTGGGCGCCCGTGGGCCGGGGGCGGGGCCGGCGCGGCAGTCGGCGCGTCACAGTCCAGGGAGTGTCCATGTACCAGCACGTCAAGGTTCCTGCCGGTGGCCAGAAGATCACGGTCAACGCCGACTTCTCGCTGTCCGTCCCCGACCAGCCGATCATCCCCTACATCGAGGGCGACGGCACCGGCTTCGACATCACGCCGGTGATGATCAAGGTGGTCGACGCGGCCGTGGAGAAGATCTACGGCGGCAAGCGCAAGATCCACTGGATGGAGATCTACGCCGGCGAGAAATCCACCAAGGTCTACGGGCCGGACGTCTGGCTGCCCGAAGAGACGCTGTCGATCCTCAAGGACTACGTGGTCTCCATCAAGGGGCCGCTGACCACGCCGGTGGGCGGCGGCATCCGCTCGCTGAACGTCGCGTTGCGCCAGGAGTTGGACCTGTACGTCTGCCTGCGCCCGATCCAGTATTTCCCCGGCGTGCCCAGCCCGGTCAAGGAGCCGCACAAGACCGACATGGTGATCTTCCGCGAGAACTCGGAAGACATCTACGCCGGCATCGAATACCAGGCCGAAAGCGAACAGGCCAAGAAGCTGATCGCCTTCCTCCAGAACGAGCTGGGCGTCAAGAAGATCCGCTTCCCGGCCACCTCCGGCATCGGCATCAAGCCGGTGTCGCGCGAAGGCACCGAGCGCCTGGTGCGCAAGGCCATCCAATACGCGGTGGACAACGACAAGCCCAGCGTCACGCTGGTGCACAAGGGCAACATCATGAAGTTCACGGAAGGCGGCTTCCGTGACTGGGGCTACGCGCTGGCGCAACGCGAGTTCGGCGCGCAGCCCATCGACGGCGGCCCGTGGTGCTCGTTCAAGAACCCGCGCACCGGCCGCGAGATCATCGTCAAGGACTCGATCGCCGACGCCTTCCTGCAGCAGATCCTGCTGCGCCCGGCGGAATACAGCGTCATCGCCACGCTGAACCTGAACGGCGACTACGTGTCGGACGCGCTGGCCGCGCAGGTGGGCGGCATCGGCATCGCCCCGGGCGCCAACCTGTCTGACTCGGTGGCGATGTTCGAGGCCACCCACGGCACGGCGCCCAAGTACGCCGGCAAGGACTACGTCAACCCGGGCTCCGAGATCCTGTCGGCCGAGATGATGCTGCGCCACATGGGCTGGACCGAGGCCGCCGACAAGATCATCGACTCGATGGGCAAATCCATCTTGTCCAAGCGGGTGACCTACGACTTCGCGCGGCTGATGGAAGGCGCGACGCAGGTGTCGTGCTCGGGCTTCGGGCAGGTGATGATCGACCACATGTGATCTCGTTCCACGGCGTCTCATGACGCCCCGTAAGCCCCTGATTTTGTTGAAGAAATCAGGGGCTTCGTCTTTTCAGCACGTCTCACCGCAGACCACGAAATCCCGCCATTTTGGAGGGGAAATTGACGGGAGACGGGGCCCGAAACGGCCCAAATTCCTCCACTTGGAGGTGGCTGAAAAGTGTCGGGAGACGACGCATGCGACTGAGCAACTACACCCTCACGCCCACTCGGATCAACAACGCCAAGGCGAAGGCGCGGCTCTACAAGCTGAGCGATGGCGGGGGGCTTTTCGTCGAGGTCAGCACGACCGGCCAGAAGACCTGGCGCTACCAGTACCGATTCGCCGGCAGCCGCCGAGACGTCAAGATCGGGCGATACCCGGAGATCGGGGTGGCCGACGCTCGGGCGCGGCACTTCGAACTCAGGTCGCTCCTGGAGCGAGGGGTAGACCCCGCCGAAGTTCGTCGCCAGGAGACTGCGGAGCGTCGGCAGCAGGCGAAGGACAGCCAGCCCGCTGCCGACCAGTTCGAGGCGTTCTCCCGGCGCTGGATCCGGGAGCGCCTGATGACCAGGTCCGAGACCTACCGGAACCAGATCGAGTCCCGGCTCGAGCGCTTCGTATGGCCAGCGATCGGCGAGAAGCCGCTGGGCGGCGTCCGGCCCGCCGACGTGCTCGCGATCATCGAGGACTTGAGAGTAACGCCGAAGACAGCCGAGGGCGTCAGGCAGCACATCCAGCAGATCTACAACTACGCGATCCAGAAGCTGCTGGTCGAGGTCAACCCGGCCCTGCCACTGCGAGGCGTCATCGAAGTGCCTGCAGCCGAGCACCACCGGCATCTGACCGAGCCAGAACTGGGAGCCTTCTGGCGGTCGGTGGCGAAACAAGGCGCGCACTTCGTGACCATCGCTGCCACCCGGATGCTCATGTACACCATGTGCCGCAAGTCAGAGGTGCTGCGGGCTCGGTGGCGCGAGTTCGACCTCGAGCGGGCCCAGTGGGACATCCCGGCCGAGCGCATGAAGATGAAGGCGCCGCACCGTGTCTACCTGTCCCGGCAGGCACTCGAACTCCTCGGGCTGCTGAAGGCATTCGGCTCCGAACCGCAGGCCTACGTGTTCCCGTCGGTACTTCGTGCCGCGGTGCCGCTCGGCGACGCTACGCTGAACCACTTCTTCAAGCGACTCGACTTCGGCGTCCCGGATTTCTCGCCCCACGGAACCCGAGGCACGGCGGCGACGCTGCTTCGCGAGCACGGATTCAGCCGCGAGGTGGTCGAGCTGCTTCTGGCGCATGCCGAGCGAAACAAGGTGACGGCCGCCTATCACCATCACGAGATGGCTGACGAGCGACGACGTGCGCTTCAGTACCTCGCGGATCAGATAGACAGGGTCGCTCAAGCTGCCCACCATGGATCGACAGTCGCTGAAGCAAGAGACTCGACAACTTCCAACGTCTAATCTGGCGCACAGCGTCGCAACTTGAAACGGATCTCTGGCTGTGCGGTAGATGGAGTAGTACGCTGCGCCAGGGCACTGGTTCCGTCTTGGACTGGCACGACCTCTATGCGAAAGACCGTCTTCCTTGCGCTCGTTCTACTTGGCTGCGCGGCCGGCCTGCTGGCCTCCGTGAAGGACGATTGGGCCACGCGAGTCGTCCTGTCCCTGATCGGCGCACTGGTCGGAGCCGCGGTGGGAGGTGCGCTGACTCATCGATCCGGCATCAAGCGTCGTCCGGAGCTGGAAGACTCCATTCCTGGGATGGGTACTTCGACGGCGGATATCGCAGCCAACTACTGGCGGGACAGGGGCCACCCGCCGCTCATGAAGCCACCATCGCCGCCGCCGGATCAGCACATCCACGATCCGGACCGGCTGGCCTGACTACCTTCGCTTGAGCAGGTCCTTCACTGCGTCGGCAGCGCCCTCAGCGGACTCCTTGGCATCCGCAGCTACTTGCTTGGCGGCGCGCTTGAGCAGTGATTGCCCTGCGACCAAGGTTCCATCCTCGCTGCGCCCCGCGTCGGCAGCCGAGCTCAATGCGCCGCTCTGTTGCTCAACGCCTTCGCGGATCGCCTGGCCGCGCCGTGAAACTGCGCCGCGGATTGTGCTGGGCACGCTCGGTGGAGTTACAGCGCCAGATGGCAGACCGGGCTGGCGAGCGACTGCAGCATCGCCAGTGCGTTTCACGCTCTCGATGTCTGGGCCCTCGGCCAGCTCATTGGCCTGCCGCGCATGTTGGGACCTGAGGGACTCAAATGACAGCGGCACGGCAGTACCGTCAGAGAGGGTCCGGTTCGGTCCGAGTGACTGCCTGGCAAGCTCGGCCTCCATCAGGGCACGGGCGGCGGCACTCGTGCCACCGTATTGCTCGGCGTACCGCGTGAACATGGCGAGGTTGTGCGGGTCCTGGGCAATGTCGAGCGCGATCACCTCACCCCGTTCATAGGCTGAGCTCACGCGCTCCGCATAGGCGCTCCGATCTGAGAGGCTGGCCTCGGCGCGCGAACTCCGGGTAGAGCTGGAGTTCAACCGTGAAGACAGTTCACGTGCCTCGCGGGCGTCAGATGCGACAACCGACGCGAAGCTCGAGTCGCGTGACACTCGGTCGCCGAACTGCTTGAACTCGGCCAACTGCTCCGAGTTCAAGGCGCCCAGTACCCTCTGCTGGTCTGCCGTAAGCCCCGCCAGGTATCCCTTCTCCGCGTTGGCAGTTGCTCGGGCGCCGGCAACTGGTGTGGATACACCGAGATGACCAGCGGCGCCGAAGGCGATTCGTGCGACTTGCGACTGAGACATGCCAGTGCTGTCGGCGACGCTCCTCGTGATCTGGTCCAGCTGATTCAGCGTCTGCCCCAACTGCTCGAAGCTGCTGGATGTCGATCCCGTGCTACTCCGCGATGACTTCAGCTTTGCCAAGCCCTTGGTGAACGCCTCGGACAGCACCGCCGAACGCTCGGTGCTGGCAGCGACCGCTTCGCTGCGGGCTGCGTCGACCTGGCGGCTGGCGTCCTGCACGTCCTGCTCGCTCACGCGCATCGATACGACCCGGGACGCGTAGCCCTGGTTGCGCAGCAGGCTCACGGCGGTCCGGCCGGTCAGCGTGTTCGACGAGAAGGTGTTGCCGCTGATGTCGTTCTGCCAGTTGCTCATGAACGCGGACGTCCGGTTCGGCGCGAGCCGGATCTGGTCCATCGACACATTGCCCATGCTCAGGTTGCCCGCAGCGGCACCTGCCGTGGCGCCGGCCACCATCGACTGCAGGCCTGAGAGACCGCCCACCAGCGCCGTGCCGAAGGTCTCCATCCGCTTGAGCGCGGCCCAGGCGATGAACGGGATGCTGATGGCGAGGTAGCCGACAACGGCCTCGCCGGAGATCGCCCGGGAGTAGATCGTCGATGCCGTCTGCAGCGACAGCGCCTTGGCGCCGCTGCCAAGGTCGGCTGCTGCCGCGAGGTCGTAGGCGGCGTAGATCGATGCCATGTAGTTGAGCACGGCGTACAGCGGTGGCCAGAGCTGGATCCAGATCAGCACCGCGGCGTAGCCCTTGAAGGCCAGCATGGTCTCGCGCCCGCTGGTCAGCAGCATCAGCAGGACGAGAAGGGGGAACAGCGCATAGGTGATGGCCTCGATCACGTTTCGGAACACCGGCAGCGCCTGCTCGGCCACCTTGCCTGCGTTGAGCCACGCCGCGTTCTGCTGCGCCACGGACTGCGCCCGCCCTACGGCCAGCACCATGGCCGCCGGGTCGTTCACCTTCTGACCGATGATGTTGCTGGTGTCGTTGATCGCATTCAGCACTGCGTTCTGGCGGATCAGGTCGGCCGCCGTCGCGGCCGCGGTCGCGATGCTGTTCTTCAGGTAGGCCTGCTGGATCTGCCCGGCGATGGCGGCGTTGGCGGCCGCAGCCGGCAGCGTCGGGTTCAGCTGGAAGGCGAGCTTGCCCTGGATGCGGGTCAGCTGCGCCGGCAGCCGGCCGTTGAGGTTCGTGTAGGCGTTCGGGCAGGTGTCGACGGTGATCGAGCCGCCGGCGCTGGTCAAGGTCGTGAAGCGGGCTGGGTTGGGCGATGCCATCAGCGCCCACACGTCGTCCGAGCTCGAGAACGTGCCCGGATCGACCGTCCCGTCGATCAGGTCGTACATCGTGCAGTTGTGGATGAAGTTGACCAGGTCCGTGCGGAAGTTCGGATCCTGGAAGGCGACGCCGCCTGTCTCCCGGATGAGGCGGTTGCCGAACATCAGGCCGTTCTTCTCGTAGCTCAGTTCGCTTGGCAGGGCGCCGACGCCCGGGATGACCTGGAAGGCCGTCTCGAACAGGCCCGTGAGGGTGTGCCCGACCGTGCTGGTGACGCTGCCGAGGAAGGCCACGCCGAACGGGACGTTGGCCACCACCTTGACGGCGGATCCGCCGGTCTTGTCGACGACGCCCACGGTCACCCTCGGCACGATGAGGACGGAGAACACCAGCAGCACGGTGGCCAGCCACTTCCAGCCCTGCAGCTTCTCAGGCGCGAAGGCGTAGGCCACCAGCGCCGCGATGAAGCCGCAGAAGGCCACGGCGGCGACTGCCGCCATGTAGTCGCCCGAGCCGTGGATGGCTGCCGCAGCGTTGAAGATGCCGAACAGGCTGTCGGCGTTCTGGTAGGCGAAGATCTCCCACATGCGTCGCTCC
>ERZ1066120.772-NODE-772-length-25484-cov-14.940147_pt1 | contig 25484 bp, 22 predicted proteins | sample MGYA00382767_ERZ1066120 | MGnify/ENA primary metagenome ERZ1066120 (study PRJEB33369, sample SAMEA5778350) | biofilm metagenome | biome: Industrial cooling water; feature: Water cooling tower basin; material: Biofilm | place: United Arab Emirates | collected...
GATGCGTTGTTTGCTTGGGCAGCAAGAAAGGTATTCTGATGACTTTTGCAACAGATGAGCCAAGTGATTCCCGCCACGAGGAAGAAGCAACACCAGCGATCGCCGAACAAGTAGATCGCCGACCGCGTTGGTATGCCGTGCAAGTTGCCTCTGGCTGTGAAAAGCGCGTAAAAGCAGACTTAGAGCGGCGGGCGCAGACATTCGACGTATCCGAGCGCATTTTTCAGGTAGAAATTCCACAAAGTAAAGCGTTCAAAATCCGCAAAGACGGCAGCAGGCAAGAAACCGATGAAAAAGTGTTTCCTGGTTACGTGCTAGTCAAAATGGCAATGGATGATGAAACATGGCAGGTAGTGAAAAATACCTCCCACGTAATTAACTTTGTTGGAGCCGAACAAAAGCGTGGGAGCGGTCGCGGTCGCGGTCACGTTAAACCCCTACCCCTCAGCCCCCCAGAAGTAGAAAGAATCTTTAAGCAAGCTCAGGAACAGGAGCCAGTAGTCAAAATCAACTTGGCGGCTGGAGATCGAATTATCGTGTTAACTGGTCCGTTTAAAGACTTTGAAGGTGAAGTGGTGGAAGTCAGTCCAGAACGAAGTAAGCTAAAGGCTTTACTCTCAATTTTCGGACGGGACACGCCCGTAGAATTGGAGTTCAATCAGGTTCAGAAACAAGGCTAGAACAGAGAAATGGCAAAGAAAGTAGTTGCGGTCATTAAGCTGGCACTAAATGCTGGTAAAGCTAACCCAGCACCGCCAGTAGGGCCAGCGCTAGGTCAGCATGGCGTTAATATTATGATGTTCTGCAAAGAATACAACGCCAGAACCGCCGACCAAGCAGGCATGGTCATTCCCGTAGAGATTTCGGTGTTTGAAGACAGAAGTTTTACATTTGTCCTCAAAACTCCGCCTGCTTCCGTATTAATTCGTAAAGCAGCAGGTATCGAGCGCGGTTCCAACGAACCAAATAAAAAGCGAGTTGGTTCGATTACCACAGCTCAATTACGGGAAATCGCCCAAACGAAGCTACCAGACCTTAATGCTAACGATATCGATGCTGCAATGAAAATTGTGGCAGGAACGGCGAAGAACATGGGTGTAAACGTCACTGAATAGTCATTCGTCATACCCTTCGGGAAGGGCTTCGCCCTATGTCAATTTGTGAATGACGCAAGGCAAAGAACAGAGAGCAAAAAACAAGATTATATCGGGGGAGAGGCAGGAAGCTTCGCAACGACCCCAGGAGAGAAAAATGGCAAAGAAAGTATCGAGAAGATTGCGATCGCTGCAAGAAAAGGTAGAAGATCGGGCTTATGCGCCGATTGAAGCGTTGCAATTGTTGAAAGAAACAGCTACAGCTAAATTTTCAGAAGCCGCTGAAGCACATATACGCTTGGGAATCGATCCGAAATATACGGACCAGCAACTCAGAACGACAGTAGTACTACCAAAAGGTACGGGTCAGGAAGTCCGCGTTGCCGTGATTGCTAGAGGTGAAAAAGTCACGGAAGCTAGCAACGCAGGGGCAGATGTCGTTGGTTCTGAAGAATTAATTACCGAAATCCAAAACGGTAGAATGGACTTTGACAAACTCATCGCCACACCCGATGTGATGCCCCAAGTGGCAAGATTGGGTAAGCTGTTGGGTCCGCGCGGTTTGATGCCATCACCCAAAGGGGGAACCGTAACGTTTGACATAGCCAGCGCGATCGCGGAGTTCAAAGCTGGTAAACTAGAATTCCGTGCCGATCGCACGGGAATCGTTCATGTCATGTTTGGGAAAGCTGCTTTCCCCGCCGAAGATTTATTGGTGAATTTGAAGGCGCTACAAGAAACCATCGATCGCAATCGTCCTTCTGGTGCAAAAGGTCGTTACTGGCGTTCTATCTTTGTTTCCGCGACTATGGGACCGGCAATTGAAGTTGAAATTAGCGGTTTGCGAGATCTGAAAATGACAGAAGCAGCATAACGAAGTCAAAAGTTAAAAGTCAAAAGTCAAAAATTGACAATGGCGAATGACAAATGACAAATAACAATTTATAGCCGAAGACAGCAGGCGCTAATTAGCTTAATATCCTGCCGAGGTTTGTACAAAAATGTTTTTGATGACACTATTTACAGTGCAGTCGAAATAACATGACGTACACCGTGTCACCTCGGCTCTTGAGTCGAGGTTTTGTTTTGGGTGGGTAGGGTAGGAGACACGGATTTAATGTGAATTGGTCGATCGCATTCCAAGCTAGGAGGTGAAATGAATGGGTAGAACCATAGAAAACAAGCGAGAGATTGTAGAGGATCTCAAAGCAACTTTGAGCGAATCCCAACTGGCTCTTGTCATTAACTATCAAGGGTTATCGGTGGCTGAAATTACAGATTTGCGGCGGCGATTGCGCCCAACCGGAACAGTCTGTAAAGTGACCAAAAACACGCTGATGGGCATCGCGATTAGCGGTCAGGATAACTGGCTAGCTATGGAAGAATTGCTCCAAGGTTCTTCAGCATTTTTGCTGGTAAAAGAAGATATCAGCGGTGCGATCAAGGCTTACCAGGACTTCCAAAAAGCTAGCAAGAAAACTGAATTGCGCGGTGGCGTAATGGAAGGTCGTCTGCTCAAAGAAGCAGATGTTAAGGCACTGGGAGACTTGCCATCTAAAGAGCAGCTTATGGCTCAAATTGCTGGAGCTATCAATGCATTGGCAACCAAAGTTGCTGTGGGTATCAACGAAGTTCCATCTTCGCTGGCGCGTGGTATTCAGGCGTATGCCGATAAAGATGGCTCGGCTGCGACCGAAACAGATGCTGCTTAATCAGTAGTGAGAAAGACAAGAACAAATTTAGATTACATAGGAGTTAATTGCATGTCTGCTGCAACCGATCAAATTTTGGAACAATTGAAATCTCTAACTTTGCTAGAAGCGTCTGAGTTAGTCAAGCAAATCGAAGAAGCCTTTGGCGTAAGTGCTGCTGCTCCAGCTGGAGGCATGATGATGATGGCTCCTGGTGCTGGTGGTGCTGCTGCTCCAGCTGAAGAAGTCGAAGAGAAGACCGAATTCGATGTCATTCTGGAAGAAGTTCCAGCTGATAAGAAGATTGCCATTCTGAAGCAAGTGCGCGAAATCACAGGTCTGGGCTTAAAAGAAGCTAAAGACTTGGTAGAATCTACACCCAAGCCAGTGAAGGAAGGCATCGCTAAAGAAGCGGCAGAAGAAGCGAAGAAAACCTTGGAAGCTGCTGGCGCTAAGGTGACTGTTAAATAGATCCTCCCAACCCCCCTTAGAAAGGGGGGCTTTTGATTTGTTTTAATGTAAATCAGCATCCCAGATGCCGATATAAATGCGATCGCGACTGTTACGTTCGATCGCTCCTTTTAGTTGACCTTGACGAAAAGAATATCTGTTAGTCCGGCGCTGATAAACTCTTTGCAATCCGTTGGTAATTTCAGGTGTGGTCTGTTCGTGTAGCATTCTCTGCAATGTTGTTTGCATAGTTTCTGGCGCAACCGATTGAGCAAAAGATACTTCAGTCTGACGCAGCCGTCCAGAAGTGCGATCGAATAAATAACCAAGCGTAATTCGTTCTGGCTCGATATCGTAGATCGCCGCACGGGTATTAATCCAAAGACCTCTACTAGTTTTCGTAGGATTTCCTAATGCTGCTTTGACTGTATTTTCAGCAGTACCAACGGGAAACCCAGGTATATCTCGCTCCCCCCTAGCGCCCATTAATGAAGTAGGTTGTGGAGAGTTTCGGTCTGTCGCTCCCATTTTTGAGGACTGAGAAGGTTTTGTGTCTGTAGTTACTATTGGGGTTTGAGGAGAGTTACGGTCTGTCGCCCCCCTTAAAAAGGGGGGTTGGGGGGATCTATCCGTTGGCACGGGAAGCTCTACCGACACAGGTGCAGGCGGTGCTACTGGCAGTACAGACGATCGCGGTGCTGGCTGGGGAACCAGACTAAAAACTGTAGCAGTACTTAGCAATCCACCAATGAGCAACCCACCGAACATAAGATATTTTTGCCTTTTGCTCGAACTAGGTCGAATCGTAGGAGGGGGCAGAGTTTGAGTTTCTAAAGTCCGTTGGTGAGTGAGAGCGATCGCATCCCGAGCAACTTCCTGGCGCGAAGACATAGTAGCTACAGATTGCAGATCGTTGAGCATTTTAATTGCTGTTGAATAGCGATCGCGTGGCTGGTACTCAACTGCTTTATTCAGTACCGCTGCTAAGCTAGGACTTACGTTTGTGGCGTATTGCTGCCAAACAACTCTTTCAGTGTGCGGGTCAATCTCCAACTCTTGCGGTAACTTACCAGTCAAAAGGTAAATTGCCGTCATTCCCAGACTGTAAATATCACTGGCGTAAATCGGTCTTCCCACAGCTTGTTCTGGAGCCATAAAACCGGGAGTTCCTAGCACCATTGTATAAATTGATTTACCTTCAGCCGCGATCGCCGTTGCCATTGTTTCCTTTACCGCACCAAAGTCAATCATCACTGGCTGGCAGTCCGGCTGACGCAAAATAATATTGTCTGGCTTAATATCGCGATAAATAATTCCCTTGCTGTGGACGTAATGCAGAACTTTGAGTAAACTTACCAAAATTTTCCAAACAGATGCTTCGCTCAGCGCCCCTTCAGAGGCAACTTTTCTCGTGAGAGTTTCGCCCTCAATCCACTCTTGGATCAAGTAAAACTGTCCGTTTTCGCTAAAGTAAGCGTACAATTTGGGAATTTGGTCGCTACCTGCACTTAAGGCTTCTAAAGTTGCAGCCTCGCGCTGAAATCTATCTTGGATTATTTGGTACAGTTGCAGATCGTTTGCTACGGGTTTTAGTTGCTTGATTACGCAGGGACGGCGGGACGGCAAATATGTATCTGCTGCCAGAAAAGTTTCGCCAAATCCTCCTGCTCCCAGTAACTTAATAGTTTGATAGCGATTGTTGAGTAGCGCAGTTGTCATGGAAAGTTTACTAGCAGTTTTTATACTGCTCGAACGCCATAACTCTACAGTAGCTATTTATTCAAATATCATCTGCTATCAAAAGAAACACCTAAGGAGATTAGGGTTCAAATACTGTCGCCACCTCAATATCTTCTGGTAAAGCAAAATCATTGACAATCTGGGCGATCGCTTTTAACTTGGCAAAATTTTCTACCACTCCCGACCGATACGCAGCTGGAATTGGTAAATCCAACACCAGCGCCATTCGATCTACATATTCAGCATATTCAGCTAAATCCAACTGCTGCTCGTCCATTATTAACCAGCGATCGTACAATCTGGAGCAAAGTTACCATGCAGTCCGTAAGGAATATGGTGCTTGAGATGTAAAGTTGCGATCGCACCTTTATTTAAATTCCGACCATCCAAAATTACCACATCAGAACGGTGGTGGGTAGAATCATAAACTAAAGTTAGTACCCAGCCATCATCTTCTAGCGTCGAGTCAGGACGGGGGACAAAAATCGGTTCGCTGATAAAGCCACGCGGCGCAGCACTCCAAAGTTGGCGTTCTCCAGATTCTAAATCGATTTTGAGAATTGCCTGCAAGGGTGCATTTCCAGTAGATTCATGCGCTGCACCCATAAATAAATAGCGATAAGATCTACCGACTTTATCCTTGTGAATGCTAGGAAATTCGCAACATCTCTCCTCTATGAGTTCTCGCGATACTGTTTTATCTTGTAAGTTGAGATGAAACCGCCACAATTGCCCAGGCTTGAGTGCATCAAAATCCACCTGCTTAAAATCGCTGGTTGGTTCTACTTCAGGGAATGACTCGTAGCAAATTGAATCAACAATAACTTCCCCATCCCGTTCAAAAGCATTGGCATGGTGAAAGACAAACCCAGCGTGAGTTTCTAAAATCTGCATTGACTCTTTAGGATGACGGGGAATGAGTACAATGCGCGTTTTTTGATGCGGTTGAAACTTAATACACTCTGCTGCCCCTCTTAAACCTAAAGTAAAAGGGATTGGGTTAAAGGCAACGGGGTTTTGGAAAAGAATGCAGTAGTTAGGGGTAATAGCGAAATCGTGAATGAAGGCGAATCCAGGGATACTATGGGCGTGTTTGCGAACTACTGTTCCTGCGGGATTCAGTTCAAAAATGGTGACTGTGGTTGACAGACCAACCTTGAGGGAGAAATTTACCAAACAAGGTTCGCCGCCATCCATGTCACAGCTAGGATCGAAGCGGGGATGTGCTGCAAATGGATCGCCTTGTGCGATCGCGCCGTCCAGAAAGTCTTTTCCTACGGTTTCCAGATTGTGAGGATCGAGGCGATGGGGTTCTGCTGCTTCCCACAGTGCCAACAGTTTGCCACCCCAGTAGATAACGTTAGTATTAGCAATGTTCTTCAGCCGGAAATCAAAGGCATTTGCCAACCAACCGCCAGGTTTTTGCGTACCAAAGACGCCGCGATACAAAATTTTTCCAGCTTTTTGTTCTTCTACATACGCCTCTGTACGGATGTAGCGATTGCGGAAGTGAGCGCGACCGTCACGAAACGAGATGGCGCTAATCATACCATCGCCATCAAAGGGGTGGTGAACTGGTTGTCCGTTAATATCTAACAAGCCAGGACCGTTGCGAAATAGCGTTCCGCACAGTTGAGAAGGAATTTCCCCTTCTACATCATCGATTGCATAATCGTACTCTTGTTTGAGTGATTCATACCCTCGCTGCCAATCGTGGCGTTGGTATGACTTAGGAGGAACTGTGGTGGCGCGTTCGTGAAGTTGCATAGTTGGGGAGTCGGGAGTCGGGAGTAGGAAATCGTAGGGGCGGCTCAAGCCGAAATCTCTGCTAAAAGCAAAGTGTTTTGGAAAACCAGCCCGTATAGAGAGCGAGTAAAGGATGCATTACGTTTACAGGCGTAGTCAACAAGTCAAGAAAAATTACGAATTATAGCTATATCTTCATAATCGATCGGATGTTATTCATCCTTCATCCGTCACTCGGCAGGTTCTTCGACTGGTTCTTGTCGTAAGGAAGGCGGGACTAATTCTGAAAAGTGAGGTAGTAAAGTTTGCCCGATTTCTTTGCCGTTAGTTGCATCTGAGGCGATCGCGGATTGTCCGCTAGTAGCATCGATCTCTTCTTTAGCAGGTAGCCAGCTTAAAAATGGCAGAGGTAAAAGTGTCGATAAGTTGGTAATAACAACTAAAAGCCAAAGCAAATCGAAGTTATGCTGAGAAATGCCAAACCAACGCATCAAAACTGCTCCAAATTGATAGGAAGCCAGGGAAGCCAGGTTTGATACAGACATCAACAAGGCAAACAATGTCGCTTCTACTCCTGGAGGGCAAAGTCTTGCTGCTAATACCAAGACAGGCATGTAGGCAATTTGCCCCATCACAGTTAGTACGAGACTGTCACCCAAGCTAAACCAGCGATCGTCAATTCCCAAACTGCGGTTGGTATGAGTAACGAGCAGCAGCATACTCATACCCAAAACAGATGAAAGTAAAGTACTCCAACCAAAAATGACGCGGAAAGAGACGCTTTTCAGGAATCGTTGAAAGATCCACACGCCAACTAGGGAAGCAATACTCGTGACGAGGCGGACTCTACCCAAAAATTCTGGTTCAAACCCTAATTCGTTGGTGGTGAAGAAAAAGAAGGCTGCATCCGCTGTGGGAGTGACCTGCCACAGGAAAATAAAGGCAGTGGGGAGCCAAATCGCTCTTTGGGCGATCGCCTGTCGTAGCTGTTTAATCTGAGTACTGACGCTAGACCAATTGGCAAACGCTGGAGAGTTATCTGTTTTACTAACTGGGACTTCAGCAATAAACCAAGCAACAAAAGAAACTATCAGGGGAAAAGTTGCCGTAATCAGAAATACCGTGCGGGTAGTGAAATGTTCTAGCAGCCAACCGCTGAAATATGCCGTAATCAAGCCGCCAAAGGCTGAAGTTCCCCAGCACAAGGATTGCAGCGAACCCGCATCAGCTTGAGTTTCGACTCTCGCCCGTTCTACTACCAAAGAGTCTACAATCACGTCGCTCACAGCAACCGATAGAGAGCCTAGCGCGATCGCGCCGACGGCTGCCATCGGTGTATTTACAACTGTCGCCATACTTACCCACGAAATTGCCCCTAAAATTCCCGATAAGATCAAGTAAGGGCGGCGGCGATAGCCAAAGATAGGCAAACCGTCGGAAACAAAGCCAAATACCGGTTTAATAATCCAGGGAAGCGCCACAATTCCTAACAGTGACGATACTTCGGCTGGACTCAAGCCCAATTCATCCTTGAAGAAAAAGCTGACGGCAAGGCGGGCTAAACCTAAAATTCCCTGAACGAAGTAGACAGTCAGGATTGCGATTAACTCCGTACTGGGTTCTTGACCGAAGAAAATCTTTTCTTTTAACGAGTCTTTTACCTTGGACAAGCCAGAAGCGGAAATCAGCATTGATAAATAAACTTTAAGATTTATCGACTTTTATATCATATCTACTCTGAAGATGTGAGTTGCTACTGGAGCGATCGCTAACTTAAACTGAGAAAAAGGTGGAATAATGGCTTATTCGCTACCACAATTAATACCCCCAACAACGTGCAGACAGTTGTGGGCAAGAACAAAATCTTTGCCGACAATATCCAAAACTTCTCGGCAAGTTCCGCTCGTCGTGTCGATCTAGTGATTCAACTCAACCACAACACAGATTGTAGTGCCGCGATCGCTATGTTGAAAGAGCGGCTGAGCTGAATTCCAATAATTACAAAACGCCTTTAGAACTAGGGATATTACCAGCCCGACGGGGATCGATTTCTACAGCCATGCGGAGCGATCGCGCTAAAGCTTTAAAAGTTGCTTCAATAATATGATGAGAGTTAATCCCATCGAGTTGACGAATATGCAACGTCATCTGACTGTGGTTGACCAACGCTACAAAGAATTCCCGCACTAGTTGAGTATCGTAGGTTCCGACTCGTTGGGTAGGAATTTGCAGTCCGTAGCTGAGATGAGGACGACCGGAAAAATCTAAAGCAACTTGAATCAACGCTTCATCGAGGGGGGCAAGAAAATGCCCGAAACGGACGATTCCCTTGCGATCGCCTAAAGCTTGGTGAAAAGCTTGTCCGAGGGTAATTCCTACATCTTCGTTCGTGTGGTGGTCGTCGATTTCGATATCGCCTGTCGCCTTCACCTCTAAATCGAATAGTCCGTGGGAGGCAATTTGATGCAGCATGTGGTCTAAAAATGGAATTCCCGTCGCCGCATTGCATTTGCCCGTTCCATCTAAATTCAGCGTCACTTGGACGTCGGTTTCGCCTGTAGTTCGGCGGACAGATGCAGTCCGTGCGGCAAATGCATGTTCGTTAATCGAAGGGCGATCGCTAATTTGCATAACTATTGAGTCTGAATGGGGATCGGGAGTAGGGAGCAGAGTTTGAGTCAGATTGAATTTTTCCTAGCTTAGTCCTACTGCCGATCTTAGTGGTAAGTACGAGCTATTGCATCAGTGGCGATCGGGGAGATAGTTTCTTTTGTGCCAAAAAAATAGAGTGCGATATCGACGCACCCTACTTGCGATTGGAGATCGAACTAAAGATTATCTCAGTATGTTCACGATACCTAGTACCGGACTTAAGACAGGTCCGAATACAGCACCAATTGCGTCACCTATCCCAGCGGCGCTATTACGTCTAACTACGATAATGTCGTTGTCACGCATAGTTGGGTTATTTTCGTCGTTGATTCCCTTAGAAAAATCAAGCTTAACTCGGCGACTCGTGACTGTGCCGTCAGGGTTGAGACGAATTAAATCTGCTGAACCCCTTCTAGCACGGGCATTATCAAATCCTCCAGCCGTTAACAACGCTTGGTTGAGTGGTGTATTGGGCTGTAAGTTGACTAGTCCTGGCGTTTGAACTTCTCCCACAACGCTAACTTGAATCGTTGCTGGAGAAAAACTTGCATCTGCTAAGGTAGTAGCATCTGCTGGGCTGATATTTGTTGCTGTCGAAACAACAATAGTATCGCCCTCTTGAACGATCGTGTCCTGGTTGGGATCTCCTTGCAGCAATTTCCAGAAACTCACGGTCATCTTTTGTTCGCTGCCATTTCTAGTCGGACGACGGATTTGAATGTTCCGCACGTCAGCCGAACTTGTAATACCGCCAGCTAGCTGAATCGCCCGCGATACTGTTGGCAAACCGCCACCAGCGCCGCCGCCACCATCAATGCCTCCACCACCGCCACCTCCTGGGGTGTTACCTGGGGTAGTTGCAGCAGCAGCAGCAGTTCCACCACCAATAATGACATAAGAACCAGGACGGTTAACTTCACCCACAACTGTGACGGTACGGGGACGATTGGAAGCCATGGCAAAGCTAGCATTAGAAAAGGCGCGAATATCTGCCATATTCACTTCAGTTGCTGTAGGGACAAAAACTGTATCGCCATCTCGTAAAGTAATGTCCTGTGGCAAAGTACCTTTTCTAACCAGTTCCATCAGATCCAGATTGATAATTCGCTCTGGTCCCAATCCTTGCTTGCGCCTGAGCTGCACCTGCTTCAGATCGGCTGCTAGGGTAACTCCCTCTGCTAGAGTTAACGCCCCCACAATCGTAGGATACTGTACCCCTGGATTATCTCCTGCCCCACCTTGCAAGCCTACGGTGTAGGAGCCAGGACGGACAACTTCACCAGCAATCACAACGTTAATTGGGCGCGGAGAGAGCAAGCTTACCGTGACTAGGGGACGCTTTAAGTAACGAGAGTATTTTGCCGCGATCGCATCTGCTGCTTCTGCCTGGGTTAACCCCAAAATGTCTACAGGTCCGACTAGCGGTAAAAACAGCTGACCGCCAGGGGGAATCTGATAATCTCCAGTATATTCTGGCACTTCAAACACGTTGATCCGAATGCGATCGCCACCCCCAAGAGCATAATCTACTGGTGTTTGGACGGGTTGGTTAGCTGCTGGAGCTGTTGCTGGGGCATTCGCTGGAGCTACGTTAGGTAATGGAGCTGTGGTGTTTCCTGGCGCGATTGGGGTAGCTGTTGGCGCTGTGTTGGGTGTTGGCGCTACAGGGGTAGTGGTTGGAGCTGCATTATTACTCGGCGCTACATTCGGCTGAGGTACGGGTTTGGTTGTCGGTAAAGACGGAACAGCAGGTGTTGGGCGAGCGGGGCTGGTTTCTTGCGCTTTAATTGGCGCTGGACAAGCCATTGCCAATAGAGCAAAAAGCGTTAAACCTGCAACTGGCTGGGTAATTGCTTTAGACATACTTGTAGATTTCTGGGCGGAAATATAGGCAATTTCTTGCTGTTTTCTAGACTTCACCATTTTATGTTTTGTTGCCAGATATGCAATTTACTAGACATTCAGTATAAGTAAGTCAAGTTCAGCTTGGGCGAGCATGAACTTGAAAGTGGATTATGCCACAATTGTGCAAGCCTTGTAAAACTTCATTCAATGTTACAAACGCTATTAATTTGCCGCTGACTGCGTCTGCCTACTCGCACCAGTCTGTCGCGGCTTGCCACTAGCTATTATCTGATAACAGGTATCGCAACAACAAACATAGTTCCCATACCAACTTGAGTTTCAAACCAAATTTTTCCCTGGTGAGTTTCGACAGCTTTTTTCACGATTGCTAATCCCAAACCCGTGCCAGCGATATTGCCGACATTTGTAGCACGATGAAACGAGTCAAACAGATTCTCGCGGTCTGAGGCAGGAATGCCAATCCCTCGATCTCGAACTTGAAATATAATTTGATTTGGTTCCCACAGTAAATCGAAATTTACTTCAGTTGCATTTGGAGAATATTTAATTGCATTGGATAGTAGATTAATCAGGATGTGCCGTAGCAGTTTTTCATCTAAATGAATCATCTCTGATTTTCCTTGAGCATGAAATACAATCGCGTGAGTTTTTGTTGTCAGTTGAATTTCTTCGACTAAACTGTGACACCACTGAAATAAATCTATTGGGGTTGGTTGGTATTCAAGTTTTCCTGCTTCGGCTTTACCCATCACTAGCACATCGTTTAATAAAGAGGTCATATGCTTAACCTGGGCTTGAATTCGGTGTAAATGGTGGCGTTTTTTCTCTTCATGCCAAGTTGCACTGTAGTTTTCTAGTAATTCAGTTGAGGATAAAATTGCCGTTAAGGGAGTGCGGAACTCATGAGAAGTCATGCTAACGAAACGCGATTTAAGTTCGTTAAGTTCTTTTTCTTTAGCTAAAGCTTGTTCGACTTCTAAATTTTTGGTAGTAATTTCAGTGAAAGATATTTGTAATTGGGCTGCCATTTGGTTAAATGAGTCAGACAATACCGCTAGTTCATCAATATTTGCTACAGATTGCCGGTCGAGATCGATACTAGTAAAATCTCCGATCGCGGCTTGTTGAGCTAATACTTGACTCGCTCGACTCAAGCGCCGAATCGGAATTGTAATCCAGCGAGATGTAACTGTACTCAGCGCAGTTGTTATAATTAGAGCTGTCAAACATAGCAAAGCTGTGGTGCGATTGTTAACGTGAATGTCCTGCATAAAATCTGATTCAGGTACGACAATCGTTACTAACCAATTCAAGCCAGAGTTATCTTTCCAAGGCTTAATACAAACAAATTGCCGTACTCCTGCAATTTTAAAATCAAAATACCGATCGGTTTGAATTGCATTCAGATCGTTAAATTTTTCCAGCAAAAACGCTGTGGTTTGCTGCGTTACAGGATCGTGACTGTTGACTGCGTGTATTCTTCGTGCTTGGCGATCGACGATCGCAAACGGCTGGTCAGAACTAGAGCTAGCTACTAATAAACCATTACGCTCGATAATAAAAATTTGTCCCGATGAACTAACTTGTAATTGATGTAAATAATCGCTAATCTGTGACAGAATCAGATCGACTCCAATAACACCAATAAACTTATTTTGGCGATCGCGTACGGGATAGCTAGAAGAGATAGATAAAACTTCTGGTTTATCTCGCCACTGATAAATCGAACTCCATACGGGTTTACCTGCCTTCGCTGCATCTGCATACCAACCCTCTTGTTGCACTGGTTCGATAGGGTCGATAATTTTCTTCAGCCTTTGGCGATTTCCCCGCTCGTCTGTGGTGTAAATAGATTGGCGACTGAGCGACGTTTTCAGAGTTTCATTAATGAGTAAATGACCGTTATTGAGGCGTTCGACGCCAATAAACTCACCTTGGATGTTGGCATAATTAATGTAACCGACATTGAAGACCTGCATTTGCTTCCAGAAGTAATTTCCGGTGCGATCGAAGTCTTGTAAATCGAGCAAACCTAATTCAACTGCATCTAAATTAATTTGATTAATTTGTTTGGGGACTGCAATGTAAGTAGAGAGGCGATCCTGAATTCGATCGCCAGCTTTATCGATTAAACGAGTGGCAAGGCGATCGACTGCTTGCTGACCGTTTTTAAAAGAAAAATAGCCTACTAATCCGACAGTTGCCACAATGTGTAACATAAATGGCACTGCCAACACTAACTGCAATGGCATTCTTCTGGATGCTGGATGAGATATTCCGGTTGCGGTTCTCAGCCAACCAAAGCGTGAAAGTAGCTTCATGGATAAAATTTAGCTAGTCGTAGCTTATTATTCCCCATGTCAGCCAGTAGATTTTAGGTTGAGAACGTAGCGATCGCTCAAATTATCAGCATATAGTTAAGTTATCTTACAAACGCGAGCGCTGTTTATCTTCTCAATTAGTTGCGATCGCCAATCTCAATATTTTTTTATTTCAATAAGGGATTTTTATTACACGCTGCCGAGCTAATAGTCTGCTCGATTCTGCTCAATCTCGTTTCTGGACGTTTAGCACTAGCTATCCAAAATAATATATTCTTTTTTACAGTGTTACTAAAAGCTTCAAAATATTTGTTAGCAACTTCATTTCCTAAGAGTGCTTGCTGCAAGTCTAGGGGAACAATTAATTCTTCAATAGCATCTAAAGTATTCCACGAACCGTCTTGTTTTGCTGCTATAATTTTTGCTAAACCAGCTTCAGTAATTAAATCTTGTTTGATAAGCTCTTGAATATATTGCTTATTTAATTTTGACCATACACTTTTTGGTTTTCGAGGCGTAAATATTTGTCGGTAGCATTCTTTATCTAAAGATTGTACTTTACTATCAATCCAGCCAAAGCATAGAGCTTCTTTTACTGCTTCACTATATCGAATACTAGGCTGACCACTCTTAACTTTGTAGTACATCAGCCAAATACCATTAGAGCTATTATGGTTTTTTTCTAGCCATTCTCGCCATGCTTGGCTGTTTTTTGCATAAAAGGTTTCTAATTGGCGATCGAATTTCGGCATAATTAGAAAAATCTGGAAGTTTAAAATTTCACGATTCAAATTATTTTAGCTATTGCCAAACTTTAAAATAAAGTCTGCCAAGGCTGGGGTAAGTACTGTGGAAATTTGATAAGCTCGATGCAGGTCAGAATGAATATTATTAGGTACGCTGACCGAATTTGCATGGCTTTGGGTTAGTTGACATCTGGCTGTAACGGAAAGCGGTATAAGTTGAGTAGCAGATATCGACTGCATAAAGCTCGATGCTTAGTTGTAAACGATGCTCATTCTGCTCCTTTTACTACTTAAAGTCAGGTGCGATCGCACTAACAGCCATGAGTTTTTGCTCAACAAGTTCGCAATCTGCGGCTCATTTGCTAAATTACAATTAAAATCTCATGAATAGCGAAGAACTGGCGCAATACATTGAAAAGACAGATGGTATATCTAAACCCTGGCTGCTGTTGCAATTGCGCCTAAAGAAGTTGCAAGAGCGATCGCACGTAACTACCCCAGAGGAATATGCTAAAGAGTTGGCAGACATACACCAAGATTTGATGAATCTGGGAGAATGGTGGCGGGGGATAGAGGACGAGGCATTCGGTAGTTAACTATCCTTTATAAAGTAGCACCGTCATTCTATGCTTTGCAGCCAAGACTTATATGCCTAGAACTAAAAAAACGACCGCGAAAGAAATTGCTACTGAAATTAATCTCACAGATCCGCAGTACTACTTCAACCGCGAGTTGAGCTGGTTAGAGTTTAATAATCGAGTCTTACATGAAGCTTGCGACCCGCGATCGCCTTTACTGGAACGGTTGAAGTTCTTGGCAATCTTCAGCTCCAACTTAGATGAATTCTTTATGGTGCGCGTTGCAGCTTTACGCCAGCAGCTAGCAGCCAAAGTCAGCAAACTTAGTCCTGACGGACGTACTCCAGAGCAACAACTAGAAGCAATTGCTCAACGCCTGCGTCCTTTGGTAGCGCAACAACACCGTCATTTCGAGCAAGTTCTCAGACCTGCCTTAGCGCGAGAGGGAGTCTATATTTTAGACTACATGGACTTGAACCAGGAACAGCGGACGTACCTGGAACATTACTTCGACGAACAAATTTTTCCCGTTCTCACTCCTTTAGCTGTAGATCCGAGTCACCCTTTTCCCCACATTTCCAATCTCAGCTTGAATTTAGCGGTAGTGATGAAGAATCCGGTGACGGAAGAAGAGTTATTTGCCAGAGTAAAAGTACCAAAAGTCCTACCGCGATTTTTGCCGCTTCCAGAAGAACTACGGGTGCAACACCAAGGCAAACCAGCACATTGGACGGGAGTACCTCTAGAACAAGCGATCGCCCATAATTTAGAATCCTTGTTTCCAGGGATGAACATCTTAGAATATCACTTGTTTCGGATTACCCGCGACGCTGACATAGAACTAGAAGAAGACGAAGCCGACGATCTACTATTGGCGATCGAACAAGAACTCCGCAAGCGCCGTATAGGTGGATCGGCAGTCAGACTGGAAATTCAGTTTCAAATGCCAGACTTGTTACGTCATAGGCTACGACGAGAACTAGATTTAGAAGAAAGGGCAGTTTACGAAATTGACGGCACTCTGGGACTAGGAGATTTAATGTCATTTATGGCATTACCGCTACCAGAACTGAAAGATCCACCCTGGAAATCCGTCGTTCCTCCCCGCTTGCAACGCCTCAATCCCGTTACTCATCCTAGTGTAGATTTAGTAGATACCGAAGATGGAACCGATTTTTTCAGCCTGATTCGGGAAAAAGATGCTTTAGTTCACCATCCATATCATTCTTTTTCCTCCACCGTACTGCGGTTTATTAGCAGCGCCGCTCACGATCCAGATGTTTTAGCAATTAAAATGACGCTGTATCGCACCTCTGGCGACTCCCCCATTCTCAACGCTTTGATCGCTGCCGCAGAAAACGGTAAACAAGTGGCAGTATTGATGGAGTTGAAGGCAAGGTTTGATGAAGAAAATAACATTTACTGGGCGCGACGGTTAGAAAAAGCTGGAGTTCACGTAGTCTACGGTGTTGTGGGATTGAAAACTCACTCGAAAATCGTTATGGTCGTGCGGCGGGAGGCAGAACGCATCCGACGCTACGTTCATATTGGCACGGGTAACTACAATCCAAAGACAGCCAGAATTTATACGGATTTGGGACTCTTTAGCTGTCGTGAAGATCTAGGAGCCGATCTCACTGACCTATTCAATTATTTAACTGGATACTCACGACAACAATCGTATCGCAAGCTATTAGTAGCACCAGTCAATTTGCGCGATCGCATGGTGGCTCTAATTAAGCGTGAAATTGAGTACTGTCAAAACGGTGGTACTGGTCGAATTGTGGCTAAAATGAATTCTCTTGTCGATCCGCAAATTATTGCTACTCTCTACGAAGCTTCTCGCGCTGGCGTACAAATCGATCTGATTATCCGAGGCATGTGCTGTTTGCTGCCGGGACTAAAGGAAGTGAGCGAAAATATTCGCGTTGTCAGTATTATCGGACGCTTTTTAGAACACTCTCGGATTTTTTATTTTCACAACAATGGAGAAGAGGAGATTTATATTGGTAGTGCTGACTGGATGCCACGCAATCTCGATCGCCGAGTCGAAGCTGTCACCCCAATTGACGACCGCGATATTGCTAAGGATTTGCAAGAAATTCTAGGGGTCATGCTTGCCGATAACCGCCAAGCTTGGGACTTACAATCTGACGGACGTTACATTCAGCGCCGTCCTACTCCTAATACTCCCCAATCGAGTTCTCAGAAAATATTTATGGAAATGGCTCTCAATCCTGGGATGACTAGTGACTAGCGATCGGTAAAAAGTGACTGGTGACTGATGAATAGACCTAAAATTCAGCCACTAGCCACTTACCGATCCCACCTTCTATACATTCCACCGTAGGGTAGAGGTAGTCTTATCTTGAATAAAAATATACTGTGAAAACTAATATTTATAATCATCCTTCCTAGTAAACTTATACGGTTTAAGATGCTGATGTTGTCTTGCGAACCTTCCACTGTTAGAGTCTTGGTTGTAGACGATCACGAACTAACTCGTCTCACCCTAAAGCTAGCGATCGCTCACCAAGAAAATTTAGAACTAGTAGGACTAGCCAGCAACGGTCAAGAAGCTGTAGAAATGGCACAGCGCTTTCATCCAGATGCGGTTGTGCTCGACTTGCAAATGCCAGTTATGGATGGCTGGAGTGCTGCTGCCAAAATTAAAGATATTCAGCCAGAGACGCAAATTATTGCCTATTCTTCTGTAGAAGATCCAAAGCTCCACGATCGCCAAGCAATTGCCTGCTTTGATGCAGTGTGCAAGAAAGACATTGCCACTACAGAACTATTAAACCTGATTAAAGAATTAAAACAACAGCAAGAAATGAGTCGCTCGTAATTAATTGAGCTAAGCAAGACAATCTTATGGCAGCCAAGATTTAATTAATTATTAATTTATTACACTCAATTGATAATGCGGGCAATATGGTGTGTTAGCACTGGAAAGCGACAATCTAAGTCAACTTCCGGTGCTATTTTTTAGAGTCAACCAAATAATAGATTAGTTAGTTGCATTGTCAGGAAAAGTACGCTTGAATTCATCAATTAAATCGTCCATTTCTTCTAAAGCTTGATTGACGTCTATTCTCAGCGTTCCTAAATTAGGTTGTTCTAATAAGCGCAACAATGATTCGCGTTTTCCTTCAAGTAATGTAATCCTTGCTTTCAAAGTTTCAACATCCATCATTTAGTCCTCATTTGATTCTGCCCTTATTGTAATAGAAGTCGGAACTCGGAAGTTGGAGGTGGAGACCAGGGAGAGCTGAGGAAGCTGAGGGAGAAAATCACACGCACCACGCACCACTCTTCACTGGTCACTGATAACTGATAACCGCTCTCTACTCCTCACTATTTGATGCACTAGATTCTAGACGTTTAGCAGTAAAGGCAATTTCTCTAGCTGTCGTACCTAAGCTCAGTTTACCAACCATCCTTTCTGACTGAATCTGACTAGAAATCGCGATCGCATCTACAACTGCTGCTACAGGTCGGTGGCAGATTGTCGCTAAAGGTACGTTACCAGCCAACTGCAAAGCGCGATCGCTCAGTTTTCCCTTGAGAGTCGGTCTTTTTTCACCAGCTCTAGCTTTGCGTGCATCACTCTCTGCTAATAATAAAGACCCGTTTAAGTAAATACCTGATTGTTGTACGTCTAATACTAGATCGGATAACTCTAAACAATCAGGCAAATTTTGGTCGAGGGACAACAGATAACGCCCTTGAATTGACGCCTGTGTTTTGAGATTAGCTTCGCCGTAAACAGAAACAACTTTAAACAGTATTAAAACCGAACCGATTGCAATGCCGTAAAAAGCTAAAGATTTAAGATTGAAATGGCTTTTCATAGGTAGTCATTTGTCATTGGTTAAGAGGCGAGAGGCGAGAGTCAAATAATTGCGAATTGTGTAACGCTTCGTCGCCTAGCCTGCAGCAACGCTGTGCAAATGGCTGACACGCAGTGTAGCGGAGCGTGTACATTGCGAATTGTTTTGGTCACTGATAACTGATAGCATCAAGGTGAGAACTGACTTGACTGTGGCGACGGGCAATGAGCAAGGAAGATTGACACTGAATTGCTAATTCATCTGTGTACCTGCCTAGAGTCTGTCGTTCGATTCCCCAGGCGCGGCTCATGCCAACTATGGTTAGATCGACACGAGCTGATGCTTCTACTACTGCTGGAATTGGTTCGGAAGTGTCTTTTAGTTGAATTACAGAAATGCGATCGCGCACTTTCTGCGGCAGTCGTTGCATAATGTTGCGTAACTCATAACTGAACTCGCTTGGCGCTGGTGTCGCTGGCGTCGCTTGCAGTACTGACAAAAATGCCGTGTCGCAACTCGCTAGCAGCCGCAGGGCAATGACTAACGCCAAATCATCGTGAATATTGCCAATATAAGGCACTAGCAGCGATTCTAAGCTCTGTTTGCCGCGATCGACGTACACGGCTACGTCTACTGGAGCAAGGCTGAGAATTTGACCGACACGCCCACCTAAACGATTATTACTAAAAGCCGGACGATGCCAACCGACGACAATCAAACTAATGCCTTCAAGTGCCGCGATCTCAGATGTAGCTTTAGCAACATCGTTACTGACACGCACGAGGGGATAGATTAGAGTGCGAATTGGAGGCGGTTCTAAGGTTTGGATTAACTCGTCTAGCTCTTTATAGCGTTCCTGAATTAACCTGTCAGCCTCTTCTGGAGTGCTTTGGAAAGCGTAGTCTTCTTCGATTTCAATCAAACTGAGCGGATGGACGACAGCAGCAGACGATCGCCCGCCAGCGATCGCTGCTGCTAATTGCAATAGTCCTTGTTGGGTGCTGGGATTTGCTACTGGTACTAAAATTCTATACACCGAAGCTACGGGCTCCGCATCGCTTTCTGGCTGCGGCTCAGGCTCCACCAAATCTAATTTAATCAGTCGCTTCGGATACGTCCATTCCAGCAATGGCGAGGTCATAAACGTTGTCACCAATGCCATAATCACGAGCATGGTAAACAGCAAAGGCGATATGACACCTAAGCTCAAGCCAATGTTAAGGACGATCAACTCCGTTAAGCCACGGGTATTCATCAACCAACCCAAAGCTGAGGCTTCTCGTTTATCGATACCACTGACGCGAGCCGCCACATAAGTACCGATGTACTTTCCGGCGATCGCCACTGCTAAAATCAACAAACACAGCAGCCATAATTCAGGACGGTTGAGCAAGCCAATTTGGGTTCTGATCCCGCTATAGGCAAAAAAGACGGGGAGTAAAAAGATTAAAACAAAGTCTTCTGTCTTTTGGGCAATCTCCCGCACCAGATCGTGGTCTTTGGGCATGACTGCACCTACCAAAAACGCCCCAAAAATTAGGTGGATACCAATTGTTTCGGTAATTAGGGCAGAAATGACTACCCCCATGTAGATCCAAGCTAAGAGGAACTGCGTTAAGCGTCCGTTGCGGCGATAGATTTTTGCTAGATTTTCTAACAACCAGCGCCCCACCGTGAACATAAAACCGATGTAGATTATCGCCTCAATAATGGTCGGTATAGCCTTGACAAAATCACCTCCTTTTGCCACTGCGATCGCCACTGCCAAAACGCACCAAGCCGTGACATCATCTACCGCCGCGCACGTTAGCGCCAATGTCCCCAACCGCGATCGCTGCAAGTTATTCTCCGTAATAATCCGCGCTAGAACTGGAAATGCCGTGATTGACATTGCTGCACCCAAAAATAGGGCAAAGGCAGTGAAGGAAACACTACCATTAGATACCAAAGGATAAAGGATGATAGCTGAGAGCGTCCCCAAAGAAAAAGGCACTAAAATACTGACGTGAGAAGTAAGAATCGCTATATCTAACTGTCCGCTCAAGTATTTAGGATTTAGCTCCAAGCCAATCAAAAACATGAAAAAGATCAGTCCAATCTGAGATAGAACATTTAGGTAAGGAAGCGTTTCAGATGGAAACAAAACTGCGGCAATATCGGGAGCTACTAGACCAAATAGCGATGGTCCTAGCATGATTCCCGCTACAATTTCACCGATTACCAGGGGTTGCTTCATCCATCGGCATCCTATTCCCACAATTCGCGAGAGTGCGATGACGATCAGCACTTGAATTAGAACAAGAACAACTGCGTGCATAACTTAGGGGTTAGGGATTGGGGGGACAAGGGAGACAAGGAAGAGCGGGGAGAGGGGGAAGATGGGGGAGAGCGCACGAGAAAATTCTCCCTTGTGTTCTCCCACACTCCCCACACCTTCCACACCACGCACCACTTTCTTTCCCGATTCCCTTATTTGTTCGAGGCTAATTTATCGGCAATGCGGGTAGTTTCTGGCAGACGATATTTTGGCGCGCATTGTAAAACGTAATCGATTGCGGTGGGTAGGCTGACTCGATGTCCGCTAGAAATATAAAGTGGTTTTGTCCCAGTTCTAGTTCTGAGTACTGCACCAATAGTTTCTCCTTTATCGATCAGTAGTTGCCAACTACCTCGTTCTTCTGGGACTTCTCGATGCTTGCCAATCAGTAAAGACTTTGCCACACCTATAGTTGGTATATCCACAATTAACCCTAGATGACAAGCGATCCCGAATCGGCGTGGATGAGCAATTCCCTGACCGTCGCACAAGATAATATCTGGCGTAATGTTAATTTTTTCCATAGCATCGAGAACGGCGGGTACTTCCCGAAACGATAAGAATCCTGGAATATAAGGAAAACTTGTCGGACGACGGGCGATCGCTGTTTCTTGCAGTTGCAAACTGGGAAAACTCAGCACGACAACCGCAGCCCGACTTATCGTACCATTTGCTTCAAAACCCATATCTACACCTGCAACATACTGTACTGGTGTCTGAATTTTATCTGTAGTAATAATTTCACCTCGTAATTGTTCTTGAATCGCGATCGCTTCTGCTGTAGTTAAAGTCCAAGTATGACGTTGGTTAATTTTCATTAATTATTAAGTAGCGAGTAGTGAATAGCGCTCCAGGGATACGCTTATCTTAAGATTTTCAGTAATTTTTCCTAGTTCAAATTATTCGAGTGCCTAATAGACTTAAAACTAAATAATGGTAATTGGTAATTGGTAGTTGATTGACGGTAAACGCGCGCCGCTACACTGCGTCAAGACTGTTGACTACTCCTGACTCTCCACTGACACGACTCACGACCCACTATTTTTATGAGAAACAGCGATTATCTGAAAACAAGTTTGCCCTTTGCTGGCGGGATCGTCCTATTGCTGATTGCATTTATCTTTCGTCCTTTTGCGATCGTTAATGCAGGAGAAAGAGGTGTAATGATGCAATTTGGTAAAGTTCAAGAGGGAATTCTTGATGAAGGTTTACACTTAATTATGCCTTTTGTTACTACAGTTAAAACTTTGAGCGTGCGCGTTCAAAAAAATAGCTTTAACGCTGATGCTGCTTCTAAAGACTTGCAGAAAGTTACTACAGAATTGGCAGTTAACTGGCATATTGACCCCACACAGGTCAATAAGATTTTTCAACGAGTTGGAGATGAAAAACAAATTGTTGACGGCATCATTACTCCTGCTGTTTCCGAAGTCCTCAAAGCCGCAACTGCAAAAAAAACTGCGGAAGAAATTATCACTAAGAGAACAGACTTAAAGGCAGAAATTGACGATGCTCTAAAAGCTCGCCTGGGAGATTATGGAGTCATGGTAGATGACGTTTCTCTAGTGAATTTTTCTTTCTCTCCAGAATTTAGCAAAGCTATTGAGTCAAAACAAATTGCCGAACAAGAAGCCAAACAAGCAGATTTTGTTGCCTTAAAAGCTACAAAAGAAGCACAAGCAGAAGTTAACCGCGCCAAGGGACAAGCAGAAGCGCAAAGATTGCAGCGACTCACTTTAACCCCAGAAATATTACAAAAACAAGCAATTGAAAAATGGGATGGACGTTTCCCTACAGTTATGAGTGGCAACGGTAGCCTACCTTTAGTAAATATCAATCCTTCTGAGTTGAATAATAAAAAATGATTATAGGTAGTTAGTTGGTGATTGTTAGTTATTGGCAAGAGGCAAGAGACGGTAAGCGATCGCTGATGATTGATAATTGATATTTAAATTTCTCGCTTGCTCTCATAATATCTCTTGTACTCCTCGGCTAAATTCTCTTAAACCAGAAAATTTTTATACAAACCCTTGCTTGCTTGAGTGAATGCGAACTTCTTCATGCCTATCTCATATCTAAAAATTACAGAAAAAAATTTATACTTATTTTCTGCCGATCTACGTAAGATAACTGCCTATTTCTAAAGGTGTAAGTCAACTGGTATAGCAAGACACTTTTTATTTATGCTAGCTGCCATAATACTAGTTAGTGGATAGAACGTTCTATTTAATAGCACCAGTCTTGGTGGAATGCATTAGTTACTGGGTGCGGAGGCTGACTTTTAAGCCCCGCTGCCCATTTCGCTTGACTGCGGTGCTTTGGAGCGAGTCTGTAAGATTGTCCCAACCGAATAGGAATAAGGCAACCATGGAAATGAAACCGCTGATTTCCCCAGAGGAACTTGCAACTTTAGTGCAGCAAGAGTCAATAACAATCGTTGACACTCGCACTCCAGAAGAGTATACAATTGCCCATATTCCAGGAGCAGTCAATATTCGCGAGATTTTTACTTACTTAGCTGCTTCAACACCTGAAGGATTGAATAGTCTGCACGCAGAATTTGCTCAACTTTTAGGCGCGGCTGGTATTTCCGGTCGAGAAAAGATTGTCATTTACGAAGAGGCGATGAATAAAGGCTTTGGACAATCTTGCCGAGGATATTTTCTGCTGAAATATCTTGGTTGTCAGCAAGTATCCGTACTGCATGGTGGTTATCAGGCTTGGCTAGCAATGGGACTACCGACAACTGCGGAAATTTCTACACCAGAAGCAACAACGTTTGTGATGGATATCGATCCATCGATTATGGTGACGACAGAACAGATGTTACAATCCTTGGACAACCCAGCCATTATCAAGTTAGACGTGCGCGATCGCGATGAGTGGGTGGGTGAAAGTTCTTCACCTTATGGTGTAGATTTCTGTCCCCGCAAAGGTAGAATTCCTGGGGCGGTTTGGATTGAGTGGTATGACTTTATGGTTCCCAATGCTGAAATTCCTACATTTCGTTCCAAAGAGGAAATTTTGGCAATGTGCGAGCAAGTGGGTATTACTCCAGACTCAGCAGTGTATGTTTACTGTTTCAAAGGTTCTCGCGCTTCCAATACCTTAATTGCCCTCCAAGAGGCAGGAATTAAAAACGTGAGAAACTATTTTGCTTCTTGGAATGAATGGTCTCGCGATCCATCTTTGCCAATTGAGACAGGCAAACCAGTTAACAGTTTTCAGTTTTCAGCGACCAGTTAACAGTAGCTAGTGACTAGTGGCTGGTGACTCGTTATAAGCGAGCGGGAGTCAGAAGCCTGAAGTTAGAAAGTCATTTTAACTTTTAGCTTTTGACTTTTGACTTTTCACTTTTGACTTACGATGATAATCGTTGCAGCTGGTACATGCGATCGAACAATTGCCAGCAATATTGCTCTGATAAGCCGCAGGTAACTGCACCTCTGAGGACTACATCAAAGTACCAGTCGTTAGGGGGCATTTCTGTTGCTAGTTTATTGACCACAACGTATGTCCGCACGCCTTTGTACAATCTCCCTTGGCTTTGAACGCTGATTCTTTCGTGACGATACCAATTTTCGGGGACTCCTTCACGGCGATCGAGGGCTTGGCTCAGGCGCTTTGGTAGCATGTATAGTACTCCTTCTACGCTGGCTGTTTCATCGGGGACAACATCTAATACACCAGAGTTTCTTAGCGGAGAATAGGAATAAAAGCCCAACCTGTAGCCTTTAAGAGTGGCAGGACCGATCGCATATACATGTGTTTTTTCACCGAGCGATCGCTTTAAGTCTACCGGACACATACAAGAGCCGTAAGCAAAATAGTAAAACATCGGTTCGCGTGGTTGTTGCTGGCTCAAATATGCATTGCCGATCGCTTTTTTACCGATAGTTTCATCAGTACTTGCTACCTCTTGCACCTGCCCTAACCTGCTCATAAGCTGATGGTAGTAAGAAAGTCAAAAGTCAAAAGGCTGAAAGCTATAGCAAATTCAATGTTTAGCTAACTGCATAGTGCAAATTAGAGGTGCTACAGCTTACTCGTTACGATTGTTATCTTATCAGACTCTCTCGTTTAAAGCAACATATCTTGATAGAATAACCGTAGATTTTAAATCGTCATCGGTCATTAGTCATTTGTAGTTATTCTCCCTTGTCCCCCGACTTCCAACCTACATTGACAAACTCAACTGCGAGCCATTTTGAGTTTTAACAACTTCAATTCGGGCTTGAAAAGCTTCTTTGAAGTAGGGCATGTGCGTTACTGCAAGAATGCAAGAAAAGTCGGCAGCGATCGCGTTGACTGCGGCAATGAGGCGATCGCAACCTTCTTGGTCTTGCGTGCCAAATCCTTCATCGACGATCAACAATTGTAAAGATGCTCCTGCTCTTTGGGCTAATAATCTTGCTAGCGCTAGTCGAATAGCAAAATTGATCCGAAATGC
>ERZ1066120.778-NODE-778-length-25374-cov-16.095936_pt1 | contig 25374 bp, 27 predicted proteins | sample MGYA00382767_ERZ1066120 | MGnify/ENA primary metagenome ERZ1066120 (study PRJEB33369, sample SAMEA5778350) | biofilm metagenome | biome: Industrial cooling water; feature: Water cooling tower basin; material: Biofilm | place: United Arab Emirates | collected...
GGTGCAATTTACCTCGCTGCTTCCGTCATCTGGCTCAATTGATGACACACCCTAACGCCTCATCCCTAGCCAAAACTTCTGTTGTTGCAGACAAGCAAGAGCGATTCTCGTGTCTACTTGCGGAAATTCTTCGTAGAAGCGGCTGACACTGAGGAAAGATTGGGGTGTGTGCAGCACGACGATCCGATCGCCCCATTGTTCTAGCCAGGGTAGCAAGGTGTGAGGTGCTACAGGAGTGCAGAGCCAAACTGCTATGTGGTTTTGCGATCGCAATGTTTGGGCTGCTACTGCCATTGTCATCCCAGTCGCAACGCCATCATCAACCAAAATTGCAATTGTATCTCGCATAGGTGGGGCGATCGCACTTGGTTGGGGACGACCGGAATTAAGCAATGCCATCTGCAATCTTGCCTTGCTCAAGGCTGCTTCTAAGGCTAGTTTTCCGGATGGCGAATCTCGTACCGCGATTGAAGTTTGCCCCGCCCACAAGACGTTATCATCTGCTGTCACTGCTCCAATTGCTAGCTCTGGATTTTGGGGATGGCTAATCTTTTTTGCCACCACAATATCTATCGGACAACGCAACCGCCGCGCCACTGGCACTGCTACAGGCAATCCCCCTCGTGGTAAGGCATAGACAATCGGATAGGGGGCAACGCTAGAAACACCTGCAATCTTGTCCAGAAGGCGTTGAATTTCTGGTGCTAGTTGTTCTCCCGCAGCAACGCGATCGCGAAACAATATAGCAGTTGACATACTTTCGGCTAAGGGCGGCATACTGCTTATATCTTCAAGGATTTTTCCGCAGTTTACCTGGGTTCTACAGGCTTTTTTCCAATCGACTAGTAAATGCAACAAGATTTATCTATTAGTAATACTTCCCTCATTTCTTCATCAGGAGTGGGGAATGGATAGTTGTAGGGGTGCTTTCTCGCTCGCACCCGTACAGAAGACGAGTAGTCAGAAAGAGGGTTAAAGTAGTCACAATTTCGCTACAATTGGAAAGCTTGCTAGCGCAGCTATAAGCAAATCTAACTTTCTTCCATGTCTAGCGAAGACCAACTCAATCTATTTGCATCTTCGGAGATTGTCGAGCCAGCCGCACCGCCGCAACTGGATCTGATTCCCACAGATGCCAAAATTCCCATTCCTCCTGGAACTTATCCTAGTTTGGTGGAATTAGCTCAGCACTGCAACCAATGCGATCGCTGCGGATTAGGCGAAACGCGCCATCATGCCGTAGTAGGGCGAGGCAATCCCCAAGCTCCAATTATGATTATTGGCGAAGCACCAGGGCAAAATGAGGATGAGACGGGGTTGCCCTTTGTGGGGAAAGCCGGACAACTTTTAGATAAAATTTTAGATTCTGTAAAATTAGATACAGACAAAGACGTATATATTTGTAATATCAATAAATGCCGTCCGCCAGGGAATCGCACGCCCACAACCGATGAAGTAGAAGCTTGTAAACCTTATTTGTTGGAACAGGTTCGCCTCGTTAATCCGAAAATTATTCTTTTAACAGGTGCAACAGCCCTGAAAGGCTTGTTAGGCGAAAAAAGAACTATTACTAAAATCCGTGGTACGTGGTTAGAGTGGCAAGGACGCTTGTGTATGCCCATCTTCCACCCCGCTTATTTGCTCCGCAACCAGTCTCGCGAAAAGGGTAGCCCTAAGTGGTTGATGTGGCAGGATATTCAGGAAATTAAAAAGAAATTGGATGAGATTCGCCAGTAGGGTGCTTTATTTTAAAGTACCTTATCACTGTACGGGCGGGTATACCAAGGTATTTCACTAATAACAGAAATTTTGGATGAACCCCGCCCCTACCTCGCATCCCGCGCCCGACAATCGCGCAGCCAGGTTTCGATCGCTTGGGCAATGATACCATCGCTCGTTTCTTCTGGTGGTGTGGGGTATCTTTTGCCAGTGCGATGGTCGCTTTGCGTTTGCGTAGCATGGTCGAAGAGCATACCGCCTTCGGCATCGCCAATGCGAGTAAACATAGTAGCCAAACGCCATCCATCTTCAGTTTTGGTGAAAAAAGCCCAATGAAACCCCTGTAATTCTACGGCGCGGTCGCTTAAATACTGTCGCTCCAAGGTAGTAAAGAACACTTGCTGCACGTCATCACTTTCTGCCTGCGGCGATTTAGGTTGGTAGACACCAGGCTCGGTCGTTAGAGGTTCAAACTCTGGCTGTCCTGCAACCAATACATATGTATAAAGATCTACACTGCGGCTCAACCTACGAGCGCGCTGACTGGTGCGATTGGCATATGCAGGCAAATCTCTTAGAAGTTGGTTTGTCAGGGTTTTAATATCTTGCGTTTGGCAACGAGGATCGGGAATCGTAGGGGCGGGTTTATCGGAGATATCTGTTAGTAGTGAAGTATCTTGGTAAACCCGCCCGTCTAAGAGTGGGTAGGGAGTCGGATCGGCAGGAAGCGGGTTTAAAAGAACCAGCAGAATAGAGAGAAACTGTAAAACTCTCCCTTGTCCTAGAACAGAAAATATAACCCCAATAAGGGCGGGTTTGTTAAACATACCTGCAAGAAAAAAAATTTTGGTTAAACCCGCTCCTACAACTTCTGTCTCTTCTAGGCATCAAATTACTGCCAACTCCTCACAAATCCGTTCCCAAGCCACCTGTGGATCGGCAGCAGCGGTAATTGGACGACCGATCACGAGATAATCTGCTCCGGCTTGAATTGCTTGAGCAGGAGTGAGCGATCGCGTTTGATCGCCTTTTGCTGCCCAACTCGGACGCACCCCAGGACAAACTAAAAGAAAATCATCGCCACAAGTCTGCCGCAACTGTTCCACCTCCTGCGGCGAACAAACAGCCCCATCTAACCCTGCTTCCCGCGCCAATAATGCCATCTCTAGGGTATATTCCGGTAGCTCCAAGGGAATTTTTAACTCGAAGGCAAGCTGACGGGCAGAAAGGCTCGTTAAAAGAGTAATCGCAATTAATTTTGGTGGTGTTACACCTGCTGTCTTCGCTTTCTCCTGCGCCGCTTGTTGAGCCACTGACAAAGCTTCCTTACCAGCAGTCGCATGGATCGTCACTAAATCGACACCGTATCCCGCCGCCGCCCGACACGCCCCAGCAACCGTATTAGGAATATCATGAAATTTCAAGTCTAGAAATATCCGCTTTTGCCGTTGTTTTAAAGTACTGAGAATACCCCCGCCACAGCTAACGAATAATTCTAAACCCACCTTCCAAAAACTCACTTGCGGCAACCGCTCCACAAGCGCGATCGCCTCTGCTTCTGTTGGTACGTCTAAGGGAACAATGATTCGATCTGTCAGTCGTCCACTACTCACTACTCACTACTCACTACTCACTAATTTAACAAACTTATTCTTGCCAACTTGTAAGACTTTACCATCTAATTCTTCTGGAGAATTGAAGATCAGATCTACCTGGTTTAGGCGATCGCCATCCAGTTTAACTGCACCACCTTGAACTTGTCGGCGGGCTTCAGAACTACTCGGACACAAACCACTGGCACTGATGATATAAAACAATTTTGCCGGAAACTTGATTGCAGACAAAGAAAATTCCGGTACGGCTGAAGTGTCGGTTGTATTGCCCCGTATCAGAGACATTGCTGCTTGCTGTGCTTTCTGGGCATCTTCCTTACCGTGATATTGACTCACCACTTCTAAAGCCAGCAGTTTTTGGCGATCGCGCGGTGTTTCTGGCAATCCATCTAAAGGCAAATTTGTCAATAGCTCGAAATAATCTTTTAGCAAATGGTCGGGGGTTTTTTCCAACTTAGAATACATCGATAGCGGGTCTTCTAATACTCCCACTTGGTTTCCTAAGGATTTAGACATTTTCTGGCTGCCATCTGTACCGATCAAAATCGGTAATAGAACGCCAAACTGCGGCTTTTGCCCAAAATGCCTTTGCAAATCTCGCCCTACAGCAATGTTAAATTTTTGGTCTGTCCCACCCAACTCTACATCTGCTTCTAGGGCTACAGAATCGTAACCCTGTACTAAGGGGTAGAGAAACTCATGGATATATATTGGATTTTCTTTCTCGTAACGTTCGGCAAATCCCTCTTTGGCTAACATTTGCCCGACAGTCATCGTAGACAACAACTCTAAAATTTTGGTCAAATCCAACTTTGATAACCATTCCGAGTTGTAGCGGACTTCCAGTTTGTCGGGAGAGAAATCTAAAATTGGGCGTACCTGATCTAAATAATTCTTAGCATTCTCGGCAACTGCTGCCGCACTCAACTGACGGCGAACTTCCGATCTACCAGTCGGATCGCCAATTCTCGCCGTGAAATCGCCAATCAGCAAAACTGCTTGATGTCCGGCATCCTGAAATGCTCTGAGTTTGCGGACTGGAATACTATGACCTAAATGAATCTCAGCGCCAGTGGGGTCAATCCCGAGCTTGACACGCAAGGGTCGATTTGTCATTTTTAACAATTTTTCCAGACTTTCTTCAGGATTGCTAGAATCGGGCTGGTCTGGAAAGATTTCGCTGACACCACGCCGCAGCCAATTTAGATCGGTTGTCGCGGTGGCTAGTTGAGATTTTGGCTCTTGCCTTGGGGATGATAAATTCGTTACACTCACTCGCAACCTTCTCAATCGCTTAATTGACAGACTACTATAGTGACAAAATTATCCGTCGATTTGGCGATCGCGATCGTAATCAGTTATCAGTTATCAGTGAACAAAGGAGCCAGAAGCCAGAACTCAGGAGCCAGAAGAATGCAGGTACAATCTCTTCTACTCACTACTCACTACTCACTACTCACTTCTTCCATAAGGAAATTAAATCGCCGTGTCTTCTAGCATTGCCCAAGAAAAACAGAGATATTCATCACCTGGCTGGAAATTTATTAAAGAAGTCAGTCAGGTGACAGGCGGAACCCTTTTAGCAGTCATTATGTTGGCTAGTGCCATTGTAGCGGGAGGGCTAGTGGGCTTAGCAATTAGCTTCCGCAACCTACCCGATGTCAGAGTATTGCGTAACTATATTCCTTCCGAAACATCTTATTTTTATGATATAAACGGCAAAGTCCTTGCCAGTATTCACGGCGAAGCCAATCGCGAAGTCATACCCTTAAACAAAATTTCTCCAGATTTAAAACGAGCAGTATTGGCGATCGAAGACAGTCATTTTTATTCTCATCATGGAATAAATATTAGTAGTGTGGGGCGCGCCTCGATTGTCAACTGGCAGCGCGGGGCAGTTGCAGAAGGCGGTTCCACGCTAACAATGCAGCTAGTCAAAAACATTTTTCTATCGCAACAGCGCAAGTTTAGCCGCAAGGTGGCGGAAGCAGTCTTGGCAATTCGCTTAGAACAAATTCTGAGCAAAGACCAAATTTTAGAAATGTACCTCAATCAAGTGTATTGGGGACACAACAACTACGGCGTAGAAACAGCCGCTCAAAGCTACTTCGGCAAATCAGCCGCAGATTTAAACTTAGCGGAAGCGGCGATGATGGCTGGAATCATTCAAGCACCGCAAAATTACAGTCCGTTTGTCAGCATGAAAACTGCAAAACAGCGGCAAGAAACTGTATTAAATCGAATGCGAAATTTGGGCTGGATTACAGCAGAGGAAGAAGAACAAGCGCAAGAGACAAAAATTACCCTAGGAAAAATCCGCTCGTTCCAACGCAGTACGATGCCCTTTGTCACCAATAGTGCTGCAAGGGAGTTAGAACGAGAATACGGCATCGAAGCCGTACAAAAAGGCGGACTGCGGGTACAAACTACAGTTGACTCCAGAATGCAACAGATTGCAGAAGAAACCGTAGCAAAATGGCATAAGACCATTCGTTCTCAGGGAGTCCGTGCCGATCAGATGGCTTTAGTATCGGTCGATCCGCGTACCCAATTTATTAAAGCATTAGTGGGTGGGGTAGATGCCCGAAAAAGTGAATTTAACCGCGCCACTCAAGCTCGCCGTCAGCCAGGATCTTCCTTTAAGCCTTTTGTATTTTATGCGGCTTTTGCCTCTGGAAAATTTACGCCTGATAGCACGATTAACGATACTCCAGTTAGCTATCGCATTCCAGGCGGAATCTGGACTCCTAAAAATTACGATGACTCTTTTAACGGTTCCATATCAGTGCGGCGATCGCTAGAAGTCTCTCGTAACATTCCCGCTGTGAAATTGGGTAGTGCCGTAGGTTTAAATCGAGTAGTAGAGATCTGCCGCATTTTGGGCATCAATAGCCCCATGGAACCAGTTCCATCCCTACCACTAGGGGCGATTGGTGTCACGCCTTTAGAAATGGCAAGCGCCTACGCGACGATCGCTAACTATGGTTGGCAGTCTAAGCCTACCATCATCGCCCGCGTCACCGATAGTAGCGGTAACGTCATCCTCGATAACTCTCCCAAACCTCAACTCGTCCTAGAACCTTGGGCAGCCGCCAGCTTAACCGATGTGATGCGAGGAGTCATTACTAGCGGTACGGGAACCGCCGCCCAAATCGGTCGTCCCGCCGCAGGTAAGACAGGAACCACATCCTCAGAACGGGATATTTGGTTTGTCGGTTTCGTGCCTCAATTATCTACAGCTGTTTGGGTTGGTAACGACAACTACAGACCTGTAGGTAAAGGTGCAACAGGTGGTGTATTCGTCGCTCCGATTTGGCGTGCCTTCATGTCACAAGCGTTAAAAAATACTCCAGTCGAAAACTTCCGTCCCCCCTCTCAGTTCGATCGACCCAAGTGAGGGAGTGGGGAGTGGGGAGTGGGGAGTAGGGAAGAACTAACGATTTGCCAACAACCAACAACCAACAACTCTTCACCATTCCCTTCTTTGAGATTGTTGAATAGCAAACAGTCTTCCTAGGCAGAGCAGTTAGAATAGAAATAGATAGGGCATAAGTTTGTCCTAGTCAACGTATAAAGTTCTCTGAACTCTCCCAAAGCTAGGTTTTGAACAATTTTTATGGAATCAAGTAGTAGTAATTCTGCCAGCCCTGGTGAGAAATCGCCCCATAGGTTGGCAGAAATTGTAGGAACGGCGATCGCGGTGTTGACGCTCATCGTACCTCTGCTCGCGATCGCTCACTACTCGTCCAATGACGTGCAATTAGTGCAGCCCCTTTCCTATTCGCTACAAAGGACTGATAACTAACGTTGCCAATGCATAGTGCTTGAATCCCACTCGCTCCAGATTTCACCTAGGGGGAACCATGTTTTAAACTCGATGGCTAGCAGCAAAAGATTTACTGCTAGCTGTCACTCCAAGCCGTCCGTATTAGCCTAAAATGCTACAGGTGAGGCGATTGTTGTGCTTCTACTAGCTGTCATTTTGGAGAACTATTGTGGACTTATCCCGCATTCCGGCTCAACCAAAGCCAGGTTTAATTAACGTTTTAATTGAAATTGTTGCTGGCAGTAAAAACAAATACGAATATGACAAGGATCTGCAAGCTTTTGCTCTAGACAGAGTGTTATATTCTTCAGTCCAGTATCCCTACGACTACGGTTTTGTCCCCAACACTCTAGCTGATGATGGCGATCCGTTGGATGGGATGGTATTGATGGACGAACCGACCTTTCCAGGTTGTATTATTGCTGCTAGACCAATTGGGATGCTAGAAATGATCGATGGTGGCGATCGCGATGAAAAAATTCTCTGCGTCCCCGATAAAGACCCGCGTTATGCTAACGTTAAATCCCTCAAGGATGTCGCGCCTCACCGCTTAGACGAAATTGCCGAATTCTTTCGCAGTTACAAAAATTTAGAAAAGAAGGTAACGGAAATTCGCGGCTGGCAAGATATCGATCGCGTCATGCCTTTAGTAGAACAGTGTATCAAGGCTGGTAGCGAAAAAGGTCGCGATTCCGACTCCCAAACCGTTTAAATGTAGAGACGTTAATGTAGAAACATGAATGTAGAGACGTTACATGTAACGTCTCTACACATAACCCTAGCCCTTCCCATGCAACGCACATTCCTCCTCGCCAAAATCCACAATTGCACCTTAACAGGAGCGAATCTTAACTACGTGGGTAGTATCAGCATCGATCGCGCCTTATTAGATGCGGCGGGAATTCTACCATACGAGCAAGTGCAGGTTGTAAATGTCAATAATGGTGAAAGATTAATAACTTATGCGATCGCCGCACCACCTAATTCAGGCAAAATTGAGTTAAATGGTGCGGCGGCGAGATTAGGGGTAAGTGGCGATCGCGTGATTATTATGACCTACGCTCAACTAACTGAAGCAGAACTCGAAACCTTTTGTCCTACAGTTGTTTTAGTAGGCGATCGCAATCAGTTGCAAGAAGTACGGCGCTACGACGATTTATTATTAGCTCAGGTTTAACTTTGCAATCGTCAATTTTATCAACAGGCTTTTGCGTTTTTTATGTCTGACATATGTATTTTATGTATAAGATGGCTATTTTTCCCACAGTGCTTTGGATAAACTCATAAAGGCAGAAGATTTGCACGCCAGAGTGAGAGCGATCGCAACTTAAGATATACAAGGCGCGATCGCGGGTGAAATAGCAAGGGCATGGAGTCATGAAGAAACTAATCAAAGGGCTGCGGGAATTTAAGACCAATTACTTTTCGACCCACACGGAATTGTTTGAACAGCTAGCTCACGGACAGAAACCGAGAGTCTTATTTATTAGCTGCTCCGATTCTCGCGTCGATCCTAACTTGATCACTCAAACAGACATCGGAGAATTGTTTGTCATTCGTAACGCTGGGAACATTATCCCACCCTATGGGGCAGCGAATGGTGGCGAAGGAGCAGCGGTAGAGTATGCGATTCACGCTTTGGGGATCGAGCAAATTGTGGTCTGCGGACACTCCCACTGCGGCGCAATGAAAGGACTGCTGCAATTAGAAAAACTTGAGGAAGAAATGCCCTTAGTTTACGATTGGCTGAAGCACGCTGAAGCTACTAGACGACTCATAAAGGAAAATTATAAATCTTATCAGACAGAAGAATTATTGGAAATTGCGATCGCGGAAAACGTTCTCACCCAGATTGAAAACCTCAGAACCTATCCCGTCGTCCACTCTAGAATGTATCAAGGCAAGCTGAAAATTTATGGTTGGATCTATCACATTGAAACTGGGGAAGTCTTAGCTTACGACTCTGAAAGCCACTCCTACGTCCATCCTCAATCCCAAATAGGCGAATACGACCCCCTAGATGGACCAGTAGCAAGCGAGTTTACTACTAGCAACGCTCCTCCTGCTCCTATCGCCTGCGATTTCCCTCATCGCCAGCACTATGAAGTTGTTAATAATGGAGATAATGGAGGTTTACAGGGGTCTTCATCTATATCGTGGCTACCACCGGAACAAGCAGAGCGCATTTATCGCGGTTCTAATGGTAGGAAGTAGAGTTTAGCTATTTGCGAGTAACCTTGACTTGAGCGATCGCTTGTTTGGTATTATCTGAGCGATCGCGTGTGGCATAAGTTAGGGTGTATACTCGTTCTTGTCCTGTTGGGGTGATTGCCCGTAGAAACACCCGTCCATCTGGTTTTATTTCAATATCAGGTGATGTAAGGCGATCGCCCCTAACAACTTGCCCATCATTCGTTGCGATCGATACTATCCTCTGAGTAGGAGCGGGGTCAACATCATCGCTAACCCGTGCGTTTATTTTTATCTCCACCATACGATTGTTGGGTGGTGAAAGTGTAGTTGGAGTGACGCTAAAACTTAATTTAGGCGGTTGGCGATCGCGAATTGAACCCTCAAATTGCGATGGGGTAAATTTTTGTGTAGTTAAGTCTTCATCCTCTATCTGTAGTTGTGCGCCTTTACCGTTATAAATGACAAAACCACTCACCTCATACGCGCCATCAACAGCCTTACTCCCAATTGCAGCACCATTAAACCTGAGTTTGATTTTGTTTTCACCTTTAGGTAAAAAACCACGGTCGGATAGTACGTCTAAAGGATTAAGCTTGCGATCGTATAAGATCGTATTCCACTGATAAAAGTCACCGCGTCGAATTTTCAGTGGGATGGTGACATCAAGAAAATCATATTTGCCGTTGTTATTTGTATCGACTCCAATAGCGGTAAAACTACCGGAATAAACAATTGCTTCATCTTGTAATTTTTCTAGATCGTAAACCTTTGTTTTACCAATATCGTAATCAACATCGATTGTCTTATTAGTTTCAGCAGTATCTTCTAACTGTAAGCGAATTTGACTAATAGTGTAGGGAGCATTCTGTTGGAGAACTTTTTTAATCTCTCCTGTAGAGAATTTGATTTCTGGACTAGCGATACCAGGAGTTAGCTTGATTGTAGAATCTGATTCGATTGATTCTCCATTCTCGGCTTTTAGAGTTACAAATATGGTGTACTTCCCAGCTTGAATAACTTTAATTTTCGGAGCGATACGAATCTCGTCAAATAAGCCATCGCCGTCGCTGTCATTGAGGCGATCGCTAAATGTTCCCAGAAAATGTGTAAGTTTGCGCTTAACTTGAAATGGTCCTAATACAAAAGTACGTCCTGGCGCAAAAATGAAATATTTACCTCCTAAAATCCACTTTGTATCGACGCTACTAGTCTGCTCAAGTGGAGTGTTGAATAATAATTGGTTTAGCTCTACCGATACTGGATTAGATCCAGTCTCTCTAACTGTTAAACGCATCCAGCCAAAGTAAGATTTTCGTATCTCCCAGCCTGAAGAAGATTCCGAACCAAACCCAGTAAAAATAGGTGGAATATAAAATAATTTAGGTAACTGAAAACCGATAAAACTATATTCGCTAACTGGTGCTTGTTGTGCTGGAAAGGCATAAAATAAAATCCGGTCGGGGCGATCGGAGAAGTTTAAGTTGTAGTAATAGTTACTGTTATACGATCGCTTTACCTGAGTTGGATCGTCAAGAGGTAATGTAGATTGGGGTTGTTGATAAGTACGCCGCGTATTGAGTTCTAAGACAAAAACTTTTGAATTAGTCTGTTTTAGATAATCTTCTAATGCTAATAGACGTGGGGGATTATCCATCCACTTAAATTCATATCCGTTCTGAAACTGCTTGCCGCTTAATGACACTTCTTGTACGCGATCGCCTCCTTTTACTACATACCAAGGACTAATCCAACTTAGCTTGTAATAAGCTACTACCAATATACAAATGATGCCAAAAATTTGCCAAATCCTATTTAGTTTCCAAATTAAAAAAATTCCTAATAATAAAAGTAATGGATGAAAGAAGTAGCCGAAAAACAGTAATAAAATTAGGTATATATAAAATACACTTAATGATATCAAATCCATAAATCCGCCTATCAAAAAAGTAGGGTGGGCATTACCTAGCGTATGTTGATATAGTATATTTTGATGCATTACGTTCGTAGGGGCGCACCGCTGTGCGCCCCTACAGATCTGTGTATATCATGCAATGAAAACAGTTATATTAATTTAGGAAAGTCTTTGTACCATTCACTATGGTCGCCTGCGTGGTTATTCATTCCTGGTTTAGTTAGACAGCCTTTCGGTTGAATATAACTATCAATTCTTCTTGATGGTTGTTCGTACCAGCCAATATTAAAAGCACAAAGCTTGGGGAAAAAGTACATAGATGAATATGGTAAATGGTCGTGAATCCACCAGGCTAGCGGACGAAAATCACCAGTTTGTTCGTAACGCTCTAGATACCAATTCACAACAATACAAGCCATTGCACCCATTTTACCTTGGCGTAACTCATCCCATGTATGGGAGGCTGCATTGTCCTCACTACAATTATGTCCTTTCTCATTACAAAATAAATTGAGTTCTTTCGATCTGTAACCGGAACGAATGGTAATTTTGCCAAAAGTTGCTTGCAGAGGTTCGAGTAGTTCTTGGCATAAATGTTTACCCGCTTCAATCGCAAGATCGGGATTATCGGGAATATTTGGTTTCCCATAGAAGTTAGCAACTTCACTATACAAAAAATCTCTAAAAAAGAAGTTTTTTGACAAGCGAACTCGACCGAGGTTTTCTAAACTCTCAACTGATTGAGGCTTTTTCATATGAATGAGAATTTACGCAAAAATTAGATGTTTGTAAGGTGTTATTGTCTACCCTACCGAAGAAAAAATCTCTCGGTCAACAGTAAATTTGCGTAATAGGGATAATAGTAAGGTGGGCATCGCCCACCCTACAAATAACAAATAACAAATGACATTTTTATAGTTTGCTGTAGGAGCGATCGCGAACTCGAATTGACTCAACTGATTGAATAATTTGTGTCAGTTTTTGTGCCACTTCTCCACTAGCAAACATCGCTGCTGCGCGATCGATTCCCGCCTTAATATCAGAACAAATACCAGCACGCCATAAATAAAACCCACCATTCCAAATTGCAGATTGCATCATTTCTGATGGTTTTCCTTGCAAAACCGATCGCATATCTGTTACTAAATGTTCTGTTGTATCGCAGGGGACATTGTGGCTGCCGAAACCATAATCGCGGGGTGAAAGGTGCAGGCGTTCGATCGCAATTAGTCCCGTTTCGTCAGTGACATCGGGTGTAGATAAACCAATAATATTTGTCCGTTCGCGGGGTAAATCGCAACTGCCTTCTAATCCTTTGACTGTCGTAAAGTTGTTTGTACCGCGTAAAGACAAAGCAACTTGAAACATATGTTCTGTGGGAGGATGGACGTATCCCGCCACAATCTGCGCCGTTCCCGCATAGGGACACCACATTAATTCCATCGTGGCAAAAGGCGGACGCTTACCAATTTGATCGCGGTATTCAAATATTTTCTGAGCCAGAGGGAAATGCAGGGGTAAATAAACAAACCCCAAACCTGTAGTCGCAAATACTTGCTGGGTTTGGTCTAAAGCAAGTTGCGTCCAATCGACTCCTAAACCTTGCCAAATCTCCACTAGTGACACGCCGTACTTAGTCGGCATTCGATCGCTACCGTGCATAATCGTAGGTTGCCCCGCAGCCGTTAGCAATAGGGCAGTCAGAGGAGATATTAGGGCAGTGCGATCGCGTCCATCGTAGGGAATGCCCAAAACCATCACCGGACGAGGGCTTTCAATTGGTTGTAGTTTTGGTCCTAGTTCGTCGTAAACATCCAGCATACCTGCTAATTCTGCTCCCGTGGGACGTTTAATCCGGTGGGCAATCAGAAAAGCACCAATCTGAGCTGGAGTTGCTTCCCCCAACAACATCATTCGGGCTGCTGCGGCTGCTTCTGTACGAGTTAAGTCCTCTGCCGTATGATTACCGCTACCCACTTTCCGCAGTAAGTCCCTAAATGCGTTGCTCACGATCTCATCCCTTGCTTGAAACTCTCAAAACTTTTGTAACATGGCATTTCTCAACTTGAGTGAGTAGTGAGTAGTGAGCAGTGAGTAGTGAGTGGGAAGCTATCTGCTCTTCCTCAGCTCCCTCAGCTTCCTCAGCTCTCTTATCTCCCTCATCCCCCCACGTCCCCTTTTCTGCTACGCTCAACTTAGGTGGTACGAGTTCTTTTACCAATTGCCAAAAACATTGAATTGGTGGGATACTGAGCCGATCTTGACTTGTCACCATCACAACTTGGCGAGATAAGCTAGAGCCTGGTGCGAGAGAATCACTATTATCGGGGTTAGCGATTGGGCGTACGGCAAGGGTAGGATCGAGCCGCGCTTCTACTAAAGCAGACTGCGGCAATAAAGCGATCAGTTCTCCTTGTCGCGCCACGCCGCGAAAGGCATCGAGAGTATTAACTTCTAACACGGCTTGGAGCGTAGCACCTAGGCGATCGAACCGCTCTTGTACTAAACGCTGCATTCCATAACCATCTTTAAATACAACTTGAGGATAGCGGATTAGTTCCGACCAGGGGACTTGCTCGTATTGTGCCAATGGATGATTTGCTCCCGCCAAAACCTCAATGGATTCATCGTATAGCACTTGCGTCACCATTTCTGGGCTAGTTGTCAAGAAACGGTTATTCATGACGATCGCCAGATCTACCAATCCATCTTTTAGGACTTTCAAAGCGCGGTCGCTTCCCAAAGCCGTGACTCGTAGTTGGACATCGGGATAATTACGACAAAACTTTTGCAACACTGGAGGCAGATAGTGAGCGCACAGAGAATGAATTGCCGCAACACACAACTCCGGTTGTTTTCCTGCCATTAAATCTGCTAACTCTTCCGTAACCTGTCGCCATTCCTGACAGATCTTACGGGCGCGGGGCGATAATCGCTCCCCTGCCAAAGTCAGCTTAGCTTGTGCCGTCCGATGAAATAGTTGCACTCCTAAGTCTGCTTCCAAGGCTTGAATCTGCCTGCTAATTGTCGATTGGGTAACTCCACATTTGCGGGCTGCTTGCTGAAAGCTACCTGATTCTGCGATCGCTAAAAAGGCTTGCAACTGCTCTAATCGCATGATGATGTAGCCTGAATTACATTTAAGGCATCAATCTAAGTTAACCGATCTTAGCTTCAGGTTTAGTAGAACTTGATACAGCTAGACAGTTATCAGTGACCAGTGACCAGTGACCGACTTCTAACTTTCGATCCTTCGCCGATCTGCGGCGTGTTTTTATCTCAAGAACCATCATCGAAGGTCAAAGCAATAACTGGCTGAGGAACATTACTCAAATTTCCCTGCGCGATCGTTCTACCCTGGAGTGGTTGCGGCACTCTAAAAACCAGCTTTTCATCTTCTAAGTCGATTTTTTGCTGGGATGGTGCTGTTGGCTGGAGAATTGCGATCGGGATGCGATTGGTTACTACTGCGCGATCGGGTTGAGCGTGATGTAGAAGTATACCAATGTAAATATTGCATAAAGCTGCAACCAAAATAATAAGTATTATTTCTATCCATCTTCTGGAATTAAAAGATAACAATTTGAATACCTAATTTGTAGTTTTACCTTCACTATTAGAAGGGCAAGTTTTTTGAACAAACCTCGGTATTAATACGAAAACCTTTATTAAGTTTTCTGCCATCTTTATTTCAGTGAGATTACAGTTGAAGATTGCGAATATGCGGTAAATACTGAATTAATCATCAACTGCTGCTTGTATTTATCAATTGCCATGTTCAATACTTTTCAGTTAAGAATTGACTCAAGACTTCGGCTTCGCGCCTCCATTGCTCGTCCATACCAGAGTTTTCTTGCGATTGAGATGCATATACACTGCTGCTATAAAAACTACTGTAGCTGATGTATAAACTGAGGATAAAGACAAGTTGCCAAAAGATAATTTTCACGTTGAATCCACGTTTAAATAAGTCTTTATTTAACTTGCCCGTTTTTGAACCAATAGCTCAAAGAATTATTTCTCGTACTGCTCGTAAGCTGCGACAATTCTTTGTACTAAAGGATTGCGAACGACATCTTTTTGAGAAAACTCGCAAAAAGCAATTCCTTCGAGATGTTGTAAAATTTTCAACGCTACTGTTAGCCCCGATTGCTGTTGCATGGGTAAGTCAGTCTGAGTCATATCTCCAGTCACAACCATGCGGGAACGGAATCCCAGTCGTGTCAACACCATTTTCATCTGCGCTGGTGTCGTGTTCTGCGCTTCGTCAACAATCACAAAAGCATTATTCAGCGTCCGACCCCGCATATATGCTAGAGGAGCGACTTCAATTACACCTCGTTCCATTAAGTTAGACATTTTCTCTTGGTCGATGAACTCGTACAATGCATCGTAGAGAGGGCGGAGAAAAGGATCGACTTTTTGTTGCAAGTCTCCTGGTAGAAAGCCCAGCTTTTCCCCAGCTTCCACGGCTGGACGAGTTAAAATTAGGCGTTCGTACTGATTTGCCAATAAAGCTTGAGCGGCGATCACCACTGCTAGATAAGTTTTACCAGTGCCAGCAGGACCAGAGCAAAATGTCAAATCGTGGGTACGGATGTATTGAATGTATTGACGCTGGCGAAAAGTTTTTGCTCTAACTTCATCGCCGCGACGGGTACGCGCGAGAACGTCTCGCTGTAGTTGCTGCAATTCGCCTTGGCGATGGGTATCTAATGCTTGACGCGCCGTGAAAATATCTGCATTAGAAATACTTTTACCCTGACTCCAAAGGTCTTCGAGCGATCGCACTAACTGTTGACACAGCTCAATTTGTTTTTCCGTGCCATAAATATATAACTCTTGTCCGCGCAACACGACTGTAGCGCCTGTGAGTCGCGCCAGAGTTTTCAAATTTTCTTCGTTTTCTCCGGCTAAAGCGATCGCGCCAGCTTGAGTTGGTAGCGCGATCGTTAAAGGCTCTGCCATACCAGTTTTCTGCTTGTCATTGGTCTGCCATCAATCATCTGTCTTTTCTAGCTTACTAGTTACAAACAATCGGCAACCATTAACCAACGACTAATGAGAACGAGGTTTTTGCACGGGCTTAGGACTCTCACCCCGCGTTTCCCTCAATTTTGGCGTAGATGAACGGGTTTCACTTTCTTCCGCACCTGGCGCACCGTTAACAGCTTGGCTACCGTAGATATCCAGATAAACTGAATGCCCTGACATAGCAGCAGCAGCAGTAATTACTGTGCGAATATTTTGAATATTGCGTCCACCACGACCGAAAACTCGCCCTTTATCTTCACCTTCAAAGGCTACTCTGAGCCAAACTTTTGCCGTATTAGCGGAAAATTCGCAGTCTACGCTTAGCGAGTTGGGAGACTCCAGAAACGGTTGAATCAGAAATCGGACTAACTCAGCGTAATCCGGTTGCCGATCTGAACCTATAGGTTGAAGATTTTCCCTATTGGTTGGCTGCGGTATTGAGCTGTTCAAAGACATTAGCTTTTTGTAAAATGTGACGCACGGTATCAGTAGGTTGAGCACCTTGTTGGAGCCGCCTTACGATTCCTGGCACATCCAGCGTAGTTTCGTCAGTTCTGGGGTTGTAGAATCCCAGTTCTTCTAAAGCACGACCTTCGCGCCGAGCGCTGCTTTTTATCGCCACAATGCGGTAACTTGCTTCCCGCTTTTTACCGTATCGCTTCAATCGCAGTTTGATCATACTGGGGTTAACTTCTCCTGTAGGCAGCTAATAGATTTTATTCACTGAATAGATCATCATATCACAGTTGTCAGTTAACAGTTAACAGTTAACAGTTAACAGTTATCAGTTATCAACTATTCACCAGCCAATCACTTCTCAACCATACCGCTTAAATGTAAGCAATTAGGCGACCGCAAACGATCGCAGTAACCCAAAAAATCAGGGAAAAGACGGCGATCGCTCTAACTCCTAGTGGTGTGATACCTCGATTCCACCGCTTAATTGACTTGGCATAATATACGTGAAATACAGCAGCATTAATCCCAGCAAGCGCGATCGCGATTAACTTCCAATGAAAGACGGAATTAGCCGCGATCGCTTCAGCATCAGAAGCAAATAAGAAGAATCCTGTCAAGAGGGCAGAGCCAAAACCGATATAAGTCCAGGGTAAAACATGCCGTGCCAGATCGGTAACTAGCAAATGACGGGAGAACCCAAGCAGCCGCAGATCGAACATGGCAACTGCTCCAAATAAAATAGCAAAGCTGATAATGTGCCACGTTTCGACAGCTGGATAGAGCCACACCCATTGTCGCATCGCCGTAGACAACGCGCTTTCTTGCAGCCAAGTCAACCAGCTTTGATGCTCGAACATGCCGTTTAGCGCAGTGGTACAGTTTTTTCGTTTACTGTAATCTGTTCTGCTCGCATTTCGTTCTCTTCGCTACGGTGAGGATAGCCTTCGACGCTAACTGTTTTCCCAATTTGCAATTGCTTTGGTGGTAGTCCTCTATTTTGCAGTCGCGAGGGTGGTGCGAGGACGGCTTCCCAGACTTTTTCTTTGGTTTGTAGTTGAATGACAACGTGCGGGTTATCGTAGCCTATTGCTTGAATTTTCCCAGACAGGTTGAGCGTTTTGCTATTATCGTATTCGCTCCATCCGTGGTGCGCCACTGCTCTATCTATCCCAGTAGCAATAAAGATGGCTAGACAGCACGCTATGACAGTCACCCGCATCATTTTCTTTCTCAGCATTTCTCTAGCCTCCAGCAAGTGTAAGGTACTGGTGGATAATTCAAGGTAAGATTTGTGTCGCGCAAAGGCGCAGAGGCGCAAAGAAGATCGCTAAGGATGTTCTTTGCGATCGCGTTGAGTACGATTTTCAGTATGACTGACAAATGTGACGTGGATGTGTCAGATGCAATTTGCAATTCCAAAGGATCGATCCTGTTTTGTGCAACTAATTACGAATTATCTGACGGCGCGATCGCGTCATATAAGGCAGAATAATCTGTATCGGCTAATCCTTGAGCAATGGCAATTTCCAAAATTTGCCGTACTCCGTCTAAATGATTTACGTTAAGTCCTTGCGATCGCGCTTGGGAAATAAATAAATTGGTATCTTTAAGTAAATGTTTGGTCGGAAAATTAGGATTGTCGTAATTGCGATCGAGCATTCGCTGTAACTTTTTATCAAATGTTGGTGCGTAAAGGGCACTTTGGCGAAGAATTTGCATGAAAATCTCTACGTCTATTCCCTGACGCTGAATTAATCCTAAACTCAGGGCAAAAGCACTGGTAAGAGAGGCGATGAGTTGATTTAGTCCTAGTTTTATAGCCGCAGCACTCCCGACATCACCGATATGCAATGGTTCGGAACCAAAGTTTTGCAGTAAACTCAACCGCTGCTGAAATTGTGCTGGCGAACTTCCTACCATAACTATGAGTTTTCCGGTTTGTGCTTCGGGAATACTTCCTAACACGGGTGCTTCGAGATAATCTCCCCCAGCAGCAGTGACTTCTTGTTGAATCTCTTTGCTATCAGTGGGGGTAATAGTTCCCATTTGAATGATGGTGCGTCCCTTTAAGTGTTGTTGGGAAGCTGGAGATAGCAAGACATGACGAATTGCCTCAGCGTCAGTCAGCATTAAAATGATACACTCGCAAGCAGCTACAACTGCATCTGCATCAGTTGCGATCGCGACACCAGCCGATTTGAGCGGAGCTAACTTTTCTGGGGTACGATTGTAGGCAACTAATTCTATATTGGCAGCTAATAGCCTTTGTGCCATTGGCAGTCCCATCAGTCCAATTCCTAAAAATCCTACCTTCACTGCTTTCCCTCCCGATATAGGGCATTACAAGTAGAGACGTTACATGTAACGTCTCTGCATAATCTACGATCTATAATCCTCGAGTTTTATCGCCAATAAGGACGACCTTTCCAAAATACGCCAATAATAATAGCAATCAGCTGCATTTCATTGTTGTAGAGACTTACCACTCTTTCGGGAATGGGTACAAACGCTCTTACCACCAGACAGACGGTTAAACAAAACACCAAAGCCCACAATACACCAGTGTTAACACTAACATTGGAGAAAAATTTTTCTAATAAATAAACTGCTAATGCCCCAACACCGACAACACCAGCGAATTGTACTAATATACCCAAGCTGCCACCATACATTAAACCGATCGCCTGTGCCAGTGCTGGAGATAAGTCATAGCTGATTATAAGTAATAAATCTATAACAATAACAATTAAAGTGACAAGACCAGAAAGTAGGAATAGCGATCGCCACGGTAAAAATTTTAAGCGACGGAGGGGATTTGACATAGTTCTGAACTGCTATTAGATTGTTTTAATCGCCAATTACCAATTACCAATTACCGATTAGAAACTAAACGACGATATAAACGGTAGGACTTACGGACAATATTTAAAATAGAATAAGGCATTCGCAGCCGCAACGGGCAAAGAATAGGAAGATACAACCAGTAGTAAGCTTTCTTCAAGTCATCCCATGCCGAGCAAGCTTCTTCATGTAAGAAGTCAGAAACATCTACTACCAATCCTCTACCTTCCCACATCATGATATTACGACCGTGGACATCGTGAGGATGTAGTTCGCGCTGACGGGCGTAATTCAAAGCTGTGTCGATATCTCTAATGACTTGTGGTGGAATTCTGACTCCCTGATGCATACAGTCGTAAAGAGTCATCCCATACAACCGCTTTAGGATTAGCAAGCCTGACTCGGCGTACAAACATTCCGAGAACGCGGGATGGGAACCCAAGCGATGATAGACTTCTACCTCTTCTAGCCAACCCGCGCGATCGGGTGCATAAATTTTCACTACTAGGTCTGGCTGGCTGGGATGATAGAATACTGCGGCATAATTTCCCGTTCCTATTAATTGCCAAGGGGAAGGAAGTTTGCGAACTTTTACAGGATCGTGGAGTTCGACGCTCTCAATCTGTAGCCCAGGCAACAATTCCTGATGGATGAGTTCGATTAACCGATCCAAATATGTTTTTTCCATGTACAGTTTGCCTGGAATAGCAAGATTGCTCCCATACTAACTTTACTGAAGAATGGTAAAAGGCAGAAGACTATTTAAGTCTGCTCATTTCTAGGCTGCAACTCGTCCAAAATACCACTTTGCGCGACTAATTTAGGATAAATTAACAGGAAAAAAGTCATCCAGGTGAGTAAGGGTATAGCAATAAGAATTGTCAGCCACCAAGTTTTCAGGAATAACCAACTAGCACTAATTAGCGTTACACCCGTAAGTAAGATTGACCAAGGCTGACACCACCAAGGCTTATAGTTCCATACGCTGATGGGTTTTGAATTAGGTAGTTGATGCATGACAATAGTACTTGATAAGTTAAGATCTGGAAAGCGATCGTACTGTTTGTATGTACGCTGACAAGCTAAATAAAAGCGACAACTAAGAATTTACTCCTGGCTATCTTTTTCTATTTCTACTATTTCAAAACTAACTTTGTTATATAAGTCTTCTAAGGACATTTGAAAAACTATAGAATGTAGGGCAATAACTTCATCTTCTATGTCATGTTCTCTAATTTCCCAACGCTTTCTGCCAGTTTTGACATACTGCATGACAGAAATTTTAGTTTGGTCAATTAATATATACTCTTGAAAAGTGGAGATAGTTTTGTAATCTTCAAATTTGGTTTGGCGGTCGTGACTTTGGGTAGACTTTGATAAAATTTCAGCAATTACTATCGGATTAGTCACTGTGTCGGTGCGGTTATTGAAATACTCTGCTTTTCCAGCAATCACCATAACATCAGGATAGGTGTAAATCTTCTTTTCAGGTATCCATAAACGCACGTCACCCATAAAAACTTCGTAGTCTTGCTGTCTGAAAGCAAAATTCATTCCAGTGCTGAGATTTAGTGCTAGCCGATTGTGATTTGTCGTTCCGCCTGCCATTGGGATAATCTCACCGTCAATATATTCGCTTTTATATTCCGCTAACTCTTCTAAAGCTAGGTACTCATCTTGGGTGTAGTAGCGTCGTTCTGTTATTTGCATAATTTCCTCCTATTCCTGCACTGTCTCGCGGACTAATTGGGCTAATCTTTCGGCACTATCAACTACCGCGATCGCACCTGCTTTTTCTCCCATTTCCATCAGTTTTTCTGGAGATTGCAATAAATTCAAAACTTCCTTTGTGAGGAACTCTGATGTTAATTCTAATTGGCGAAATACCAACGCCGCACCCGCTGCTGCTAAAACTTGGGCGTTGTAATATTGATGATCTTCTGCTGCTGTCGGTAGAGGAATAAAAATTGCAGGCTTACGGGCGATCGCTAATTCCGTCACTGTACCAGCCCCAGCCCTGGCAATTACCAAACTTGCCCGATGCAATAGCCGCGCCATATTATCGTAAAACGGCAGTGCAATATATTGCGGGTGTTTTAAACTCTCCACGTCAGAATCGTTACTTCCCGTCTGATGCACCACCCACGCCCCAGCCTCAAACCAAGCCGCCGCACACTGGCGCACCAACTTATTCACAGCTACTGCCCCCTGACTGCCACCAACAATTAAAATTAGCGGTACGTTATCGGGGATAGGCAGATCTAGAGGTGGTAATGTATCTAGTGCTTCTACTTGAAATTGCGATCGCACGGGCGTACCCGTATAAATGGTCTTGACTTGAGGCAAATACTTCGCCGCAGGCTCAAATCCAATCGCCACCACACTGCACCAACGGCTCAAAAATCGAGTCACCTTACCAGGAATAGCATTTGATTCGTGCAAAATTACAGGTAAACCAAGCAATCGCGCTGCAATAACCGCTGGGGCAGCAATATAACCGCCCGTTGTCAACACTCCCTGAAACTGCCCCTGTTTTAATAGCTGCCGCGCCTGAAAAATAGAACGGGCTAATTTGATCAAAATCCTCGCCGTACCTAGCCCCAAGCCTTGCTGAATGCCCTCTACATCGATAGTATGTAAAGGATACTGGGATGGGACTAACTGAGTTTCTAACCGATTTGACACCCCTAACCACTCAATTTGGTAATCTGGCAATTGTTCCGCCGTCGCGATCGCCGGAAACAAATGTCCGCCAGTGCCACTCGCTGCAATTAATAGTCGCATCCGTACATCTCCCATTCCCTCAATCGAGTCAAGACACAGGTTAACTTAAGATAGAGCAGATTATGCATGAGTCATTGGTTATTGGTTATTGGTTATTTGTGAACTACCATTAACGAATAACGAATGACAAGTAACAATCAACACGAGTTGTCATAACTGCTCGCTCGGTCAAATATTTAGGCGATCGTCAATGGGTAAAATCTTGAATTCTCTGCGTGCTTGCTTGTTAGTTCCCGTACTGCTGACATTTTCTGTTACAGCGGGCAAAAGTGCTGTTGCCCAGACTCCAATACCAGCCCCGCCAGCATCCACACCAGCTAATCCGCCCCAGCCACCAGTACCACTCAATGCACCCGTAGAGCTGACAAACCTCATCGCGCAAATTGATGCTGCTGCCAACCAACGCAATATTAATGAGGTATTGAAGTTTTATAGTCCTAATTTCACTCACTCCGATGGTTTGACGCGCCAGAGCATGGCTCAAGCTTTAACTCAATTGTGGAAGAGTTATCCGCAGGTGAAGTATCAGACACAACTACAATCTTGGCGATCGCAAGGTAATGCGTTTGTTGCAGAGACAGTGACTAAAATTACTGGCAGGCAACCGCAAGCAGTTGGTAATACATTACTCGATGCTACTATTCGCTCGACGCAGCGATATGAAAACGGTCAAGTCGTACAACAACAAATTCTCTCAGAACAAAGTCAAATTAGAGCTGGTGACAAACCGCCGACAGTAGAGCTAAAGCTACCCCAACAGGTGAAAACTGGGCAGCAATACAACTTTGATGCTGTCGTGCGAGAACCATTAGGCGATGATTATCTTCTCGGTGCGGCGATTGAAGAACCAATTAACCCAGCAAATTTCTCAAATCCCTCACGGGTAGATTTAGAGTTATTATCATCAGGAGGGATATTTAAGATCGGTCGCGCTCCACTCAAGCCTAATCCTTACTGGGTTTCTGCTGTCCTGATCCGAGGCGATGGCATGACTTTGGTGACTCAGCGCCTTAACGTAGTGGGCAACAATCCCCCTGCGGCACAGAAGCCATAACTAGGGGCTGAGGGCTAGGGGCTAGGGGCTAGGGAAAGAAAGCCCCGTGGTTGCAAGGTTGCTGAGAGAGCAATTCACAATTGGCAATTGACAATTGACAATTGACAATTAAAATATGCACCACGCACCACTCTTTCCTGACTCCTGACTCCTGATTTTTGACTTTTGACTCCTGATTTTTGACTTTTCTATGGTTTCGGTTAAAAACCAGATTGTATTAATTACGGGTGCAAGTAGCGGCATTGGTGAAGCGACAGCGCGAATCTTTGCTCAAGCTGGTGCTAAGTTAATTTTGACAGCTCGCAGGCAGGAAAAGTTAGCACAGTTGGTAGATGAACTCAATAAAGAATTCGCCAGTGAAATATATTCTCTGCCTCTGGATGTACGCGATCGCGCCAGTATAGAATCGGCTCTAGCTCAACTACCTTCAAACTGGTTGGAGATCGACATTTTAATCAACAATGCTGGTCTAAGTCGCGGTTTAGACAAACTCTATCAGGGCAGCTACCAAGATTGGGAGGAAATGATCGATACCAATATTAAAGGGTTACTCTACTTTACCCGTGCGATCGTTCCAGGAATGGTAAGTCGCGGACGGGGACACGTTGTTAATCTCGGCTCGATCGCCGGACATCAAACTTATCCTAACGGTAACGTCTACTGTGCCACTAAAGCCGCCGTCAAAGCAATTTCTGAAGGATTGAAACAAGATTTACTCGGTACACCCGTGCGCGTTACATCTGTCGATCCTGGGATGGTAGAGACGGAATTCAGCCAAGTCCGCTTTCACGGCGACACCGAACGAGCAAACAAGGTGTATCAAGGACTCAAACCCCTCACGCCAGAAGACGTAGCAGATGTCATCTTTTTTTGCGTCACGCGATCGCCCCACGTTAACATCAGCGAAGTATTAATGATGCCCGTAGATCAGTCTAGTTCGACTTTGTTTAATAGAAGGGAGTAGGGAGTAGGGAGTCGGGAGTCGGGGAAGAAAGCAGGTGGGCTTCTTGGGCAGGTGTGCAAATAACCAATAACCAATAACCAATAACCAATAACGATTAACAAATCGGTCGATTCCCAGGATTTACCGCATGAATGTACTCGCTACCAGAATCGGGCCAACCGCGTTTGTATGCAGCTTCTTGGGGTTGACCCCAGCCCAGTTGCAGGATAATTTCGAGAAAATTAATATTTTCTGATTTCCACAAAGTCGCCCATTGGGTTCGGTGCATGATTCTCTCCACATCCGCAGGCGTAATTTGTCGATAGCCTTTGCCGTGATTGATGCTGAGGTAAATATCCATTCCTAGCGTGACTTGCTGCCAAAAATCGGCGATCGCTGCTCGATAATCTTTTAAAATTTCTAAATCTTCAGGTATCGCGATCAGCTGGGCATCAACTTCAGGATATGTAATAGTTTTGCCTTTAACTGTCATCTGTCGCCAGACAATGCCAGATATGCCATGTTCCCTTTGATAGTTGTGAACTGCTACTTTAAAATCTTGGTAAGCAGTAAATTTTTGCAAGCCTTCGGGCTTGAGATATTTATCGATCGCAATATTTCCCGAAGGCTGCGCTGCCAAGTTTAGCCTTTGTCCCTGGAGACAGGCTTGGCGTTCGGCTGCTAAAATCTCAATTAACTCCTGTGTAGTGTACGCTTGTGTCATTAACTAGTGGCGATGAGAGCTAGTGGAACCAGTGGCTAGTGGAACCAGTAACTAGTTGGGCTATTGCCGATCATTTTGCCTAAAAATTGTCATTTTGTCTGCGTAAATGTAATACATTTTGCGCTGATGGTGATCGATCGTTGGTAGTTGGTCATTTGTAGTACCACTACTCACTACTCACTACTCACTACTCACTACTCACTACTCACTACTCACTACCTGAGTACAGGACAAAACATAGGATAGGGGTTGCAACAAGTGACAGAGAAAGG
>ERZ1066120.782-NODE-782-length-25304-cov-26.264605_pt1 | contig 25304 bp, 13 predicted proteins | sample MGYA00382767_ERZ1066120 | MGnify/ENA primary metagenome ERZ1066120 (study PRJEB33369, sample SAMEA5778350) | biofilm metagenome | biome: Industrial cooling water; feature: Water cooling tower basin; material: Biofilm | place: United Arab Emirates | collected...
TCCCAAGCCGCAGTTATGAGGTCAAGCATTTTCGATCCCCCTAAATCCCCCTTAAGAAGGGGGACTAAGAATCCCAAGCCGCAGTTATGAGGTCAAGCATTTTCGATCCCCCTAAATCCCCCTTAATAAGGGGGACTAAGAATCCTAAGCCGGAGTTATGAGGTCAAGCATTTTAGATCCCCCTAAATCCCCCTTAAGAAGGGGGACTAAGAATCCCAAGCCGGTTGACTTTGAATCCGGTTCCCCCCTTTTGAAGGGGGGTTAGGGGGGATCAAACCAACCATCTTTGTAACTAGCAACTTGCGTTAGTATATTCGTTCCCAGGCGGTCGCCTGGGAACGAGAGGCGAGCGGCAAAACGTAAATTTTTATTAAATCGTTAAAATGGTAGCTTATGCTACAGAATTTTCTGATATGTTAATTAGTAGAAGGTCACCAAGGGAATCAGGAACAAGGAGAAAAGCATTATGTCTACTCAAGATCAAGCCCGCGCCCTGATGATGCGTCACCATCACTTGATTAAGAATCGACAGCAAGCGATGCTGGGACGTGCGGCGGCTGAATTTCACTTGTCTGTTGATGATGAGTACTGGACTCATACCCAAGGCAAACCAGAACCGAGTTTTCGGGCAAGCTACGATCGCAGTAATGCTGCTTTAAGTTAGACGCTCTTAATAAACGGAGTATAGGGAAGCGATTTTTTTGGCATAAGTCCTCGGCTCGACTGAATAATTTAACAATCTTTCATAGAGTGGGAATTTTTTCCGGGCGTTGTTATGTGCAAGCAACGCCCTTTAATTTTTGACGCGATCGCCGAGCGAGCGATCGCACCATCGTGGTAGCGTTGAATTGTCATAGCTTACGCCAAGAAACCGGGTTTCTATGGAAAACGAAGAAACCCGGTTTCTAACCTCGTAGTGCGTAAGTCCCGATTGTGCAACCCTTGAACTTCTTCGAGGTTGATTTATCATGCCACTGCTAGAATCTCAAAACAAATACCCCAACTGCCTGTCGATGAAATTAGAAGCAATTCCAGTTCAGTCGGGTTCAACTGATACTCATGAGCTTGACTTGTACTTGACCTTAGAATTTAACGAACAATGGGAATCTTTCCTCAATGGTCGGATTAAGTTTGGGCTAACAGGTGGCAAATTAGAGCTAAAGCAGGAAGGTGGAGAATTTTCTTTAGCATCTGATTCCTTCAACGATATTTTTTGTCAAGTCACGACCAAGGATTTAAACGAAAATAGGGTTTGGGTTTTTCAAGCTCATCCAGGGGAACCGATTTTGAAAAACGTCATGAACCAAGCGAAACTGGGAACCCTGAAGCTATCTGATAAACCCTGTAGATTTGAAGCGAATTTTGCGGTTTCACCGCCAGATGTGTCTGTAAGAGATGCTGAGGGCTTATGGCGACACGATCTTAGCCCGAATCAACTGGCAGTAATCGAAAGAAAACTGGTGCTTTGGCTCACTTGGGCTAAATTCCAGCCTTATCTCAGTCAAGCGCAGTTATGTTATGAGTGTTTTCCTGATTTTAGTTCAGTGGAAAATTCCTCCAACTTGGAACAACTTCAAGCTCTAATTCACCAGATTAGCGAAGCTAAAACTCACGATTTTCTGGAACTAGCAAAAATTGCTGCCCTCGATGCGATGAGCGATTTTGCTGGCGGTAACTTGCTAGGAGCTAATTTAAGCCAGGTTGATTTAAGCGGTGCAAATCTTTTCCGTAGCAATTTTCGGGGGGCAGATTTAACCGATGCCGATTTGAGCGAAGCTAACTTGAGCGCTGCTACACTTAGCGGTGCAGATTTGAGCGGCGCTTATTTGGAAAATGCAGATTTAAGCTATGCAGACTTGCACCGTGCTAGTTTAGCGCTAGCCAATTTAGGGGGCGTCGATCTGTCCGGAGCAAACCTGCGCGATACTAATCTGAGTAACGCTAATTTGAGCGGTGCTAAGGTGAAGTCAGCCCGATTTGGTAACAACCCTGGACTTTCTCCAGAGCTAAAGGAGAACTTGAGCCACCGGGGAGCAATTTTTGAGGGCTGGTAAGGCGTTTTCTGGTTTTAAGAAGGGAAAAATGGGAATTTCTTCCCCTTTCTCCCTCTTCATTTGTTGCTGTTTTTTGATCCCGTTCGTTATGGCTCAGAATTTAAATTCAGAAATTATACTGAAGATTTAAATTGTTTTTACAATTAGATTGGGTAAATCTACGGTATGGAAATGCGATCGCTCAAAATTTACTAATATTGTCTCTACAAACTCTCTGGCTATTTTATACAGTTTTAATATTTATTCAGTATTTTTACAGTTAAAAATTTACTAAAGTTCAGAGTATGCTTATAATCACCAATAAACCCCAAATGCCACGGGTGTAGTTAAAACAAGTTAATGTTAAATTGACCGCGAAAACAAGGAGAGCTATTGCAAATAATTCTTCCTATCTACCAAATACTTACGACCGCAACCAGCAAAAACCGAGGTTGCTCGCTTAGTAATTTCACCAAAACTATTCAGCATCTACCGATTTAAAAATCTTAACAATTTGGGCGCTATTGGGATTGTACTTTTAATCAAAAGACCGGGTAAATTTTGCATGGAACTATCAGACATAGTTGCTAACTTTCTGGAAATTATATTCAAGAAATCTTAAAAATATATGCCAGTTGGAGCAAAATTGCATCTACCTTTCTGCTGTGAGCCATCTTTCTTGTTGAGCGGGTGGATCTAGGCAAACTTAAGTGATTTGAGGAATCGCAGAGGAGGTATGAAAAATGAACCCGATCAATTGTCAGCCAATTAGTAGTTTTGAGCCAACCAAGAATAGATTTTTGTCGGTAGTTAAGCCAACAGCTAAAGTAGGTTCTGTTTCTATGATAATGCTGCTGCTGACTGGAGGTAATCCACCCGTTTGGGTTGCCGGATTGACCTTGGCACTGAGTATAGCATTGGTTACTAAAACCAAGAAAAAGAAAATCGAAAATCCTCAAGAGTTGTTGGAAAAAACTAAAGACTTTACACGCGCAAACTTGGGGGAAGTTAATTTCAGCAATGCCAACCTCAGGAATGTAGATTTTATCGATGCTAACCTCAGCGGTGCTGATTTGAGCAATGCCGATTTAAGACATGCGAACCTAAAAATTGCTTGTTTGGGTAATGCAAACTTGACTAATGCCGATCTGCGGGATGCCAACCTCAGCGTTGCTTACCTTAAAGGCGTTAACTTGCGCGATGCCGATCTTCGCGGTGCCAACTTGAATGGTGCTAATTTGCACAATGCCAACCTCAGCGACACTAATTTGAATAATGCGGATTTGGGTAGTGCGAATTTGGACGGTGCTAACCTATGCGGTGCGAGTGTAAAAAATACCAATTTGAGCCGCGCTAATGTCAAGAATGCTCGCTTTAAAAATAACTTAGGCTTGTCTGAAGAATTGAAGCAGGATTTGAAGCAACGGGGCGCTATTTTTGAGAATGCTTCAGAGGAAGTTTTTGGTGTTTTGACTGGGGTTTAATTATCTGGGGTTTAATGTAGCGATCGCTCTCACTAAAGCAAGTTACTTTGCACAAGCGCAACTAGCAATCGTGACTTTATGCTTTCTTAGTCGCAACGAACACACCGTTTGGTTGAGCGATCGCAGCTTCTGTCACATTTCCATCTGCATTTTGATTGAATTTAATACTAAATCCTGATAAATTCTTTAGATTAAACTCACGATCTTTGTTAGGCACTAATTCGTAATCTGGTTGACCAGTTATTGAGGCAATTAATCCCTCGCCTCTTAAAGAAATTGTCAGAGTTTGTCCTGCAAGTTCATATTCACCCACAAATTTTTCTAAAAAGCTTAACTCAGTCATTTCTTTTTCAGGTATCCGAGTAAATACAGCATCTTTTAAAGCCGGTTCCATCGGCACGTACATGTTGGTGACATCGCCTTTTTTATCGGTGACGAAAGATATCAACTCCGGCGGCATATCAAGCATTTCTGCCAGTTCGGAGTAAGATATAAAAGTATCGTAGTGATAGTGTTCTAGTTGCGAAGTAATTGAATTATAAGTTGAGATTAAATTATTGTCTTTGAGTTCAACTGAAATCATGCCATAGGCGGGATGTTCGTATTTGCCTGTATAATCTTCTAAAGCATGGGATGGTTGGGTTGCTTTTTTGCGTTCGGCGGCGATTTTTTCTTTGGCTTTGGTGGTAGATTTTTTGGCTTGAGCAACGCCTTCTTTGATGCGATCGCTCCAAACAACTGGTTCTAAATTCAACAAGCGATCGCATACATAATAAGTCACAATAGAATGCAGCGGACTCGCGTTTAAATTGGTGAGAACCACAACCCCTATATTGTCTTGAGGCAGCAAGGTTGTGAGGGCAGAAAATCCATCAATACCGCCTCCATGTTGCACAATTTTATAGCCTCTGTAAGCATATATAGCCCATCCCAAACCATAACTGGGATTCAAAACTTCGCGCTCGTCTTGCGGGTTTGGTTCTACAATCTGTGGCGTATACATTTGATGCAGATTGCCAGGTGAAATTATTGGTTTATCCCCAACCTTGCCTTTGTTTAAGTGCATTAACAGCCACTGGGTCATATCAGTTATATTGGAATTTATCGAGCCAGCGGGGCCAACCACTTCAATATTGAGAAAAGGAATTTCTTTGATTTCCTCATTTTTATGTAAGTAAGGACAAGCAAAATCATCAGTTGTTTGCGATGCCTCTACGGAAAAATTGCTGTTTCCCATCCCCAAAGGATGCAAAATTTCCCGTTGGACAAATTCTTCCCAATTACAACCTGCTATTTCACCGACTAAGTAACCCGCCGCCAAATACATTAAATTGTTATATTGAAAACCCGTCCGCAGTTCTTTAGTAGGTTCGAGATACTGCAAGCGGTTGATAATTTCTTCGCGGGTGAAATTAGTTCTATACCACATGGCATCGTGACGGGGTAAACCCGATCGATGGGTGACTAAATCGCGCGGCGTGATATGTTCGCTGACATAAGAATCGTATAATTTAAAACTGGGGAGATAATTTCTCACGGGTTTATCCCAATCTAATTGACCCCGGTCAACTAAAATACCCATAGCCATTGTAGTAAAAGCTTTGGTGCAAGAACCGATAGCGAATAGGGTTTTGGGGGTGACTGGTAAGTTATTTTTAACATCGCGCCAACCGAAACCTTCGCAGAAGATAATTTGGTTATCTTTGACGATAGCGATCGCTAGCCCCGGTACGTTCCACTGTGGCATTGTATTATTGATGAATTCGCTTAGACCTTGCATGGCATACTCCTGATTTGAGATCGAGACGGACAAAGCAAAACCAGCGATCAAGTTACAACTCCCTAAACCTAAATTCCAGTCTATATTGGGAAAGCGCCTACAAACGCGGTGAAATTACCTGCTGGTAAGGCACAATCTTTTACGGTAGAAGCATAGGGAAACGCTCAATGGTCGGTGCTAGCAATCGCAAACCCAACTCAATTGTCAAACCCGCTACAAGTATCTTTCTGTCAACTTTGCTGGTGCTGTCGGGCGCAGAATTTAGTTTCGCCCAAACCCGTAGGAGAGTCACCCAAAATACCACTACTCGTTGTCCCCAAGCAGAACCTTATACTTTGGGTGCAGGCGATCGCATTCAATTAGATGTATTCAACGTGCCAGAATATACCCGCGAATACCAAGTTCTCCCCGATGGTACGGTAAACTTGGCACTCGTCGGTCGCGTATCAGTAGCAGGATTGACCCTGGATCAAGCCTCTAACGTCGTGCGGACGCGATACGCACCCTTCCTCAGACGGCCTATTATTACGGTAATTTTAGTTGCGCCCCGCCCCCTCAACGTGGCAGTATCTGGGGAAATTACCCGTCCTGGTTCCTACAGCATTCCCATCACCGGCAGCGGTTCGGGCATTCAATTCCCGACAATTACTCAGGCGCTGACTCTGGCTGGGGGGATTACTCAGTCAGCGAATTTACAGGGGGTGCGCGTGGTTAGACCCGGACGCGGTACGATTGCGGTTAATCTTTTAGCTTTGCTGCAACAGGGAGATCAGTGTCAAAATATCGCTTTGCGGGATGGAGACAGCATTTTTATTCCCACCGCCGCTAATATTAACCCGGCAGCAGCTTCCCAACTCGCCACGGCTAGCTTTGCCCCGGCTGGCAATCAACCGATTAACGTTGTGGTTGTAGGGGAAGTGACTCGTCCCGGCCCCCAAATCGTCCAACCCGATCAAACCGGCGCCCTGCCTACGGTATCGCGGGCGCTGCAAGTCGCTGGTGGGATTCGCCAATCTGCTGATATTAATCGCATCCAGGTGCGTCGGGCAACGCGGGGCGGACGGCAACAAGCGATTACCGTCGATCTGCAACGATTGTTGCAAAATGGCGATCGCTCTCAAGATTTAGTCTTACAACAAGGGGATACTATCCTCGTTCCCACCGCCACGACTGCCAATCGCAACCAAGCGCTTGATTTAGCCGCTGCTAGTTTTGCCCCCGCGACGAATCAACCGATAAATGTCGCCGTGGTCGGGGAAGTGACTCGTCCCGGCCCCCAAGTTGTGCAGCCAGATCAATCCGGTGCCGTACCCACCGTGTCGCGGGCGCTACAAGTGGCTGGCGGGATTCGCCAATCTGCCGATATATCTCGCATCCAGGTAATTAGACCGACGCGGGGGGGCGGACAACAAACCTTTGACGTCGATCTATCCCAATTGTTGGAAAATGGCGATCGCGCTCAAGATTTAATTTTGCAACAAGGGGATACCGTACTTGTACCGACTGCAACTGCGGTGAATGCCGCCCAAGCACTCGATTTAGCCGCTTCTAGCTTCGCCCCGGCGACGAATCAACCGCTGAACGTGGTAGTTGTGGGGGAAGTAACCCGTCCTGGCCCTTATGTGGTTCAACCCGAAGGCACGGGTGCAGTCGCTACCTTGGCGCGGGCATTGCAAGTTGCAGGAGGCATCAGGCAAACTGCCGATCTGACCCAAATCCAGATTATTCGACAGGTACGGGGTGGCAGGCAACAAACCCTGACGGTGAATTATGCCCAACTACTGCAAGCTGCCGATCGCACCCAGGATATTATCTTGCAACAAGGGGATACCATCTTCGTCCCCGCTTCGGTTGCCCCAACTGCCGCTGATTCTTTGGCGCTGGCATCTAGCAGCGTTGCCCCCACCGGGGCGCAACCTTTAAACATTGCCGTAGCGGGAGAAGTGCAGCGTCCTGGTAGCTACGTCCTGCAACCAGCACAACCGCCGACGGTAATTGTGGGTGCATTACCCAGCGTCGCCGGGTTACCAACGGTGACTCAGGCGATTCAAATCGCCGGGGGGATTACTCAATCTGCCGATATTCGCCGCATCGAGGTACGTCGAGTGACGCAAGCAGGAGTGGAACAAAAAATCTCGGTGAATTTTTGGCAATTGTTGGTGTCAGGCGATCGCTCGCAAGATGTCGTGCTGCAACAAGGGGATACAATTTTTGTGCCCACTGCCGCCAACATCGACCCCGCAGAAGCCGCACTATTAGCAGATGCTAGTTTTTCCCCCGCCACCATTCCAGTTAACGTAGTGGGAGAAGTTACCCGACCCGGTATCACACAAGTGCGGCCTAATACCCCCCTCAATCAAGCCATTCTCGCCGCAGGCGGGTTTAATGCCAGGGCAAGAAAAGCAACGGTAGAATTGTTACGCCTCAACCCCAACGGCACCGTTTCTCGCCGTACCATCGAGGTCGATCTCGACAAAGCCACCAGCGAACAAAACAATCCTACCCTCCGTCCGAACGACGTAATTATAGTCGCTAGATCTGGCTTAGCCCGCACCGCCGATAATCTCGGTTTGATTTTAAACCCTGTGGGTCAGGGATTCTCGTTCCTCAACTTTTTTAGAGACTTTATGAGATTATTCGGAGTTACAGTGCCATAGAAACCTTAGCAGCGTATTTGATAAAGTACCATTATCGCCAAACAAGAAAACATGAAAATCCAACCCTATTCCCAACCATTCTGGCCCGATCGAAATCCTCAATCCCAAATTGGTGTCACTCCCATTTATCCTGAACCGCTGCACAACAATGATACTGACCAAGTAAATTTGCGTCAGCTTTTAACAGTTTTACGCCGTCGTTACCTCGTGGTTGTGATTGTCGCAATCTCTGTCGCCACGGCTATCGGTTATCGCGCCTTAAATCGTCCCCCACTTTATGCAGGTCAGTTTCGGCTGTTAGTTGAAGCGATCACCGCTGAAACCAAAGTGGCTCAAACTCCCGGTGAAATCATATCTACGGCTTTTGATTACAACACTCAAATTGAGGTTTTACGCAGTCCCACCGTCACTGCTTCTATTCTCGAAGATATTCGGGTTAAGTATCCCGATATCACCTATGACATCCTCATGGAAAAATTAACAATTAACCGACTACCAGATACTAAAATTTTACAAGTACGCTACCAAGATAGCGAGCAGAAAAAAGTTAAAGATATTTTGGAAAAGCTCGCTCAAGGATATTTAAATTATAGTCGCCTACAGCGGCAAACCGATGTTTTAGAAGGGATTAAATTTGTTGAAGACCAGTTACCGCAGTTGCGACTAAAAGTTGATACCCTGCAAGCTAGGTTGCAAAAGTTTCGCCAGCAATACAACTTTATTGAACCAGAAGCCCAAGCGCAACAATTGTCGAATCAAATTAGCTCGATTAGCCAACAGCGCCTGGAAAATCAAACCAAATTCAATGAAGTAAAATTATTATATGCAACCTTGCAAAACCAGTTGGGACTAGATCCAAGTCAAGCAATTGTAGCAGCTGCTTTGAGCGAATCACCTCGCTATCAAAAGTTGTTAAATGAACTCCAAGAAGTAGAAACGAAAATTGCCACGGAATCAGTGCGGTTCACCCAAGCTAACCCGATATTGCAATCATTGCAAGAAACTCGCCAAAAATTGCTGCCTTTAATTCGCCTAGAAGCTCAAAAGATTATTGGCAACAACTTGTCAACCGCTAAAGTAGAACCAAACAAACTTACCTATCAAAATTCGGTTCGCTTAGCTTTAACTCAGCAATTTGTTGAGGCATCTAACCAAATTCGGGTAATAGAAGTTCGTAGTAAAGCTTTAGAACAAGCGGAAATAAACTTAATTCAACAATTTAAACAAATGCCCATCCGGGCACGGGAATACACCGATTTACAGCGTGAATTAAAGGTCGCTACCGAAAGCTTAACCCGCTTTTTGTCAACGCGGGAATCCTTGCAAATTGAAGCAGCTCAAAAAGCCGTTCCCTGGCAACTAATTGCCGCACCAGAAGAAGCTGTTGCTATTGCTCCCCATACCTATCGCAATTTGGCGCTGGGAGTCTTCGCTGGGTTGCTATTAGGTGTAGGCGCAGCTTGGATTGTAGAAATGCTCGACAGCGTGTTTCACTCCGCTGACGAACTCAAAGATAAAACGGGCATCCCTCTACTGGCAGTCATTCCTTTTAATAAAGGTGTGAAAAAACTGATGGGGCTGCGGGCAACGGCAAGTTTACCTGAAGCCGAAAGCTCGACTATTCCTGTCAGTTTTGTGGAAAAATTCCAGCGCTACAATGCTTCTCCTTTTTTAGAAGCTTTTCGCTCGCTTTATACTAATATTCGCCTGCTAGGTTCGGATATGCCCATCCGTTCTTTAGTCATCAGTTCGGCGATGCCAGCAGAAGGTAAAACCATCGTCGCTTTACACCTGGCACAGGCGGCAGCAGCAATGGGAAAAAGAGTGTTATTAGTGGATGCAGACTTGCGCCGTCCTCAAGTTCACGTCAGATTGGGTTTACCAAATATGCGGGGATTGAGCAATTTAATTGCATCGGAGGATTTAGATTTCAACGATGTGATTCAAAAATCGGCTCAAGACGATAATCTATACATATTAACAGCCGGACAAATTCCTCCCGATCCAACCAGACTTCTGTCTTCGGAAAAAATGCAGAATTTGATGGCAGAATTGCGATCGGCTTTTAGTTTAGTCATTTACGACACTCCTCCCCTGGTGGGTTTCGCAGATGCTAATCTGGTGGCGCCTCCTACAGATGGACTGGTGTTAGTTGTAGCGCTGGGAAAAACTGACCGTTACCCGTTAACGCAAGCATTAGATGGCATCAGAATGTCCAATACGCCTTTTTTAGGCATCGTTGCCAATGGACTTAAACAGTACACGACTCGCGCCAATGATGCTTATGACCATTATTACTCGCAAGTCCGGAGCGATCGCATCCCTCAAGATGCCGTCAGCAATTTGGATAATGGATAATTGGTCATCGGTAATTGGTAATGGGTAATTGGTAATAGAAGACAATACCCAATTACCAATTACCAATCGTCCATCACCCATTAACAATCACTCATTTCGGCAATCGGTAATATCAACAACACCCGATTACCAATTACCAATTACCAATTACCAATTACCCATGACTGACAACATCAAAATCCCTAGCTGTAGCTGGCAACGCCCCATCGGTTTAGGGTGGGATAACCCCTATACTGTACGCTACAAAAGCAATCTCGACGATGGCCCCTGGCACGGAATGCCCCTGGGGGGCTTTGGTGCCGGGTGTATCGGTAGATCTTCGCGGGGCGATTTTAACCTCTGGCATCTCGATGGCGGCGAACATGTATTTAAAACTATTCCAGGTTGTCAATTTAGCGTTTTTGAGCAAGTAGAAAATCAAAGCCAAGCTTATGCTTTGTGTACGGCAGCACCAGAAGATGGCACGCTGTCTAGTTGGCAATGGTATCCCCAAAACAGAGGAAACGCAGGAACTTATCATGCGCTTTATCCTCGCAGTTGGTTTGCTTATTCAGGAGTCTATCAAGCCGAGTTAACTTGCGAGCAATTTTCGCCAATTTGGGCGAAGAATTATCAGGAAACCAGTTACCCGGTAGCAATTTTTCTCTGGACTGTTCGCAATCCTACCGATGCGCCGATTACTCTCAGCATTATGCTTACTTGGCAGAATATCATCGGTTGGTTTACTAATGCGATCGCATCCCCCCAAGTTTGCGTCCGCGATGATGGCAGTCCGGTTTATGAGTATCAACCGCGACTCGGCGACAGTACCGGCAATTACAATCAATGGATTCAAGATCAATTTCGCGTCGGCTGTCTCCTCGACCGCGTCAGGCTTGATGATGATACCGTTCAAGAAGGGGAGGGGCAAATGTGCATTGCCACTCTCAGTAACCCCAGTTTGGAAGTGTTTTATCATACCCGTTGGAATCCAGTAGGCGATGGCGCGGATATTTGGAACGCCTTTGCCGCTGATGGTTCTTTACCCGACCGCAATAACGAGACGCCCGCCGAAGCTGGGGAACAAATTGGGGCGGCGATCGCTGTGCGTTTCACCGTCAGACCGGGTAAAACCAAGCAAATTCCCTTCATCCTCGCTTGGGATTTCCCCATCACTGAATTTGCTAAAGGTATTAATTATTACCGAAGATATACAGATTTCTTCGGACGCAACGGCAAAAATGTCTGGGCGATCGTTCGCACAGCGCTGAAACATTACGATACTTGGTACGAACGCATCTGTGCGTGGCAAGAACCAATTTTGACCAGGGAAGATTTGCCCGATTGGTTCAAAATGGCGCTGTTTAACGAACTGTACCACCTCAGCAGTGGCGGTAGTCTTTGGACGGCGGCTGATGAAATCGCCCCCGTCGGTCAGTTTGCGACTTTGGAATGCTTGGACTATCGCTGGTATGAAAGTTTGGATGTGCGGCTTTATGGCGGTTTCGGATTGGCGATGCTTTGGCCTAGACTCGAAAGAGCCGTACTAGCAGCGTTTGCTCGCGCGATTCCCACCAGCGACGATACGCCCCGAACTATTGGGTATAACCAAGCACAAGCTGTTCGCAAAGTTGCGGGTGCAACTCCCCACGATTTAGGCGCGCCAAACGAACATCCTTGGGAAAAGACGAATTACACCAGCTATCAAGATTGCAATTTGTGGAAGGATTTACCTTGCGATTTCGTGTTGCAGGTTTATCGGTATTTTCTTTTAAGTGGTTCTACGGATACTGGTTTTTTATGGGAATGTTGGAGCAGTATCGTAAAAACGCTGACGTACTTAAAAAGCTTCGATCTCGATGGGGATGGGATTCCGGAAAACTCTGGCGCGCCAGATCAAACTTTTGATGATTGGCGATTGCAAGGTATAAGTGCTTACTGCGGCGGGTTGTGGTTGGCGGCTTTAGAGGCGGCGATCGCAATTGGCAATATCCTACTGGAAAACCCACCCGATTTTGAATTATCTCAAGTAAATCATTCCAGGGAAAATCTACAATCTGAACTCCAAAATTGGCAAACCTGGTTGCAACAATCCCGACAGGTTTATCAAGAAAAACTCTGGAACGGTCAATACTACCGCCTCGATAGCGAAAGCGGTTCTGATGTAGTGATGGCTGACCAACTCTGCGGTCAATTTTACGCCCGCCTGTTGGGATTACCCGATATCGTACCAGTTGAATGTACCAACACCGCCCTTAAAACCGTCTACGATACCTGCTTTGTTCGGTTCAATAACTATCTATCCCTCCCAAATCCCATCGGTGCAGCCAACGGTGTCAAACCCGATGGTTCCCCCGAAAACCCGAATGCTACCCATCCCCTAGAAGTTTGGACGGGGATTAATTTTGGTCTGGCTGCGTTTATGGTGCAAATGGGAATGAAACCGCAGGCGTTTCAACTTGCAGAAGCTGTAGTACAACAAATCTACAATAATGGCCTGCAATTCCGCACTCCTGAAGCTATTACCGCCGCCGGTACTTTCCGCGCCAGTACTTACCTGCGAGGTATGACAATTTGGGCAATTTATCGCGTTCTATAAGAAAAGTAGGAAAAGTAGGAAAAGTAGGAAAAGTAGGAAAAGTAGGAAAAGCAGGAAAATATGTCTTAAGTCTTACTTAAGGTGGTTGACAAACTAAATAATTTACCCTCTGGCAATTTGTTCGTTTAATACTTCAAATCATTTTATCAGGGTTTGATTTAGCGAGGGGTTTGACCCCTCGCCAAACAGATTGCCTTAAACTTAAGCGCTAAAAACCCCCTTTCCTGGTAGGGAATTCCCGCCAAGGGGCTGGATATTGCGAATTCCCTGACGTGAAATTTATCGCAGGGCAACCAGGTAAAGCTTCAAATACTTGCTGGACTGGCTTTTTGGAAATACTTAAAAAATGATAAATTTGATAGTTTTAATTAAATTAATAACTTGTAATATAAAGCTTTGATGAACCTTCTATGAAGATTCAGTAAAAATATATTTTTAATCTTGTCTTAACGGTTGCTCTAACCCTTAAATAGAATCAATTACAGCTCTGTGGATTCACTGAGATGCATAAAACCGTAGAAGAGCTTTTTTAGTAAACTGAAATAGCTAATCGTTCAAACGACAAAAATTTTACTTTTGTAAAAAATTGAATTCATCATTACATTCCCTGTTTGCACCAACCAGAAAGTAACTCCAGATTTACTTTGTTGCTTTCCAGAAGCAAGTCAAATAACTTAACAATCCGATCCAGACTTGTTACCCCAAGTCGTTTAACATTCTTCCTGTCCTTGGCTTGCCACGAGAGTTTTAACCGCAAGTACTTGACCCCTTGCTTGTAAAGAGAGCGATAATAATGAAACAGACTGTCACCAATCAGGAAAAGTTTCCCATTCGAGATAGGCAAGAGGATTCCAACCTATTCCTTGCAATACAAAAGTTGTTCAATTCAGCTCGCCTAGATGCAGCCCTCGCCTCGGAATTCGAGCAATCGTTAAAAGTTTATAATCTTGAGCTTGGTGATGAGGCATTTAATAGTATAGTGCCAGATTCTACGCAAAATAATGTTCTTGGCGAACATAATGGCAATAATTTTTACATTGTTTCTCAGGGGAGGGTGCGACTGCTAGGCGTTGATGCTTTGGGGCATCAGGAAGTTTCGGCGGTGGTATTAGAGGAGGGAGAAACCTTTGGTGCAGACGGATTATTGTGCGATCGCGCTCATGTTTACCGAGCGATCGCAGCAGGCGCATTGCAAGTTGCTTGTCTGGAGGCAGGGCAACTCGAGCGCTGGTTGGAAAGGTTACCCGCACTGAGAGAATACTTAAAAGGAGAAACGCAAAAACGGCAGCGGCAAATATTCTTTAAAACCTCAACCGACTTGCGACGCTTACCCAGCCACCAACTGCGCGAGATCGTACCTAACATCGTAGAAATACGCATCAGCTCCGGGGAATCCCTAGCACAAGCAGCCCCTGCCAGCGGTGGTCGCTACTGGTTAGCGAGTGGGGAGTTGAGTCGGGGAAAGAACGGAGAAGTAGTCAGCGATCTATTTCCGAGTTGGGGATATCCAGAAGCAACGCCGTCAGACTGGGTAGCGAAGACAGATTTATTGGTGTATCAGCTGGGGATAGAAGATTGGCAAACAGCCAGCGCGATCGCACCCAAGTACTTTAATCCATCCGGCGATGCAGCCGCGAACAACGGACAGAAATCAGCTTCCTCAAGAAAGAAAGCAAAGAAAGGACAGCGGACAATTTCCCCGTCAAGCGCCCCCGCTCAAGAGTCAAAAGACAGCAATTCCCCGACAAAACCGGGAAAATCGCCGAATAAAGTCGTTGCGTTTCCCAAACCAGCGCAAAAGCTGCGGTGGCCTTGGCAAGGTTATCCGTTAATTTTGCAGCAAAGTTCTTCCGATTGCGGCGCCGCTTGTCTGGCGATGATCTCTCAATACTGGGGAAAGCGATTTAGCCTCAACTACCTACGAGAACTTGCCGATGTCGGTCGTTCTGGTGCAACGCTGAAAAACCTAGCCACTGCCGCAGAAAACCTGGGATTTATGGCTCGACCAGTGCGAGCTTCTCTGGGCAAAATCGCAGAGCAGAAAAACCCCTGGATTGCCCACTGGCAGGGAGTTCACTACGTTGTAGTTTATAAGTGTAAAGGCTCGCACATACTGGTTGCCGACCCCGCCAAAGGCAAGAAATCGATCTCCCGCAAAGAATTTCTGGAAAACTGGAGCGGTTACGCCCTGCTACTCGACCCCACACCCCGCTTGCGAGACACCGAATCGCAAAAAATATCCCTGGGTCGATTCGTCAATGCCTTGAGTCCTTATAAATCCCTGATCGCGCAAATTATCCTCGCCTCCTTGCTGGTTCAGGTTTTTAGCGTCTTTACCCCCCTGTTTACCCAGATCATTTTTGACCAGGTAGTCGTACACAAAAGCTTACCCACCCTGAATGTATTTATTCTGGGACTGCTTTTGTTTAACTTTTGGAATATCGGCTTGGGCGCTACCCGCCAATACCTGCTAGCCTACTTTTCTAACCGATTGAATCTGACCCTGATCGGTGGATTTATTAACCATACGCTGCTGTTACCCCTGAAGTTTTTTGAATCGCGCCGGGTAGGGGATATCGTCACCCGCGTTCAAGAAAACCGCAAGATTCAGCAGTTTCTGATCGGTCAAGTCGTCTTGGCTTGGTTAGATATGGTCATGGGGCTGGTTTATTTGGGTCTGATGCTGTATTACAACTGGCAACTCACCCTGCTGGTGCTGGGGTTGATTCCGCCGATCATCATTTTGACCCTAGTCGCTACCCCGATGCTGCGGCAAGTCTCCCGCGAAGTGTTTAACGAAGCCGCGGAGCAAAACTCCGTGCTGGTGGAAATGCTCACCGGAGTTGCCACCGTCAAAGCCGTAGCCGCCGAACGGGAAGTCCGCTGGCGTTGGGAAGACCGCTTTACCAGCACCCTAAATATGGGGTTTAAGGGTCAGAAATTGGGAATTGGGTTGCACGTAATTAGCGGCTCGATCAACACTTTAGGCACCACGGCGTTGCTGTGGTACGGAGCTACGCTGGTAATTCAAGACCAGCTCACCATCGGTCAATTTATGGCTTTTAACATGATGATTGGTCGCGTTATCAGTCCATTTCTGACTTTGGTGGGGATGTGGAACCAACTGCAAGAAGTGCTGATTTCCGTAGAACGCCTCAACGATGTGTTTGAAACCGAACCCGAACAAATTCCTGGAAAACCGATGCTGATCTTGCCCCACTTGCGGGGAGAAGTGCGGTTTGATAACGTTTCCTTCCGCTACGGTTCCGAGGAAGAGCGCAATACGCTTCAGAACATTTCTTTTGAGGCGTATCCCGGACAAACGATCGCAATTGTCGGTCGCAGCGGTTCCGGTAAGAGTACGTTGGTGAAACTGTTGCAGGGTTTGTATTATGCCGACACTGGTCGCGTTTTGATCGACGGACACGATGTGCGGCACGTTTCTCCCCAGTCTTTGCGCTCTCAACTGGGCGTGGTACCCCAGGAGTCGTTCCTATTTTCCGGCACGATTATGGAAAATATCACGCTGTATCGACCGGAATTTAGCTTGGAGCAAGTCACGGAAGTGGCAAAACTCGCAGAAGCACACGGGTTTATTCAGGATTTGCCCTTGGGTTACAACACCAAAGTCGGCGAGCGGGGGTCAAACCTTTCTGGCGGACAGCGCCAACGACTCTCGATCGCTCGCGCTTTGTTGGGCGCACCGCCGATTCTGGTGCTGGACGAAGCTACCAGTTCTCTCGATACCGAATCAGAACGGCGATTTCAGAACAATCTAGAGCGGTTGTCCCGCGATCGCACTACCTTTATCATTGCCCACCGTCTCAGTACGGTACGCAATGCCGACTCGATCCTAGTGCTAGACCGAGGCATTTTAGTCGAACAGGGCAATCACGAACAACTGATGGCACAGCAAGGTCTGTATTTCCACTTAGCCCAGCAACAACTCAATCTTTAATTAACCAACTTCCTCGCTCGACTCCAAACCCTCGATTCCGTGATTATACGCAAGCTACTTCGGCTCCAACCCGCTCAAAACTAAATTTTCAGCATCGTTGTGAGTTGGGTGTCCAGGTTAACCAGAGATTAACCAAAAAACTGCCAAATTGGCAAGCTACAGCTAAACGGACTCAGCAATAATACGGAAAATGGTTGGGGGCGAAGCAAAAGGCAAAAAACTGCATTAGTAAAGCTGTGGATTTACCATCCAAAAGCCATCAAAATTAGACTTTTTTCAGCTTGGGGCACTACCATGCAACAACCAATCGAACCGGATTCTGGATCTAAACCCGAACGCTCCCCCAATAAAAACAGGCATGAGAATTCCGATGCCAAGAATAAAGAAAATCGCACCGTCAAGGAGCCGTCTTTCTCTTCTGTTTATGGGGGGACAACCGCTGCAATAGACTACCCCACCAACCGCCAAGGCAAAGTAGTACCGATAGCAGAAGGCACAGCAGCAGAAACGATTAACCCAGCGATCAACCATGACTGGTCACCCTCGTTACAAAGCTTGCTAGACCAGCCACCAGCAACTTTACCCTTGCGAATACTGCTGGGCGGCATGGCTTTCTGCACAGCCTTTGGCGTTTGGGCAACTGTGGGACAAATTGAAGAAGTAGGTCACGCTCGCGGTCAGCTGGTGCCCCAAGGCGAGCCTTATAAAATCAATCCCTTGGTGTCGGGCAAAATTGCCCGCATAGCAGTCAAGGAAGGCGAGGCGGTGAAAGCAGGTCAGGTACTGCTAGAGTTAGATAATCAAATTGCGACCAACGAAATCGATCGACTGGAGAAAGAGCGGGCTTCCTACCAAACTCAACTGTCTCAAACACAAGCGTTGATCGAGCAAACCCGCTTGGAAGCACAAACCCACAACGCGATCGCACTGGCTAAAGAAAACGCCACAAAAGCGATCGTCCAACAGGCAAATGCCAGGGTTCAAGGGGTACAAAAAACGATCGCACAAGCGCAAGAAAAAGTCGCCACAACTGAGCAACTGTTGGCGCAAATGCAAGCCGAAGCGAATGCGTATAAAGCTAGACGGGATAACTTACAACCCCTGGCAGCCAGATCCAGAGAACTGCTAGCCCGACTGCAAGCAGATGCGGATGCGTCGAAATTAAGACAGGAACAGCTACAACCCCTTCCCCGCATGACTCAAGAACTGATCGAGAAACTGCGGGTGGATGCTGAAGCAGCGAAGGCGCGCATAGAAAGGCTAAAACCTCTGGTTGAACAAGGCGCTTTACCCAGGGAAAGGTTAGCCGACTTGGAGCAAACTTGGCGCGATCGCCAGCGGGCGATTACCGAAGCTCAATTAGCCCATGAGAGCCGCACTAAGGAACAATTGTTTCAAGCCGAGCAAGCATTGCGCGATCGCCAGCGGGCGATTGTGCAAACCCAATTGCAAGAAGATAGCAATATCAAGGAACAATTGTTTCAAGCCGAACAAGCATTGCGCGATCGCTCTCGGATCATTACCCAAACTCAAGGCGATCTCAAACAAGCCACCAAGGAATTAGACCGACTGCAAGCTGAATTAAAACAAGCCCAGGCAGAATTAAACCGCCTCCAAGCTGAGAACAATCAAAATCAAGCCGAAGCAGAAGCAATTCAAGTACAGAATCGCCAAAAAATTCAGCAGTTGGAAGTGCAAAAAACCCAGGTGAAAGCCCAAGCTGACCAAACCGAAAAACTACTCACAAGAGCCAAAACCGAGTTAAAACAGCTTGTATTCACCGCTCCTGTTGATGGTGTTGTCCTGTCGCTCAACATCGACAACCCAGGGGAAGTAGTTCAACCAGGACAAATTGTTGCCGAACTCGCTCCCCAAGAAGCACCCCTAGTTCTGATGGCTAAACTGCCCAACCAAGAAGCGGGCTTTATCAAAACCGGACAGGAAGTCAAAATCAAATTAGATTCTTATCCATTTCAAGAATACGGCATTGTATCGGGCAAGGTGGTTTCCATCTCCCCCGATACCAAACCCGATCAGCAACTCGGTGCAGTTTATCAGCTGCAAATTGCCCTCGATCGTCATAACGTGACTGCTGCGGATGCTCAAAAGATCGCATTTAAACCCGGTCAAACAGCCACCGCAGATATTATCATCCGCCGTCGCCGCATAGCAGATATCCTGCTAGACCCAATCAAGCAAATGCAAAAAGGCGGCCTCAATTTATAAATTCCCTCTTCGGCTAGAGTCAGTAACTTTTCTCAATAGACCAGTTGCAAGTTATAACGGAGTGCGATCGCCATGACTATTAGTCACCAAATGCCTTCTTACAATACAAAACTTGACAAAGCTATGAGCCAAGAACAATTTAATCAAATCGTTGAAGCTATCCTGGCAGGTAAGTATTCTTGGGCTTGCGTTTTAATACTGCGTTTTGCTGGCTACAACCCCCTCCACTACATCCCCTACCGCACCTACAACCGCTTGGTCAAAGACAACAGCCAATTATCCAAACCAAGCCAAAATCAAACCGAGAGCATAAATAACAATCACAATCAAAGAATGCCAAGTCTCTCTGGGAGTAACGCTTCACAAGCTTGCTTAAGCCAAATTAAAGACCTAGCTTATTTAGAAGTAATGGGCAAACAAAAAGCACCTGTACGGGGTGGCAGTTTCTCTCCTTGGCTAGACTCGACGCCAGAAGATACTTTACAACTAAATTACCAATTGCCGCTAGATAATTGGTGAGTTATAGCAGGTGCAGTTAATCAAAAATAGGCTCTGTTAGTTGCTAATAATTCAAGTTGCCAGTTATCTCTGTCGCTGTACCTAATGGCTAATGGCTAGCGTCTCGTAGCCCAACCAGAGTCGATTTTATCAGTTGGGTTCAACCATAGATAAACTCAATTCATATCAAGGGTTTATACCAAATCCGGGTTAAAACCCGCCTTATTCTTATAGACCGCGCAGGCGGTCTTTGTTTGTATAGCCGCGAATGCGAGTCGTTAGGCATAAAAAGGGTAATGAAAGCGGATTTGGTATTACTTTAGTCGTTAGGCATAAAAAGGGTAATGAAAGCGCATTTGGTATTATATGATGTCCGCTAGCTTAGGTTGTGTATAATTTTTGATGCTGTAGGGGCGGGTTTTACCTAAAGAAACCGGGTTTCTATCGATTAATTTTCGACTTGGAAACTATAGATATACTAAGAAACCCGGTTTCTGCCATCGAGGAATTGTTTAAACCCGCCCCGACGTGCAGCACGCGAACGGACATGATATTACTGGGTATAATTCCTATGAACCGCATCCCAGAGCCTGAACAAATTTACCAATTAACCGATTAGCATAAACCAGCATATTTTCTTTAAAGAATCTGTAAAGATTAGAAGCTTGTGACCTATATAATTCATAGTTACTTTATATAAAAGTTGCCAAAATGGCAACTTTTTAGCGATGAGGTTTCTTATCGTGAATATGAATGAGTTTTGAAACTTCATTATCAATAGCGAGAAGATAATGCCATTAAATACTTTATTTTTAGAGTTTTTACAAGCAGGTATTTGGCGGGGGTGTAGCTACTGCTAAGTCTTGAGCTGTCTTCACGCAAAGAAACCGGGTTTTCTTGCCTCAGTCTTGAGCAAAGCGTTCTCAATACGATCAAACACACCAAGTAAGTCAGGAGATAAATAAATGGCTTTCATTCAAGGAACTTCCGGAAATGACTTAGTTAATGGTTCTGCCCCACCACAGCTAAGAAGCACAGAACTTACCGATCAAATTTATGGTCGTGCTGGGAACGATACCCTATTTGGGTTAGGTGGAGATGACTTGATCCAAGGCGATCAGGGAAGCGACTATATCGATGGTGGCAGCGGCAACGATCGCTTGTTTGGCGGTCTTGATGACAGCAGCGACACCTTATTCGGCGGTATAGGTAAAGATTACGTCGATGGAGGCGCGGGCAACGATCGCCTGGATTTAGGAGCAGACGATGACACCGCTCAAGGCGGTTCGGGGAACGATACGATCTTCGGCGGAGCGGGGAATGATATCCTCTTGGACAGCAGCGGTAATAACTCGTTCGATGGTGGCGAAGGCAGCGACTCTATCTATGGCGGCTTTGGCGAAGATTTACTGCAAGGCGGCGCTGGTGATGACTACGCCAATGGCAACATAGGGGATGATACTTTGGTTGGCGGGGCTGGCAATGACACCATGACTGGCGACATTGGCACCGATCTGGTCAGTTATTTATCCAGTACAGCCGGAGTCAGCGTTAATCTGGCAACCAATAAGACCGATAACGATGGATTTGGCAATATTGATAACCTGTTAGACATTGAAAATGTTGCTGGTTCTAATTTCAACGATACGATAACTGGCAGTAAACTCGATAACCTTCTGTTGGGGAATGCTGGTAATGACAGCATCGATGGCGGCGCTGGCAGCGATAATTTGGTTGGGGGCGCGGGTAATGACACGCTCAATGGCAGCGATGGCTTCGACCGAGCAGATTATTCTTCCAGCGCGGCTGCCGTCAACGTAAATTTGGCAACGGGTATCGCCAGCGATGGCATATTAGTCGGTACCGCTGTGGGGACTGATAGACTGCTCAATATTGAACAAGTCGTCGGGTCTAGTTTCAACGATACCCTGACTGGCAATACTGGCAATAACTCCTTTATCGGTGGGGCTGGTAATGACACAATTAATGGGGGTGCGGGTAGCGATCGCGCCGACTATTCCACCAGTAAGGCAGCAGTTAACGTCAACCTAGCAACTGGAATTGCTAGCGATGGATTGGGTGGCACCGATAGCCTCATCGGGATTGAAGAAATAACTGGTTCTAGTTTCAACGATATCCTCACCGGCGATACTCTCAACAACATCTTTATTGGTGGGAAAGGTAATGACACTATCAATGGCGGTGCGGGTAGCGATCGCCTTGATTTTTCGGCTTTGACATCAGGAGTTCTTGTTAATCTGGCAACTGGTATCGTCAAAGATGGGCAAGATGGTACCGATACGGTAATTAGCATTGAAGAAGTCATCGGCTCTAAAGGAGGCGATACTTTAATCGGTAATGACGCCAATAACCTGTTTGTCGGCGGCCCCGGCAGCGATAGCATTGATGGCGGACTTGGTACCGATCGGGTGGATTATTCCCCAGCCACAGCGGCAGTTAATGTTAACCTAGCCACCGGAATTGCCAGCGATGGACTCGGCGGCACCGATACCCTGAGCAACATTGAAGAAGTCGTCGGTTCTGCTTTCAACGATGTTTTAACTGGCGATACTTTAAATAACCTCTTTGTTGGCGCTGCTGGCAATGACGCTATCAATGGAGGCGATGGTACCGATACCGCTAGCTATGCTTCCAGCACCGCAGGTGTCACCGTTAACCTGGCAACGGGTACGGCTAGCGATGGCTTCGGCGATACGGATGCCTTGTCTAACATTGAAAACGTCGTCGGTTCTAGTTTTAACGACACAATAACGGGAACTGCTGCGGCAAATATCTTGAGCGGTGGTGCAGGCAACGATACCATCACTGGCAATGCAGGCGATGACACGATTGATGGGGGACTTGGTAGCGACCGAGTTAATTATATAACCAGCCCAGTAGGTGCTACTAATAATACTGGCGTCGTGGTTAACTTGGCAACGGGTACGGCTAGCGATGGCTTCGGCAATACGGATACCCTACTGAGCGTTGAAGAAGTCGAAGGTTCTAATTACAACGACACCATCACTGGTAGCGCCGGTAATAACTTCCTCAGCGGCGGATCTGGTAACGACAGCTTGGATGGAGGCGCTGGTAATGATACCCTAGCGGGGGGCGCTAGCGACGATACCCTCAATGGCGGAGATGGAATTGACCGCGCAGATTATTCCTCCAGTCTGTCAGCAGTAACCGTTGACTTGGTTGCTGGTACTGGGATAGCTGACGATGGGATTGGCGGTAACGATACGCTGATCGGTATTGAAGACGTCGCCGGTTCTATTTTCAACGATCGTTTAACTGGAAATGCTCTTAATAACGTCTTGGTTGGCGGTAATGGTAATGACACGATTGATGGCGGTGCTGGAAGCGATCGCGCAGATTATTCTACCAGTACGGCTGCGGTTGCGATCGATTTGGCAAGCGGAACTGCCAGCGATGGATTCGGTGGTACGGATACGCTAATTAACATTGAAAGCGCCGCTGGTTCTACCTTCGCAGATACGATCGCTGGCAGCGCTGGCAATAACATTTTGATTGGTAATGCTGGCAGGGATACGCTGGTTGGGGGTGCAGGCGATGATATCCTCCAAGGTGTTGGGGTTGGTAGCACCACGGGTACTTTCCTCGGTAGTTTGGTAACTCGAGGATTCGGAGAGGTTGATATCTTAACTGGTGGAACCAATAGCGATCGCTTTATACTTGGAGGCGGTGGTGAATACTACTACATAGGCGGTGGTACTGGCGGTACCGACTTGGCAATTATCGGTCAGGCAACCCCTACTGGTGATATCAGAGACTTTAATGCGGGCGATCTGATTCAGGTACAAAAAGGCTTGATCTATCGAGTCCAGCAGCAAGGTTCTAATACGTTTATTTTCGGCACTAACTCTATTAACACGCCAACTTTCTTGGACACCATTGCAGTTGTCGTTGGCGCGACGGTTGCTGAAGTTGGCACTACTTTACGAGATCAGAACAACCTTGCTCTAACCTTAAATGCATCAGGTACGGGTATCCAATTCTGGAGCTAGATTTAACCAATCTCTTACCTTAAGCCCTTGCCAGTGCAACCGGGCAACTAGGCTTTAAAAAAAGTCCGCCTCCGCGGACTTTTTTTGTTGGTTTCCCAGCGTTTACAGCCGATTGCATTTAATATCATGTCCGGTTGCGTCGGTAGCGTAAGCAATGGATGGGTTATCCCGCCCCTACATCATCAAAAACTCTTGCACTACCGTTGTAGCGGACATCATATAAGTGTCTCTCTCAATCTGCCAAAATGGCAACATCACTAAGACGCTCCCAGTTATATTTAATTCAGTTCAACAATCCCGTTTATTTTAAAATCACATCTTGCACCTTGGCTAAACCTTAGTTTCTGGCAAATAACTCAGCTTGAAAGCCTAGATTTTTGGTCAAGAAACAAGGGTTTCAGGCTTGTTGATCGTGGTGCAAGATCTGAGTTAAGTAACACAGCCATTCACAAGAAATAAAAAAGAAGGAAAAATCCCATGATTATTAACGATCTGTCTTACTTAGAAGTTGTTACAGATAACTATGTTGTTGGCGGCGACTATAATTTCGACACCAGCCTCAATTTCTCCTCTGATGTCGAAATCTACAAAAATGTTGACATTAATGTCTATATTAATTCTAATGCTAACATCAGCGGCAACGTCGCTTTAGCTGAGGCTAGCGCTAATGCCATCGGGGAAAACACTTTTACTGAAGTCTATGTTTCCACCTACACCGATGGTTATTCCTCTCACTCCGCCGCTTATGCAATGTCTGCAACCAGAGGGTAGATAATACCTCTTTTTTCAATCTCAACATCGCGTTTTAGCTGTTCGGCGGTTATACCAATTCCCCTGGATGAATTTCCCTAGATGATGTAAAACATACTCCCCCGTTGCCTCTTTGATTGAGAAGAGCAACGGGGATAACTGTTGCATCCGATGGGGGAAATGTTCTGAGCAGCTCGCTGGCGATCGCAGCAAGTTGACCAGCATCATAACCAGGGTAATTATACCAAGCGATCGCCAGCGACAAAACAGCCTTATCCCTCCCGCCCAACTGTGCTGAATAATTCCAGTTGGTTAGCTTTTTTTAGCTTCACAAGCCGCACCAATTCTCCATGTAAATCCCTCGACGCACTCAGTTAATAAATCTGCCAAAATGGCAACCTCAATCCCAGCCTAGAAGCTATATTTAATTCAGTTAAACAAACCCCTGAACCACAGGAGCAAATCAATGATTATCAACGATCTATCTTACTTAGAAGTTGTAGAAGAAAGCCGCGTAGTCGGTGGCGACTATAATTTCTCTACCAGCCTGGATTTCTACTCGGATGTCGAAATCAGCAAAAATGTTGATATCAATGTCTATATTAATTCTGATGCTGACATTAAGGACAACGTGGCTTTAGCTGAAGCTAGCGCTAACGCTCTGGGCGACGACACATTTACTGAAGTATACGTTTCTACCTTTACCGATGATTACTCATCTCACTCTGCCGCTATGGCACAATCTGCCACCGACTAATCATCCTACTAATTACCCGCAGTGACCGTGAAGGGCTGCGAGTAAAGTTGGCAAGAAAATCAAATAGATTCTGCATTTGCCGAAAGCTCAACTGACCAACGAGATTTCGGCAATTTAATTATTAATTATTACCTCAAACAATCTGCCAAAATGGCAACCTCAATCCCAGCCTAGAAGCTATATTTAATTCAGTT
>ERZ1066120.785-NODE-785-length-25243-cov-36.654081_pt1 | contig 25243 bp, 24 predicted proteins | sample MGYA00382767_ERZ1066120 | MGnify/ENA primary metagenome ERZ1066120 (study PRJEB33369, sample SAMEA5778350) | biofilm metagenome | biome: Industrial cooling water; feature: Water cooling tower basin; material: Biofilm | place: United Arab Emirates | collected...
GGGGGGCGGGAGGTCGCAGGTTCAAGTCCTGCTAGCCCGACCACTACCGCCCCCGCCCGAGGCCGTCATGGACTGGACGATCGGGGAGACGGCCGAGGTCGCGCCGCTGGTGCCGCTGCTCGCGCAGATGCACGCGATCCACGTGGCGGCGCGGCCGGACCTGTTCCGCCTGCCTCCTGACCATTCGGCCTACGCGGCGGAGCTGGAGGGGATGCTCGGGGACGGCATGACGGCCGTGGTGGCTGAAGGCCCGGGGGCGGCCGCGCTGGGCTACGCGGTGCTCGCCATCGAGGAGAGGGCGGCGTCGGCGCTGTGCCTGCCGCGCCGCTGGGGCGTCCTGCACCACGTCGCCGTGGACGCCGCCTGGAGGGGCCGGGGGATCGGCGCGGCCCTCTTGGCGGAGGCGGTGGAGCGGGCGCGGGCGGCGGGAGCCAGCCACGTGAGCGGCAGCCACTGGGCCTTCAACGACGCTTCGGCCGCGCTCATGCGGCGCGCGGGGCTGAGTCCCTACCTCGTCCCGGTGGGCGCGCCGCTCTCGCCGTAGGGCGCGCCGGGTTCGTTGTTCGGTCCCCCCGGCCGGACCCGCCGTCCCATCCCGCCCTTGCCAAGCGCGCCCCCTGCCCCTTCCCTGGCCCGGCCACGGGGGAGCGCCATGACCGGAGTCCTGCCCAGCCAAGCCCTGCGCGCCCTGATCGCCGAGGGGGCCGTCGCCGCCGACCCCCCCGTCGAGCCCGCCCAGGTGCAGCCGGCCTCGCTCGACCTGCGGCTCGGCGCCTACGCGGTCAGGGTGCGCGCGTCGTTCCTCGCAGGAAGGGGGCGGAGGGTCGAGGAGCGCCTGCGCGACTTCGAGATGCACCGCTTCGCGCTGGACGGGGGGGCGGTGCTGGAGAAGGGGTGCGTGTATCTCGTGCCGCTCATGGAGCGCCTCTCGCTCCCCGAGGGCATCGAAGGGGCGGCCAACGCCAAGTCGTCCACGGGGCGGCTCGACCTCCTCACGCGGACCACCTGCGACGGGGCCACCGAGTTCGACCGGGTGCCCGGGGGGTATCGGGGGCCTCTCTGGGCGGAGGTGTGCCCGCGGTCGTTCTCGGTCCTGGTCAGGCCGGGGATGCGGCTCAACCAGCTGCGGCTGCGGGGCGGGGAGGCGTTCCTGTCGGACGAGGCCCTGCGGGCGCTCCATGCGGCCTCGCCGCTCGCCGACGAGGCGGCGATCGCCGAGGGGCTGGCCTTCTCGGTGGACCTGCGGGCGGGGCGGGCGGGGTGGCGGGCCAAGCCGCACGCGGGGGTCGTGGACCTCGGCCGCGTGGGCCACTACGACCCGCGCCTGTTCTGGGACGAGGTGCTGCCCGAGGACGGGCGCATCATCCTGGACCCCGGCGCCTTCTACATCCTGATGAGCCGCGAGTCGGTGGCCGTTCCCCCCGGCCACGCGGCCGAGATGGCGCCCTACCTGGCCATGGCGGGCGAGTTCCGCGTGCACTACGCGGGCTTCTTCGACCCGGGCTTCGGCTGGGGGGCGCCGGCGCGGGGCGTCCTGGAGGTCAGGGCGCACGAGGCGCCCTTCGCGCTGGAGCACGGGCAGGTGGTGGGGCGGCTGCGCTACGAGCGCATGAGCGAGCGGCCGGACGTGCTCTACGGGGCGGGGCTGGGGTCGAACTACCAGGGGCAGGCGCTGAAGCTCTCCAAGCACTTCCGCGAGCCCTAGCGCCCCTCGGGGCCGGCCAGGAAGCCCGCCGCTCGCAGCTCGGCCAGGCTGGGGAGGTCCTGGAGGGAGGCCAGGCCGAAGTGGTCGAGGAAGGCGTCGGTGCAGACGTAGGTGGCGGGGCGGCCGGGGGTGGCGCGGCGTCTCCCGGGCTTGATCCAGCCCATCTCCAGGAGCTGGTCGAGCGTGCCGCGCGAGAGGCCCACGCCCCGGATCTCCTCGATCTCGGCGCGGGTCACGGGGCCGTGGTAGGCCACCACGGCCAGCGTCTCGACGCCCGCGCGGGAGAGCCTGCGGACCTCCACGGCCTCGCGCGCGAGGTGGGGGGCGAGGTCGGGGGCGGTGCGCAAGGCGACGCCGCCCGCGACGCGGACCAGCACGACCCCCCTGCCCTCCCGGCGGCGCTCCAGCGCGGCGATGGCCGCCTCGGGGTCGGGGAGGCGGTCGCGCAGGGCGGCGAGCGGGACGGGGCCGGGGCTCAGGAAGAGGAGAGCCTCGAGCAGGCGCTCCTGGTCCTCGGGGGTCATGCGCGCCCCCGCGCCTCCAGGGGGCCGAAGGGCTCGCGCTGCCTGATCTCGGCGCGGCCCTCGCGGACGAGCTCGAGCAAGGCGGCGAAGGTGGCGGCGGTGGCCGAGCGGCGGCGCGGGCCGTCCCAGCCCGGCGGCAGGAAGGCCGCGAGGTCGGCCCAGGCCAGCGCGGCGCCGAGCAGGGGGCGCAGGCGGTCGAGCGCCTCCTCCATGGTCATGACGCCCTCGCGGTCGAGCGCGAGGGGGCGGAACTCGTCGCGGGTGCGCAGGCGGGCGTAGGACAGGAGGAGGTCGTGCAGGTCCGCCCGCCACAGGACGCGGGCGGGGCCGGCGGGGGGCGCGGGGGGCCGGGCGAAGCTGTCGCGGCCCAGGCGCGGGCGGGCCATGAGCAGGAGCCCGGCCTCGCGCATCGCGTCCAGGCGGGCGAGGCGGAAGGCGAGGTCGCGGCCGGCCTCCTCGGCCTCCTCGTCGGGCCGCGCGTCGGCCGGGAGCAGGAGGCGCGACTTGAGGTAGGCGAGCCAGGCGGCGGTGACGAGGTAGTCGGCGGCGAGCTCGATGCGGGCGCGGGCGGCGCGCTCCACGAAGGCCAGGTACTGCTCGCAGAGGGCGAGCACGGAGACCTCGCGCAGGTCCACCTTCTGGGCCCGCGCGAGCGTCAGGAGGAGGTCGAGCGGACCCTCGAAGCCGCCCACCTCGACGACCAGGGCTTCGGCCATGCCCCCCTCACCCCGAGGCGGCGAGGAGGTCCGCCAGCTCCTCGGCGAGCGCGTCGGGGTCGCAGGGCGCGGGGGCGCGGCGGAGGGACAGCGCGCGGGCGGCGCGGGCCTGGGCCCGGGGCGTCATGGGGCCGGCGCCCTCCACGGCGGCGGCCATGTCGGCGCGCGCGCCGCTGCATTGCAGGGCGAGGTCCACGCCGGCCGCGACGCTGGCGGCCGCGCGGTCGCGGAGCGGGCCGGACAGCGCCGCCATGCCGATGTCGTCCGTCATCAGGAGGCCGTCGAAGCCGATCTCCTCGCGGATGACGCGGATCGCCTCGGGCGAGGTGGTGGCGGGGCGGTCGGGGTCGAGGGCCTCGAGCACGACGTGGGCGGTCATGGCCATGGGCAGGTCGCGCAAGCCGCGGAAGGGGGCGAAGTCGCGGGCCTCCAGGGCCTCGCGGCGGACGGACACGCGCGGCAGGGCCTCGTGGCCGTCCACCACGGCGCGGCCGTAGCCGGGGACGTGCTTGAGGACCGGGAGCACGCCGCCGGCCATGAGCCCGTCCGCGCAGGCGCGGGCGGCGGCGATGACGGGGACGACCTCCGAGCCGTAGAGGCGGTTGCGCAGGATGGGGTGCGTCTCGGGCTCCACGAGGTCGGCGAGGGGGGCGCAGTTGACGTCCATCCCCGCCTGGCGCAGCTCGTGGGCGATGAGGCGGTTGCGGACCCACTGGGCGCGCAGCGGGTCCGAGGCGCGCCCCATCTGGTCGAGGGCGGGGAGCCAGTCGCGCCAGTGGGGCGGCCGCAGGCGCTGGACGCGGCCCCCCTCCTGGTCCACGAGCACGGGCGCGTCGCGGCCCACGGCGTCGCGCAGCGCGCCGGTCAGGCGCCTCAGCTGCCGGGGGCTCTCGACGTTGCGGGCGAAGAGGATGAAGCCGAAGGGGTCGGCGTCGCGCAGGAAGCCGCGCTCCCAGGCGTCGGGCGCGAGGCCCGAGACGCCGAGGATCGCGGCGGCGGTCATTCGCGCGTCACCACGGGGATGCAGCCCGCGTCCTCGGCCACCAGCACGGCGCAGAAGCGCCGGGCGTCGGCGAGGTCCTCGAAGCCCATGGCGCGCAGGCGGTAGAAGGTGCGCCCGCCCGACACGGCCTCCTGGATCACGCGCTCCTTGCCGCCCATGAAGTCCCTGAAGTCCCCGTCGAGCCGGACCCATTCGGAGGCGGCGATCTCGGGGGAGTCGAAGGCGCCGAGCTGGACCAGCGCCGTGCCGGCGGGGACGGCGCCGGCGAGGGCCACCTCGATCGGCTGGGCCTCGGCCGCAGGGGCGGTCGCAGGGGCGGCCTCGGGGGCGGCGGGGGCGGAGGCGAGGCGGGGGCGCGGGGGGGGGCGCAGGGTGGCGCCGGGGCCAGCGAGGGCGGGGGTGGGCGCGTCGAGCACGGCGGCCTGCACGACGGCCGGGGCGGGCTGGACGGCGGCCAGGGCCTCCAGGGGGTCGGCGCCGCCGGCGATGCGGTCGGCGAGCGCCAGGACCTCCTCGGCGGTCATGGGCCGGGAGGCGCGCAGCTCGGCCACCACGGGCTCCACCTCCTCCACCGCGCCGGGGGTGACGGCGGGGCGGACCTCGCCCTCCTCGGCGGCGGTCTGGACGACCTCCAGGTCCTCCTGCGCGAGGCCCGGCGTGGCGGGGGCGAGGGTCAGCACGTCCGAGGGCGGCGCGGCCTCGCCGACGCCGGCCACCGCGTTGACGGCGAGGCCCTGGTTGGGGATCGTGGCGCCGCCGGGCTCGGCGGGCTCGAGGCGCATGGGGCCCTCGGCGGCCTCCACGACCGGCACGCCGAGCACGTCGCGCAGGACGAGCTTGTAGCCCCAGATGCCCATGGCGCCGACCAGCACCAGGGAGGCCGCGCCCCCCACCATCCAGAGCGCGGCGCGGGCGCGGGCGAAGGCGCCCTCGTCGCCGGCCTGGAGGCCGAGCAGCGCGGCGGCGGCGCCGGCGGGGGCGGCGTCGGCCGGCCTGTGGGCGCCGAATCGCTCGGCGCCGTAGCGCTCGGCGCCGCCCAGCGTCGCGCGGGGCGTGGCGCGGGGGCGCGCGCCCTCGCCGGGAGCGGCGGGGGACGCCCCCACCTCGTGAATCCAGTCCGACATGGCCCGTGCCTCACTGCCTGGGGGGCCTTCGGCCCCTTGCCTCATGGCCCCCGGCGCGGCGCGTCTACCGCATCTCGTTCGCCGGGGTCACGCCAAGGATACCCAGGCCGGAGGCGATGACAACGACCGTGGCCGACACAAGCGCCAGTCGGGCGGCGGTTGTGGCCCGGGAACCCTCGTCGGCGCCCTCCCGCACGAAGCGCAGGCCGGGATCGTCGTTGCCGGCGTTGTAGAGGGCATGGAAATCCCCGGCCAGGTCATAGAGGTAGAAGGCGATCCTGTGGGGCTCCATGGCCTTGGCGGCGATCTCCACCTGGCGCGGCCATTCGGCGATGGCTCGGATCAGCCGGGCCTCGGCCGGGTGGCCCAGGGGGGACAGGTCGGCGGAGGCCAGCGCATCGGGGGCGTGGCCCCCCTCCGCCGCGCGGCGCAGGACGGACCGGGCGCGGGCATGGGCATACTGGACGTACCAGACGGGGTTGTCCTTGCTCTGCTCGGTCACGCGGGCGAAGTCGAAGTCGAGGGGCGCGTCGTTCTTGCGCGTGAGCATGGCGAAGCGCGTGACGTCGGGGCCGACCTCCTCCACCACCTCGCGCAGCGTCACGAAGGTGCCGGCGCGCTTGGACATCTTGACGGGCTCGCCGTCCTTGAGGAGCTTGACGAGCTGGATCAGGCGCACCTCCAGGGGCACGCGGCCCCCGGTCAGGGCCTCCACCACGGCCCTGATGCGCCTGACGTAGCCGCCGTGGTCGGCGCCCAGCACGTCCACCAGGAGGTCGTAGCCCCTCTCGGCCTTGTCGAAGTGGTAGGCGATGTCGGGGGCGAAGTAGGTCCAGGTGCCGTCGGACTTCTGGACGGGGCGGTCCTCGTCGTCGCCGAAGGCGGTGGAGCGGAACAGCGTCTGCTCGCGCGGCTCCCAGTCCTCGGGGAGCTTGCCCTTGGGCGGGGGCAGCCGGCCCTCGTAGATGAGGCCCTTGGCGCGCAGGGCCTCGATGGCGGCCTCGATGCGGCCCGTGCCGAAGAGGGCCTTCTCGGAGGAGAAGCGGTCCATGGCGACGCCCAGCAGCGCGAGGTCGTCGCGGATGGTCTGGAGCATCGCCGCGGTGGCGAAGTCGCGCACCAGGGGGAGCCATTCGGATTCGGGGCGGTCGAGGAGGGCGGCGCCGTGGCGGGCCGCCAGCGCTTCGCCCACGGCCACGAGGTAGTCGCCGGGATACTGGCCCTCCCTGATCTCGGGGCTGAGGCCGTTGGCCTCGCGGTAGCGCTCGTAGGCGGAGCGGGCCAGGACGTCCACCTGGGCGCCGCCGTCGTTGACGTAGAACTCGCGCGTGACCTCCCAGCCGGCGAAGGCCAGCAGCGAGGCCAGCGCGTCGCCGAAGACCGCGTGGCGCGTGTGGGCGACGTGCATGGGGCCGGTGGGGTTGGCGGACACGAATTCCACGTTGACGCGCCGCCCCTCCCCCAGCCCGGCGCGGCCGTAGGCGGGGTCGGAGAGGGCGGCGCGGACCACGCCGTGCCAGGCCGGGGGGTGGAGGCGCAGGTTGAGGAAGCCGGGGCCGGCGGGGTCGGCCGACAGCACGCGGGGGTCCTGGTGCAGCCTCTCGGCCAGGGCGCCCGCGAGGTCGCGCGGCGCGAGGCCCGCGGGCTTGGCCAGCACCATGGCGGCGTTGGTGGCCATGTCGCCGTGGGCGGGGTCGCGGGGGGGCTCGACGGTCACGGCGGCGGCGTCGAGGCCGGGGGGGAGGCGGCCCTCGGCCGCGAGCGCCCCCAGCGCGTCGAGCACGAGCGCGCGGATGTCGGCGAAGATGTTCATCTGGGGCCCCCCTTGGGGGGCGCCCCTAGCACGGGCCCGGCGGCGGGCGGAAGGCGGCCGCCTCAGAGGTCGTAGAAGGTGAAGTCCGAGGCCAGGAGCGAGGCCATGTTGGGCAGGGTGGCAATCAGGACCGCCTCGGCGTTGACGTCCACCACGCCGTCCGCGTCCGTGTCCACGCCGCGCCCGTCCCCGTCCCACCAGAGCCGGCGGGCGTCGGTCTCGAAGACGAAGGTGGCGCCGGCGGTGGTGACGAGGTTGGTGGCTTGGTTGACCACCCTGACCTGGGAGGCGGCGGTGTAGCCGAACTCGGAGCGCAGCACGGCGAGGTTGTCGGAGGCGCGCGCGTAGTCGGTGATCGTGTCGGAGGGCCAGTCGGTGGCGCCGAATCCGCCGCCGTCGCGCTCGATCACGAAGCTGTCGCGGCCCGACCCGCCGGTGAGGTCGTCGGAGCCCTCGTCGCCGCGCAGCCAGTCGTTGCCGGCGTTGCCGAGGAGGATGTCGTCGCTGCCCCCGCCGAGGAGCTGGTCGCGCAGGTTGCTGCCGGCGACCACGTCGTCGTACGCGGAGCCCTCGATGATCTCGATGCCCGAGAGGCGGTCGCCCACGGCGGTGCCGTCGTTCTGGGCCTGGTTGAGCAGGTTGATGACCACGCCGAAGTCGGCGGAGGCGTAGCTGATCGTGTCGAGCCCGTCGCCGCCGGCCACCGTGTCGGGGGCGCCGTCCTCGGGGCTGAAGAAGCTGGGGGAGGACATGGCGAAGAGGTCGTCGCCGGCGTCGCCTTCGAGGATGTCGGCGCCGTAGCCGTCGGTGATGCGGTCGTTGCCGCTGCCCCCCGACAGGGTATCCGTGAGGCCGCGCTCGATGGTGTCGCCGTCCGAGAGGTCGTCGTTGCCGGCCCCGCCGTCGAGGTCGTCGCGCCCCTCGCCGCCGCGCAGGGCGTCGTTGCCGCTGGAGCCGCGCAGGACGTCGTTGCCGATGCCGCCGTCGAGGTCGTCCGAGAGCAGCCCGCCGAAGACCACGTCGCGGCCGGCGCCCCCGTCGAAGTTCAGGGCCTCGAAGCCGTCGAGCCGCGTGCCGTTGGCCAGCGTCGTCAGGGCCTGGCCCTGGGTGGACAGGTTGTAGCTCACGCCAGTGGCGTAGCCGGGCGTGGTGGAGGACAGGGAGGCGAAGTCGAGCGACACGCGGTCCACCTCGCCCGTGCCGTCGCCACCGATCCCGTAGTCGCCCACGCCCATCGCCACGAGGTCGTTGCCGCGGCCCGCGTCGAGGCGGTCCGCCTCGAGCCCCGAATCGCTGGTGAAGATGGACACGGAGTAGAGGCTGTCATCGCCGAGGCCGCCGATGAGGGAGTCCGCGCCGACCCCGCCGCGCAGGTCGTCCGCGCCCGAGCCGCCGTCGGCCGTGTCGTTGCCGTCGTCGCCCGCCAGGAGGTCGTTGCCGCCGCCGCCGAAGAGGCGGTCGTTGCTGGCGCCCCCATAGGCGTTGTCGTTGCCCAGCCCGCCGTCGAGGTAGTCGGCGCCGGGGGCGCCGGGCGTCTCGGACCAGTCGGAATAGCCGGTGGCGTCGCCGTCGAGAGAATCGTTGCCGGTGCCGCCGTAGAGGTAGTCCAGGCCGGCCCCGCCGTCGAGGTCGTCGTCGCCCCCTTGCCCGCGCAAGACGTCGCGGCCCTGGCCGCCCATGAGGCTGTCGGTCATCTCCCAGCCGGTGAGGGAGTCGTTGAAGTCGGTGCCGCGCACCCACCACATCTCGACGCCGGTGATGGTGATGCCGCCGGGCTGGACCAGCCCCACCACCGGGTCGCGCGCGACCAAGGTGAGGGCGCCGGCGGAGGGCTTGTAGTTGACGCGCACCTGGTCTATGCCCGCGCCCCCGTCGATCGTGTCGGAGCCAGCCGCCTCGATGACGTCGTTGCCGTTGCCCCCATAGATCTCGTCGGCGGCCAAGCCACCGTAGATCGTGTCGCTCCCCTCGCCGCCGTCGATGAGGTCGTAGACGTCCGGCCCCTCGTCGCGGTCCTGGCCGTAGATGACGTCGTTGCCCGCGCCCCCCGCGAGGAGGTCGAAGCCGGCCCCGCCCGACAGCGCGTCGTGGCCGAGTCCGCCCAGCAGCGTGTCGTCGCCGAGCCCGCCCAGGAGCGTATCGTTGCCCAGGCCGCCGTCGAGCCCGTCCGCGCCGCCGTAGCCGAAGGCGAGGTCGTCGCCCGCGCGCAGGATGATCGTGTCGTTCCCGGGCGTGCCCTCGATGGTGTCCCAGAAGGCCGGCAGCCAACTGTCGTTGCCCGTTAAGTTCGCCATGGCGGTCGCCCCCGACGCTGCATCGCGCGCCACTGTCGCCAGGTGGGAGCCCACCTGTCAACGCGGCGCTTGACGCTAGGACCGGCCCCGCAGCGCCCGCGTGCGCCCCACCATGTCCGAGCCCAGCAGCCTCTCGTGGGTCTCGATGGCGAAGCGGTCGGTCATGCCGGCGATGTAGTCGGCGACGATGCGCGCCAGCGCCGTCTCGGAGGCGGCCTCGGCCACGTCGCGGCGCCACTGCTTGGGCAATTCCTCGGGCCGCGCCATGAAGAGCGGGAAGAGGTCGCGCACGACCCCCGTCACCTCCTGGCGCATCCCCACCACGGCGGGGGCGCGGTACATGCGCTGGAAGAGGAAGGCGCGGATCGCCCCGAGGTCGGCCCAGAGCGCCTCGCCGAAGCGGATCATGGGGCGGCCCAAGTGGCGGATGTCGTCGGCCGAGCGGGGGTCGGCGTCCGCCAGCGCGCGTCGCGCCAGCACGATCACGTCCTCGACCAGCACGCCGAAGAAGCGGCGCAGCGCCTCGTGGCGGCGGCGGTAGTAGTTGAGGCCGGGGTAGCGGCGGTCCACCTCGGCGAAGGCGTCGCGCAGCACCGGCAGCTCGGCCAGCTCGTCCGAGGAGAACAGCTCGGCGCGCAGGCCGTCGTGCAGGTCGTGGTGCGAGTAGGCGATGTCGTCGGCCAGCGCCGCCACCTGCGCCTCGGCGGAGGCGAAGGTGGAGAGGTCGAGGTCCTGGACGGCGTCGTAGGCCTCCAGCGCCCAGTGGGCGGGGCGGGCCACGGGGCCGTTGTGCTTGGCGATGCCCTCCAGGGTCTCCCAGGTGAGGTTGAGGCCGTCCCATTCGGCGTAGTGGCGCTCGAGCGAGGTGACGATGCGGATGGCCTGGGCGTTGTGGTCGAAGCCGCCATGGGGGGCCATGAGGGCGTCGAGCGCCTCCTCGCCCGTGTGGCCGAAGGGCGGGTGGCCGAGGTCGTGGGCGAGCGCCACGGCCTCGGTCAGCTCGGTGTTGAGGCCGAGGGCGGCGGCCACGGTGCGGGCCACCTGGGCCACCTCGATGCTGTGGGTGAGGCGGGTGCGGAAGTAGTCGCCCTCGTGCTCGACGAAGACCTGCGTCTTGTGCTTCAGGCGGCGGAAGGCGGAGGAGTGGATGATGCGGTCGCGGTCGCGCTGGAAGGGGGTGCGGAAGGCCGACTCCTCCTCGGGGTGGAGGCGGCCGCGCGTGGCCGTGGGGTCGCAGGCGTAGGGCGCGAGCATGGGGCCTCCTTAGCCGGTCCGGGGGGCGGTGGCGACGGGCCGTGGCGACGGGCCGTGGCGACAGGCTGTGGCGATGGGGCGCCCGCATGGCTATATGGAGGGCGAGAGGTGAGCCCATGACCTTCCAGATGCCGACCATCCCCCCCACCGTCACGCCGCGCGCCTTCGGCCGGCTGCGCGACATCGGCGCGGGCGCCCGGGGCAAGGCCCTGCGGGTGGCCGTGTCGGGCGGGGGCTGCTCGGGCTTCCAGTACGAGATCACGCTCGACGAGCCCCGCGAGGACGACCTGATCCTGTCGGGCGAGGGCGAGAGGGTCGTAGTGGACCCCGTGTCGCTGCCCTTCCTGGCCAGCGCCCGCGTGGACTTCTCCGAGGAGCTGATCGGGGCGCGGTTCGTGATCGAGAACCCCAACGCCACGGCGTCCTGCGGCTGCGGCACGTCGTTCTCCGTGTGATGCGCGTCGCCACCTGGAACATCAACGGGGTGCGCGCGCGCCTCGAGACGCTGCTGGCCTGGCTGTCGGACGGGGCGCCGGACGTGGCCCTGCTCCAGGAGATCAAGATCCAGGACAAGGACTTCCCGCGCGAGGAGGTCGAGCGGCTGGGCTACCGGGTCGAGACGCACGGGCAGAAGGGCTTCAACGGCGTGGCGGTGCTGTCGCGGCTGCCGCTGGAGGACGTGGCCCGGGGCCTGCCCGGCGACGAGGCCGACGAGCAGGCGCGCTGGATGGAGGCCACGGTGATGGGCGAGAGGAGCGCGGTCAGGGTCTGCGCGCTCTACCTGCCCAACGGCAACCCGGCGCCGGGGCCGAAACACGACTACAAGCTCGCCTGGATGGAGAGGCTGCGCGGGCGCGCGGAGGCGCTGCTGGCCTCGGAGGAGCCGGTGGTCCTGGGGGGCGACTGGAACGTCATCCCCGAGCCGCGCGACGCCCGCCGCCCCGAGGCCTGGGCCGGCGACGCGCTGTTCCTGCCCGAGAGCCGCGCGGCCTTCCGGCGCGTGGAGGCCTTGGGCTACTACGACGCGCTGCGGCTGCGCGCGGGGGGGCCGGTCTTCACCTTCTGGGACTACCAGGCGGGGGCCTGGGAGCGCGACCACGGCATCCGCATAGACCACCACCTCCTGAGCCCTCAGGCGGCGGACCTCTTGCGCGACGCCTGGGCCGAGAGGGAGGCGCGGGGGGGGCCGAAGCCCTCGGACCACGTGCCCGTGTGGGTGGAGCTGGACGCCTGACCCTTGGACGGGCGCGGCGCTATCGGATAACGGGAACGCGAGGCCAGCGGGGCCGTTGAGGGCGCGACCCCGCCTCCGGATGCACCCATGCGCCTCCTCCCCGTCCTCCTCCTCGCGCTGCTGCCCTCCGCCGCCCTCGCCTGCCGCACCGCCAGCACCGGCGCCGGCTGCGCGGTGGCGCCCGTCCGCGTCGCCGCCGTGCAGGCGGTCCCCGAGGCGCCCCCGCTCGCCCAGGTGGGCGACGTGCTGCCGCGCGGGCGCTACTCGCTGCTGCTCAACGCCGAGTACTACGGCCTGCCGCCGGCGCGCGACGGCTGGGTCTACATGCGGGTGGGCCGCGACGCCTTCCGCGTGGACTGGGCGAGCCATCAGGTGCTGGAGCGCGTGACCTCGCAGACGGCGGCCAACTTCTAGCGGGTGGCGTCGAAGCCGTAGAGCCAGTCGAGGCGGCCGAGGAAGGCCCCGGGCGCGAGGCGGCCCACGGCGGCCAGCGCGAAGTGGGCGCCGCGCCGCGCCGCGCCGCCCAGGTGGTAGCGGCGGGCGTTGGCCTGGGCCGCGGCCACCGCGCGCAGGACGCGGGGGCGGCGCAGGCGCTCGAGGTCGTGGAGCCGGCCCTCGCGCAGGAGGCGCGCGAGCGTCCAGGCGTCCTCCAGCGCGAGGTTGGCGCCCTGCGCCAGGAAGGGCAGCGTGGGGTGGGCCGCGTCCCCCAGGATGGCGCGCCGGCCGTCCTGCCAGCGCCGGGCCACGGGGTGGCGGAAGAGGCCCCAGCGGTGGGTCCGGGCGACGGCGGCGAGGATCGCGGCGAGCGGGGGCGCGGCGTCGGCGAAGGCGCGGCGGAGGTTGGCGGGGCTGTCGGGGTGGCGCCAGCCCTCCTCGGACCAGCGCGCCTCCTCGCGCACCGCCACGAGGTTCACGAGGCCCCCGGGAAGGGGGTAGGTGACGGCGTGCCGGCCCGGGGCCATCCAGACGCGGGCGACGGGCGGGTGGTCGGCCCCGACCACGGCGCGCCAGGCGACCTGGCCCGTGAAGGCGGCCCGGGAGGGGTCGAGGGCGGCGCGGACGGCCGAGCGCAGGCCGTCCGCGCCCAGGAGGAGGGGGGCCGCCACCTCGCCTGCGGCCGTGGCCACGCCGCGCTCGGTGACGCCCAGGGCCTCCGTGCCGAGCCGGACCTCGGCGCCGGCCGCGCGCGCGGCCCCGGCGAGGATGTCGAGGAGCGCGGCGCGGTGCAGGAAGCGGTAGGGGCCGGCGCCCGCGAGGCCGAAGCGCGCGATGCGGCGGCCCGTCAGCGCGTCCATGGGCTCCACGGCCTCGGCCGCCACCGAGGCGGCCTCCACGGCGTCGCGCAGGCCCAGCGCCTGGAGCACGCGCATCCCGTTGGGCGTGACCTGGAGGCCGGCGCCGGCCTCGCGCAGGGCGGGCGCGCGCTCCAGCACCAGCGAGGGCCGCCCCAGGGCGGCGGCGAGGGCGAGCCCGGCGAGGCCCGCGCCGACGATGACGGGATCGGCCGTCCCGCCGAGGCCGGCAGGCATCAGTCGTCCCGGTGCACCTTCTCGCGGCGCTCGTGGCGCTCCTGGGCCTCCAGGCTCATGGTGGCGATGGGGCGGGCGTCCAGGCGCTTGAGCGAGATGGGCTCGCCGCTGATCTCGCAGTAGCCGTAGTCGCCGTCGTCTATGCGGCGCAGCGCCGAGTCGATCTTGGCCACCAGCTTGCGCTGGCGGTCGCGGGTGCGCAGCTCGAGGGCGCGGTCGGTCTCCTCGCTGGCGCGGTCGGCGATGTCGGGGATGTTGCGCGTCTGGTCCTTCATGCCCTGGACGGTGTCGCGGCTCTCGCTCAGGAGCTCCACCTTCCAGGCGTGGAGCTTGCGGCGGAAGTACTCGATCTGCCGCTCGTTCATGAAGGGCTCGTCCTCGGCCGGTCGGTAGTCGTCCGGAAGAAAGACCTCGGCTCGCATGGCACTGCTCCCGTTGTGTAGCCTGTCCCCGCCTCTCGGGGGGCGGGTCGCGGCGCACCTCGCTGTCCTGCCGCCCCTTTACTCAAGGCCCACCCCCCTGTCACGCGGCGATTTCGCGATGCCGCAAGGTCAGGGAGGCCGCCGCTCCGCCCCTCGGCCCCCGCCGGCCTGCGCCCCTTGGCCCGCGCGCGTTTTCAGCGGCTTGGGCGGCGCCGCTCGCGTGGCGCCCGAGCCACGTGGCGCAAAGGCCATGCCTTGAAGTTGCCACGAACAAGCCGGCGCGGCGCCCTTTTGCGGCCCTCCCTTGGGCATCGAGGCAGGAACGGGGGACAACCCCATGCGGACAGGCAGGACGCCGAACGGCGCCGCCGGTCGCGGCGCGCGCCCGGGCACCCCCCGGGCGCGCCTGGCGGCCAAGAGGCTCGCGCGGGTCGCGCTGGCAGCGGCCCTGGCGCTCCTGCCGGGGGCGCCGGGGCCCGTCGCGGCGCCCGTCGCGGCGCCGCTGGCGGCGGCCGAGGCGGCGCTTCGGGCCCGCCCGGGCCCCCCCACGCGCCCCAACGCCGACATGGCCCGCGACATCCTCGACCTCGCCTTCGGGCTGGAGGACGGCCGCAGCCTGCCCGCGCTGTCGCGCTTCGACGGCCCCGTCCGGGTGCGCCTGGACGGCGAGGGCGGGGCGGCGCTCGACGACCTCGTCGGGCGCCTGCGGGACGAGGCGGGGCTCGACGTGCGGCGCGTGGAGGGCGAGGCCGAGATCGTGGTGGAGGCCGTGCCGGCCGAGGCGCTGGCCGCGGTCGCGCCGGGGGCGGCCTGCTTCACGGTGCCGGGCGCCGCGTCCTGGGAGGAGTTCCTGGCGCGGCGCGGCACGGCGGCGCTCGACTGGGCGCGGGTCGTGCGGCGCGAGCGCGCGGCGGTCTTCGTGCCGGAGGGCGCGGCGCCAGAGCTGCTGCGCGACTGCCTGCACGAGGAGGTGGCCCAGGCGCTCGGGCCTCTCGACGACCTGTGGCGCCTGCCCGACTCGGTCTTCAACGACGACAACGTCCGGGGCGCGCTGACGGGCTTCGACATGCTGGCGCTGCGCGCCCTCTACGCCCTGCCCGTGGGACTGGGCCGCGAGGAGGCCGAGAGGCGGCTGCCCGCGCTGCTGGCGCGCCTCAACCCCGGGGGCGAGCGGCCCTCGGAGGCGGCGCCCCTCGCGCCCTTCCCCGGCTGGGCCGAGGCGCTGGCCCAGGCGCTGGCGCCCGACGCGCCGGTCGCCACCCGCGCCGCCGCCGCTCTCGACGCCGCCCGCAGCGGCCCGTCGAGCGGGCCCGGCGCGGGGCTCGCGCTCTACGCGCTCGGGCGGCTGCGCGCGGCCAGCGACCCGGAGGGCGCCCGCGCGGCCTTCCGGGCGGCCCGCGCGGCCTACGGCGAGGCGCCCGAGACGGCCTTGCACCGCGCCGGCGCGGACCTCCAGCTCGCGGCCTTCGCGCTGCGCGACGGCGACCCCCGGGGGGCGCTCGCGCTGGCCCTGGGGGCCGAGCCCGTGGCCGGGGCCGAGGGGGCGGTGGCGCTGTTGGGGACGCTGCGGCTGGTGCGGGCGGAGGCGCTGGACGCGCTGGGGCGGGGGACCGAGGCCGACGCGCTGCGGCTGGACAGCCTGCCCCTGCTCGCCTACGGCTTCGGCGCCGGGGCGGTCCCGGCGGTGCTCGCGCAGGCGCGCGCGCTGCGGCCCGGAGTCTGAGCCATGGTCCTTCCCCTCGGCGGCGCCCTGCTGGGCGCCCTCTTCGGCGCCCTCAACGCCCGCCGCAGGGGCGGCGTGGCGCTGGACCTGTGGCAGTGGGGCGCGGTGGGCGGCATCGTGGGGGCGCTCGCCGGGCTCTTCGCGCTCATCCTCGTGAGCCGCGCCATGACTTGAGCGGGGCGGCGGCCCTCCCCATCTGGGGGGCATGGCGCCGTTCCTCCTGTCCATCCTCCTCGGGCTCGCCCTCACAATCGTCATGGCGCGGGTCTCGGCGCGCCGGACGCGCCTCGCGCTCGACGCCAACTCCACGGACCTGCGCGAGCCCCGGCTCGACCCCGTCCTGGGGCGGCTCGCGGCCGCGCTGGACGTGCCGGCGATCCCGGTGAGGGTGTGGGAGGTGCCGGTGGTCAACGGCCTCGCCGACCCCGACGGGCGCGTGTTCCTGACGCGCGGGTTCCTCCAGAAGCTGCGGGCGGGCGAGGTGAGCCCGGAGGAGATCGGCAGCGTGGTCGCGCACGAGCTGGGCCACGTGGCGCTGGGCCATTCCCGGCGGCGCATGATTGACGCCACGGGCGGCAACGCCGTGCGCATGGGGCTCGCCTTCGCGCTCTCCCGCGTGCTGGGGGGCCTGGGCGTGTGGGTGGCGCAGGGTCTGATGGCGCTGCTGCACGCGGGCCTGTCGCGGCGCGACGAGTTCGAGGCGGACCGCTACGCGACCGCGCTGCTCATCAAGGCGGGCATCGGCGCGGGGCCGCAGAAGTCGCTCTTCCGCAAGCTCGACGCCCTGGCGGGGCGGGGCGCGCGGCCGCCGGCCTGGCTGCTCACCCACCCCGCGACCGCCCAGCGCGTGGCCGCCATCGAGGAGGCCGAGCGGCGCTGGCTGGCGGCCTAGCCCTCGAAGCGGTCGCGCACCAGGCGGTCGAGCGTCAGGACGCCCCAGCCCGTCGCGCCCTTGGGGGCGAGCGTGGTGTCGCCCTTGACCGAGGCCACGCCGGCGATGTCCAGGTGGCACCAGGGCGTGCCGTCCTTGACGAACCTCCTGAGGAACTGCGCGGCCGTGATGGAGCCGCCGTCGCGGCCGCCCACGTTCTTCATGTCGGCCACCTGGGACTTCAGCATGGCGTCGTAGGCCTCGCCCATGGGCATCCGCCAGAGGCCCTCGCCCTCGGCGGAGGCCGCCGCGAGGAGGGCGCCGCAGAGGTCGTCGTCGTTGGAGTAGGCGCCGGCGTTCTCGTGGCCGAGCGCGACGATGATGGCGCCGGTGAGGGTGGCGAGGTTGATGACGGCGCGCGGCGCGAAGGCCTCCTGCGCGTGCCAGAGCACGTCGGCGAGGACCAGGCGCCCCTCGGCGTCGGTGTTGACGATCTCGACGGTGTCGCCCTTCATGGAGCGCACCACGTCGCCCGGCCGCGTGGCCGTCCCCGAGGGCATGTTCTCCACGAGGCCCACGAGGCCGACCACGTGGGCCTTGGCCCGCCTGCGCGCGAGCGCGTGCAGGACGCCGGCCACGACGCCGGCGCCGCCCATGTCCATGGTCATGTCCTCCATGCCGGCGGCGGGCTTCATGCTGAGGCCGCCGGTGTCGAAGGTGACGCCCTTGCCCACCAGCGCGAGCGGCGGCCCCTCGGCGCCCGCCCAGCGCAGGATGACGACCCGGGACGGGGCGGCCGAGCCCTGCCCCACGGCCAGCAGCAGGCGCATCCCCAGGCGCTCCAGCTCGGGCTCCTCCAGCACGTCCACCTCCACGCCCAGCGAGCGCAGGGAGAGCAGGCGCTCGGCGAAGGCGGGGGGCGTCAGGACGTTGGCGGGCTCGTTGACGAGGTCGCGGGTGAGGAAGACGCCCTCGGCCACGGCGCGGGCGGGGAGCGCGGCCGCCTCGGCCGCCTCGGGGTCGTCCACGAGGATCGTGACGGGTCCGGCGGGCTCCCTCTCGGCGGTCTTGTGGTCCGCGAAGTCGTAGGCGCGCAGGCTGAGCGCCAGGGCGAGGTCGGGGACGGCCACGGCGCCCTCGGCCAGCACCGTCAGCGCCCCCGGGCCGCGCAGCCGCGCCAGCGCCGCCCCGGCCGCCCGCGACTCCTTGGCGCCGGGCGCGGGGGGCAGCTTGACGACCACCACCCCCTCGGCCGCCAGGCCCGAGGGCCAGGCCAGCAGCGTGGCCTCGCCGGGCTTGGCCTTGGCCCAGGCGGGCGAGGCCAGGAGCCGCGCGACGGCCCCGCCGGCGGCGGCGTCCACCGCGCGCCCCAGCGGCCCCGGCGCGCCGTCCCCGACCAGCACGGCCAGGCGGCCCTCCAGGGCGGGGAGGGCGGCGGGGTCGGGGCGGCGGAACTGGGGCACGAGGGGGTCGGTCACGGGGCTCTCCGGGGTTGATCGGCGCGACCTAGCCCGGCGCGCGCGGGATTGACCAGGGCGCTGTTCAACGGCGGCCCGATCCGCGCTAGGACGGGGCGCCCGGAGACGCCCATGCCCCGCCTCGACCGATACCTCCTCGCGCGGCTCCTCCAGGTCTGGGGGCTGGCCTCGCTCGTGCTGGTGCTGATCTACTGGGTCAACCGCGCCATCCGCGTCTTCGACCAGCTCATCGCCGACGGCCAGTCGGCCTGGGTGTTCCTGGAGCTGACCGCCCTGGCGCTGCCGTCCGTCATCAAGATCGCCGTGCCTCTCGCGGCCGTGGTGGCCGTCATCATCGCCGTCAACCGCCTGGCGGGGGACAGCGAGCTGGCCGTGCTCCAGGCCGCGGGCCTGTCGCCGCGCCGCCTGGCGCGGCCCGTGCTCGTCTTCGGCGTGATCGTGGCGCTGCTCATGGCGCTCATCATCCACGTGCTGGCCCCCGCCGCCGCCTCGCGGCTGGCCGAGCGGCAGAGCGAGATCGCCCAGTCCGCCACCGCGCGGCTCCTGCGCGAGGGCGAGTTCATCTCGCCCCTGCCCGGCCTCACCATCTACATCCGCGACGTGGCACCCTCGGGCGAGATCGGCGGGCTGCTGCTGTCGGACGCCCGCGACCCCGGCGCGGCCGTCACCTACACCGCCCGCGCGGCCTGGCTGGTCCAGGGCGCGGACGGCCCCCAGCTCGTCATGCTGGACGGCCTCATCCAGCGCCTGTCGCCCGGCGAGGGGCTGGTCACGACCACCTTCGCCGACCTCGCCTACGACCTCGGGCCCCTGCTGCCCGCGCCCGACGACGGGCGGCGCGGCTGGCGCGAGCTCGGCACGCCCGACCTGCTCTTCCCCACGCCCGCCATCGAGGCCGAGACGGGCCTGAGCGCCGCGCGGCTGCGCGCGGAGGGCCACGACCGCCTGGCCGAGCCGCTGCTGGCGCCGGTGGGGGCGCTGCTGATGCTCTGCGCCCTGCTCCTCGGCTCCTTCAGCCGCTTCGGGCTGTGGCGGCAGATCGCGGCCGCCGTGGCGCTGGCCATCCTCGTCAAGGGCGCCGAGAGCGCGGCCGTGGGGGCCGTGGAGGCCGACCCCTCCCTCTGGCCCCTCGCCTACGGGCCGGCGATCCTGGGGCTGGCCCTGTCGGCGGCGCTGCTGTGGCTGGCCGAGCGGCCCCCCCTCTGGCGCCGGGTGGGCCTCGGTTGATCCTCGACCGCTACCTCGCGCGACGCTTCCTCGTGACCTTCGGGCTCACCTTCGCGGGCTTCCTGGCCGTGCTCGCGCTCGTTGACCTCGTGGAGCAGGTGCGCCGCTTCTCGGGCGAGGTGGGCTCGCCGGGCGGGCTGGTGGCGCTGACGCTGCTGAACCTGCCACGGGGGATCTACGGCATCCTGCCGCTCATCTGCATCATCGCGGCCGTGTGGCTGTTCCTGGCGCTGGCGCGCTCCTCCGAGCTGGTGGCAGCGCGTGGCGCCGGGCGCTCGGCGCTGCGCTCGCTGGCCGGGCCGGTGCTGGTGGCGCTCCTGCTCGGCGCGCTCGCGGTGGCCGCGCTCAACCCCGTGGTCGCGGCCACCTCGCGCGAGTACGAGGCGCGCGTGGGCCGCATAGACGGGGGCCGGGCCACCGCGCTCGCCCAGGACGCGCTGTGGCTGCGCCAGGCCGCGCCGGGGGGCGAGGGCCAGACCGTCATCCGCGCCGCCCGCTCCTCGCTCGACGGGACCGAGCTGGGCGGCGCGACCTTCCTCGACTTCGCCGACGGGCGCCCCGTCAGGCGCATCGAGGCGGCCCGGGCGCGCCTGCGGGACGGGGCCTGGACGCTGACCGACGCCCGCGCCTGGGACCTCGCGGCCCCCAACCCCGAGGCCACGGCCCGGGCCGTCCCCCTGCTGTCGGTGCCCTCGGACCTCACGCCGGAGGGCATCCGCGACGCCTTCGCCGTGCCCTCCTCCATCCCCATCTGGGAGCTGGCGGCCTTCATCCGCGGGCTGGAGGAGGCGGGCTTCGCCGCCCGCCGCCACCGCGTCTTCCTCCAGACCGAGCTGGCCCTGCCGCTGTTCCTGGCGGCCACCGTGCTGATCGCCGCCTGCTTCACCATCCACCACCCCCGGGGCCGCCGCACCGGGGTCAACGTGCTGCTCGCCGTGCTCACGGGCTTCGCCGCCTACATCCTGCGCAACGTCTCGCAGGTGCTGGGCGAATCGGGCCAGCTGCCGCCCGCCCTGGCCGCCTGGGCGCCGCCCCTGGTGGCGATCCTGCTGGCGCTGGCGTGGCTGCTGCACCTGGAGGAAGGATGAGGCGCCTCCTGGCCCTGCTCCTGCTGCTGCCCTCGCTCCTCTTGGCGCAGGAGGCGAACCTGGTGGCCGACGAGGTGCTGGTGACGGCCGACGGGCGGCTGGTGGCGCGCGGCAACGTCACCGCCTTCTACGAGGGCGCGGTGCTGTCGGCCTCCCAGGTCACCTATGACCGCGACGCCGACCAGCTCCTCATCGAGGGGCCGATCCTGCTGCGAGACGCCGACGGCAACGTCCTCGCGGCCGACAGCGCCACGCTCGACCCCGACCTGCGCGACGGCCTCCTGCGCGGGGCGCGGCTGGTGCTGGCGCGCCAGACGCAGATCGCGGCCGCGCGGCTCGACCGCCTGGGCGGCCTCACCGCCCTCACCGCCGCCGTGGCCACCTCCTGCCAGGTCTGCCCCGGGCGCAGGCCCCTGTGGGAGATCGGGGCGGCGCGCGTGGTCCAGGACGAGGCGGCGGGGCTCCTCTACTTCGAGAACGCCATCTTCCGCGTCCGGGGCGTGCCGCTCCTGTGGCTGCCGCGCCTACGCCTGCCGGACCCGGGCAACAGCCGCGCCACGGGCCTGCTGGTGCCGCGCATCCGCACCACCGACCAGCTGGGCCTGGGCCTGCTGTGGCCGCTCTTCGTGGAGCTGGGGCCGTCGCGCGACCTCACGCTCACGCCCTACCTGTCGCCCAGGACGCGCACGCTGAGCCTGCGCTACCGCCAGGCGTTCCGCGCGGGCGACCTCCAGCTCGACGCGGGGCTCACGCGCGACGACCTGCGGGCGGGCACCCGCGGCCTCCTCGCGGCCACCGGGGCCTTCGACCTCGGGCTCGGCCTCCGGCTGTCCTTCGACGGCCGGCTCGTCAGCGACGACGCCTACCTGCTCGACTACGGCCTCTCCGAGGAGGACCGCATCGAGTCCACCCTCGACCTCGTGCGCGTGACGCCCCGCAGCCTCTTGACCTTCGACATCACCCACACGCGGTCCCTGCGCGAGGATGACCCCGACCCCTCGCTGCCCCCCATCACGGCCTCCTTGGCCTGGGAAAGGCGCCTGCCGCTCGGCGGGGGCGAGCTGCGCCTGGGGGCCGGGGCCGAGGGCGCCCTGCGGCCGGAGGGCACGGACGGACCCTTGGGGCGCGACGTGGCGCGGCTCGGCCTCTCGCTCGACTGGCGCCGCGACTGGGTGCTGCCGGCGGGCCTGCTCCTGTCGGCCGAGGGCCTGGGCGCCCTCGACCTCTACAGGACCGCCGACGACCCCGGCGTGCCCCCGACGCTGGCCCGTCTGCGCCCCGCCGCCGCCGTCACGCTCCGCTGGCCGCTCCTGCGGCGCGACGGCGCCACCGTGGACCTCCTGGAGCCCGTGGCCTCCCTGGGCTGGTCGGGCGCCTTCGGCGGCACCCCGGCCGACGAGGACTCGCGCCTGCCGGAGCTGGACGAGGCCAACCTCCACGCCCTGTCGCGCCTGCCCGGCGAGGACGCGGTGGAGGAGGGCGCGCGCCTGTCCCTCGGCCTGTCCTGGACGCGCCAGGGGCCGGGCTACGCCGGCACCATCACGCTGGGGCGCCTGTGGCGGGCCGAGCCCGCCGACCTGCCCCCCGCCTCCGGGCTCTCGGGCACCGCGTCCGACCTCCTGCTCGCCGCCCGGCTCGACCTCGCGGGGGGCTTCGCGCTGGACGCGCGCGCCCTGCTCGACGGCGGCGGCTTCGGCAAGTCCGAGGCGCGCCTGGCCTGGGACAACCCGCGCCTCTCGCTGTCGGCGGCCTACCTGACGCTGCCCGCCGACGCCGCCGAGTCGCGCCCCGACGCGGCCTCCGAGTGGACCGCCGACGCCACCTGGCGGCCCGACGACACCTGGAGCTTCGGGCTCGGCGGCCGCTACGACGTGGCCAACGACGCCCCCGCCCGCGCCGCCGCCCGCCTGGGCTGGCGCAACGAGTGCGTGGAGGTGGACGTGTCGCTGTCGCGCCGCTACACGTCCACCGCGGCGGCCGAGCCCTCCACGGACTTCGGCCTGTCGGTCAACCTGCTCGGCTTCGCGGTGGGCGGGCGGGGCGCCCGCCCCGGGGCCTGCCGGGGCTGACCACCGGAGGAACGATGCGCCCGACTCACCCGGCGACCCGACTGGCCCGCCTGGCCGCCCTCCTCCTGCTCCTGGCCGCCCCGCTCCCGGCCCAGGACTTCTCCCCGGCCATCGTCGTCAACGACGACGCGATCACCGGCTGGGAGATCGAGCAGCGCGTGCGCATGCTGGAGGCCTTCAACACGCCGGGCGACCTGGGCGAGCTGGCGCGCACCGGGCTGGTCGAGGACCGCCTCAAGGCGCAGGAGCTGGCGCGGGCCGGCATCAGCCCCTCCGAGGAGGAGGTGGACGCCGCCGTGGCCGAGTTCGCGGGCCGCGCGGGCCTGGACCCCGACCAGTTCGTGGCCCTGCTCTCGGAGGCCGGCGTGGACCCGCGGTCCTTCCGCGACTTCGCCGCCACGGGCGCGGCCTGGCGCGACTACGTCCGCGCCCGCTTCGGGCGCGCCGTGGAGGTGACCGACGCCGACGTGGACGCGCGCCTGGCGCGCGAGGGGAGCGAGGCGGCGGGCGTCGAGGTGCTCCTGAGCGAGATCATCATCCCCGCCCCCCCGGCCGAGGCCGCCCAGGCGCAGGCCATCGCCGAGGGGATCAGCCGCATGACCTCCGAGGAGGCCTTCTCGGCGGCCGCGCGCGAGTATTCGGCCACGCCGACGCGCGACCAGGGCGGACGCCTGCCCTGGGCGCCGCTGACGCAGTATCCGCCCGCCCTGCGCCCCCTCCTCCTCGGCCTCGCGCCGGGCGAAGTCACGCCGCCCCTGCCGCTCCAGGGGGCGGTGGCGCTCCTCCAGCTGCGCGGGGTGCGCGAGGGGCCCTACGTCGCCCCCGAGCCCGAGACGGTGGACTACGCCGTCCTGCGCATCCCCGGGGGCCTGTCGGAGGCGGCGCTGTCCGAGGCCCGCGCCGTCGCGGCCCGCGTGGACCGCTGCGACGACCTCTACGACGAGGCCCGGGGCCTGCCCGAGGGCACGCTGCTGCGCGAGGAGGCGGCCGATCCGGCCGCCATCCCCCCGGACGTCGCCCTGGCGCTCGCCACGCTCGACCCCGACGAGGCCACCTGGGGGCCGACGGCGGACGGGGGCGCGACGCTGCTCTTCGTCATGCTCTGCGCCCGCGCCTATCCCCTCCCCGAGGGCGCCGCCGACCGCGAGGCGGTGGCCAACGCCATCCGGGGCGAGAGGCTCGCCCAGCACTCGGACGTGCTGGTCGCGGACCTGCGCGCGCGCGCCACCATCGTCGGCGAGTGACGGTCGCCGTCTCCTGCGGGGAGCCCGCCGGCATCGGCCCCGAGGTCGCCGCCAAGGCCTGGGCCGCGCTGCGCGGGGCCGTGCCCTTCCTGTGGATCGGCGACCCCCGCCACCTGCCCCCCGGCACGCCCTGGGCCGAGGCCGAGCCCGAGGAGGCCCGGGAGGTCGCCGCCACGGCGCTCCCGGTCCTGCGGCTCGACCTGGCCCATCCGACGGACCCGGGCGTTCCCGACGGCGCCAACGCCCCCGGCGTGGTCGCCGCCATCGAGAGGGCGGTGGCGCTGACGCGCGAGGGCCGGACGGCGGCGGTCTGCACGGCGCCCATCTCCAAGGCCGCCCTCGCGCGGGGGGGGTTCGGCTTCCCCGGCCACACCGAGTTCCTCTCGCACCTCGCGGGGGGGGCGCGCGCCGTGATGATGCTGGCCTGCGACGCCCTGCGCGTGGTGCCCGTGACGATCCACGAGGCGCTGGCCGACGTGCCCCGGCTGCTCACGGCCCCGCTCATCGAGGAGACCGCCGCCATCGCCGACGCGGCGCTGCGCCGCCACTGGGGCCTCGCGCGGCCGCGCCTGGCGGTGGCGGGCCTCAACCCCCACGCGGGCGAGGAGGGCCGCATGGGGCGCGAGGAGATCGAGGTGATCGCCCCCGCGCTGGACCGCCTGCGCGCGCGGGGGCTGGACGTGAGGGGGCCGCTGCCGGCGGACACGCTGTTCCACGAGGCGGCGCGCGCCAGCTACGACGCGGCGCTCTGCATGTACCACGACCAGGCGCTCATCCCCATCAAGGCGCTCGACTTCGCGCGGGGCGTCAACGTGACGCTGGGCCTGCCCTTCCTGCGCACCTCGCCCGACCACGGCACCGCCTTCGGCATCGCCGGGCGCGGCGTCGCGGACCCCACCAGCATGATCGAGGCGCTGCGCCTGGCGCATCGCCTGGGCGCCTGATGGCCTCCCCCGACGGCCTGCCGCCGCTTCGCGAGGTCATCGCCCGCCACGGCCTGAGCGCGCGCAAGGCCCTGGGGCAGAACTTCATCCTCGACCTCAACCTGACGGCGCGCATCGCGCGGGCGGCGGGCGAGCTGGGGGCCTGCGACGTGCTGGAGGTCGGCCCCGGCCCCGGCGGCCTCACGCGGGGGCTGCTGCTGGAGGGGGCGCGGCGCGTGGTCGCGGTCGAGAAGGACGCGCGCTGCCTGCCCGCGCTGGCGGAGGTGGCCGCCGCCTATCCGGGTCGGCTGGAGGTGGTCTGGGGCGACGCGCTCGACGCCGGGGTGGAGGCGCGCCTCGTCGCCCCCGCCAAGGTCGTCGCCAACCTGCCCTACAACGTGGGGACCGAGCTGCTGATCCGCTGGCTGACGCCGCCGGCCTGGCCGCCCTTCTGGTCGTCGCTCACGCTGATGTTCCAGCGCGAGGTGGCCGAGCGCATCGTGGCGCGGCCCGGCGCGGAGGCCTATGGGCGGCTGTCGCTGCTGGCGCAGTGGCGGGCCGAGCCGCGCATCGCGCTGGACCTGCCGCCCCAGGCCTTCGTGCCGCCGCCCAAGGTGTCCTCGGCGGTGGTGCACCTCGCGGCGCTGCCCGCCCCGCGATACCCGGCCGACCCGGCCACGCTGGCGCGCGTCACGGCCGCCGCCTTCGGGCAGCGGCGCAAGATGCTGCGGTCGTCGCTGCGGGGCCTCGCCCCCGACATCGAGGACCGGCTGATCGCCGTGGGCATCCCCCCCACGGAGCGCGCCGAAAGGGTGCCGCTGGAGGCCTTCTGCGCGCTGGCGCGGGCGCTCTGACTACTCGGCGGCGTCCGGGGCCGCCTCGGCGCCAGCTTCGGGCCGGGGCGCGCGGCGGCGCGGGCGCCGGGGACGCTCGGCCTCGGGCCCGGCGTTGGGCCCGGCGTGGGGCTCGGCGTGCGGCTCGGCGTGCGGCTCGGGGGCGGCC
>ERZ1066120.788-NODE-788-length-25113-cov-41.683654_pt1 | contig 25113 bp, 21 predicted proteins | sample MGYA00382767_ERZ1066120 | MGnify/ENA primary metagenome ERZ1066120 (study PRJEB33369, sample SAMEA5778350) | biofilm metagenome | biome: Industrial cooling water; feature: Water cooling tower basin; material: Biofilm | place: United Arab Emirates | collected...
CTGACAAAGCTCAACTACTTCGTACTGGTGGTGGATACTCAATGATTTTTGCACCCGATGGCTCACCACTATGTAAACATTTACCCGAACACGAGGAAGGAATACTTTACGCTGATATTAATTTAAGCCTTATTTCTATAGCGAAATCAGTTGCAGACCCTGTTGGACACTACGCACGTCCTGATGTCACACGCTTAATGCTTAATAGAAATGGCACCAACTGTGTTGAAACTTTCTCTACACCAATGCAACCCATGACCGTAACAGTTGAAGGAGTTGAGACACAGTTAAAATAAACAATATTGTATGGTGGGCATTGCCCACCATCTTACATACAAGTAATTAATCTATCTAGTTTCAAGATTAAGTATGGGCTTGAAATTTGAGATATTTAAACAAGTGATTGATTATATGGGATTGTAATTACAAATTCTGCACCATTATCAGGTGTTGAATTTACTTCTAACCTTCCACCATGCTGTTATCTAACAATTTTATAATTTATAGAAAGCCCTAAACCTGTAACCTTACCTTCAGGTTTTAAGCAATTTATATATTAGTATTTTTGCTTTTAATTTTTTATACCCCATAAGAATTACGGCGTCATCGGGTGATGTGGAGACGCCGCACTCTCATACTCATTAATTCAAAAACATTAGATTAGCGTCTCTGAATATATTGGTTTCTTTAGTGATTTTACTTCTTAATCATACTCCGCCATAATGTATATTTTATCTACAAGTGGTTAGCACCAAGTCTAATTTTTTACTGTTGACCAATTCGATAGGATGGTTATCTGCATATCTAAGCAGTTCATAAGTCCACTCTGAAAAAACTTTAAAGATTTCCTCGACTACGTAAAAAGCTTGTTTTTGCTGCTCCTCAGTTAATTCAATTTCTGCAAAACAGCTTTCTACTTCTGATGTACCCATAGTATGACCTGTTTCTACCTTTAGGTGAGACTCACCAAAATATACATATTCTTTTTTCGTTATCGAACGCAGTTCTGAAGTAACTTTTGATGATGCAGTGAAAAATACATTTCCCATAGCTTCAAGCGCTTCAATAGCAGCTAATTTTACTATTGGTTCTGCTTGCAACGTTAGCCCAGCAACTTGATAGGTAATTTGGCGAGTTATTTTTGTCTCTTCTCCCCAAAGAAATTCTAGTACATCTGTAAAACTTTTGATTGGATTGAGTTTTAATAACTCAAGGTCAACAAGGAACCAAGGAGAATGTGACTCATCTTCCTTTGTATGTTCGTTTATCATCTCCTGAATTTTTTGGTTAGATTGACAGTTTTCTACTCTGAAAACATATTTATTAAAGTCAGTAAAGCTCATAATAAAGTGAGACATGCAAGGTGCAAAAGCTAAACGTTGCTGGGGTTCTATTTTGCAGTCATACATGTAATGAAACAACGGAAGATTAGCAAAGTTTTGTTTGTTGCTTTCAATCTTGTTTAATAATTCTTGCATGATTTTCCTAAGTTGCTAGATTATCAAGTTAGAGTAGAGTCAATAAATGTAATACCTTCATTGCCAATCAATACTACATTTATAAATTTTTTACTCTTCATACTAAGTTGGCAGCGCAACCTGATAATTTAGCATCCATCTATGAACTGTTTTATGAAAAAATTTGAAACAGATGCTTAAAACGATTTGAGAGAGGTGCTTTCCCTATTTCATTGAACCATAAATATAATTTAGATTACATAATTAAATTTAACAGCAGTAAAAACCCATAAAATTATATTTTAATTCACTAGTAACATAAATGCTTCCTTCCTTTAAGTAATTACGCTGAGACATAAGTCAAAATATTTAAGATAATATACATTTATAATCTGTATTATATTAAATTTATATAAAAAAGATAATCTGGAATTTAAAAAAAGAATTATCAAAAGTTAAGAAAGTAAATATAAAAGCTAATTTAAATCAGCTTTACATTTTATTAACTAAATTAAAGATTTGATTTTAAAAGTATGTAATATACATAATCTGCTGATAGTGAAGTTCGCTATAGTATATAATTATTCCTCAAAAAGAATTTCTTTAGGTCATAAGGCGCAGAGAAGTGGCATGAACCCGTTTCTTTCCACGCACAAGTTTTCTTTTTCCAACGGCAGCATCAAGCAAATAACCTCACGTCAAAAGTAGACTTCCGCCCTAATTGCTTGTTTAACCAAATCTGAGAGTTTGCGCGTATAGTACGTTGACCCAGCAAAATTTAGAACTATTAATATAACTTAATTAAGTATCACCAGCTTGGTAAATGGGAATCTCAATCACAAATTCAGTACCTTTGCCTGGTTCACTTGTGCAGTTTAGCTTTCCACCATGTCTATCCACAATGATTTGATAGCTAATAGAAAGTCCCAATCCAGTGCCAACGCCAACTGGTTTTGTTGTAAAGAAAGGGTCAAACAAACGTTGTTGAACTTCTGGTAGCATTCCTATACCATTATCCGCAATACTAATAATTACGCTGTCGTTTCCTGATGCCTGGGTAGTTATACTAATAGTAGGAATAGACACTAAATCTTGTTTGATGGAATCTTCTAACGCATCAATTGCATTAGCAAGTAAATTCATAAAGACTTGATTTAATTTTCCTGGATAACATACAACCTTCGATAAAGCTGAATATTTTCTATTTATCTCAATGGCTTGACGGTCTTGTTTCGGTTTAAGACGATGTTGTAAAATCATTAGTGTACTTTCAATACCTTCATGAATATCAACCTTTTTCATCTCAGCCTCGTCAAGACGGGAGAAGGTTCGCAATGACTGAACTATTTCTCTAATTCTTTCAGCTCCAACTTTCATAGAAGACATGATTTTTGGCAAATCTAAAATTACAAAATCTAAATCTATTGCATTTATTTCTCTACATATTTTATCTGTTGCTTGAGGATACTCTTGCTGATAAATTTTAAGTAATTGTAGTAAATCCTCAGTATAGTCGCTGGCATGAGTGATATTGCCATAAATAAAGTTTACAGGATTATTAATTTCATGCGCGACACCAGCAACTAACTGTCCTAAACTTGACATTTTTTCACTTTGCACTAGTTGGCTTTGTGTGCGCTTTAATTCAGCAAGAGCATGTTCAATTTGTTGTGCTTGTTCAGTAGCTACTATTGCTGCGTGTTGGCTCTGAGCGTATAGTTCAGCCTGGTTAATAGCAATAGCTAATTGGTCAACAACTGCCTCCAATAGTTCAACTTCGTCTGGAGTCCAAGGACGAGTTTCTGTCCAGTGACCACAAACTATTACACCAATTCGACCTGAACGGGTTTTAATTGGCAGTACAATCTCTGATTTTATGCCTAATGATTCTAAAAATTCTCTGTGAGTTTGTTCATAGTAATTATTTACATCATGAATCAGAAGTATTTCTTGTTTAATAAACATTTGAGTAACTTTTCCAATCTTATCCGCAGGATGACAACCTAACAAACTAGGAAAATCTGGATTTTTGGCTTCTTTAATAGTTTCCCAAGACGGTGGGTTATCATCTGGTTTAAACCAAGAGAAACTGCAACGGTCAATTTGCAGTAAATCTCGAATTTCTTTTATAGCAGTTTCTAATACTTGGTCAAGGTCTAGTGACTTACGAATTTGGCTAGCTAACCTGTTAATAAGTTGTTCTCTACGTGCTAATTCACGAGACCTTATTTCTGACTGACGTAAAGCCTTTTCAGCTTGTTTACGTTCCGATATATCTCTTGTAACAGTAGCTAAACCTGTAGGTTGTCCTGTTTTCTGATTTTTTAGCAAGAAGACATGATACTCAATTGGAATTAATCCACCAGTCTTAAAGTTACGAAAATTAAACTCTCCTTGCCAACGCCCATATTTAGCAACTATCGGGACAACATTTTCCTGTACGTATGCCCAATCTTCAGGTGTGTGATAGTCTGATATATATGTTTCTAAATATTCTTCACGGCTTTCAATCCCTACAAGTTTTTGCCCAGCTTCATTAATATATAGTGTCTTTGCATCAAGTGTTGCCATCGCGATAAAATCGGAACTGTTTTCTACCAAAGAGACAAACTTTTGCCGTTCCTCTTCCGCTGCTTTACGGTCTGTAATATCGCGCGTAATTGTTGCTAAAGCAATTGGTACACCTGTTTTTTGATCTTTAATTGTGAAAATGTTGTATTCAATGGGTATAGTTTCACCAGTTTGAAAGTGTCGAAAGCGAAATTCTCCTTCCCATCGACCTTCTGTGATAACTTTGGGTAAAACTTCTTTCTCCAAATACGCCCAGTCTTCTGGTATATGATAATCCGCAATATGGATTTTTTGAACCTGTTTTTCGTTCTGAAGTCCTACCAATTTCATACCGGCTTCATTCACGAAAATATTGTTACCTTCAAGAGTTGTCATTCCAATAAAGTCGGGGCTGTTCTCAATTAATGCTACTAATCTTTGTTTTTCCTCCTCCGCACGTTTACGTTCAGTAACATCCATTATTAAGCCATCCCAAATAATATCTCCGTTGGGCTGTTTTTCTGGACGCGATGAACCTTGTAACCATTTCAGGCGCCCTGACGGCGTTACAATTCTCCATTCATAGTCCCAAGGTTCGAGAGTTTCGACCGAAGTTTGTATTGATTGATAAAAATTAGCTAAATCTTCTGGGTCTATTAATTTAAACAATACTTCGCTATCATCAAGAATTTGCTCTGGTTCTAGTTCATAAATTGTACGACAGGCAGCGTTGATATACGAAAAGTAATGTGAGCCGTCAGGACATAGCACGTATTGATACAGTACACCTGGTATATTTGCTGATAGCTTTTGAAAGCGGGTTTCGCTTTTTCGCAGTGCTGACTCGGCTTTTTGTCTTTCTACAATTTCTGCTTGTAGTTGTGTGTTTGTTATATTTAATTCACTAGTACGCTTTTCTACTAAGTTTTCTAATAGCTCTTTATATTGATATAGCTGTGATTCTGCTAGCTTTTTATCGCTAACGTCAATTATTAGCCCATCCCAAATTATATCGCCGTTTGGTTGCTTTTCTGGGCGCCCACTTTGACGCACCCACTTTAATTTACCTGTAGATGTAATAATTCTACCTTCCCATAACCAAGGCAAAAGCGTATCTGCCGAAATTGACATTGACTCAATAAATGCTGAATAATCTTCTGGATGAATTCGCTCAGAAAATTTTGCACTGTTGTGCTGAAGCATTTCTGGTTCTACCTCCAGCAGGTGCCGACAACCATGACTAACATACGGTAATTCGATACTCCCGGAGGAATGTAACAGATATTGATATATCATTCCTGGAACGTTTGCAGCTAGCTTAGTCACACGCGCTTTACTTTTTTTGAGCGCTTCTTGTGTTTGCTTTTGTTCGGTAATTAATTCAGTACAAAAAATAGTTCCGCCAATTTCACCGCTTTTGTCATACCAGGGACGACACTCCCACTTTAACCATTCGCATGAACCATCTGCCTGAGTAATTTTTTCTGCTTCACATTGGTGTGACTCTCCCGTTAAACAACGGTGGTGAATTTCTCTCCACCTTTGGGCAATGCTTGGCAAAACTTGGCAATTACAGAGACTAATTAAAGAAATCTCACTACAGTTATGGTCTATTAACCATTTGCGACTAACTGCAATGTAACGCATCTCCCGGTCGAACATAGCAACGGCGACAGGTGTGTGTTCCAGTAAAATTTGTGTCAGTTCTGGGATGTTTTGCGTGTACATACGGAAGCGGTAGAGTCCTGGTATTTTTGTTAAATAAGGCTTGGATTCTAAAATTAGAGACAATTTTATACACCAATGTAACAAAGGTTGTACCAATCTAACTTCCGAGTTTTTGCGGTAATTATCTATATTATTATGACGGGCAGGGATGCCCGTTCCACAAGAGGTGTGTTAGTTGTTTAGGAATTTTTGTACTATATCTAGGATGCGCGCGGAGGCTTTTCCATCACCGAATGGGTTGATAGCGTTTGCCATTGTTTCATACGCAGTTGCATTTGCTAATAGCTCGGCGCCATTAGTAACAATAGAATTTACATCTGTACCTATGAGCTTGGCTGTTCCTGCTGTTACTGCTTCCGGACGTTCGGTTGTTTCGCGTAGTACTAAAACTGGTTTACCAAGACTTGGCGCCTCTTCTTGTAGTCCACCTGAGTCTGTTAATAATAGATATGAGCGCATTATTGCCCCCACAAGTTCGGCGTAGTCGAGTGGTTCGGTTAAAAATATACGTGGATGATTGCCGAGTATAGTTTGTAATGGCTCGCGAACTGTGGGGTTACGATGTAATGGAAGTAACAATGCCGTATCAGGGAATTTATTTAATAATTGTAAAAATCCTTGGGCTATATGCTGTAATGGTTCTCCCCAATTTTCGCGACGGTGAACTGTTGATAAGAGTACCCGGTATTTATCCCACTCTAAACCTGGTATGTTACATGGGGGTTGTTTGGCTGCCACGTCTAATAAGGCATCAATTACTGTATTTCCAGTTAAATGTATTTCACCTAATACACCACTTCGCTGTAAGTTTTCTACTGCTAAACTTGTTGGTGCAAAGTGTAACTGCGTAATTTGCGATATCAGGCGCCGATTTGCTTCTTCTGGATAAGGGTCATATAATTCATCTGTTCTTAAACCAGCTTCAACGTGTCCAACTGGAATTTTTTGATAAAAAGCAGCTAAAGAAGCGGCAAACGCGGTAGTTGTATCTCCCTGAACAATCACTAAATCAGGCTTTTCTTCTTGAAATAATGTCTCTAACCCTCGCAAACTCCTTATTGTTATATCACTCAAAGATTGCTTAGGCTGCATAATCTCTAAGTCATTATCTGCTTTGATATCAAACAACTGCATCACCTGTTCTACCATTTCCCGATGCTGCCCAGTCAATATCACCTTCGATTTTATACCAGTAGCATTTTGAAACACCTTAATTACAGGCGCCAGCTTTATCGCTTCTGGACGAGTACCCAAAATAATGTAAACACATTTTTCAATAGCCATGCTTCAATAGTCAATAGTTTTAATTATCGTTAACAGATAAATAGTTAATGCTTAATTGTAAATAGTCAACAGTCATCCATCACATTAATATAAGGGTGCCTACTTTCCTCACTCAGCACTCAGCACGAGCGCACTCATCACTTAAATAGACATGAAAAAACCCGGGTGAACCGGGCAGATACACTGTTTATCGAGTAAAAAGCAGTAATATACAACTATTTGTTGAGTTCGCAAGTCAAAGGACAAGCAGCATAAACAGTGGTCTGCATTTGTTCAGCTTCACCATGTAACCAGCTTAACCATTTCATATCGCTAGGATGAACGCCTTTAGCTGTCAATACACCTGCCGCAATCATAACTGCCATTACATTAAACAGAATTAATCCACCCGCAACTAGTAAAACCGCACTAACTGGCATTACTGATTGCAAAACAATCGACAAAAGACATCCAACCGTTGCCATTAAAACAACCAACGGAAAACCAACCACCAACAAGCATACAGCCAATGTAAAAGTCCAAATTAAGAAGCTTTTAATCATTTGTAATGAGTCGGTTTGTCTTAAATCAGATGCAGTAGCTAAAGTCATGACCTTTCCTCCCAAATACACAGCGATAAATCAAAAGTGAGCGCAGAAATCAAACAATTAACTGATAGCAATTTTGTCGGGGATCGCTCTCCGATAGAAATTAAGTATATAAAACCCGCCTTAATAGATGAGCATTTCTTTAATAAACTTTACATTTAATCTTTCGTAATTATGGAAATAAACCCCAAATTCGGCGCCGTCAATCTTTCCTTGGGGGTATCTTATATAGTCAACAAAACCTCAAACAACGTTGATTTTATAGTTTAGGCTCCAAATTTGATTACTGAGAGCCTTAACATTTCTTATCAAAATGAGTACCCATTCTCATAATTTCCAAATTGTCTGAAGCAATTATCTAGTAAACGGTTTGGACTCACTTTAGTAAACAGTCGTAGCTGAAAATTTCAAAAACGCTCTAATTTAACTTAATGAGGATTATACAGTCAAAATTATAATATTTAATACAAGAAAACTCTAGTGTATGTACTGAGAATGGTTATTCAGGTAGATATGTTAAACAAGTAATCAGAAGCAAGTGAGAATTATATCGGCTCACAGCAGAAGTGACAAGTGCAATATTTGATACTGGTAGACAAGATGTTCAATTACATCTTCTCAACATTTGTTCAAACATGTGTTGTTACTTTCTGCTTGAGGTGGGGGCGCTTTTTCCGCTCCTTCGTTTTAGAGGTAAATCTCAAGATTGAATATTGTTTAAAAAGTAAAGATATATGACAGACACAATTCGTGCATCCAGCCCAGCTCCATCTGTACCTCGTGGTGTTCCTCCGGCGCCACCACCACCACCCATGAGTACACCACGACAGGCAACACAAACATTAGATATGTCAGCTGAGAGAAGCACAAGGGTTGCTCCTCCTGGGGCGCCGACCGTACCAACGGCGCCACCACCAGTTGCGGCGGTTGCAGCCAGACCCGGTACACCACCTTTCTCACAGGGTAATACACGCGCACAAAGTAATCCCAACAGATTGACAATGGCGCAAATAATTAAAGAAGCATACGATAAAGGATTTTCGGATGTCCATTTAGGTGTAGGGGAAGTACCGCGTTTCCGTAACCGAGGCGAAATTGAGAAAACCGATTATCCTGTAACCGATAATGAAACCTTCATGTGTTGGTTACGCGAAATAATGACCGAAGAAGAAATTCGTCGCTTTAAAGAACACCTCGAATTTGATGGCGCCACACAATATGACTTTGCACGTGTGCGGATTAACGTTTTTGATTCAATGCTGGGCAACGCGATGGTGCTTCGATTGATTCCATTAAAAATCTTAACAATGGAACAATTGCGTCTTCCCCCCATATTCCGCGATGTTTGTCATTATCATAAAGGCTTGATATTGGTGACAGGCCCCACAGGTTCAGGTAAATCGACGACAATGGCGGCAATGATGGACTATATGAATCATGAAATGCCTCGCCACATTATCACCATCGAAGACCCAATTGAATTTGTTCACCAAAGTAAAAAAGCTTTAATTAAGCAGCGCGAAGTGGGAATGCACACCCGTAAATTTGATAACGCGCTCAAAGCAGCATTACGGGAAGACCCAGATGTAATACTCGTGGGTGAAATGCGCGATAAAGAAACCGTAAACACAGCACTCAAAGCTGCTCAAACAGGTCACTTAGTAATGGGAACCCTGCACACCAACAGTGCAGTCAAAACAATTGAACGTATTTTGAACCTTTACTCAGCAGAAGAGCAAGATGCAATGCGTGTTGCGGTCGCAGAATCATTAGTTGCAGTAATTGCCCAAGGATTGTGCAGAACAACCGATGGTAAACGCGCCGCATTTCACGATATCCTAATTAACACAGATGCTGTTAAAGAATGGATAAAAGATGGTAAATACGATGAAATCGGCGAATTGATGAAGCAAGCCAGCTTTGACGGTATGATTACCATGAACCAAGCATTGCTCAATCTCTACCAAGAAGGACGAATCACCGAAGAAACCGCCTTGGAAATGTCGCCAACTCCTAACGAAATGGCACAATTCCTCAGAGGCAGAGTTTAAATAAGTTAAAAGTGCTGAGTGCTGAGATAAGTTAAAAGTGCTGAGTGCTGAGTGCTGAGTTAAGAGTTAACTTCTAACTCCTAACTTCTCACCCCTCACTCCTCACTCCTAACTTCTCACCCCTCACTCAGCACTCAGCACTCATCACTCAGCACTAAATTGACACAAAATCCGCTACCAAAATTGTTTAAAGGAATTGCCTTGTTTACACCTGGAGGAGATATGCTTTATTGTATTGACCCCAGCAAACAGGGTAAATGGCATTCGCATTTGTGTAGTACTTTACAGAGAATCTTAGATTTATCAGAACCGCCACATTTCTTAGTTCCTTGTTATACAGCTACAATTGACCATTGGTTAGACCCAAAAACTCAGCAAATACGAACATTTGCAGAAGCGTATCCAGCAGTAATTCGATATCAAGCTTTATTAAATGTAATTTTTGATACTCATGGTTTAGTTTGGCAAAAGGCGCCGTGGAAAGAGGGGTTATGTGATAGCGTAGTATTATCTACATATCGTTCAACATTTCCTCAACTATGGGAAGACCATGATTTAATAGTTCGTACAGATATTGCAGAAAAAGAATTTAAGGCGCCTGCATTAACAATACCTGTACAGGAAGATAATACACAAGCTTACGTACTCAGATTATTTGTAGCAGGTCGAAGCCCAAATACCGAACGTATATTAAAATTACTCTACGAATTATTAGAAAAACACCTTGTGCATCCTTATACACTCAAGGTAATTGATGTTTTGAGTCATCCAGAACTAGCAGAAGCAAATCAAATATCAGCTACACCTACATTAGTAAAAGTTTACCCACAACCAATACGACGTGTTATAGGTGATTTAGAAAACGCCGAACGCATTTTACACATGCTTGGCGCCAACTCACAACAGTAAACAAGGTAAATTTACTTATCGTAAAAAATAAATTTTACTACCAACTGAATCAATAATTCTTCCTTGCTTTGATGATTTAACCTTAGATTTGTCGAAAGTATTTCCTAAGCTATAGTATTTTGAAGCTCAAACCAATGCAGTAACAAGCATCCAAGTCACAGCAATCATTAATAAGTTTAACAACAAGGTGATTGCAGCTTTTAATTGCCTATTCGCACTAATCTTCCACCCTGTAAATAGTAGAAACACAAGTAGCCACAATGAGTACAGTTGCATTATGCAAAGTGGAAAAATGAATAGACCAATGATTGCCGCATTAAATGCATCATCTAATATTTTATCACTTTTGGTTTTCGTACTTGAACGGCGCCTTGATGTTTCAGCTTGAGGAGTATTTTCGTCTGTTGATGGCGCCTCAGTATCAGAATTAATAAACTCAACAGCCGTTAAAATATCTATAGCATTATCAGCATCAGATTGTAAGACTTTTAATTTAATCCATCCTAAAGCGATGGTTAAATGCCAAGCCATACTTGCTGTATCATCATCCATTAAAAACGCTGGTATTCCTTCTGCTTCAAGCAGTTGCTTTGCAAGGGAAGCTTCAACGGAATTACCAAAAGTCGCAATTGTAATTAGGTTATTGTTCATAGCACCGTCATTATCTGACGGGCGCCGTCATTAATTGCTCTGAATAATCTTTTCTTAAGATTGAACTTAATAAAACGTAAGGTGGGCATTGCCCACCATACAAAAAGCTAACTTAATATATAAACATCTGTTTGATAAACAATATCAACAAAACCCTGTTCAGAACAAAACTTTTGGTATAAAGAAAGCAAACCATTAAGGAGCCGTTCATGACCTTCACCTTCGCGCGGAACATAAGAAATACTCATTGCATCAATTGCTTCTGCTGGATAACTGGGACGATGCTTTACATAATCCGAAGCACGTTCTGTAAATCGCTCACGTGGATTTAAAGTATATAACGGTGTAGCTGCACTTGGATTATTTTGCATTGGTTTGGATTGGTGGCGCCGTACTTATTTTATAACATTCCGTAATATCCAAGTTAAGTTAATATATGAATACTTGTTTGATACACCATCTCAACAAAACCGCGTTCAGAACGAAATTTATGGTATAAGTCTTGTAAACCAGAAACAAGGTATTCATGACTTTCACCTTCGCACGGAAGATAAGAGATACTCTGGGTGCGTCCTATCAAAGCATCTAAATCTAATTCTTGGCGATATTTTATCGTACATTCATGTTGATAATAATTAGCGAAATATTGAGTTTGCCTTAATGTTTCTTCAAACGTATCTGCCCCTTCACAGGGGTGGTTATTAGATACTTCGCGAATAAAACTGCTATATTCCCCAGTAAAATCATCATTTTGGTCACGATTATTCCATACCAGAGCCAAACGTCCATTCGGTTTTAAAATACGGCGAAATTCTAATAAAGCGGGTTCTGGGTCAAACCAGTGGAATGCTTGAAATGCTGTCACTACATCAACTGATGCATCTGGTAAGTTAGTAGCTTCTGCACTACCTTCACGATATTCGACATTCGGATGTGTTTGTGCTGCTTCCCGCATTGCTCCATTTGGTTCAACTGCAATGACTTTTACTCCACGAAGAGCTAGTAACCGTGATGCAATTCCTGTTCCTGCTCCAATATCTGCTGCTAATATTTGAGATGCAGGCGCCAGTCCTTGCAAGATAATATCAATTGCTTCAGGTGGATAACTGGGACGATATTTTACGTAATCATCCGCGCGTTGTGTAAATCGATTGAGTGGGTCTAATGTGTATAAGTCTGTAGCTGCACTTTGATTGTCTTGCATAAATTTAAATGCTGGCGCCGTGTTTATTTTAAACTAAAGGCGCCGAAATTCGTGAACAATTCCTGTAAAGTATGATGTTTAAGCTATACAAAGGTCTTGATTACTAACATCTATCTCATTACACCGATATTCGCTCATCTCGTAGAAGACGGCGATGTGGTTGAATTAACTCTCCTGAACGTACAACCCAAACTGGCGCCAGTTTTTCTTTTGCTACCACTTGTTTGCCCATTGAGTCGAAAAGCAACCAACAACCCTCTACTAAATTTAATATGCTAATATCCGCACGCGAACCAATCTTTAACGTGCCAATCTCAGATTCTGCTTTTAAAATGCGTGCTGGGTTAATGGTGACAGAAGTAATTGCACTTACTAAATTCATTCCTAAAGCCATTAATTTTGATATAGCACCGCACAGACTGTAGTTCAAATGAGAATCATCGTGAAGAGTAAAAAAGTCACCGTGGACATCACTACTTATGGTATGAGGTAAGACTCCTTGTTCTATCATTAGTCGAGCGATGTCAAAGCTAAATTTTAATCCGTGCCCTAAATCCAATAAGACCCCACGCTCGATAGCTTGGAGCAGCCAATTTGGAACTTTAGTACGTCTTCCCATCACTCCATCAGGTTGGCAACTGTAGCAGTGACCTAATATATCACCTGCTTTCATGTAGGACACCACTTTTTCTACTACCTGTTCTGGTGATGGTCGTGAGGTTTCAACTACAGGGAATAATTCTCCTGTGTGGACATACAATGGCAAACCAGTCCGATTACCTATTTCACGGGATAATTCCATTACACCCATACCCCATCGAGATATAGAGCCTGAATCAGCAAAAACCTTAAAGCCACGTATAATTTCAGGATATTCTTCAGCTAAATGCACAATTGCATCTATATTGATGTTTTTAGGACTATCAAAACAAGCACCTGTAATATCTAGTGCTTTATTGGCGCCTACATTAACTGAAAGAAAGCAACGTACATCTGTTTTAACTTTGTCTACAACATTAGACTTAAAGCCTGGAAAATTAAAATAACTGCTGCTACCCTGATCTACAACTGTGGTAGAACCTGAATTAATACCCGCATCATCAGCAGGCAGACCAAAATTAGTCACCCACTCGTAAACATGAGTGTGTAAATCAATTAAGCCAGGACACACTATATAATCAGACGCTACAACAGTTTGCTTGGCTTTGTAGTTCGTTAATTGCTTGGCAACTGCAACAATTTTACCATTAGATACTGCAATATCGAAATACCCGTTAAGTGATTGACTTTCTTCAATTACCCAACCATTTTTGATAACTAAATCGTAATAAGTTAAGTTAGTATCCATATATATTCGCCTTTAGTTAACAGTAGACTGATAACTGTTAACTGAATATTTGAATTGATGAATTTCTATAGACAGAAAGCAACAAAATTTAATAAAACTGAAAGTAACTCGCTTCCAAATCAGATATAGATTAAGTTTTATTAAATGCTAGAAACTCTATATTTCTCATTATAGCTTTCAATGAAACTAATGCCAAAATATATTACTTTGGATAGATTTACTTAAGTTCACAGTATCATCAATTGATGAGGTGAGCTAAAAGCGCTGAAATTTTAGGGGCGCCCAACGAGTAAAAAGCAGGCGCCACAAACATGTAAACTATCAAGGTAAATATTGGAATTCATCCCACAGTATTTTTTGAGCATCTCTAACTGTTTTCACACGTCGGGATGTCAGCGCTTCGCTTTCTTTTGCTAAAATTTTGAATCCTTTTCCCTCGCGTTGGTAAAGAATAGCTACAGGGAAAGGTTTAGCTCCTGTTCGACCAATACCCGTGATATAGTCAGCTAAAACTAAAACACCATCTTCATTAGGGTCAGAAAAACCTAGCTGTAGAAAAGACACAGCTTTTATTTCATGTACTCTCCAACTAGTGGGTGTTAAATCTTCTAATTGTGGAAAAGTATAAACAACACGATTATTTTTGACCAAATATATTCCAAGTGTATTTTCGTTATTAAGAGCAGGGACAAAAAAACAAGAACCACATTCTGGCAAATTAACTCGGAAACTTTGGTTAATAACAGGGGTTTGCTTAGGTAGTACCGCACGAATTTGACGAGCATCCCTAGCAGAAAGACGTTGTGGACGTACTTGCTTTGTTTGTGCTTGAACTATATTATATTCAGAGGAAGCAATACTTGGACTGTATGAGCCTAACAATAAAAAAGTACTAGCGACTAATGTTAAGTTGATTATACGTATACACTTTTGAATGTTGATTGTCATTTTTTTATCCACGCTAAGTATATGGTGATAAGCTTAACCACTGTTATAGCCTATTTTAACTTTCTGTACTTAGAATAAATATTTACACGTGCGTCTTCGGCTGGATAAAGGTTTTAGGTCTAATTTTATGTAATTAATTCTGTCTTACTACTTACCGAAGGGTAGGGAATAATCGCGTCTCTACAAAGATTTTATTATGGTTATGCTACCGGACATGACATCATAGGGCACCTTTAAATTTTTCAGATTCAGGTGGAGAGTGCTATGCTTGCTGTTCAATATTTCCATTCAATAAGGATAACTAGCCGTTATGAGATATTTTACAAGTGGAAGATGATGAAGCGGCTGCCCAATTGCTGAAAGAAACCTTTATTATATATAATTAAATTTTTGGCGAAATAAAGTTAAGTATGAAAACTCTTAAAGAAATTGAGCTTGCCATCAGTCAGCTTTCAGAAGAAGAGCTTGCAAGTTTCCGTACATGGTTTGCAGAATTTGATGCTGCTATGTGGGATAAACAATTTGAGGCAGATGTTGCTGCTGGTAAATTATATACATTAGCTAAAAAAGCATTGCAACATTTAAAAGAAGGACGTTGTACTAACTTGTGAAACACAGAGCGACACCAGACTTTTGGTATTTTTACCGACAATTGCCAAGCGATATCCAAGAACTTGCAGACAGATGCTACGAATTACTTAAACAAGACCCAAAATATCCATCACTTCATTTTAAGAAAGTATTGATTCAGGCGGCTTACTCCGAATCTTTTTTCCAATAAGCGGAAAATTACGACGTTTATCCAGATAATTACTAACAATGATTGTATCAAGTATATACACTGCTGTTACTTATCATCTAAACTACTATCTAAAATTTTATTAATCTCTTCTTTTTCTGCTTCTCTAAAGCGTTTTATTTCTTCAAGAGTCGCTTCCCAGAGTTCACCCCCAAACTTGCCTTCAAGGTCTGCAAGCGGGTGTTCATTCTTCTGGGCTTTCTTCTTTTTCTCAGGTAGTTTATGAGTAGTCATATTCTTATGGCACCTGTTTAACAATAATTACTATTATATATAATGTAGCAAAGTAAGTCAATTATACATTACCATCCCAAGACATAATTACCCTACTTTTTAATCTTATTCCAATCAATCACAGCAACTAAAATGCTTTCTTATATCGAGTATTCAACAAATCCATCCGCTTCTAAATCTTCGCTATATTAAACAAAATTTTGACTTTCTTTGAGCAAAACTTTGTAACGAGCCAAATCTTCAATAGCCCCAGTGCAATTAAGACGTAATCTGCCGTTTATCTTTCTCTGATAGTGATTGTATACCTACAGTTGAGTGGCCAAGTATCACAAATATGTTGTTTACGTGGATAGAAATTAGAGAAAGAAGATTAAAAGACCCAACTGAGATTGATGCTATACATCAAAAGTATGGAAGAAAACCAGGTGAGTCATATTGGTAAAACAATTTAAGCATGGTCAAATTGTTTAATAAGTTCTTTAAAAATATAAGTTTAAACGAGTATTATTAGATGCTACCCTGCTCTTAAAGCTCCGCTTTACACTACGGTGACTCATGACATTTTAGGACACTTTTAAACATCCAAGTTAAATTAAATTTTCCAAACTAAGCTGTAAATGCTTTGTTAAATTAGCTACTGCAAGTCTGGCGCCACTACGGCTTTCTTTATATTCTGGATATCTATCAGAAACAGATATTGGTGTACCTATAATAATATTAGCTTTTTGCTTACCTAAATTTGGGCGCCTTTGAGTATCGCTTCCAATGATTCGTGTTACCATCTCCCATAAAATTAGAAGAGTTTCAGCGAAGCGTTCGGGTGTGGGATTTTCTCGTACATAACTGCCTGTAACAGCAACGAAACTTTCAACTACGCGCATGTGCCACATTCGCATATTAGCTTCTTCTGCTGCACGATTGCCTAAACCTTTTTCTACAACAGATAATGTTTTAATATCTTTAAAGTCTTCTCTAAAAATGCAGTTCCAACCAGCTTGCTCAACTCTTCGACATCTATCGTTCAAACTACCTTTAGGCTGTAATTTAAAAAAGTCTTCTGCTACTTGTAATATTACATCTAATAATGCACGTAACCGCGCGGCTATAGCTTCATTTTTATCGCTTGGTAATTCGGCGCCACCATTGGTTGATAATTTGCAGTGGTAGAACTTAGTATAAAAGCTTTCCATTATTGACAGTAAATGCTCTGCCAAACGCAACAAACGAGAGTATAAAGAGCGCTGAGTGCTGAGTGCTGAGTGCTGAGTAGAAGAAGTTAACTCCTCACTTTTTAGCCCGCTTTTTACTTCGAGTTCGGTGAGTAAATCATTAATAGCGTCCCACGGTTCGGTTACATAACTATATTTAATTCCAACTGGTAGTATTACAACTTGTTCGGTGCGTCCTGCTTTCTGTAAATCTTCAGCGCACCAAAACGCCATTTGTGAAATACCTGGTTCAAGTGGACTAACTATTTCTGACAAACCATTTGTAGCACCTTCCGGCGCCGCTGCCATTGGAAAAGCTCCGTTTGCGAATAAATCGCGTGCGCTTCTAAGTCCCGTCCAATCTGCTTTGCCACGTTGTATTGGTGTTCCTCCTAAATACTGCAATATCCACCCCATGTGGGCGCCTGCCCAAAGTGGAATGCCTCGGTCATAGATACAATGAGCGTGAATAGGCGCCGTGAATTTAATGCCTTTATGACGTGCAACTTCTGGTACGATTCGAGAAAACAAGTACCCTAATGCTATTGGGTCATCGGTTTTGGGGTGGCGAAATGCTAACATAAAACGGATTTTGCCCGCTTGAAACTGACTGTACAAATCTACTAATGTTTCAACATTTTCTGCTTCGACCTGGGTGAGTGAGGTTTGCGCGCGCATCCACAGTGGTAGCAGTAAATGAGCAAGACGCAGAAATTGAGGGTTGTACTTGGGAGCAATAAATTCGAGAGGTGGTTGTGCTTGGTACATAACAGGTTTAGGAAACTAGTTAATTCCTCCTCTGTGTACTCTGCGTCTCTGTGGTAAGAAGATAAAAAACTTTTTTTACCACAGAGGCACAGAGGGCGCAGAGAGATAAGATAGGCTTAACTTAGTGAGTTTGGCGCCTAGTTGAATTTGTTTGATTTAAACTTAACCGAGAAAATGATTATTTAGTAGAGGAAAGGGACAACGATGCGACTGTCACAAATGCTATTCGTTACACTGAGAGATGACCCAGCGGATGCTGAGATTCCCAGTCATAAATTGTTACTTCGCGCAGGTTATATTCGTCGCATCGGTGCTGGTCTTTATGCGTACATGCCTTTAATGTGGCGGGTACTGCAAAAGGTTTCTCAGATAGTGCGCGAAGAAATGAATGCTACTGGCGCCCAAGAATGTCTTTTACCACAATTGCAGCCTGCGGAATTATGGAAAGAGTCGGGACGTTGGGATACATATACTAAAGCTGAAGGTATTATGTTTGCCCTGACTGATAGACGCGATAGTCAGGTAGCTTTGGGTCCTACGCATGAGGAAGTAATTACGTATGTAGCGCACGATATGATTCGTTCGTACCGTCAGTTACCTCAGCACCTCTACCAAATACAAACTAAGTTCCGCGATGAAATTCGGCCTCGCTTTGGGTTAATGCGGGGACGCGAGTTTATTATGAAGGATGGGTACTCGTTCCACGCTGACGAGGAAAGTTTGAAAAAAACTTATCAAGATATGTACCAAGCGTACAGCAATATGCTGCGTCGCTCTGGTTTAGCGTTTCGTCCTGTAGAAGCTGACTCAGGCGCCATTGGTGGAAGTGGTTCAACCGAATTTATGGTACTGGCCGAAGCAGGAGAGGACGAAGTACTTTACACTGAAGATGGGCAATATGCTGCAAACGTAGAAAAAGCAGTTTCCTTACCTGCTGATGCAGAACCTTCACCTTTTACAAAATACGAAAAAGTCGAAACACCAGGAACCGAAACAATAGAAAAAATGTGTGCGTTCCTCAAGTGTTCCCCTACCAACGTCGTCAAAAACGTTTTATATCAAGCTTCTTACGATAACGGCATGACGGTACTGGTATTAGTAAACATCCGTGGCGACCAAGAAGTTAACGAAGTCAAATTACAAAACGAATTAACCAAGGTAGCTTCGCAATATGGCGCCAGTGCATTATTAAAGCTAGTCGTTCCCGATGCCGATGCACAATCAAAATGGGCGGCAAAAGCTTTACCATTGGGTTATATCGCACCTGATTTAACAGACGACCATATAAAATCAGCTAAAGATATTGCACCAAAGTTTTTACGCCTAGTTGATAAAACCGCCGTTGACTTAAAAAACTTTGCCACAGGCGCCGATACTGCTGGGTATCATGTTGTTGGCGCCAATTGGAACGAGCAAATTAAATTACCAGACATTACCGTAGATGTGCGTAAAGCAAGACCTGGAGACAGTGCAGTGCATAACCCACAGCAAACAATTCAAAGCGCGCGGGGTATCGAAGTAGGTCATATATTTCAACTAGGAACTAAGTACTCACAAGCAATGGGCGCCACATTTACCAACGAACAAGGAGAAGAAAAACCCCTCATTATGGGTTGTTACGGTGTGGGAGTTTCCAGACTGGCACAATCAGCAGTCGAACAATCTTACGATAAAGACGGAATAATTTTCCCCGTAGCAATAGCACCTTATCACGCCATCATTTGCATACCCAACATCAGCGACGCCAAACAAGTCGAAGCAGCAGAACAACTCTACACAGAACTAAATAAAGCAGGTGTAGAAACATTGCTCGACGATAGAAACGAACGCGCGGGTGTTAAATTCAAAGATGCTGACTTAATAGGTATCCCTTATAGAATAGTTACAGGGAAAGCATTAGCAAATGGCAAAGTTGAATTAGTACAGCGCAAAACCAAAGAATCACAAGAAATTGCAGTTGAAGATGTCGTATCAACTTTGAAACAATGGATTCAAGAAGCAATTAAATAACATCTTGTATCTTGTGGAACAGGCATCCCTGCCTGTTCAAAATAAATATAAAGAGACGGGCAAGGATGCCCATCCTACAAGAATTATAAGATTGTAGGTTGGGTGAAGCGTCAGCGCAACCCAACATAACGTCTGTATAATTTGAACAAAAAGCAGCACCATTAGAATAAGTATGGCACCTTATTTAACAATCCTGTCTAAACTTTGTTATTAAGCAATATATCTTTTTACTATGAAATCCAGCAATGTAGAATTTATACAGCAAGTTGTTCAACTCACTCAAAACATTCACTATCGTAGCAAGAGTGATGATGGGTTTGAACCATTTGTATGGGAGTTAGCTGAAAAGGGAGACTTTACTATAGAGAAGTTTCTTAAATCGGAAGGATTTTTATATGCTGTAAAATCTGATGATTTATTAAAATATGTTTCTTCAGAAGCTAGTTGGTGTCGTTATGATACACCTAATCCTGCTGAAACTGCCGCAGTAATGAGTTTGAGATATAGAGAGCTTATTAACTTCTGTAACTCTAACTTTAAAACCACAGAGATTTACCTACTAAGGAACTTACTTATAGGCTCTAGAAGAAACCCTAATATACGAAAAGAATCACTTACAAAATCTCTAATCGGGAATCCTGATTTATTATATCAGTTATCAATAAATAAAAATAACCAAAGCGAATTTTATAAAAGAGGGATTATTTGTTGTGAACAGGAAGCTTTTCACATTATCTTAGGAGAGACATTTGAACATGATTGGGTTGGCATTGCACCTAATATGGATATTTCTGGCTCTACGAAGAGGAAAGGTGGAAAAATTTTGCCCCTTCCTGAAAAATCCACATTTTTAAATACAATAAATTTGAACAACTATATTGAAAAATTTGTTAAAAATATAGATTTCCCCGTAATACATTTTACAGCTAGGTATACCAAGAAAAGTGCTATCGTAGAAATGTCACATACAAAAGATAACTTATTAACTAGATTACTTTCCTCTTTACAATTCTTAAAGACATCTACGTTTAATGATTATAGTTCTCTTGACCTTGAAGAAGCTGATAAGGAGAAGTTCCGACCTTTAGATGAGTTTCTTAAGTCAAAATTAATAGATATGCAAGAATACACAATAGGGCTAGGTATAGTATGTGATATTTACAGTATTGGTCGTACAATCGAAAGCGATTGGCTTGGCATTTCAACTCGTGCTAATTGGTAAATATCTCAATACCCCAATTTTGATGACTATCTCACATAGATGCTAGAAAATGACTAAACCATTTATTTTTTAAATAATTATAAATATTACTCCAGTAAAATGATATTTTGTGTCTCATCTCGTGAAAGAAGCATCCCTTTGCTTTGCTCAAGGGCAAACCTTGCCTGTTCAATTTTCAAGGGAGGGCAGGGATGCCCATCCTACAAAAACTAAAGATTAATAACTAATCCTTACAAAGTAAAACTCTTAGGTTGCACAAAGTCCGTTTCTTTCAGTTGATTGACTGAAACATTTTGAAGCTCCGCCAAAGAATTACCTTGATAGCTAATAAAAGTATTTAGTCCATTCTGTGTGAGAGTTAGTTCATTATAATCAACCACTCTAAACGAAGACGTAGCACTTCTGGCACCTGTTACAACAGTTGTTAGCGTGGGCAACTGTAACTTGTCAGTTCCAATTTGAAAGTCCTGAATAAAACTTTGCCCCAGCACTGGGTTACGAGTACTAGGAGACGAAAAATAAATAGAAGGTGTTACAAAAGTATCATTACCTTCGCCACCAATAAGTGTATTATTGCCCTCGGCGCCAAGAATATCGTTACCACTGCCTCCAATTAAAGTGTTGCCATCTCCCACTACATTGAAGACATCGTTACCTGACCCCCCATTTAATACATTATTATTACCCTTCACATTCAAAGTGGCGCCTCCTGCTGACGCATTTAGAGTATTACCACTTCCAACCACATTAATGACATTTGCGCTTTGGGTAGTATTGTCTGTACGCTGTTGAGGAGAACTCGCGCGCGATAAACTTGTCTGAGTAACCAAACCTGGGTCAACACCAGAATTTAGTAAATTAGTATTTAAAGATGTATTCGTTGGCTGATATGAAAGGCTCTGACTGCTATTGCCAGAATTGTAAACGGTTAATTCCATTATTAAACCCCTGGTTTGAAATATCCTTTAAGTCTCACCACCTGAGCAAGCACTTGTTGAGTCAGTGTAATTCTTACGAAAACTTCCATTTGTTTGCCACCGTAATATTTCGTAAATATTCATAACAATTTAGTTCAAAAAGTGCTAAGTAGTGAAATTAACTACGTTAACCAAATATAAAGGTATTAATAGTTATTAGTGAATCTGATTTGTATAAGCAAAGTTCCTGAAGTTTTTTTGAGAAAAGATAGATTGTTCTTCGCGTAACACATCGATACAATAATTACAATGGCTTTTAAGGTAGGTTTTTTATGAAAGATTTCAAAGAAGCGTTAAAGAGTTGTTATAGTAAAGACCTAGAAGAGCGCAAAACTTGGTATTCGCCTGCTGCTGAGGCTTACAATAAAGCGAGACCTCGTTATCCTCAACAGCTAATTCAGCGCGCGGTTGAGTTAACCCAACTTAAAGACCATGCAAAGATTTTAGAAGTAGGATGTGGGCCTGGTATTGCTACCGTCGCTTTTGCTAAATTAGGTTATTCCATGCTTTGTGTTGAACCTAACCCAGATTTTTGTTATTTGACACGGCAAAATTGCCAAGATTATCCTAATATAGAAGTTATCAATACGTCTTTTGAAGAGTCGCAACTCGAAACTAATAAATTTGATGCGGTTTTAGCTGCTACATCGTTTCATTGGATACCTGCCGAAGTTGGATATCCGAAAGCTGCTTCATGTTTGAAAGATAATGGTTATTTGATTTTACTCTGGAATATGAGGCTAGAACCTAGTTATGAAATATACCAAAAGTTTATTAGGATATATGAACAATATGCTCCCTCGTTACTAGAAAAATATGAAGGTGAGTATGAGGGTAGAGAAAAACAGCAAGAGCATCTAAACAGTTTTGGCGAAATTGTTCTTGAATCTGGTAAATTTCAAGATTTAGTTACTGAGTATATTCCTTGTGAGCTAACTTACAGTATTGATGATTATTTTGCACTGTTAAATTCTTACTCTCCGTACTTGAATTTAGAACCACAGGCAAAAGAAGCTTTGTTTGCTGCTTTACGTGAGAAAATACAAGATGAACATTTAGACGGCGCCAGTATTCAGCTTTCATTTTTATCGGGTTTTAATATTGCTCGAAAGCTACCTTAGCATTAAAACAAAGCTTATTCCTGAGCTTTGTCAAACCACTCTGTAATAGCAAGAGCCAAAGTCAAGGCTAATTTTTTTTGTTCCTTGGTGTTTGTTATCCACTCGAATTCTTCAGGGTTGCTAAAAAAACCCAATTCTAGAACCACTGATGGCGCAACTTCTGGACGTGTAAGCGCTAAGTTATTCCAAAAAACACCACTATCCGAACGTCCGAGTTTGCGAGTCAGGTAGTTATGAATAAAGACGGCTAAACTTTGTGATTGCGGATGATACCAAAAAGCTCTTATTCCTTTAGCTTTTTCTGCATCCTGACCATCTTCTGCAAAAGTATAATGTATGGTAACAGCAATAGTGGGTTCTTCTTGATTTATAATTGCTTGGCGCTCACTCAAAGATAAATCTCTATCATCATCCCTTGTCATCACTACTATTGCCCCACGCTTTTGTAACTCTACAGCTAATAGTTTTGACACTTTCAAATTTATATTTTTAGCAAAATATCCATTTACACCTACGGCGCCTGTTTCTTGACCCCCATGTCCGGGATTTATTAGTATTTTTATACCAGATAAAGGTTTTTGGTTTTTGGCTTTTCTAACGGTTGCTGAAGCGATATTTGCTTCGTGTCGCTGTTGTGCCAAAGTGAATGAGTTAAATAGCAATAAGCTAATTGGGCATAGTAATAACGATACAAGTTTCATTTAAACTCCATTTATGCTTGTGTACTTTATACTCGCATCAATTAATACAGAAAGTACACTTTGAGCTTCGGTTGCACCATCAGGTGATTGCTCAATTGTTGCCATTAAACTGGCGCCACCAATTAAAAGTAGATACTGTCTAGAAAACGCATCAGGATTTTGAATTCCAGTTTCTGCTGCCAAACGCATAATAATTTGACGAATCGATTCGCGTAAATCCACTGAAATATGGTGTGCTTTATGCGATGCGTCTGCTATTTCTAAGACTGCATTAATAAACGGACAACCACGAAACCCAGGTGATGCATACCACTCTCGCAGCACATCAAACGTTGCTAAGAGTCGCTCTTTCGGTGTATTGCCACGTTCAGTGACTGCGTTTTCAAACCATTCAATCCAAGAAAGCGCGCGGTGTTCCATTACAGATTCAATTAACTTGTCTTTAGAGGGAAACCAACGATATAACGTTCGTTTGGCAACTCCAGACTCTGCAATAACTTCATTGATGCCAACATGCTGAATTCCTTTTTGATAAAAGAGTTCAGACGCAGTTTCTAAAATTTTTAGTCGAGCAGCACTGTTATCAGTCATATTTTTAAATTCAGGTAGACAAGTTTGTCTCCATCTGTATATACTAGCATTTACTGCATGTAGACAAGTTTGTCTCCCTCAAATTGAAAAGCGAGGAAAAACATATGGAATTTACAGTCCACACGATTGAAACGGCGCCTCTTGCATCCAAAGAAATGCTTACGATTGCTCAAGCTACTTTTGGTTTAATTCCCAACCTTGAAGGAATTTTAGCTTCGGCGCCCGCAGTGTTAAAAGGTGGAATGGTATTGTGGGATTTATTCGAGACAACTAGCTTTACACCTATTGAGCGGCAAGTTATATATCTAACAGCTAATTACGTACATGAATGCCACTATTGTATGGCTGCACATTCTGCACTAGCTGCTAGTTGTATGTTACCAAGCGATATTGATTTACTTCGTGATGGTAAAATCCTAGAAAATCCGAAATTACAAGCATTGCAGAAATTTACTCGGCGCCTCATTGAAGCACGAGGTTGGTTAGAAGATAAAGAGGTTGAAGAATTTATCAATGCAGGTTATACAAAAGAGCAGGTTTTAGAGGTGATTTTAGGAATTGCAATTAAAGTTATCCATAATTACACAAATCATATAGCGAAAACACCTTTAGATAATGAGTTTCAATCTTTTATATGGGATAATAAGGAAAAATAAGCTAGAGATTTGACTGGAAATAGAATCTTGTTGACGAACGCTCGTTCTTACTTTTAACAATCTTACTGCTTTCATAGCTTTCCTTGTGCCAGTGTATTAGGGACTTCCA
>ERZ1066120.790-NODE-790-length-25044-cov-8.404218_pt1 | contig 25044 bp, 22 predicted proteins | sample MGYA00382767_ERZ1066120 | MGnify/ENA primary metagenome ERZ1066120 (study PRJEB33369, sample SAMEA5778350) | biofilm metagenome | biome: Industrial cooling water; feature: Water cooling tower basin; material: Biofilm | place: United Arab Emirates | collected...
GCTGGGATTTCATTCTCAATGCTTTATCTATCTCAGGAATTTAGAAAATTGGTATTACCATCTCCGAAACACTCGACGATCGCTCCCCGTTCCCTCACTCGGAGATTAAAAGCTGGCAAGTCTACCAGTAACTCAATTACATCAAATAATTCTGGCTCAGTCATTGTCGTTTCCTCACCTACAATGTGACTAAGAAAGCTACATCACGCTCAATAACGAGTCTCCCCAAATTGCTTAATATAGTCAACTAACCGCTTGGTATAAAGGGATTGTCCTAGATGATCTAAATTGCCTACCAAAATCAATAACTCCCTAGCTCGGCTGACGGCAACATTTAGTAAATTAGGAGTGCGATTGATAAACCAGAGACTATCTTTAACCTGACATTGACGAGTCGAGATAATGATGGCAGATTTCTGTCCCCCTTGAAAAGTATGAACCGTACCGAGACTATCAAGAGGAAATTTCGGCCAACGGGCTTGTAAGCGGTCGGTCAAAGCATCAGCCTGACGACGATAAGGCGAGATGACTCCAATGGTGTTGTAATTATTCGGGGAATTGAGACAGTAACCCGCCGCTAATAACTCCTCAATTACAGCTTCAACTTGAGCAATTTCAGGCTTGTTTACGTGGTCAGAGATCTGGCCTTCAACATGAATAGCGATTAGATTTGCACCTAAGCGAGAAGGCTTAGGATTCGTTTGAATAATCATCTGGTTGCCGTAGCAGAGGGAATTACAGAAGTTAGCAATCTCTGGAACGCAACGATAATGATACTTAAGCATGATCCCATTGCCTAAATCTTCATCTTGACCACTGGCTCCAGCAGCACGATGATAAGCTGTGCTAACCGTAGGGCCGTAACGGTCAAAATCAGCATCCGTCAATCCCCGTCCGAGAAATGCTTTAGCCCAATAACTATCTTTGTCGTTATCGCTAATCGTAACCACTGGCTCTAGTTGGAAAGGATCTCCTAAAAACATAGCTCTTTTACTCCGTACTAAAGCGGGTATGGGCAGATGGGGAAGGGTTTGTCCCGCTTCATCGACGATTAACTGGTCGATACAGCCCACCACCAACAGGTCGGGGAACAGACGGCGCACGGAGTGTAAGGTACTGAGAAACACGGGAAACAGGAGACTGACATGACGATAAGTCTTTCGCCATTCCTGCTTTAAGTGATGTTTGGCCTTCCAATCGTTATTCAAGGCGTTGACATAATTTCTTAGAGAAAGGATGACTTGCTCTTTTTGGCGAATCGCCTCCTGTTGTTGAAATTGCCAAGTTAACTCGAATAACTCCACTTGAAGCGAGTGATAATCGGTGTAAAAACGACTGTAAAAGTCTTGCTCAGGATAGCTGCTGAGTCTATGTTGGATTTGTTGCTGTTGACGTTGACTGTCTTCTAGTTGTTGTTGTAATGTTCTTAACTGGTTTCGGATTTGATTTCTGCTCCTGCGATCTTCCTGCCATTCGTATGCCATGGTTAGCTCTTGAGACACCCGAGACCGCCAGGTGTCTAGGTGGTTACGATTAAGAATGAGTTCTAAAGAGTAAGATGCGTTTTTAGTCAAAGCAACATCTTCAGAGATGTTTCGGTTCAATTGAGAAATAATCGCTCCATCATTCTGCCGCGCAAGCCAACGCCAAACAGAGAGAAACCAATGCTTGATGCGCTCTGACCAAGTTCGGGGCGTTGTAAGGTAAGGAGGAAGCTTAGACCAAGCCCGCTCAAATTGTCGGGAGATTCGCTCTACCGCTTGGATAGGAAACTGCTCATAGTCTTCTAAACTTGAAAATGAAGAGTGAGCTAAGTCATTCTCTAAACTTTCTATAGTGGCATTCAGATTCTGAATTTCGCGGGTGTATTGTTCTAACTGCTGCTCATCCAAAGGGCGTTGTCGTCGTTCCAATTCAGACTGTTCTTGATAGGACTGGAATTCGCTCAAAGAAGCTAGTAACTGTTTTTTGGTTGACTCCCACTCAGAATGATTGAAGGTTTGTTGATTGAGCCAGTCAATAGCTTTTTCTAATTTAGGAAGAACTTGCGATTCAACTAACCCCTTAGCACCTCCTGAAAGATAGAAGAAATTAGATAATTTTGGGTTTTGAGCTAAGAGCGATTCTATATTGTTAACGGCTCGATTGTTGGTGCTGGTGATTAACGTCAGATTGCTCTCATCTTCCCCCTCAGTTACTAATTTCACCGCTCGCGTGACAATTTGCTGGGCAATTTCGTGTAACGTCGTTTCGGTTTTCCCATTTCCTGGCGGGCCGTTCACCGCCGTGAGAGAATGAGAACAAGCGTGTTTCAAGACTAAGGCTTGATCGTCATCGGGCGGGTTGATGGGAAAAGCTCCTAAGAAAATTTGCTCTTTTTCTGGTGATTGAGGTTTTCCAAATAAATACTCATAGGCAGGATGCTTGGGAGCCGCCCAACTCCAATTAGACTGCTCTAGCAGTTCCCGAAAATCTTCTTTAAGGTTGAGCCTGTAAAAAGACAAGCCAAATCGTAACAGATAAGGAGAAGGACTTGAGCGCAGGGGTCTAGACGGTAGCTCAATTAACTGAACCCAATCTTGTAGCGTAGAAGCTGTTCGGTTGAAAGTATTTTCTAAAAAGGCGAAGAGTCCTTGACGGGTCACTAATGAATTTGAATTGGCTTGTTCGTCGAGTCCATATAACTCTATCAAATTCGAGAGAATCGGATAAAACTCAAATTGGGTTAAATCCCATCCTTTCGTTCGATAGTTTCCCGAAAAAATGGAAGAAATATCGATTGTAAAGAGGGGACGAAATTTCTCAAGGCTTTTTTCAATTTGAACAATTTTCGGAAAGGCAACAGCAATTTGAAAGTCTTCTGGCTTGTTTTTCTGTCTCTCTGAAGCAATTTTTCCTTTAAGCGTTTGAAATAATGTCCGTTCAATCATTAGTTGATTGCCAATCAGACTGACGTTCTTCTCCCAGACTTGTGGTTCGTTGTCTTTAATCGCCTCGACTTTAGCCTCGGTTAAATCCTCTAACCGAAGATAATCTAGTCCCGTTTCGAGAATGGAGCGAATCTTTTCCTTCTTTGATAAAGATAGGATTTTATTTAACGAGGAAGAATGAGGTGGGTCGGAACCGAAATCATTGTCTTGAAAGTTCATCTTAATCTTGCTGCACTCAAGGAACTTTTCTCTAGTCTAGCTAGAATTCGCTCTTACAGAGGAGTTAAAGGGATAACTCTCGCTCTTTACGTGTCAATTAAGCTATCAATCGCCTTACACAGTTTTCTCCTCAGTCGCTTCCTCATCTCCCGTCAAGGCTTCCAGTTGCGCTAAAAGCTGTTCAAGTTGTGTCCGTTTGTCGGGGTTTTCCCACATCTTAGACTTCTTGATTTGTTGATAGGCTGTTTTGAGACGTAGAGGTAATGAGTCTGGGTTTTCTCCAGACGATGAGTTAGCCTGAAGCGATTTAATGCGCTCTTTAATCTGAACCAGAGATAGATTTTGGGCGATCGCTTCAGAGAGTAACTGATTCCGCACTGACTCGTCTTTAACTCTGGCCAAGGCTAGGGCTTTAGTATAGGCAATTTTCCCAGTGCGTAAAGCTTCGAGAATCTCTGGGGGGAGTTTGAGCAAGGGAAGACGATTCTTGACGAATGATTCCCATCCCATCCGCCCTAAAGAATCAAACACTTCTTGAATCACTGTCGCCTCTTGAGAATTAACCATAACGTTATGGTTAGTTTTTTCCTCGGATTTAACCATAACGTTATGGTTAACTAAGCCAGTCACTTCATTATTAAGTCGATAGAGTTGGGAGATGACTTCATCAACAGTTATTCTCAAACGGACGGAGAGCAATTGTAAGACCCCTTCTGTTTCTTCGATGGGATTGAGGTCTTCCCGTTGAAGATTTTCAATGAGAGTAAGTTGGAGAGCTTCTTGATTATTTAACTCACGGACGACGACAGGGACTTCGGTTAGTCCTAACTCAGTGGCCGCCCGATAGCGTCGCTCCCCAGCGACTAATTCATAGCCCCCTGTTGAGCGGGGACGGACTAGCAGAGGTTGAAGAATCCCGTGTTGGCGAACAGACTCGCTCAACTCTTTCATCGCTTGAGGGTCAAAGTAGCGACGAGGCTGTTGTGGGGGAAGATGGATCTTTTCGAGAGCAATCAAGGAAGCATCCGCTTTTTCAGTTGAGGCAATTGGCTCAACCCAGGGGGCAGTAATCTGACTGTTAAAAGGTTTTTCCGTTTTACGAGGACTCATGATAGTTGCTCCATTGCGGCGGCTAAAGAATCGAGGAGAGGGACGACTACATGGTTAGGGTCGTAGACCGCTAACGGTTTTCGTTCTTCCGAGGCATCAACAAAAGCGGTGGCGCGGGGAATCGGTGGGAAGATTTTTCCAAAACTTTCTAGCTGCGTAGAAATCGCTCCCAAAGTGCGGAGGTCGGCGGAGTTTCGCTTGTCATAACGGGTAGGAACAAAACCCGCGATTTGTAATTTTCGGTTGGCTCGATTCTTGACTCTGGTAACTGTTTGTAAAAGTTCATTTGTTCCTTCAAAAGCTTTGACATGGGTTTCGATGGGGACAAGGACGTGAGTGGCAGCAACGAGGGAAATATAGGAAAGTAACCCTAAGCTGGGAGGACAGTCAATGAGGATAAAATTGTAAGAATCGATAATGGGTTCGAGGGCTTCTTTGAGGCGCAAGTCACGCATTTCGGCACTGACTAGCTGCATTTCGGCAGTGGAAAGGATACGATTACTGGGAGATAAATCCATGCCGTGAATGTTTTCCTCTATCGGCAGGGGTTTTTCTTCAATGATGGCATCAGCAACGGTCTTCTCTAACTGGGCTGGCACTAAGCCCATAAATTTTGTCAAAGAAGCCTGCGGGTCTAGATCGATGAGAAGGACACGATGCTGTCGTTTATGCAAATGGTAGCCCAAGTTTTGCGTGAGAGTGGTTTTGGCAACTCCCCCAGCTTGGTTAAATAGGGCGATGACGCGGGTGGGTTGAGAGGTCATTGAGCAAAGCGTCGGACTAGACGAGAAAATTACATCAAAAAAACCGACTCGCTTATGAGTTTAAGTATATAATCTAGCTTCCTCATTACTTATGTTTTTTGAATGAGTGCAGCAAGATTTATTCCTCTTCACTAATCTCTAACGATAGAGTTTCCAACTCAGCTTCTAACTGTTCAATCGTCGGTAAACTGCCCTGTAAATGCTCTGGTAACGCTTGTCGTAGCTGATACGTCGAAACGCCAATCGGTTTATTCAAATCTCGCAGTGCGTATTCAACGATCGTTTGATTTTGGGTTTTACATAAAATCAGACCGATACTCGGCTGGTCTGAGGGATGTCTTAACAAATCATCTACCGCCGAAACATAGAAGTTCATCTTGCCCGAAAACTCAGGCTTAAACTCACCGACTTTCAAATCGATGACCACAAAACAGCGCAAACGTAGGTGATAGAACAGTAAATCGAGATAGAAATCCTCTCCTCCTACCTCTACATGATATTGACTGCCAACAAAAGCAAATCCGACCCCCAATTCCAGAAGGAAATCTCGGATATGTTCCAATAGAGCTTTTTCTAAATCCCGTTCTTGAGCTTCTTCCCCTAAACTGAGAAAATCAAAATTATAAGGATCTTTTAAAAGTTGTTGAGCTAGGTCTGATTGTACGGGCGGAAGGGTCTGCTCAAAATTCGTGATAGCTTTGCCCTGTCGATGGTACAGTTGACTTTCAATCTGATGGACTAATACATTGCGACTCCAGCCCTGTTCAATTGTTTTGCGGACATACCAAAGACGTTCTTCCGATGAAGAAAGCTTTTCCATTAAAGCGATATTGTGATACCAAGTAATTTGTGCAAGCACCTCTTGCACTATTTGTTCATCGGGATAAGTCTCGGCAAACTTCCGCATATATTTGAGATTGCGGGAGGAAAACCCCTTCAGATCTGGAAAAGCAGAACGTAAGTCAGTCGCTAGGCGATCAATGATTTTAGTCCCCCATCCCTGCTGCTGTTGTCTAGTCAGGATTTCTCGCCCAATTTGCCAGTAAAGTAACACTAACTCTCGATTAACTGCAAGGGCAGCCCGCACTTGGGCTGTGCGGATGCGTTCTTTCAACTCCCGCAGGAAATTGTCATACCCTTCTACTAACTCACGTGCCATTATCTATTCCTTTTTTGTCATCGGTAACATTTTCATCTGGTCAACTTCAGCTAACCAACGATTCCATGCCCTCTGATAGTCTCGCTCACCGTTTTCATCCAGGGAAGAGGGAATGACCGTTTTAGCCTCGGTAGACTGTATCGTTAATGAGACTCGTGGAAGAAAGAGTCAGCCGCAGGCTGACTTCAATTTCTCCTTGGCACTGATTCTGGTATTTCATGGCCTCGCTGGGAATAACCAGTGTGCCGTTTTTAAAATCTAACTTGAAAATTTGGCTACTCATAATTTCTCACTCATCATTCTTTCGATTCATCAGTTAAATCGTCTTCAGCCCACTCTTGGGTTAAAAGACTTTCTAGGGATTCGGGAAACTCCCCCTGTAAAACTTTCTTAGAAAAAACTTGATAACAGTCCTTCTTGTCTCCCTCTTTACGAGGAAATCCCAGCCAAAGAATGATAATAACCTTTTTCTCCTTGAAAGCTTTAAAAAACAGGCGATAGCGGTTTGGCAGTCCCATTTTTTTGAGACGACCGTATTTTTGTAAGGGCTTATTGAGGACAAAATAAGAGGCGAAAGGATCTTGGGGAATTTTCTCTTTAATGCCTGTATCTAGTGCTTTAAGCAACTTGACATCCGGGTGAGTAACAAAATCCTGATGCTCTAGTTTGGATTTTAATTGCTTAACTCTTTCTACTAAGTCTATCCATTGAGCATCGAACAGGGGATGGAAAAAAATTGTCCATCCGTTACAGATGAGAGGTTTCATTAGTCTAAACCAACATCTGCGAGGAGTTCATCGATTTCTCGACTCATTTCTTCAGTATAGGGAACGAGAGACGAGGGCTTCTTCATGACTTCTTTCATTAGGGTGTCTAGAAAGAGGCTCATCATCAGGTTTTCTGTTTCCTCGTCTTCTGTTTTCTCCTCTGGCTCTAAACGAACTAGGAGAGTATTTTCATCTAAAACTTCAATTTGACCACTGGCAGAAACCAGATGGGGATAGTCTTTAGAAAAGGCGCGTGGGAGACGAAAACCGTCTTGATTTCCTATTTTTGCAGGACTAATGGGATAACTTTTAGAAGTCATAGCAGTAGCAACGTTTATGTTAGCGGAAACTGTTATTACAATATGTTATAACATTTAGAGAACATTATGCAGAAGCTATAACCTTAATCCGAGTCAACTTGCGGGCGTTAATCTTAAGGGAATTGGCGACCCCTTGGTGAAATTTTGACCAGACTGAAGGGGTTAGACAGAGTAAATTTCTTCTTTAGCTAACTGTACTTTGTAAAAGTACATAAAGTGTGATATTCGGAGCGACGATGAAGAAGGGATAATCTAGATGAAGTGAGTTTACCGCCTACAGGCGGTACATCTAAGCTTTTTTTGATTAGATCTGCTGTTAGTTATATAAATTTAAGGTGGCGATGATTTTAAGAGGTGATGAATGGATACGGATAGATTACCGTTGGAACTGAATCTTCAAAATGAACTGGATAAGCTTCAACCAAAAACGAAGACTTCCAGAAAATTACGCTCGAAGTCAACGTCCACATCTGCCCAAAAAACCATCGATCTAGAAGGTATGATCGAAGTGGAGCCAATCTTAGATCCACCACCGACCGAACCCCCTTTGTATCCAAAGAACGAACACATTACCCCTACTGCTACATCTGCCCCAATGGTATCTAGTCTCCGAGCGCAATTAAGAAAAGACCAGTGGGGGCAAGACGCTTCTGGACTTGCCTACTTCTTGCATCAATCTAAAGCCAAGCCTAGTAATATTATTGAACATTACATTACCAGCCCAGGCGACATTTCTCTGCTGCCCTGGGAAGAAGCTCTACAAATTATTGACAAGTTTGGGCTAATTACTGCCAAGCTGCACTTAATTTTTGCTGCCCATACTATGAGACAAGAAAAACCTTGGGAGAGCCTATTCATTCTCAAAATTAGCGATCTAATCCAAGAAATTGGTTGGGATAAAAATCATACAGAACCTGCCTATGAAAAGCAAAAACGCATGGCCATGGCGGCTTTTGCCCTAGATTGTCTGACCATCCAAGCGACTTGGGTTGAAGGGAGGCATAGAAAAGGGGGAATCTTAGCGAGTGTTGAAACCTCTAGACTGTGGAATGTTAAAGTTCAGTTAATCGGTCAGCAAAATCTGGAGGGCAAGATTGAACAACCAGAAGAAGGTTACATTACAGTTCGACCCGGTTTATGGACTGATAGCTTTTTGAATAAAGCAGGAAGCAAAGCTAGAGAAGCTTTATATCAGTTTGGCTATTTAGCTCAAGACATTCTAAAAATTGACCCTTACCACGATGAACTCGCTCTGCGGTTGGGGCTGCATCTAACAGTAGAAAGCCGATTTCACACAAGCGGCACTTATAAAGTTCAAACCCTCCTAGAGGCACTCCTTCCCCAAACGATGATTAATGAAGCTAGAAAAGATTATGATAAGGCTCGTAAGTTAATCAATCGATGGAATCATGCGTTAGAAGTGCTAATGGGGCTAGAAAGAGCATTTCAGATTGAATTTGACTCCCAAACCTATCCTGATTCCCTGCGACCCAGTAGTAATGCCCGAAAACCGAGGGGATATTTTGAGCAATTACTAGCAGCCAAAATTACTATTCATCCTCCCGCCCCTATTCCAGAACTCCTAGCAACCAAAACAGAACCTAAGCCAATCCAACCGAAATTAATGCCTTCTCAATCTCGATGTAATTCGCTAACTGGCACTCAGATTCGCCAGTTCCGCCAAGAGCGGGGCTGGAGTCAAGTAAAACTGGCTGGATGGTTAGGCGTTACGCAAGCATTCATCTCCAATGTTGAAAAAGGAAATCGCACCCTCTCTCCAGAAATGGAAGCCAAGCTTAGGAAGATGTTGGATATTTAAGGCTGAAAACCACTTGGCTTAATGCTTTCCTGCTTTTATTAGTTTATTTGTACTCAAAACAAAGGTTATGAAAACTTGTTATATTTCAAATTACCCCTAAAAAAAGGGATCAAATCTAGATGGGATATAGGTTCTAGCGATATAACAAGAGCCTCCGAGTTGTGCCATAAAACCCTCCGAGTTGTGCCATAAACTTCTCCGAGTTGTGCCATAAACTCATTTTTTAAATCCTTATAGGCAAAGAATTTCAGCGATTTATAACAAGCCTGAGTAATATATATAGATCAATATAGATCAACTGCCCAACGCAGTTATTAAAAATCTGGCATGATTGATTCTTCAGTCAGATCAACATTTGTGCTATGACCCAATTAAGCCACCTCACCCCAATCTGCCCCCGACTCATCCAAGGATTACAACGCATTCAAGCTTCAGGGCTAGACTTACCCCTAATTCCTTTAAACGACAACAAACAACCCTTGGGCGACGGTTGGCAAAATCGTCCGTTTACGGCCGCCCAACTCATCGAAGCCATACAAAATGGTGGCGTAGAAATCCCCATCCAAGGGAAGACTAAAAAAATTCAACTCCAAGGCTTCGGACTCCTAACTGGTCGTCCCATCAAAATTGAAAACACAACGTATTACTTGATAGCACTCGACCTTGATGGAGCCTCAGCACAGAGTAAAATCAAAGAACTATCAGACGGCCAACCCCTGCCTAAAACAGTCGCCTTTAGTTCAGGTCGCCCTGGTCGTTGCCAATATTTATTTTTAATTCCCGAAGAATTCAAAAATACCATTCGTACTAAAAAAATCAAAACAGGCATCAAAGGCGACGATGGCAAAATCGAACAAGTCGAATTTCGATATCACAATCTACAATCGGTCTTACCTCCATCCGTTCATCCGACTACTGGGCAATATCACTGGGTTTCTAGCTGTGCTATCGATGAAACCCAAATAGCGATCGCACCCACATGGCTCATCGAACAAATGCTCATTGATCCCACTATTCCTACACCACCTTTGTCCTTAAATCTTCATCAACAACCTATTATTAACAATTTCAAACGTTGGACAGACATCGATTTTGCCCTCTCCTACCTTAATGCTCTCTCGAATAACCGCGCTGACGACTATGACGAATGGCTCAACGTTGGGATGGCCCTTCATAGCGTCGATGATTCCCTACTTAATGAATGGGACATCTGGAGTCAGCAAAGCAGCAAATATCAACCCGGGGCTTGTGAGAAAAAATGGAAATCCTTCTCAAATCACGGCGGGATCTCATTAGGGACACTCGCTCACCTGGCTAAACTTGATGGCTGGCAATTTCCGTTCGCGTTCAGCAATTCTAACAGCACTCGTTCGACTAACCAGATTAAAACGCATTCAAGCTCTGGATATTCTTTTTCTCGTTCACAAAAAACAACTGTCACCGGTGACACTTTCAATAACAGTGACAGAGCAAATCCTTATCCACTAAGCCTTAGTGAAACTGTCACCTCTGTCACCACGCTTCTTAAAGAGGGCTTGAAAGACTACCAAGAACGCGCCGAACTCGATGCAATCTGTGAACGCTCCTCAATGAGTAAAAATGCTTTCACCGAACTCGTCAAAGCAATTCGTTGTGAATTAGACGAAATCCAACCCTCTGACGAAGAACGACTTAATCAACTCATCGATTGGCAGAACGCGACTCTCGACTTTAACCAAGTCCTCCCGACCCCGCTCGCCGATGCTCTCCTTCACGACGCTCTAATTCTTAACATCGACCCCGTTAGCCTCTGGCAATATTTGCTCCCGACAACCCTATCGCTCGTTGGCAAAAGGGTTAATCTCGATGCCGAATCTCACCAAATTCCCGCCATCGCTTGGACGTGTATTGTCGCCGAATCAGGGACTGGGAAAACGAGAGCTGAAAATGTCATTCTTACCCCGATTAAAGAGCGTCAGTATAGAGAGTATGAACGCTTTCGAGACGAAATTAAGAAATATAAGGAACAACCCAAAGATGACGAAAAGCTCTCCCCCCCCAAAGGTGAAAAGAAATACCTCTTTGAAGTAGCCACCATTCAAGCAATGATGCGCCGATTGGCCGAACAGGAGGATAATGGTTCTCTTTGGGCAAGAGATGAAATTGCGGGACTGTTTAAGTCATTAAAGCAGTTTTCCAAACAAGATAATGAAGCCTTAGAATGTCTCTTGAAAATGTGGGACGGCACTGGCTCATTCGTCGAACGCATGGATGCCGAACATGATTCCTACTCCGTCTTTGAAACTCGATTAAGCCTCACTGGAGGGATTCAACCAGGGGCTTTTCGTCAGGCGTTTAAAGATCCCGATGATGTTCAAGGTTTGCAAGCCAGAATGCTGTTTGCATTGCCTAAGATCATGCCAGCGAAACGGGTTAAAGGTTACTGTGTTTTGAGTGATTTGTTACCCCCTCTCTACGATTGGTTAGAAAATTGCCCCAGAGGAATCATTAAACTCTCACATGAAGCAGATAAGCGTTATACCCAATTAGTGGAACTCGTCGGAAAAGAAGCAGAAACTTGTCCAACTCCTGCTGTACGGGCATGGATGCGAAAATTACCGACCCAGTTACTGAGGATTGCTTTAGCCCTGCACTTGCTTGAGTGCTTCTATGAGCGGAATCGGAACTTTTGGGTTCTCGGGACAGATACTTTAGAAAAAGCCTTAGAAATTTGTCGCTATTATCGCAGTGTTTTCCAAGTTGTTCAAGAAAAAGTAGCTGAATCTGATTCTATAAGTAGCATCCTGCTCAAGATCTGGGATAGTGCCATCACTCAACCAAATGGGGTCACGCCGAGAGATGTTTATCGTTCCGTTAAAGCGCTCGCTCGTCGTGCAAAAGAACTTGGGCGGTCGGTGGCGGCTTATACTATCGATTTAATGACCCAATTAGTGCAGATGGGTAAGGGAACAATTTCTAAGAATGGTCGTACTGTTCGCTTTGTCGCTTCTGTTGTCGCTTCAAATGTGATTCCCTCTGTGGTTCAGACTCCCGTTGAACCACTGAAGATGAATCATTCAAACTCAGATTCCCACAGTGACTTACCTATAACAAACCACGCTTGTCACTCGACCGTTGGCAGCGAGGGACGAGCGTTAAATGAGCCGTTTGTTAAATGTGAGACTCCCTTGGAAAAAAGCAAGACAAATATGGACAGCCTTCAATACAATAAATTAATTGTGGAACCTTCTGACCAACTCAATAAGGCTGTCCATATTTGTCAAGACTTTGTGAATCCCCAGATAGATACAGGAAGTCTGAATGGCGTGACAGAAGTGACAGAGATTGAAAGTCAAGCAGGTACAGCCATTGAACCGTCACCTTTTTCAGAACTGTCACCCGTGACAGAACATTCCACATCAGAGTCAATAGATTTATCAGAGCAAAAAAATTGGGAAAATCATTTAGAATTAGCACCTGAGATTCCAGATGAACATCGAGAGTCGGTTGCAGAAGTTTGTGCTTGGATTGAACTGTTACTACCTGATGGGGGTCAAGCACTTGGTGAAATTATGGCGTTAATTAAGGAAGTTTTTGCTTCAGTTCCAGAGGCTAGGGGGTGGATTTGGCGATCTCTTTCAGAATCGATCAAACAGTTATTATGGCAATTATCACCTGATGAATGTGGTTGGTTAATCGAAAATGACTTACCTCACTCGGTTTGAATTCCCTTTGGCCAAGGCTATCTATCTCCTCAACCGAGCTAGACGCGGTTGGCTAGGGGGAATGGAGAAGTTCTTTGAAAAAAGACTTTGTGACGAAACAAAAGTCACACAATCAACTTAATTCTAGTTGTTTAGGGGCAAGAGTGATGAGGCGAGTGCAACATTATTCTCTCTAATGTTGTATCCTAAGTTCAGCCCCCTAACGCGCTCGATATGACTGCCAAGTTAACCGACAATCCCTCAGTCGAGGTAACGCCCCATAACGCCCATGAACGGCTGCTCGAAATGTGGTTGGACGGCCATTCCCCCCATACGATCGATTCCTATCGCCGTCACGCCCGTCGCTTTCTAGAATTTATCAATAAGCCCCTGCATTTAGTGACCTTAGTGGATCTGCAACTCTGGCGGGCTTCTTTTAAAGATCTTGCCCCGTCAAGTTTAGGGACGGCGATGGCGGCCATCAAATCCTTGCTCAGTTTCGCTCATCAGATTGGGGTGTTACCTGAAAATGTTGGAACAGCACTCAAGAGTCCAAAAGTGAAAGATACTCTCAACGAACGCATTCTCAACGAATTGGAAGTGATGACGATGATTGCTCTAGAAACCGATGAGCGTGATCGGGTGATTCTCCGGCTGCTGTACGCGGGGGGGTTGCGAGTTAGCGAACTCTGTGCGATCAAGTGGCGAGATTTAAAATCCCGTAATCAGTCGGGACAGGTGACGGTCTTCGGCAAGGGCGGGAAAACGCGGACGGTGTTGCTTCCTCTTGGTGTTTGGCAGGAACTATGCCAGATGCGGGGCGAGCGTAAATCTCAAGACCCCGTATTTCCGTCGCGCCAAGGGGGAGGGCATCTTGATCGGACGCAGGTTTATCGGATTGTGAAGGCGGCGGCGAAACGAGCGGGAATTGAGGGGAATGTGAGTCCTCATTGGCTCAGACACGCCCATGCTTCCCACAGTTTAGATAGGGGTGCGCCCCTGCATTTGGTACAGGCGACGTTGGGACATTCTTCGGTGGCGACGACAGAGCGGTACTTACACGCGAGGCCGAATGATAGTTCGGCGATGTACTTACCAGGGTAATCTAGGCGTTTCAGTAGTATTGGAACGCCTAGATTCGTTAGATGATAGCGCCACCTGGATCTTCCAAATATCAATGGTAGTGTAGCTTTTCTGTGGATGACCGATTTCAAACGCTTAACTGATAAATATTCAAGATGCCTTATCCACATTTTTGTGACACTACCAAATGAAAGTGCGGCGAACACAATCCTCGTTATTACATTGATAACGTTGTTTTCCTTGGCGTGTTTTAAGATGCTTTACGATATTTGTTGAGCGGCAATCAGGACATCGAACGGCTAACCAAACTGTCATAAGCTTTCTATATACAGCCTATCTATTCTATCATCAACTTGTTTTTTGTTATTAAGGCTTCCACACTTCTGAAACATAACCATTTACCGATACAATACAATAGCTTATTAGTTAGGTCATTTTTTATCATCAGTTTGGGTAGAAAGTTAAGCCCCTATTTCAAAAATCTTGTCCAAATAATATTCAGAGACTTTTGAAAAGTGAGTAGGGAAGATATACGGCTATCTACCCCTAATCATTTTGCCTATTTACATCCCCGAAAGTGGAGCGTAGGCAAAGGTAGCATTAGCCATCCGACACCAGATTACTACTGATTTGTAGTTGGCTAAATTGATGGAATCTGGGAGCGGATATCGTTGCGCTCCCGTGTAACTTTTTAATTTTCCTAAGTTGATTACGCGATTTTCCGTCATTCCCTGATAACTTTTTGGCGGATTATTGATAGTATCTAGAAGAACGTGGAGGTCTGGCCCTTGAGCGCTCGTACTAAAAGCCGAGTCTAACTGCAAGTAAGAATGCCCTCCTTCGCGAATAATCGTAGCTTTTCCGGTAGCCGGTTTCTCGGCTGCTTTAAAAGAACCTGATAAGGTGTTCGTACCTTGTTTTTGAGCGAGTTCCATCATTGGAATAGAGGATGAAGGATTGACCCTGTTCTGTCCGTATACGTTAGGGGTCTGGGTAGCGACGAGTAGAGAAGCGGTTCCGAGTAAGATCCAATGGTTGAGTTTCATGGTGGTAGCTCCGCGCTGTAGTTTTTATCTGCGACTCTAAGTATCATCATGTAGGAGAATTCTATCCGTTAAATGAGTTTTTACTGAGAGTTTTGCGAGAATATCCCGTATTCTGGCTAAAAAATTCGTCTATTTTGAGTATCATGAGCCGATTTTTAAGTCAAGACCTGACTAACGTGCTGATGAATTGCCATTAGATTAAAAGACAAATATTTTTGAAGCAATTTCTCTAGGAGAACAGAGGGGATAGAGAGTTTCGGAAACAGTTGAACGAAGAAATGAATGTGGGTAGCAGTTCCATCAGGAGAAGTTTCCTCTTGGAATCTACATTCACCAGAAAGTGAGTGAAAATCTCCTTCAACGAGTTGAAATTGAATCAGATGAGGAAACTGCTCTACTAGATCTAAAACCGCCCGAGCCGAAAACTGGAATTTAAGCAGGGATTTTGCTCCCACTTGTTCTAGCCGAAGTCTTGATTCTGGATGAGGAATTCGCTGACTTTTAACTAAGTGAGGAATGAAACTAGGTAAAGCCTCATAATCGGTTAAAATTTGCCAAAATGAATCATCTGGATAAGGAATTGTGAGATTTCCCCAGATTTGAAGCTGATACGACTCAACATTTTCAATCCAAACATTTACACGGGCCGAATTGGCTGACGTTAAGTGTAGCGACCTGCAAACAAGACATTCAGAGAGCCAGGATTATTTGCAACTAGAATAGTAAGTCAGCCAGGATTATCTGCAACTAGGACAGGATTATCTGCAACGGGACTGCTTTCCAGGACTTTGAGCCAGGATTATCTGCAACTAGCCCGAACCTCCAGCCCCGTCGATTATTCACCCTTATTGCTTCCAAGCTCAGTCAAGAAATTCCTAATTGCTCACGAAAACTTAACTTTGAAAACTTGACGACTTTCCTAACTGGAAAAAGCTTATTTTTCAATGGATTTAGAAGCGATCGCCTAGCGGTTAAGAAAACGGCCGTTTTCCTGACTGCTAGTTGCAAATAATCCTGTCTCAAAGTCCTGGAAAGCAGTCTCGTTGCAAATAATCCTGGCTCGGTTGCAGATAATTCTGGTTGGGTTCACTGTTTTAGTTGCAAATAATTCTGTCCCAAAAGCTTTTTGTTTGCAGGTCGCTACAGTTAAGGTGACAGGAGAACGTCGCTCTTGAACAGTCATGATCCTTCCTTAAAAATGTGATAGGTCTAGAATCCATTCTTAAGGCTAAATCTGAATTTTTGCTGAGATCTTTTTAAGAAAACCGCTCAAGATCTTTGGAAAACTTCTCAGGGAGTCTTTAAATCGCCATCATTCTCAAGCCATTGGCTCAAGCCACAATAACAATATTCTTTCTAGCCCTTAGTTGCCATGAATCAGACATCCCTACCCACAATCATCTTAGGTGGTGGTTTTGTCGGTTTATTTACCGCCTTACATTTAAGCCAACAAAACTATCCTCATCCCATTATTTTAATCGAACAGCGCGATCGCTTCACTTTTAAACCCCTACTCTATGAACTGCTCACGGGAGAAATGCACTTAGAGCAAATTTGCCCATTCTATAGGGCTTTACTTTCAAACAGTAAAGTCTCTTTTCTGCAAGATACCGTTAGTTCAATTGATTTAGAGCAAAAAAAGATTATTTTAGAGTCTGGAATCATCTATCACTATGGCAACTTAGTTTTAGCGTTAGGAAGCCAACCGACTTATTTTAATACCCCTGGTGCGGCAGAAAATACCTTATCCTTTGCCTCTGCTGATGATGCACTTACCCTCAAGATGCGCTTGCAAGATTGTTTAGAAACAGCTTGCCGAACCCAAGAACCCGAAAAACGATCGCAACTTCTAACCACCGCGATCATTGGCGCAGGGCCGGCTGGAGTCGAACTAGCTTGCACCCTAGCAGACATTCTACCCGTCTGGTACGACATGATGGGCGGCGACTATGAAGAAATTCGGATTGTCTTAGTTAACCGTAGCAACGAGATTCTCAAAGGAGATATTAACAGTCGCCTGCGTCAGACCGCGAAAAGTTCTCTACGCGATCGCACTATCGATGTCGAGTTTCTCTTTGATGCCTCAGTATCTGTTATTACCCCAAAGGGAGTGGAATACGAGAAGCAAGGACAATCGGGTTTTCTCCCTGCTACAACAATCATCTGGACAGGAGGGACTCAACCCCACTCACTCCTAAAAACCTTAGCAGTTGCCCCAGAAAAGCGCAATTCAAAAGGACAGTTACAAGTGTTACCAACTTTACAACTTCCTGATTTCCCAGAGGTATTTGTTGCAGGAGATTGTTCCTACGTCGCCGCCGAACCGCAACCATCTACCGCGCAAGTGGCTTATCAACAGGGAAAAGCGATCGCCTATAACCTCAAAGCTTTAGCCGAGGGGCGACCTCCGCTTAAAGCGCAGGTTAACTTGCGGGGGACGCTGATGAAGTTGGGGATCGGAGAAGGTGTTGCCAATATTTTTGACCGTTTTGAACTTAAAGGAGAACTGGGTCACCTCATTCGTCAAGGTACTTACTTAGAATTACTCCCCACTCCTGTTCGTAACGTTAAAACGACGGCTGAATGGTTTACTGATGGAATCTTACAGCGACATCAACCTCAATCGCTTCATCCACAAAAACAGGGACGAACGCCTTTCTTAGCAGGGATGACAGCAACCCTAGCCAGCCTGCTCATAGGGGTTCCGTTAATTTGGCGTGCCGCACAACCCGAACATTTTCAAAAAAATCTGGAGGGGACAGGAGTTCCTAACTTAATGGAGCAGCTAGTCCCTCAGCAAGTCAAGTGAATTGATTTTTGAACACCTTATTGATTTTAGGAGAATAAATTCATGATGAATCTAACCAATTTCAAAATCTCCCTCAAAAAAGCGGTTACTCTCAATCGCATTACAATGGGATTATTTTTCTTCTTTTCAGGTATTGCCAATTATCTCAATTTCAACGTAGAAAAAGGCTTTTATGAGACAGTATTAACGCAAAAACTCCAGCTTTGGGGGCCTTTCCCTACTGGCTGGGAAGGCGTAGGGCCGCTTCCACCTTTAATTGCGATTCCTTATGCGTGGCTTTTACCGTTAGCAGAAATTGTGTTTGGTGTTTTATTTGGTTTAGGTTTTTGGGTGCGATGGACGGGATTAATTCTCATTTTAATGACTTTCAGTATCGTCCTCGCTTTTGGCATTATTCCTGCTGGTAGCTTATTCCCAAATGGTGCCGAAAGCTTTAATAAAAACATCTTGTTCATGACTTTAATTTGGATGTGTATCGCCTACGAAGTAGATACAAAAAAAGCCAGAATGCGTCGCACAGCAGAAATGATTCGTCAGCAAGATTTAGAAACCCATTACTAATTATTCATAATTGCTCATGGTCAAACTATGTTGAACAATCATTATGATGTCATCATCATTGGAGCAGGTGCTGGAGAGAGTAGTTGGATTTTTCAAGTTCGCCCATCCGTGAAAAGTACATCTCTTGTGCCTTAACCTACAAGAAGAAGATTTAGGGTATGCCATGATAACAAGTGCCATATCATAAATTGCCTCTATATGAGTCACAGAGGTGAGCCTAGACAGCCTATAATCACAAAGACAACCCATGAAAGTCCTTCAAGGATACATCAGTAGTTTATTTGACCCAGAATTTATCCCAACTGGATTAAAAACAGCTTTATTTGTCGGCTCTGTTTTATTTTTCATTAATCATGGGTCGGCTTTGTTTCGAGGGGAAATGAATCGTGAGCGTTGGATTTCTGGCGCGATTACTTACCTAATGCCCTATCTCGTTAATGTTTATGGTCAATATGCTTCTCGTCGTAAGCTAGAACAATCTTTGGCAAAAGGTGGACGAAAGGAAGTACTTAAAAGAAGTTAATCATTTTTTAAGTCGTTCGAGTCGATGGAAGTTTCTTCCGTTCTAGTGCCGCAGTGAATCTTACACTAACGATTATTGCTAATGCCTTACGTGTAGGAGATCATTTGTTGGAAAGAATGAAGTAAAAGACTATTAATTTCTTTTAGTGACGACTAAAATATCACAAAAGTTCTCAGTCACTCCATAAGCAAATCTCAGCAAAAAATAAGCTTAACATGAGACATTCAAAACTGAAAGATTTCTAGTTATCAGCCGTGAAAGCGATCGCACTTAATTTTTCTAGGCTCCTAAGTCGTATTCCTGGCACAGTTTATCTGTGTCTCGCGACTCTGATTTTCGCTGCTTCTAACTCAGTGACGCGTCGGATCATCGAAATTGGCAAAAATCATTTAGTGAATGGCAGAAATCCCATCTCGCTCTGTAATGTTCTGTTTGTTGGGAATATTTGCGCCTTTTTGGTAATGGTGGCGATTTTCTACCCAGATTGGCAACCCCGCCAACTGAAGAATTTGAATCGTGGAGATTGGATTAATTTGAGTGCGATCGGCATTTTATCAGGTGCGATCGCCCCAGCCTTAATTTTTTCGGCTCTCGACCTAACGAATGTGACGAGTGTCGTCTTAATTGGTCGTCTAGAACCCTTATTGACATTGGTTTTAAGCGTTTGGCTACTAGGTTCGCGGGTCAATCTTTGGACGATGGTCGGATCGTTCGTTTCTTTCGCTGGCGTAGCGGTTACTGTTTTCGTGGCAAGTTCAGGCCCGATAGCCATGAAGGTCGGAAGCTTACAAATCACCAAAGGAGAATTGTACGTGGTCATTGCTGCTGTAATTTTAGCAGTCTCCACCGTCATCAGTAAATTGCGATTGCAAGGCATTCCTTTAGGGATTTTTAGTATTTATCGTACCGTCTTGGGAACCGTTATTTTTTTCATCCTCGCCAATGCACTCTATGGTTCAAATCACTTTGCTGAGGCACTTTCTCCCTTTCTTTGGGGATGGATGTTTCTTTATGCGTCGGTCATTGTGGTCGTCGGCCAACTGTGTTGGTTAGCGGGACTGAGAAAGGCGACTTCTGCGGAAACAAACCTAGCCAGTTCGTGTAATCCTCTTGTGGCGATCCTAATGGCCTATCTCATTTTAGGAGAAGTGCCGTCAACTCCTCAATATATTGGAGGATGTATTATTTTAATCGGGATTGTCTTGAGCTTGATTGGGACGCTCCGTCAGGCGAAAACGGCCGTCAAACCCGTCCGTCTTAGTCCTGGTAATATGATGGGTATGGGAATCGGCTTTAAAGGATTTTAGCCGACTAGAAGAAAAACTTTTTTAGAGCTACTCTTTAAGGACATATCCCACACTCCGCACTGTATGAATCAATCGCTTTTCTTTATTTTCTTCTAACTTAAGGCGCAAGTAGCGAATATAAACCTCAATAATGTTGGAATCGCCTATAAAATCATAGCCCCAGACGCGCTCTAGGATCTGAGTTTTGGTCAATACCTGTCGCGGATGGCTTAGAAGATATTCTAATAAGTCAAACTCCTTAGCCGTCAATTCGATTGCTCGTTTTCCTTGATACACTTCTCGGGTACGGCGGTTTAAGCTCAAATCCCCAAACTGCAATAAATCTTGATCGTTTTCGTGAGTGCGACGTAGATGAGCGCGAATCCGTGCTAGTAGCTCCTCAATACTAAAGGGTTTGACGACATAGTCATCGGCTCCCGCATCTAAGCCCGCAACGCGATCGCTGATTTCGTCTTTGGCGGTGAGGAAAATCACTGGAATTGAACATCCCGTCGAACGCAGACGGCGACAAATTTCTAAACCAGTCATTCCAGGCAACATCCAATCTAAAATGACTAAATCTGGAGAGGACTCGCGCAACAGAGATAGCCCAGTCATGCCATCATAGGCTACAGTGATTTCATAGCCCTCGCTACTCAGTTCGAGTTCGATAAATCGAGCTAATCTAACTTCATCTTCGACTAAAAGAATGCGTGGTGTCATTGTTCTGCTCCCAAAATTGGAAATTTTAGAATAAAGGTGCTGCCCTCATTAGGGACAGAGCGTACAGTAATCTTACCTCCCATGTTTTCCACCGAGCGTTTGACGAGGGATAAACCCAAACCGGCTCCTCCCGTCGCACGTGTACGAGAGGGATCGACTCGGTAAAAGGGTTCAAAAATGCGTGATTGTTCGGAAAGAGGAATCCCACAACCTTGATCGATCACCTGAATCACTGCCCAATCTTCAGCTTGAGTTAGTTTTACGGTGACTGGTTCCCTCGCATCGGAGTATTGGATCGCATTTTCTAACAAGTGACTCAATACTTGCATCAACCGATCTGATTGCGCCTGAATCTGAACTGGAAAAGTCGGGACTTCGACCTGAATTTTCCTATGCTCAAATTTTTCGGTCATGTCGGCTACTTCTGTCAGCAAATCATTTAAGAGTAGGGTTTCCCTAGGTAAGGAGACAAAACTTTCGTCCGAGCGAGTGACATTGAGCCAGTCTTGTAGGAGTTGAACCATTCTTTCTGCTTCCTCAACTGCCATGTCTAAAGCTTCCTTCTGAGAATCTATTAAATTCTCACTCCGTTGTTGAGTTCTCTGTAAGAAGCCATAAACCATACTTAAGGGAGTCCGTAACTCATGGGCTAAATTGTTGGTTAACTGTCGTTGCTGTTCTCTAGCCTCCGAAAATTTTGCTAAAAGTCGGTTCCAATTCCGCGCGATGATTCTAATTTCTCGCGGCATTTGATTTGATGTAATGGGATAGGGTTGTAACCTAGAACTGTAAATTTCTGCTATCTGTCGCAAGGGTATAAGCGAGCGCTGGAGCGAGAGATAGATCGGGGTGGCTGTAATGAAGAAGGCTAGGAAACCCATTACTTTCAAATGGTCAAGTATCATCGATCGCCTTCCCGCCTCAGACAAAGCGATCGGTAATTGTTTGATTTCCCAGTCCATCCATAAGGTTAAACTGCTAAATCCTAGTATCAAAATTAGAATAATTTCCCAAGTCAGGCGGAGTTGCAACGAAGTGGAGGCAATTCTCGCTTTAACGATTTTGCTTAACTTTTTCGGAAAATTATTCATTTTAGAGATTAGATAGGCGTTTAGAACAGTTTCATTTTATATTTTGAACTCCTGCTATTGGTTCTGCCACAAGGGCAAGATTTTGCATTTTACCTTTTCCTTGCTGTGCTTCAATTTCTCCAAGTTGCTGGATCGAATTCGCAACTAACCCCGTCCATCCTGTTTGGTGACTTGCCCCAATTCCAGCACCGTTATCACCGTGAAAATACTCATAAAATAGGATTAAGTCTCGCCAGTGGGGATCGATATTGAAGGTTTCAGTTCCACCATACACAGGCCGCTTACCCGATGAGTCTTTTAAGAAAATGTTAGTTAATCTTTGAGATAATTCAGAAGCTACTGCCGAAAGAGTCATCATTTTCCCTGAACCTGTAGGACACTCTACCACAAAATCATCTCATAGATAATGGTGAAATTTTTGCAAAGATTCAATGAGCAAGAAATTTACTGGAAACAAAACTGGGCCGCGCCAGTTAGAATTCCCTCCAAATAGACCACTCGTTGATTCTGCGGGTTCATAATCGACTCGGAATTGCATCCCATCAGCTTCGTAAATATAAGGATGAGCTTCATGATATTTGGAAACGGCACGAATGCCATAATCTCCAAAAAACTCTGTTTCATCTAACATTTTTTGCAAGACTTTTGTGAGTCTATCACAGGCAACAATTGCTAATAATCGCCTTGCTCCTCTACCAAGTGTTTCCATACAGGCGACATTTCGTCGTAGATCGGGGCGGTTTTTAATAAACCATTCTAACCTCTTTTTAAATCCTGGTAATAAATCTAATGTTTCTGGCTCAATGGTTTCAATTGCTAAGAGGGGAATCAATCCCACTAGCGAACGCACTTTTAATTTCAAATGTTGCTCAGTCGGCAAATGCAATACATCGTAGAAAAAGCCATCTTCTTCATCCCATAAACTGGCATTCATGTCACCGCCAATATGATTCATCGCATTGGCAATGTAGAGGAAATGCTCAAAAAATTTGGTGGCAATGTCTTCGTAAACAGGGTTCGTTTTAGCAATCTCTAGGGCAATGACTAACATATTTAAACAGTACATCCCCATCCAACTGGTGCCATCGGATTGATTGATATGTCCTCCAGTAGGTAATGTCGCACTACGATCAAATACGCCAATATTGTCTAAGCCTAAAAATCCTCCCTGAAAGATATTATTTCCCTCAACATCCTTGCGATTGACCCACCAGGTAAAATTAAGCATTAATTTCTGAAAGACCCGTTCTAAAAATTGACGATCGCAACGCCCATAATACTTTTGTTCGATCTGATAGACTCGCCAAGTCGCCCAAGCGTGAACAGGGGGATTAACATCACCAAAAGCCCATTCATAAGCAGGAATTTGACCATTGGGGTGCATATACCATTCCCGTGTCATCACATCTAATTGATACTTCGCAAAATCAGGATCGATGATCGCTAAAGGAATCGCATGAAAGGCTAAATCAATAGCAGCAAACCAGGGATATTCCCATTTATCAGGCATCGACAAAATATCATCAGTATAGAGATGAAACCATTCTCGATTTCTCCCTTTTTTTCGTTCAATTGGAGGGGGAAGTCTACTCGGATCTCCATTGAGCCAATCTTCAACGATATAGTGATAATATTGCTTACTCCACAGTAGCCCAGCAAATGCTTGCCGTTGCACATTTTGAAGATCTTCAGTGAGGGAAAAAAGAGTAATTTTCTGATAAAATTCATCTGCTTCTTGTTTTCTCTTGGCAAGGATCGTCTCAAATTCTTCACCGAAAGGAAATTTCCCCGCACTCCTATTCATCTGGAGAAACATTAAATTTGGAGAAATGTCACTCAAGCGTAATTGAATCGTTGTTGTACAAGCAGCACCTATATTTAATTGATAGTGGAGTGCCACTTTAGTCCCTATTTGCTGAGGGTTAACTGCTTCTTTTTTGCCGTGAATCATGTATTCATTAATCCCATCTTTGACATAGGGTGAGACATTCGGCAAACCAAATAATTTTTCGGTATTGGTTTCATTTTCGGTGAATAATAATTCAGTTACCTCCTGAGCATAAAACCATCGCTTGCCTAATGTAGGATGAACGGCTTCAATAACGCTGAGGTTATTAACCGATTGAACGGCTTGAAGAATGGGCTTATGATTATCTTTATTCCAAGACCAAGTATTCCGAAAAAAGAGGGTTGGCAAAAGGTGTAACGTCTTCCTTTCAGTTCCTCGATTAACAACCTTAATTTGGATGAGAATATCTTCGGCAAAATTCTTAGCATATTCAACGAATACATCAAAATAACGATTCTCATTAAAGATGCCTGTATTGATTAATTCATATTCTAGAGTGTGCTGGTTCCTGTTTTTATTTTCTTCGACTAATTGAGTATATGGATAAGCTTGATGAGGATATTTATAAAGCATTTTCATGTAGGAATGGGTAGGAGTATTGTCAAGATAGAAGTAATATTCCTTAACATCTTCCCCGTGATTTCCTTCATTTCCTGTGAGTCCAAAAAATCGCTCTTTTAAGATCGGATCTTCTCCATTCCAGAGGGCAAGGGCAAAACAAAGTCGTTGATGGTTATCAGATATTCCAGCAATGCCATCTTCTCCCCAACGATAGGCTTGCGATCGCGCCTGCTCGTGGCTAAAATAGTCCCAAGCTGTCCCATCAGAACTATAGTCTTCTCGAACCGTCCCCCACTGGCGATCGCTCAAGTAGGGACCCCACCGCCGCCAGTGTACTCGATGGGTCAGGGCTTCTTCTAGACGATGTTCTTCGGCGGTTTGGATTGCCATAATTAGGATACCTCCCTACTATATTTAATTGAAGTATCGACGAGAAACCATAAATCGCTCTAAGGATAAGCTTAGAAGTTCATGAGAATCTTTTTCTGGGTAGGTTAGCCTAGTGGTCAGTCAATTTAGAATTAAAGGGTAAAGCCGCTTGAGCTTAATCCGAGCATCCTTAGTAGTAAATCGCCAATTAATCCAACTGCCCTCTTGATTACGAAGCCTTTGCCAAGCTTCCACCTCGGTTTGTAAAGTCTCAATATCTCCAATCCGTCGGTTAAGACATTGCCTTTTGAGAATACTTATACTAAATCCTACTTTTAAAAGCTACTAAAGAATTAAGTATAAGTAAGCCAG